>Ga0208879_1000760_pt1 | contig 32271 bp, 33 predicted proteins | sample Knorr_S15_td_Bot_FD_185605 | JGI IMG/M metagenome (GOLD analysis project Ga0208879, IMG submission 185605) | Marine microbial communities from Southern Atlantic Ocean transect - Knorr_S15_td_Bottom_ad_5009_LV_A (SPAdes) (version 2) | ecosystem: Environmental > Aquatic > Marine > Oceanic | place...
AACATGGCGCAAGGGCATCTTTTGGCGTGAAGGTGAAGAACCCCTTTCGCATAGGTGGTAGTATGGGGGAGTGCAAGTCGTCATCAAACATGCTGACAAACATTGTTTGTATCCTCCTAATTACTGTAATATTAGCGCCTTTAGTTTCCGCCTCTGGGGGCGGCGCAGTAATTGAAGTAAGCAGTATTCAACTTAGTGAAATGGATACTTTTGAGAGTAGCGATTTAGAAGTTCCATTTACCATTGTTGAGCAGAGTGGCATAGATGCCGATATCGAAGTCAATGTATTGATTTCTACGCTTGAAGGTGCGGTACTCCATAATCAATCAACCAATTATACCATCTTGGCATCGGGTAGCACTCCAATCAATTATTCATTTCCAAACATGCCGTATGGTTTTTCAAACCTCATTGTAACTCTGACTGGTGATACTGGTACTATTGATTCTAACTATGTCACAGAATTTAACAGAACAATCCAACGACTACGTCCAGCTCAATTGTCGATTGAAGAAATTGCAATAATTCCGGTCAATAGTGCGGGGACTCCTACTGGTAATGGGAGCATGAGAGATGGAGATTATGCCATTATTAGCGTATCTGTAGAAAATCTTGGTGACATACAGTGGTCGAGTTATATCGAGGTCCATATTGTCGGTCAAGATATTATTGAGTCACATATGACAAATACTACCTTTGCTGCTGCGACTGTAACGACAACTCAATTTTATTCCTCTTCACAGTTTGATGAAAGCAATTCTAATATTAGTTCTCACTTCTCGGTGAATGTTTCAATATATACCCCACCACCATCTCAAAGTGAATTATTCCAAATCAGTACCTTTGAGGTTGGACCGCCTCCTTTGGCGAGAATTGACATGGAACTATTACATCTTAATCCAGATGTTAGCGCAGGTGGGGTAGCATTGTGGAATCTATCGATAGAAAATAATGGAGATATAGATTATAACGCAACAATCACTTGCATTTTTAGTGGTGGAGAAATAGAATATTCTGGCTCAATGGAACTATCTCCTAGTAACAATACAACGATTTCAATAAGTGCATCGGCTCGCCCGGGGACATTATCCTGCCAAACCGATGGGCAGAGGATTTGGGATGACTCAATTAGCCCAGTTCATTCAATCCTTTCCATGACTGCTGCAGCATTTGAGGCAGCTGGTTCAGCCACTCCAGCCGCACTGGGTGGCCCTTGGCATAAGGGCGATGTAGCAACCTTCTCAATGTTGGTCAGAAATCATGGTGATAGTGATGGAATGGTTCAATTGCGCTGTGAAATTAACGGCATCGTAAGTTTGAGTGAATCATTAAGTTTAGCCGTCGATGCAGCGGGTGAAGTATCAGTTGCGATTCAAATGATTACTACAGGTCAAAACCAAGTCAATTGGTCATTAGTTTCTCCAAACGGTGCGATAGATACAGGATTAGAAGGAGTGCTAAACATACCAGTATCTGACCAGCAAAGTATTGCACCACAGATTAGCTCAGTAGAATGGAGTTCCGCTGAGGGGATTTCATTCACATGGCAAGTTGAACTTGACACCGGTGTTGCAAGAGAAATTCAATTAAGATTGGGTTATGATTCAGGCGGTTCTGAAATTTATCCTTATGATTCGGTCATTTCTATCTATCCCGGAATGACTACAGGACAATATGTGATTGGTCATGTTGATGCAGAAAAAGTTGTTATTCGTGTTAATTCGATGAATTGGACATTAGGTCCAGGTCCAACATCGGCAGCAAAATTGGTGCCATCGGAACGACCAGTATATTCTATTCACCTGAATCCGCTTTCTTCTCCGCGAGATCCAACTGAAGGTGATGAAGTGAGTATTACAGTAGAGATTTCAAATAGCGGTTTGGTCGATGGAATTTCTGGGCAACTATTTTTGGTCGATGCAAATGGTAACTTATTGGCTCAAAGTGAGACTGATATTTTGCTTTCTGAGGAAGAAAAGGAAATTATTCTCAGCATTGTTTGGCCGTCCGGTTCCGATGTTACTTTGAACGTAAAGTGGAGTATTGGTCAACAAATTGTTACTTCAAGCCAGTCATATTCTTCTGGTGTTACGGTTGCGTCTTCCCAATCATATGATATTCCGTGGATTGGGCTCTTATCTGGAATTGCGATTGCTGGCGCAGTAATTCTCGTTATGAGGCTCAAGAATACATCAAAAGAGCGTTCTTCTGCAAGTCCTCAATACAAAGATAGAACTCCAAAAACAAAGAAAAAGGTTGCAAAATCAAAAACTACTACATCCAGTACTGATAGAAAGGTGCAAGTGGGTTGTCCGGAATGTGCAAGACAATTACGTGTTCCTGCATCATATTCTGGTAAAGTTAGATGTCCAGATTGCTCAACACGGTTTGATGTAACTTCAAGAGATGAGCCTCGCCAAGAAGAGGAAGTTGAAGAAATAGTGGAGCAAGAGAAGAAAGAGATTTCTTGCCCAGACTGTAATCAGTCATTGAGGGTTCCAACCGATTATGCTGGTTCAGTGCGTTGTCCAGCTTGTAAAGTTGTATTCAAAGCAAATTCTGAATAAGCAAGGGTTGATGGGTGAGATGGAGCAGGGATTAACATGAGTGGGCATTTTCAAGAGTTTGAGGATGAATATTTAGAGTCAATGTATTGGTATTACGAGCATGACCCGCAAGCACTTGTTAGAACCGGGGAAATTGCAACCGCCCTAAAAGTCTCACCCGCATCAGCGACAGAAATGATTCAAAGATTGGCATCAAAGGGATTTGTGGATTACATTCCGTACAAGGGTGCTAGTCTAACAGAATTAGGACTTTTGATGGGGCGGCAGATGAAGAGACGGCATAGATTAGCTGAAGTGCTATTAGAGAAGTTACCTTTTTATGGCAATGTACATGAAACTGCATGTAGACTTGAACATGCAATTGATGATGATTTAGAAGTTGCACTTTCATTATTTTTAGACCAACCAAATGTTGGCCCCTCGGGTAAGGAAATACCGCCGGCAAGAGATGAGTTGGCCGCGAAAATTAATAAGTTTGCAAGTGGATTACGTCCAATGAGCGCCCTCCCCGATAATTGTGAAGGCGAGATTAGAATAATGGTAATTAGTAATACTGGTTTGGAATCATTAGCGGATTTGGGTGTGACAATTGGTACACGGGTCAAGAAAAGTGAAGGCCGGTGGCAAACATTAGATGGCGTTTGCCTTGAAATGTCAGAGAGCATCGCTGAAAAAATATTAGTGCTCTCTTGAAACCGATTCAATTTACAGTCAACAATAAAAAGCAATAGCCTTTTCCTATTACTATGGAGGGGGCTGATGTGCTGATAGAAAATCCCTCCGATGCGGTGTCTAAAGAAAAAACTGGCCTCATTTCTAAACTATTGGCAGTTTCACCGATCGGAGAAAAGGCAACGGTCAAAGATTGGGAGGCAGTATTTCTCGCCATCGATAGACAAATCATTAGTTTTGGCCTCAGAATAATCCTCTTTTTACCAGCATTTGCAATATTCACTTATTTTATCGCATGGGCATTTTCTACTGGTTCACCTAAATGGTGGCTAAACAATATTGAGCCGACTGTAGGATTGAATTTTTCAATAACACTAGTTGCGATAACATTCGTTATTCTCTTTGGATATATTTTGTCCCTCATCGTCCATCGTCTTAGAGTTGGGCTTTCCATGCGTGTGTTTAACGACGAAGTAAAACTCTCAAATGATGCACATAGACCAGTTCAATCATTACAAGGATATGATGGGCTAATCGATAGGATGAATAGAGCGATAAGTAAAACAAGTATCAGTTTGCTATTTGCCATTATTAGTGCAGCTCTGTTGAGTATAATTTTCTATATTGGTTCTGAACATAAATCGGGAATGATACTGTTGTTGGGTTCATTTTCTTTGCTGCTATTATCAATTGGCCAACACTTGGCAACTAGGTCGCATCAATTTAGCATGGTTGAACGGACAGGGCTACTTGATGCATACGACCCTGCCATTCATCCTTCAACCATAAATTCCGTATTCAATGACTTGCTAATGACTCACATGGATCCATTGATGAGGGCGCAATATGTTGATTTCACAAAAAGTATAGAAGCAAATATCCATGCAAATGTCGAAGTTGATTTTGCAAGAGAAAAAATGTTGATGACATTGTATAGACACTCTTGTGGCCTAGATCGAAATACAATGATTTCTGAATTGTCAGAGGTATTGAATGACGATGGATTGAAATTAATTGTTTCACATCAAGTATTCACATTGGAAGTTTGGCTTTCATTGATTGAACATGTATCAAAGTCATGTCCTGCTTTCTTTAGAATGATAGACCGCTTGGAACATGAGATTGAAGTTGGAAACAACCCAGCGTTGAAAGACTTAGTATTCGAAGTTGATTTAGAAAACGTGGTCACGAATAGGGCAAATTTGTTTACAATAATTCACAATCTCGGTAAAACTGAAAGGATAGTTGTTTTTAGAGTTCAAACACCTGATTTCCGGCCGAATGATGTAGCATTAACTTACAGATTAATGCCTGGAGAAAAATATTGGTGGTCTGACCGAGCGCTACCAAGTCACGCTCAAGGTGATAACGATACTTTGGGCGTGATGAGTGGATTGTTAAGAGACGGAACAGTCGCTTGGCAGTCTCTACTGCCGACCACAACTGGAGAAGCAACTGTTTCAGTTCGTCTTGAGCAACAAAGTGGAGAATTATTAGTCGGCAGGCAAATAAATGTTAGAGTAAGATCTGAATTTAGAGCAATGGTACGTTCTTCCGGTTCACTCGCTGCTAATATTATTGGAACTCTTGGATTATTTAGTGCAATCTTTATGCAAATGTATGCATTATTTGGCCAATAGTGAGGGCGGATAGTCGTGACGCATCATCCATAGCCTTGAAATGGTTAATGCTGTGGAAGATACATGCGCGGAATGAAAGACGATGCTGAGGAGAAGCCCGATATGGAGCTTCGTGAAGAACTTCAGACAATGGAAGGGAAAGTTCGTAAATTGCGTGAAACGCGTAATTCATTCAGTGATTCTGCTAAGCAGACTGCTGATAAGCGCAATGCAATTCAAGCACAATTCAAGGAACATAGAGAGAAATCATCCCTTGTCCTTTCAGAAGTAAAAGTCATCCGTGCTGAGATAAAATTCTTTAAAGAGAAGAGAAATGCAATTCAAGACCAAATCCGCCAATTAATTTCCCAAGTAAAGGGACGTCGTGGAGAAAAGAACGAGAAGCGTTCTGCTACCGCAGAATTCGCCCAACTCAAGCAAGAGGTTGATAATTTGGAGAGGACTTTCGAAACATCAAGCGTTGGTGCAAAGAAAGAGAAGGAAATGATGGCTAGCATCAAATTGAAGAATCGCCGTATTGCTGAGTTAGAACCAGATGTAACGCAATTTGACCTTGTCAGTATTGATTTGTCTGACTTGGATGGCTCAATAAAAATTCTAAAGATAGAAGCAGATGCAGCACATTCAGCAATGATAGAAGCAGTTGACCGTGTAACTGAAAGATCAAAAGAATTGGATGAAGTATTCGCACACCGTGATTTCCTCAAAGCAGAAGGCGACAGATTCCACGAAGAATATCTTGACTTTAGAAAGAAAGCCGATGAGATGCATGAAAAGACTATTGAATTGATGAAGGATGTTGACAGAGCACGTGACCAATTAAAACTCGCAAAGAAAGAGCGAGAGTCTTGGATTACCGATCACAATCAATCCGTCAAAAATCAGATGTCAACAGGTGCTAGTTCAGAAGAAGTTGCTAACAAATTAGTTAGTGGCCTAATATCTTCTGGTTCTCTGATAATTGGAGGGACAAGTAGCAAAGATAGTGGTGGAACATCACGTCTTGCAATAGGAAAGTCCGCTAAAAAGGCGGGAATGCGCCGAATTAACATGCAGAACCGACGCCGTTGAGGTGAAGATATGTATGGAGTCATCATGGCTGGTGGTCAAGGTTCAAGACTACGTCCTTTGACCTTGACTCGACCAAAACCGATGGTTGAAGTTCTGGGTCGCCCAGTGATTGATTATGTCAAAGATGCGATGCTAGAGGCCGGAATTGACAATCTAATCGTCACTACGGGATACCGAGGAGAACAGTTGCAAAAACATGTTTCCACCTGGCCAAAAGAGGCATTGAAATATCATTCAAGAGCAATATCCGCGCGAATTAATCAGGAAGATTCTCCAATGGGCACTGCGGGAAGTGTTCGTCTTCTAAGTGATTTGTTAACAGAAACATTTGTTGTTGGCTCGGGTGATTCCGTAGCATCTTTTGATATTTCAGGATTATTACAAGCACACAAACAAAGCGGTGCGAAAGTGACAATGGCGCTATGGGAAGTTGAAGACCCAAGTGATTTTGGAATCGTAGGATTATCAACGTCGCATAATGGTGAATTAGATGGAGAATTACGCGAGGGTTATATTAGAAAATTCAAAGAAAAGCCAAGTCCGCAAGAGGCATTTAGTAATGTGATTAATGCCGGTTTGTATATCATTGAGCCAGAGGTATTGGAATTAGTTCCTTTTGGAGAAAAGTTTGATTTCAGTAAACAATTATTTCCCATGGTACTCGAAAAGAATTGGCCAATGTATGCTAAGACTATCGACGGCGTTTGGTTTGATGTTGGTAATCCTATGGAATTGTTAAATGCGCAATCGACTTTAGTAAAACGAATGAATGAATTACCATTTCCTCTTCCAAACGGTTCAATCCTTCCGGGCGATGGATTCTGCATGAAAGATTCTGTAATTTTGGGTGATGTTACCAGTAGTGTAATCTCTTCTAACTGTAAAATACAAGAGCGAGTGAAAATTTCTAATTCATTATTGATGTCTGGTTGCATTGTAGGTACAAAATCATCTATCACAAATTCCGTCCTCGGACAAGATGTAATTGTTGGAAATGGTACCACATTACACAATGTCGTAATAGGTGATGGAACTGTAATTGCTGCCAATTCCAATCTCAGCGATCAAAAAATTTCGTGATTTAATGAAATGTGTCGGCGTATCACTCATATACCCTTGTTAGCCGGAGTGGATTATGAATCCATCTCGTAGCGGCCAAGCGGTTGAAAGAACCTATGACAGAACTTGGGATGAGATTGAACAAATGCTTACACTTGCTGAATCAAAACGTAAGCAGTGGAGGGATTGGTTTGCGGAGTGCAAGAATTCTGGGGATAGAGAAGGAATGAAGGAAGCCGCAAAAAATCATAAAGCATTAGATGGAGTAATTAAGACACTTCGCTGGACATTAGGTGAAGTTGGAGTCAGTGACCCGTTGCAATAATCACTCTATAGAATTACCAGATGCGAGATAATACTCTTCAAAGTCCGCGTTGGTCATAACGAATCTCGAGGGTTTCTAGTTCATCGCCCTTCATTGCCGCTCCAGCCATCATCGTCATCGCTTGAGTAACTTTTTCTGCATCGTCATAATGTGCGGTTGCAAGGACAATCGCATCTGCCATCGTTTTCGGGTCTTCTGACTTGAAGATTCCAGAGCCAACGAATATACCATCCATGCCAAGTCGCATCATATGTGATGCATCTGCTGGTGTTGCAATACCACCGGCAGAGAATGTCACTACAGGCAATCGGCCCATTGTCCTAACTTCTTCTAGGATTTCTCGGACTTCATCATGCATTTTTTGGTCGATTGCACCAAAGGGTGTATGTTGATAATTCCCTGGCAATTTTGATTGGTTAGCCAAGACTCTATACCTCTCAATAATTATTTCTGCTGCTTCATCAATTCCCGAATCATCAAGTGATTGCAACTGCTTTATCTCTTGGTCGATCAATCTAGCATGTGTGACTGCAGCAACTACATTTCCAGTTCCAGCTTCACCTTTAGTGCGTATCATTGCAGCACCTTCCCAGATACGACGGACAGCTTCTCCTAATTCTGTTGCTCCACATACGAATGGAATGCCATAATCTTTCTTAACAATATGGAAAAATGGGTCAGCAGGTGTCAACACTTCACTCTCATCTACCATATCAACTCCCATAGATTCAAGAATTCTTGCTTCACCTTCATGGCCAATTCTCGCCTTTGCCATTACTGGTATTGATGTACAATCAAGGATTCCTTGAATCATATCAGGGTGACTCATTCTTGCAACTCCGCCATCTCGGCGAATATCAGCAGGAACTCTTTCTAATGCCATTACTGCTACAGCACCAGAATCTTCTGCAATAGCCGCTTGGTCTGGATTGACAACATCCATGATGACGCCACCTTGTTGCATACGTGCAAAGCCACGTTTTAGTAAATCGCTGCCCATCCTAAATTTTGTAAAATCAGTTTGCTTAGTCATTATAATCATCCTGTCTAAATTAATTTACTTCAATAATATTGGCAATTCCAATTTTATGGGAAGTGTGAATATCCAATTACTATTTTGAATCAGCAAGAACAGGTGAATCACCTTCGGCAACTTCAGCGCCAACGGACTCTGTTGCATTGCGTTCTTCCCAAGCTTCTTCTCCTGCTGGAATCTCAGTATCTGTGAAAATCGCATCAACTGGACATTCAGGAATACAAGCACCACAATCAATGCACTCATCAGGGTCAATGACTAGATACCTGTCTACTTCCCTAAAAGCCTCAACTGGGCAAACAGCAACGCATTCCTGGTACTTGTGGTCGACGCAAGCAGATGTTACAACATGTGTCATGGATGTTCCTCAAACCTGCTGATAGGGTGGCCATACATGAACCGTTTGGATAAAAAAATTTTAAAATTTCATATGTAAAACGAGAAAAATACTCAATTTGATGCTTTAATCGCATTGTTGATGGTAATTTGAGCCTCTTCTAGTGGGTCTTGACCAGGGTATACTTGAATTTTTGTTTGCCCTTTTACCGTTGCTTGGCCACCAGGCTGAGAGAGTGTTAGTATTCCACTGATCAAATCACTTTGATCTAATCGGAAATGGATGATATTTGCCTCATCCAAACGGGTGACTAATTCTGCTAATATTACTTGCAAATTTTCTTTTCCAATATTTGCAAGAGCCTTTTGTGCAGGCCCAGAACGAGTTAATTTTGCGGTAATCATGTGGATGGAAGAGCCGTGATAAGAACTGGTGAGTTCAATTTCCACCGCCTCTTCATCAGCAACTAGGGTGGCTAATGCTTCTGCGAGTATCATTTCATCTTCTAGACCGCTGGCCGTTGCTCTCCAGGTGAGTTGGTGAACTGCCATGAGTGAGGGTGTTGGCGAGAAGGATTTGATACTAACTCCAAATAGGGATGCAATCCTGCGGTTTCCCTGCTCAATAATGAGGGGGCTGTTCATATAGGGGTGGTTAGTCGGCGGAATGCTAGTGGGGTAGCCCCCGCAAGACAACACCGAGAGTGAATCCGATGGCGAAGAAAGTTAGTGCAAGAGCACGTGCAGTAGCACGTAAGCAACGTGATAAGTGGAAGTTAAAGCGATGGTACACAATTCGTGCTCCTCGTCATCCATGGGATTTCAGGCAAATTGGAGAAACAATCGGTGAGTCAGATGAACACATTATGGGCCGTGTCTATGAAATGACACTGCAAGAATTCAATGGCGATTTTACTAAGATGCATATTATTCTTAGATTCCGAGTAACAGAAGTGGTTGGCAGAGATGCATTGACTACCTTTATCGGTCATCATCACCAAACAGACCACACACGTCGTCAAATTCGCCGCTATCGTGGCAAGGTCGATGATGTTGTTGATGTAGTATCAACCGATGGTTACCTAGTTCGCTTGAAGCCGTTGATTATTACTCAAAGGCGTATTCAAACTTCAGTAAAGCAAGCAATGCGTTCAAAGGCAGCAGAAGTCATTCGTGCATTCGCATCTAAGAATACATTCTCCAAAATACAAGAATTAATTCTTGGTGGCGAACTAGAAGAAGAAATCCTCAACGCTGTTAAGCCGATTTACCCAGTCAAGTCTGTGGCAATTCACAAGAGTCAACTATTGCAAGAGGGTGTTATCAACGAAAAGGGACCAACCTTAGATGATATCCATGCGGATGAAGCTCGCCAAGAAGCGGAATTAAAGGCCAAGAAGTCTGCAGCAATAGCAGCAGCAATGGACGGAGAAGAAGCAGAGGAAGAAGAAGCCGCAGAGGCTCCATCAATTCTTGATGCCGCAGAGGCTCTAGAACCAGCTAGTGAGAAAACCGAACAACCTGTTAAAGAAGCACCTGCTGCTGAGGAAGAAGTTGCTGAAGAAGCACCTGCTGAAGAAGTTGCTACAAGTGCCGACTATAGTTCAATGACGGTTGCAGAACTCAAGGAACTCTTGAAGGCTGCAGGAAAGCCAGTCTCTGGAAAGAAAGCAGATTTGATCACTCGTCTTAACGAGTGAGAGTATTTGAGAGCCCAGTTCTCTTTAGTGCCAGCGAAAGCAAGGTCCCGGAAGGTTTGTGGCCGCAGGATTGACATTGTAGGACAATAGGCGATTATTATGCAGAGGTTAGCAGTTATCGGTGGAACCGGTCTGATTGAAATGACATTTGGTCAACAATTAGCCGATGCAGGATTGACATTAGAGCGAAGAGATGATGTTGTTGTTGAAACTAATTGGGGCAACGTACCACTGACCTGCTTAAGGCTTAGTAGCAGTGAAGGAGAAAAGGAATTATTATTTTTACAGCGTCATCATAATCAAGGCAATGCCAGTAAACCGCCACACATGATTGAGCATAGAGCAAATATCAACGCTTTGGCCGACAGTGGCTGTGATGCGATAATGGCAGTATGCTCAGTCGGTGCAATATCTGCTGATTTTCCACCCGGAAAAGTTGCGCTTGCGGACCAATATATCGACTTCACAGGAGTTGCAAGTACTTTCCATCATGAAGATGCAACCTTCACCTCTGTTACTGAACCATTTAGCGCAGAATTGAATGACAAGTTGCAGACAATTCTACGTGAAGCACAATCATTTTCTGATTCTGAAAGATTGAGATATACCTATTGGCTAGCACATGGGCCGCAATTTGAGTCGCGTGCAGAAGTAGATGCAATAGAGAAATTGGGTGGCGATATGGTTGGAATGACTATGCCTCGTGAAGCAAAATTATGCCGAGAACTTGAAATCCCATATGTGGCAGTCTGTATTTCATCAAATTGGGCTGCTGGCAGGGATCCAGGAGATAATTCAGCAGACCTCTCTCACCTTTCAGTATCTGCAGAAGCCAATAAAAGACTAGCACCAGTGTGGAGATGTGTCATCGAATTACTGTCGCAAGGTTGATGCCCTGTCCATGATAAGGATTGAGCAATGACTGCAGCAAGTGTTGACAAATGGATGAACCATCACGCAATTGATGAATGGGAAGTGATGGTAAAGAAGGTCGCTGCCTTCCATCATAAACATGATTTTGCAAATAAAAATGGGCATGATATGGGATATCGGATCGCTCTAACCGTTGAAGAACTTGGAGAGTTATCCGCAGCAATCACCAAAGGAAAACCACTTGAAGAGTGTGCCGAAGAGATGGCAGACATTCTAATATTATTGATGGGCCACTCAATAGCGATGGAAATTGATTTGAAATCAGCCTTCGAAAAGAAGTATCAAAGGATAATGAAACGAGAGGCATTAACTGGTCGCCTTGGTGTTAGAGTTACCGAGTATAAAGGAGATTAGTAGTGTAAGTAAGTATTTGTTAACAGTTAACAAATCCAATGTTGAAATGTCATTGGGTGTTGGTCCTTTGGACCTGCCGGATGGTGCTTTTCTCCAATCAACACATATCCGAGTTGTGAAATATCAGGTGCAAAAGTATCTGCATCTTCAACTTCAGTATGGATAATTGTTTTGTGTATCTCTTTACAATGGTTCAAAAATAATGAATAAATTTCTCCACCACCGATAATTATTATTTCTTCATTTTGTGATAACTCTAGGACTTGCTCAAAATCCATCACTTCTACATCCTGACGTGGAGTTCTTGACATCACAATATTTCTTCGGCTAGGTAATCCTCCTGATGGCAAACTATCCCATGTTTTGCGGCCCATAACCACCGTTTTTCGGATTGTAATCCTTTTGAAGTTCTGCAAATCCGAAGACTGAATCCATGGCAAATCACCATCTTTGCCAATGGCTCCGTTTAGGTCACATGCGAAAATCATTGTTAGCATTATTTTCCCTCAGATGGCGATTGGTGCCTTGATATGTTCGTGATGCTGATATCCAATTATTTCAATGTCATCAAAATCAAATTGGTCGATTTGCATAACTGTCGGATTTAATTTTATTTGCGGAAGTTGTAATGGCTTGCGGCTAACTTGCAAATTTGCTTGCTCAAGATGGTTATTGTACAGATGAGCATCTCCGAGAGTGTGTACGAATGTTCCTGCCTTAAGACTACAGACTTGTGCCATCATGTGGGTAAGAAGTGCGTAGGAAGCGATGTTGAACGGTACTCCAAGAAAAACATCTGCACTTCTTTGATAGAGTTGACAATTTAGTTTTCCATTGGCTACATGGAATTGAAAAAATGCATGACACGGCATCAAAGCCATTTCATTTAGTTCACCAACATTCCATGCCGATACGATAATTCTACGTGAGTTTGGATTGTTCTTTATCATTTCAACCGCTTCAGCAACTTGATCTATTACCCGACCATCCTTTGCCTCCCACTTACGCCATTGTTTGCCATAAACAGGTCCTAAGTCGCCATTTTCATCGGCCCATTCATTCCAAATTCTCACACCATTCTCTTGTAAATATTTTACATTGGTATCTCCTTTAAGGAACCATAATAATTCATAGACAATTGATTTTAGGTGAAGTTTTTTTGTCGTCACCATCGGAAATCCATCAGACAAATCAAATCTCATTTGATGACCAAATACAGATTTTGTGCCAGTGCCAGTTCGGTCACCTTTGTCTTCACCCTTATCGAGGATAGTTTGGATGAGGTCTAGGTAGGTCTGCATACTATCACCGTTTCAAAGCCGGCATTGGCAGCACTTGAGGATTACCGATTCAAATATTTGGACTTGCAATCAATTTTTCCAAGAAAATACGGTCTGTTTGCTCAAAAGGATTTTCAATATAATGAGCAATTTGTTCATCACTACAAGCACTAACAAAGGGTTTGATTTGTTCGATAACATGATTCATTGTCCACATCGCACATACATATTTTAGTCGTGCAATTGCAAATATAGAGGCCAAACCAGTTTGTGAATTGCCAGTCTCAATTTCATGCATCGCATGGACTAACTTCTTCTTGTTTTCTGCATCGAACGAAAGTATTATTGATTCTGCTTTACGCTCATATCCCGAGTAATAATCAATAATTTGTTGTTCAATAGAGACCTCCTCCATCGTTTTTGGAGTTAATTCCATTGGCCACCTTGCTTCACCCAGAAGTAATAAACTGATTAATGGGTCTATGTGGGCTGTGTCTGAATTATGTGATTCTAAGACACATACGTATTGAGAATTTATTTTCAATGCGAAGTGAAAATCATTACGGAAATAGCAGTCTTCAATTGTTCTAAAAGGGTCTAACTCTATTTCAAAATCACCAACGCGGCAGTAAACAATTGGGCTTTTTGCCATAGCAGCATTTAGTTTCCATGATTTTGAAGAATCAATTATTTCCTTGAATAATTTGATTCCCTTTATCTCCGCTTCTACTCTTTCCCGTGGTAATTCCTCAGGCAGAGTCAGTATGCCGATAGCAGTATCAACTTCTCTCACGAAACATCAATGACTCCACGATTTATCAACTATTGAACCGTGCACGTTTTTTTGGCAATAATTATTGACAATTTCTCGGGATTTGGTCATGGTGCACCTAGTGCAGCAATCGAGCCCATTAACTGGTCAGTAAATTTCCGATATAACTTAGCCAATGCTGCTCTTATCTCATGGTCTTCTCCTTGTGCGATAGCCGATAGAGAATCAGAACTCATGTCGCCGCCAGCCGGATCTGCCAGCCACTGTAGCCAAGTAATTCCCTCACCGGCATGAAAATTTAATCTCTTCCAAAAGCGCGGAAATTTATGATGTTGGGGCTGCATACATTGGCGAGTTCCGTTTAATGCAATAGGAATTACAACTGAATTTGGATAGGATGCCGCCAGCCTAGCAACACCGGTTTTCCCAGGTAGTAGGAATGGCGAATCGGTACGTTTTGAGCGGGTGCCTTCTGGAAATATTCCTAGAGCTCGATTGGCGACCAAAATGTCCGCAGCGCTAGCCAACGCCTCATTCCCTCCGGCTTCACGCTGAGTTTCAATTTGCCCGGTATAATGCATTACTGTACGCAATATTGGATTTTTGAAGTGTTCATCTTTTGCGAGATAATGTGTTGTTCTTCTTGAACTAGCGATAACCAATATTGGATCGATATGGGAAAGATGATTTGCGGCAAGGATTGTTGCTCCCCTTCGAGGAATATTGTGAGAACCACGAATGCTTAATCTAAGCAAGGGGCGAACAATTGGCAGGATAATCAATCTCAATAAACTGTATATTGGTGTTGCAGTAATTCCATTTCCAGTTGGATTGATAATCCAGTGCTGACGCAAACTTTCCCATGCTTGAATTAGATGGGTGTCTGGTTGCATATGATTGCCTCTTGCTTTTTGCCTTTGAGTGTTGCCTATATTTCATTCACAGTAGGCCCAATTTACTGCGCAAAGGCATATTGCTGAGTGCAAATAATGAAGAAGGGACAGCATAAGCACTGGGTGAGGGAATCTCATGACCACTGGCTCCAGACTCCTAACAATTCTTGTTCTCTGTACTGTTATTAGTGTTACATGGAGTCCAACAGCACTTGCTGAATTGGAATGGCAAAGCGATGGTTGGCTGACCACTTCACTCGCTACTGATAGATTAGAAGCAGGTGATGAATTTGGTTGCTATCAAATGCTACATTTGTCGTGGAATTTGGAACCCGGCGCAATGGCGATAGAATGCAGAGATTATATTGAAAGTAAAATTAGTGCTAGCAAATGGGGGCACAATGTGCTATCAACCTACGCACCTTCTAGTTTGACGATGACCCAACATGAAATAATTGCCAAGCAAGGACTAGTTGTACATGGAGATAATAATGGGTTAGCAGAAAGTGCCTGGCATGACTCCCAAGACGTGCCTTTGGATATTTGGGATTGGTATAATCTCGGACGGCGAGGTGGAAGTTTAGAGCAGATAATCGGTTCAGTTGATACCGTAAAAAATGCAGTTGAGGAAGGTGGCTTAGTCAATTTATACTGGATTGGCAGGGTGGATGATGCCAGCATTAGGTATGATCGTGACATTGCAAATTACCTCAATGATGATGCCGATGCATGGCTAACTACTTGGGGAGAGAGTTGGTCGTATTGGACAGTGGATAGATGCTATGAATTTACAGATGAATTAGTCCAGCAAGAAAATGAAACAATTCTATATTTTGAGTCACTGCAGGCAGAATCATGTAACTCAGTTGCACCTGAGGCTTGGAATGTTCCAATCACTTGGAAGATTGATACAGAGGGAATTGATGTTAGTGAAATTCGAATAAATAATTCTGCATTTGAGAATAATACTTTGCCCAATATTGCAGGTGCTAAGAATAGTGCCGAAGGTTGGTTTCAGGTAAGCGGAGAATATCTCCATATTTCACTTCTCAATGGCCACAAAGTAGAGATTCATCTTTCACAACAAATAAATGACCATGACATTATTGGGCGTTCACAATTTTGGAATAATCATACCGCTGCTGTGACAATTGCATCTCATCACACATCAGATTTGTTCCTGTGGTCAAAGGGTTTTACCGACTATAGTTCAATAAAATTCACTTGGCTATTAGAACCGAGACTATCCGATGGCTATTCTATTTGGTTTCCAATTGCAGTTATTATTACCACTTCTGCAACAATTTTGGGAATGTTGTATTTGCTAAAACGAGATGGAATAGGTCCTCTGGCTGAAATAAAGAGTTAGAGAAAAGGGCAGATTTTGTCTTTCTCAATGCGAAGCCTTGATGCCTAATTGAAGTCGCCAACGAATTTGAGGCAATGAATATGGGTGGCGAAGATTTAGTTATCGACCCATGGGCTAGTGCACAATCTACCGATTATAGTCGGATAATTGAACAATTTGGTTTGTCATCTATGGATGCAATTCAGATGCCATCTCCTTCACGCTTACATAGGAGAGGAATTGTATTCGCTCATCGAGATTTAGACATGGTATTGGATGCTCAAAAAATAGGAGACCCGTTCGGAGTACTGACTGGTTTAATGCCCAGTGGCCAGATGCATATGGGCCATTCAATGGTAATTGATCAGGTAAAATGGTTCCAGCAAAATGGAGGAGATGTCACTATTGCAGTTGCTGATTTGGAAAGCCAGGCGACCAGAGGAATTTCACTCAGCAAAGGTCGTGAAATAGCATTAACAGAATATATTGCTAATTATGCTGCACTTGGATTAGACCCTGAAAAAACAAATGTTTACTTTCAATCATCTCGCCCTATCGTTCAAAGGTTGGGTTTTCAATTAGGTAAGAGAACTAATCTAAATGAACTTGAGTCTATTTATGGATTTAATGGTGAAACCAATCTCGCACATGTTCAAGCACCTTTGGTCCAAGTTGGAGACATTTTACACCCACAAACCGAAGATTATGGAGGATTGCGCCCTATTGTTGTTCCAGTTGGAGTCGATCAAGACCCTCACCTACGTTTAACCAGAGGTTTGGCCGCAAAAACCAATTGGTTCAATGTTAATGATGCGAAAATTGGAATCTTAATTGGGCTATCTGTTCAAGAAGAAAATGCCGCAATACTCGGCCACTTGCCAAATGGTAGAATAGACAAAGAGAGATTAAAGGAAATTTTTGATGGAATTGTCGGATGCCTTCAAAATCTAGGATTTTCAGATATAATGTCAAGTCCGAAACAAGGAACAGTACATGTTCCTAGTGCGACTCAAAAGGATAAGGGAAAAATTCGTATGGCCTTGCTACAATATGAGCGCAAGTTGGGTGGAATGGGATTACTAGCACCGTCATCAACCTATCATCACTTTGCCGTAGGATTAACAGGTGATAAAATGAGTAGCAGTCAGCCGAAAACAACTTTGTTTTTAAGAGATGAATTATCCTTGGTTGAGAAAAAAATAAAGCGGGCGTTTTCAGGTGGACAATCTACAGTAGAAGAGCATAGAAGGCTTGGTGGAAACCCCGACATCGATGTCTCTTACCAGTATATGATGTATTTCTTTGAAGATGATGATTCATATTTGGCAGAAATAAATGCTGACTATCGCTCTGGAAAATTATTGGCTGGTGAAATGAAACAATTGTGTATTGATAGAGCATTAGCATGGCTCGGCAATCTCCATGAAATGAGGGACCAAACTGCACATTTGGTCAAAGATTTCCTTGCACCTGACGCTCGTTAAACTACTCATCGTTAGATAATACAGGGGGGTCTGGCCCGACTGGAAGTTCTGCTAATTCAGCATCACTCAATTCCCTCTCAATAGAATCCTCGTGAATGATCATAGAATGACCATTCGGGTCAAGTAATTCCAAGGTGATAGGTTCCGAACCATCTTCCTTCAATGATTCTATTATTTTCAGCATTTTTTCCAATTTGCTAATAGCTTTCATAGTTTCCTCAATCCCTTCATCAATTCCTTCCGCAGCATGCTGTAATGCTTCATTTTGGACATCTCGCAAGACCATATTTATCACATCGACAAAGCGATTCATCACACCTTCGACATTTGATACATAGCCTGTTGAACTGCCACCTGGAGTGACAACTAAATCCAATTCCTCAACCTTTACTGTGCAAGAGGAGGAGCGAACAACTCTCGCCAATAATTTTTCGGGGTTGTCAAGAATGAGTTTCCATGCACCAGATTTTTTCCCCTCAGCGGGAATAAAGTCGGTTTGCCTCCAACCACAAGAGTTGCAAAGAACGGTAACTTGTGTATGTTCTCCGAAATATGGAATCTCATCAATATGAGCAATCATTTTTACTTCACCCTCTATAGAACATATTGGGCAAGGGATATTGACGTTTTGTTCTTGCATTACAAACGCCCCTGGCCCAAATCATCAGCGTCGGCTGCAAATGCTTCCGTATCTACGCCTTTTACCCCGCGACATCCAGGTGGGAGGAACATCAATCTTGAGTCTGTGATTTGGATGATTTGGCCACCCAAATCTCCTTCAATAAATTGATTTAATTGTTTGAGCGCTGTGGCAAATTCCACTTCCCTTTTCATCAAACGACCCATTTCAACAATTGCGCCATGGTCATCGCTCAACCAATCCATCAATTGTCCAACTCCAGTCAAATCATGCAAAACTGCTCTATGAATTACCAATCCATTGCTCTCATCTTTCATTGGTGGGTGAGGATACATCTTTTCTAGGTCATGAAATACCAATTTCGTTTTTGGTGTTGTTCTGGCAATACTGTCTTGCGAACTCGGCATGTCAAAAGAACGCAGAGGATTCGATTCGACTATTGGGGGCGCATCGCTTTCATCGGTGCTTTGTTCAGTTACCTGTGGAGTATTATTGTCCAATTCAGGCACCGCCGGAGTTGAATCAGATTCGCTAGATTCTTCGCTGTGATCTTTACTTTCGGAACTATTTTCGGTATTCAAAAAAGCATCAAGAGAAAATTGCTGGAGATCCTCATCCTCCGAATTCTTCCTCGCCATATTTTGATGGGGGCGACGACGATTCAAGAACCCCTCCCTATATTTCGCTGAGAAAATACCGATTAAGGTCTAGATTAACCCATCCCAACTTCTCGCGGGGTTGATAAGGGTCCACTGATAGGGAGAGATTGCGGCTCAAAGTTCAATAGGCGTCGCCACCGAGGATGATTGATGATGATGGACACACCACCGAATGTCGTAAAGACTGGCACAAGCACAATAGGGATTACTTTCAAAGGAGGAGTTGTTGTTGGAGCCGACCACAGAGCCACAATGGGTCACTTTATTGCAAACAAGAGTGTACAGAAGTTGTTCAAAATTGGCAACAATCTTGCCTTAACTACCGCAGGTTTGGTAGGTCATGCCCAATCACTTTCACGAACTCTTTGTGCTGAAGTATCTCTATTTGAATTACGTCGTCAGCAGGAGATGACTGTCAAAGGAGCAGCAACACTAACCGCCAATATTCTAGTCGGCCGACCTCACTGGGTTCAATTACTCATTGTAGGTGTGGATGCAGATGGCAGTCATGTGTATTCAATCGACTCAGCAGGAGGCTCTATTCCTGATACATACTGTGCTACTGGTTCAGGTTCTCCATACATGTATGGTGTCCTAGAAGATAACTTCACAGAAGGTATGAGTCGAACCGAAGCATTGAAACTCGCGGCACGCGCCCTTTATGCATCGGGGCAGCGTGATGCAGCCTCAGGAAACGGCATGGATTTGGCAGTAATTACTGCAAAAGACGGCTACCAACAAGTATCTCAACAAGAGATTTCCACACTCCTATAGTGAGTAATTTAGATTCCCGCAACTCCAAGTTGCAACCATATTATGGTTACTGCCAATTTATTGGGCGGAGCGGGAGAAGGTGAGTAAATGCGCCAAACATTCAAACAAATAAAAGACGAAATAGCTAAGATAATCCCTAAGACAGTGGATTATTCAGTTGACTTAGAAGCAGGTGACATTGTTATCGTGACTACGATGTTAGATAGATTCACAGGTTCTGAAGGTTTCTTAGGACGAATCTCAAAGACCGTTAAAAAGAAAATTATCTTGCGACCGGATGAAAGTATAATGATGTCTGAAGAAGATACTTTGAAAGTGATCAAAGAGATTATTCCTGATGAAGTAGAAATTAACCAAATTTACTTTGACCAATGTTTCCGTGAATTGATAATTCAGTGTGACAAGCCTGGAAATGCTATAGGAAGAAAGGGCGCAAATCTAAAAGAGATTCGCGATAAAAGTGGTTGGCTAGTGAAAGTGGAAAGAACCCCACCAATTCATTCAAAGACAGTGCACGATATTCGAGCCTATAGGCAAGCAAATCACGAAGAAAGGAGAAAGTTGTTGAAGGATTTTGGGCTAAATATCTACCGTCCAACAAGGCCAGGGCAGCAATGGGCACGTTTGACAGCTCTCGGGTCATATAGGGAAGTGGGAAGAGCCTGTCATTATATTACGACAAATGAATCAAGAGTGATGGTAGATGTAGGGGTAAATATCGCAAGTGATACAGATCCCATGCCATACTTCACAGCACCTGAAGCCCTGCCGATTGAGAAGTTGGATGCGGTTGTCTTAACACATGCACACTTGGACCACGCTGGAATGCTCCCCGTATTGTTCAAGTATGGATACAAAGGTCCAGTTTACTGTACACCTCCAACCCGTGACTTAATGCTATTATTGCAGACAGATTATCTGAAAGTTAGTGGCGCTGAAGGAAAAAGGTGTCCCTATGACATGGAAGATATTCGCACCTGTATGAAACACGTTGTGGATGTTGATTGGGGCGAAACTACACAAATCACTCCGGATATTAAGTTGACCTTCTCAAATGCAGGTCACATATTGGGCTCTTCTGCAGTTCACCTGCAAATTGGCGAAGGCAAGCATAATATTGTCTTGTCAGGCGATCAAAAATATGAGAAGTCATGGTTATTCGATGCTGCAAATACAAGATTTCCACGCGTTGAAACCTTGGTATTAGAATCAACATATGGTGCATCAGGAGATTATCAACCAAGCCGTCAAGAGGCGAATCAAGAATTGCAAGATATTATTTCGAGAACTCTAAGAAGAGGTGGGAAAATAATTTGCCCAGTATTCGCAGTAGGTAGAAGTCAAGAAGTGATGATTGCAATTGATGAATTATTTCGCTCAGGTGCAGTAAAACCAGTGCCAGTATGGCTTGATGGAATGATACAGGAAGCGACAGCTATTCACGCATCTCACCCCGATTACCTCACTAGCAGTCTAAGGAAATCTTTACTCCAAGACGATGGTGCAAACCCATTCACAAGTGAATGGTTTAGGCCGGTTAGGGGAAGAGAATTGCGTGATAGTATTATTCACGACTCTTCGCCATGTATCGTCTTGGCAACATCTGGAATGATGAACGGAGGCCCGGTAATGGAATACTTCAAGAACTGGGCCCATGAAGAAAGAAATTCTCTTTGTTTCGTTGGCTATCAAGCAGAGGGAACTCTTGGAAGAAGATTGCAGAAAGGTTTCGGAGAAGTTCCAATGGTCATTAATGGTCAAACTGAGATTGTAAAGATTGGCTGTGAGATGTTGACAATCGATGGATTTTCTGGCCACTCAGATCGCAGACAGTTGTTAGAATTCGTGGACCAAATAAACCCTAAACCGCAAAATATTATCTGCCACCACGGTGATTATTTCAAATGTAACGAACTTGGCAGAACTTTGCGTGATCGCTACAAGTGTAGGACATACGCTCCAAAGAATCTTGAAACTATTCGTCTAATGTGATCACATTAAGGGAATATCATAGCCCGATTGAATTGGGTCTGGTATTGTTGTTTCAACTTCATCAATGGAACTTAGCTTGTCGCTATTATTGCTGGGTGATGCAATGACTATCCCAGCAGTGGATGATGATGATGAATAATTTTCCTTTTGTCCCGAAAATGCAGCAAATATCAACACTATTACTACTGAAAATATTAACGCGGGCAATATCAAATTATAATTTTTGCTAGTAACAATATGTTGAACAAAAATGATAACTACAAAAACAATGATTGCAAATGACATCATTCGCCTAGAAAGTAGTTCCACAATGCCGGTAAGACCACTCTCTTCATGAACCTGTTGCACCTCTGCCGTCACATGTTCTCCTCTGATAACCCGCCCCAATCCTCCGCCGCTTGCCCAGGATGGTTGATGACTGCAGTCGCTCCATGGGGGGAAAATGAGGAGGATGCATTTGATCAGGGACTAGTTGAACTAGGTTTGGGAGATGCACGTTTAATCCAAGTCCAAGGTGCGATGTTACCTTTAGGATTTGAAGCAATAGCGCCGCAATCCTTGCCTATGGGTTCCTTAGTAGAATGCCATTTAGCAACAGCATTTTCATGGAGTGGAGCTAGCGCTTGCGCTGGAGTTGCATGGGCTTCTTGTCAAACTCCGGAAGGAGATGAATGTGCTATAGTTGCAACAATCTCTACAAACTTAGATTATGATGAAACATCATTATTGCTAAGAAGAAATTTACAAAGAAGGCTTGCAAGTAGAGATTTGGAAGTAGTTACTTTTGATTTGGCAGTGGACGAAGTTACTTCAGCAGCCGACCATCACGGTGTCGCAATGGCCGCTTTGATATTGCCTGAGTCATTATCGCTTGGAGCAAATACTGCTACAGGTCCTATTAGAGGTGGATTAACTCGTAAAGCATCGGATTCAGCGATTAACCGTGTTGAGGTAAAGGCGCCAGCAGCACCTGCAATGAGGCCGGGTGGAAGAAGGTCAAATAATTCTGGAGATACAGATTTTTCACTCTAAATTCATTAAGTCTTGATTGGGATTGAGGGTGATGAAAGAAAAACAATGGATTGTCGTTCGCTGTAGCGCGTGCAGAAATTGTCATGGTTCCAATGGTAATTACAAGAAGTGCCCTCATTGCGGTAATAATATCGGTGAAAATGCAGAAATTGTTTCTACTGTAAATACAGATGCAGAACTTAGAATAGAAGTTGCAATTGCCAATACACCTGCAGAATTAAGGGATTCATTGAGAGAAAAATTGAAATCCACAGAATCTCTTGTTCATAATTCAGATCGACATGCTTTTACTATGGCAAAATGGTTACAACAATCAGCTGATGAAAACGGCGAAGTAACTTTGCATTCATTATCCATATTGATAGCCTCAAAAAATAGTGATATTAATGCCGAAGATTTGATTTCAATGGCAGAAACACAGGGTATGTTGCTTCGTATTAATGAAAACCGCTGGACTCTTCTTGAGTGAAGTTCATATGGTAAAGGCCGTGGCAATGAATCAAGGGCGTATGGGTTAGTTTGGCCTATACTCGGGCGTTTGGGACGCTTGGACCCAAGTTCAAATCTTGGTACGCCCACTTATTTATTTTGCTTGATATAGGCTCGCTCATAATTTGTTGCGAGTGATATTATTCTTCAGGCAATTTGATTGAGTGAACCCAAATAATATGAAACCCGAATTGAGTCTTAATGAATCGTTGTGGAACACTTTCCGGCTGCATTGACCAAACCTCATCTTCAAAATCTTGGACCATTTGACCCTCAACAAATTCGCCCAAATCCCCCTTTTTCGAGCCGCTTGAGCAAGTAGAATATTTCTTGGCCAATTTTTTAAACTCTTTTAGGGGTTTTTTTGCTCCTTGGATTGCTTCTAGGCATAATTTTGCTTCTGGTTTTTTGGCAACCAAAATATGGCGGACATGGGCAAATCTCGGCTTATTTCTTCTGTCATGTCTACGCATTGATTACACCTCTAACATAATTTTTTTCACTACTTTGCTCAAAACTAATCCTCAGTTCTTGTTTAACGACCACAGCCATCCTATCAAAAATGTGCGCACAGGACCATGTGAAAATTACTATGAGGTATATTGGAATCCCTAGCTCTACCAAAGTTCGCTCCAAATCGGTTGAGATTCCTGGAATTAATGCTATCCATCCAATGTAGTATGAGATAAAAGCGAAGATAGTATGCGGAGAAACTTTACGTGAAAAAAGCCAATATATGTTGCGAATATGGTGCTCTATTACCATCATCAATCCTACTTTAAAGAAAAATGAAATATTGTTTATGCCAGATGCTTCATCTCCATAGATTGCTCGAACAGGATAGTGAGATATTTTCCATCCATATCTCGCTAGTTGAATTATCCAATAATTTGGATAACCATATCCGCTCCAAGAATTATTCCAATTCCAATTGCGTAGGACAGTGTCACTTGTTGCTGTATAGCCGCATTGAGGATCTGAAATTCTTTGACCGGCTGCCAGTGTGGTGAAGAAGGATAGTAACGCCGTCGCCAGTCTACGAATGATTGGCATTTTGCCTAAACCTTCAGGATGAATTGAACGGTCGCCTTTGATGTGGTCCCCACTGCCAGAAATAACACCATCAACCAAGCCCTCAAGGTCATCTGGGTCCATTTGACCGTCACCAGCCATTACCGCACTAACAAATTTTGAATCTCCAAATATTTCAATCAACTTTTGATGTCCAGTGTCAATTGCATTACCGACTCCTAAGCCATCTAATCTGATTAGAGTAATTTCTGCACAACACTGTGTAGTAATTGCAATGTTTCCTGTGCCATCTTTAGAGCCATCATCAATCACCACTACATGGTCAACAAAGGAAGGAATTGTAGAGAGAACACGTCCAATATGGTTGGATTCATTACGTGCAGGAATCACTACACCTATGCTCCACCCCTGCAACATGGATAATCGTAGGGCTATTCATTCAATAACTAAACCCATAATTCAATTCAACCGTATCGGCAAATAATGAATGGAATCAACATTGTGATAAATAATATTAGAGAGAATTGATAGAGGAAGAAATGTGCAGAGATATTGTGAGCAATGAATTACGCGTGATAATAATGGGTCGCGATGTAGAGTTGCGAGTCATTTCTCTTATTGTTCGTTGCCGTGCGATTGCCGATGAAGTTGTTTTTCTTGATTTGGGTTCAAATGATGAAACTGTTGAATTAGCATCCGAAGTTGATTGTCCTGTAATCAATTATAGTGGGGAGATTGAAACATCAAAAATTGTCCGTTTTTTGCGCGATAGCAAATTGGAAGAAATTGCAACAACTCTACTGATTCACATCACAGCACAATGGAAACTCCGCGATTTACCGTTGACTGCAAATAGGGCACGGGAAAATTGGGATTTACATATTTCTGTAAAGGGCACGGGTAATGAAAAAATAAACCCAGAGGAGATTATTCTATCAAGTGTCGAATTCAATCACCTAGTAATTACACCAGATGGAATGCGGGCAATGGCTAATTTGGGCCCACTTGCCACCGCTATGGATTTACCAGAAAATTTGAGAGTAAGAGTAGTTGGTTCAACTTCACAAGTCAATGTACCGCAGCAAGAATCTCTTGCAACTGCAAGTCGTTTTGCACAACTCTTCTACTGGATGCTTGAATCAAAACATCCACTATTTTTATTCGGAATACCTGGAATTGTATTATTCGTATTAGGGTATAAGTTGTCAGGGAATGTTGTTGATACTTTTGACGAACTAAATTCTACATCAATTGGAGTTACATTAGCAGTTATTGCAATGACAATGATTGGATTATTCGCAATGATGGTCGCAATCATTCTCTATATTATGGGTAAACAGGCCGAACAGATTCAATCGCAATATGATTGGAAGGGTAAAGATTAATTCCATTTAGATGGCAGTGGTGATAAAATGAATAATTACACAGGTTTAGTATGTCTTGATATGGATCGTGTCCTAATAGATCACCTTTCAACATGGCAGTATGTCTATGACAAGTTAGGTATAAATAATGACGAATCGTTTGAACTTTATAATCAGGGTTTACTCAATGAATGGGAGTGGATAAAATTGGACATCGCACTTCTCAAAGGTATTAGAAGTGACTCAGAAACTCCGCTGACGGATTCAGAACTGCGTGGCCATTTACTGGGTGTTCCAATGATGAAAAATTACCACCAATTAATTGCAACATTGATTGATAAAGGATTTGCAGTTGCAATTGTAAGTGGTGGCTTACAACAATCTGCAAGAGATATTGCGGCTCAATTTCCTAGCAACAAAAAATGGAAAAAACGTTGGGGTGGAATAGACCGCCATACTTGCGAAAGACTCAGTTCTGGATTCGATACAAAACTTCATGTTTTTACCAATGGATGGTTGGTCGGGAAACAGCTGCCAAGTGGTGAAAATGAGTTAGATGATTTTGGTAGATATCAAGTCCAAATGAATGGTAAAGGTGCGATAGTAAAAATGCTACAAAGGAGATTGGGACTCACTAAAGAGAGAACTGCTTCGGTTGGAGATTCTGCGGGCGATATTGGAATGTTCCAAGAATCAGCAATGGCAATTTGCTTCAACCCTTGGGATGATAAGCCAAAACAACACGCTGATGTTGTGGTTGAAGAAAAAGACCTTGCTATTGTGCTGGAATTGATAACAAATGCAATACAATAGAGGGATATTGTAGCAAGAATTGATAACTTTGTCACTTTGTGGTGGTTGTCATGGACGGCATTGGTGACACTTTTATTTCTTCTTTCTGCATACATTGTGGATTTATGCTAGGCGCATTTATTCCAGGGATGCCTTGCCCAGATTGTGGGGAGCCACTTATTTGAATCAAGGTGTAACTCTTCGAGAATCTCTAGGGAATGGAATAACTTCTCTGATATGGTCTGCACCTGTTAGCCATGAACAAACCCTATCAACGCCAAGTCCGAAACCTCCATGAGGAACACCGCCATACGACCTAGTGTCAATGTAAAATTGGTATGCAGCCTTATCCGTTCCTTCTTCATCAAGGCGAGCAAGCAATTCTTTTTCTGACCATGTTCTTTCTCCCCCTCCAATAATTTCGCCATAGCCTTCAGGGGCTAGCAAGTCGTGACAAAGAACATATTTGTCTTCATCAGGGTCAACTCTGTGGTAGAATGGTTTTGAAATTTTAGGATAGTGTGTAAGAAAGTGTGGAACATCAAAGTCCTGAGTCAGTACCTTCTCCTTTGAATAATCTAGGTCCTGTCCCCATTCAATTTCCACTCCCATTCCTTGTAATGTTTCAACTGCTTCATCATATCTCATTCTAGGATATGGGCTATCAGCATATCTTGCTACCAGTTCAAGATCTCGACCGATACTTTCAAGTTCTGTTGAACGGTGTTCAAGCAGGTCACCTGCAATCTTTCTAACAACGCCTTCACCATGTGACATTATTTCATCATTTGACGCCCAAGCAACTTCCATTTCAGCATGCCAAAATTCAGTCAAATGCCTTCTAGTGCGTGACTTTTCTGCTCGGAAAGATGGTGCAATAGTGTACAGCCTTTCCAATGCTGGCATTGCAGCTTCTGCATAAAGTTGCCATGATTGTGTCAAGTAAACTGTCCTTCCAAAATATGGCACCTCAAATAATGTAGAACCGCCTTCAACCGCACCCGCAACAAAGTTTGGAGCCTGATATTCAGTAAAATCTAAGTCTCTAAAATAGTTATGAATTGCACCAAATACAGTGCTGCGAATCTGCAGCATTGTCGTCATTCGAGATGTTCTAAGATAGAGGTGGCGGTTATCGAGTAAAAATTCCGTTTCTCCTCCATCAGCAGCCTTCATTGCCGACTCAGTAATCGGGAATGGACGTTCTGGATTTACGCTACCAACTATGACCACAGAACTTGCGACCATTTCGTGCCCACCATCTGCTCTTTCATCGACATTTATCATGCCAGTAATTTTGATTGAGGATTCAATAAGTGCGCCCTTTGCATCTTCAAAGGGTTCATCTCCAACAGCATCTTTCTTGACAACGCATTGAATAACACCGGTGGAATCTCGTAATATTATGAAACGGATTTTGTTGGAACCACGGCTACGCTTTACCCAGCCCATTAATTCCACTTCTTGTCCGTCATATTTTCCGGCTTGCACATCGCCGATAAAGATGGTCTTCACCATATTCGCACCGGTTCTTCCTATATCGCATCGTAATTCAAGTTCACCCCAATATAATCTCAATGGAAAATATAAAGCAGTGCAATAATGACACAATAATTGCATCATCCATAGCAAAGTGTCAAAGCCGAGCCGTGTGAATTATGTCCATGCGGCAAATTGCGGTGTATGCTATTGGTGGCAACGCGCTCTCATCTCCATCAGAAGATAATGAGCAACAAAGTTCGCAAGTTCTTGCTAGAGTAATGAGTGATGTCGTAGATCTCTTGGAGGGTGGTTGGGGTGTAATTCTAACCCATGGTAATGGCCCACAAGTAGGCCATTTGCTAACAATGGATGTCGAGCAAAGTCAAGAGATGGATAGTTGGGTTGCTGCAACACAAGGTATGATAGGTCACTCATTGGCAATCCATCTGGACTCAATTCTAATGAGGCGAAGGAGGCCGGAAAGAACCGCAGTAGTTTTGACAAGAGTAGAGGTCAATGGTGCAGATAAAGGGTTTCAATATCCCACAAAACCCGTAGGTCCAGTCTTGTCTAGTGATGTAGTAATGGCTGCTGACTGGGATATTGTTGAGACGATAATAGGTCCGAGAAGAGTTGTGGCTAGTCCACTTCCAATGCGGGTATTGGACCTTCAAGTGATTCAAAAATTGGTTGAACTAAAGGCGGTTGTTATTTGTGGTGGAGGTGGAGGGATTCCTGTGGTAAATAAAGGAAATCACTATGTTGGTGTTGCTGCAGTTATCGACAAAGACCGACTTTCAGCATTACTGGCAATTGAATTGCAAGCAGATGCATTAATTATTTCAACAGCGATTGATTGTGTGAAAACCGGTTTTGGTAGTGAAAATGAAGTAAGTCATAGTGAATTAACAATTGACCAGTGTGAACAATTCATTGCAGAGGATGAATTCCCAGCAGGTTCGATGGAGCCAAAAATTGGCAGCTTGATGGAAGCAGCATTGCATAATCCAAAATGTAAAGCGATATTGTGTCAGCCAGGTGATGCAATGAAGGCACTACGTGGTGAAGCCGGCACCACAATTCATCAATAATGTATTAGATTACTTTCAAAATGCAAAACTTTGCAAGGGCATCTTCAATAAGCGGAGTCGTTTTAGCCCATTTGATGACTACCAAGTTGCCAACAATTGAAGCCGAAGCACACTGTGATGGACCATGCGGTGTATATGACCCTGCAAGCGCAAGAATTGCAGCAGAAGCAGTACAATCGATGACAACTAAAATGCTTGCTCTAGAGTGCCCAGACACTTCTAATGGACCTGCAATGGCCGCATACCTAAACACAATGAGTCGCTATGCTGCTATCAAGGAAGACGAAGGCCATAAGTGCAAATCTGAATTACTTGTTTTATGGACTGATTTCTTCAAGCCGATTCATCTAGAAGCAAACCCAAATATACATGACACTTTTTGGAAGGCTGCAAAGTTATGTTCTGCTTGTAAAGTGGAAGTATCTGCAGTTCACGCACAAGAACTGATGGATGCAATTGAAGAAATCCACAATATGTTCTGGGCAGTAAAGGGAAGAGAAGTCGCTTGGGTTCGAGCATCTTGAATCAATAATGAGGATTAGTGATGTCTGATTTCCACGTCATTATTCGTGGTGATTCAATGTGGCCAACATTTAGTGATGGTGAAAAAGTAACGGCCAGTAAAGTAAGTAAGAATCATCTTACAATTGGTGATGTAGTTGTTTCGAATCATCCATTAAAGTCTGATGTCGTTATTGTGAAAAGGATAAAAAAAATGCTAACGGATGAACAAATATTTCTCCAAGGAGATAATCCTGATCCATTGGCGAGTGAAGATTCACACAATTTCGGACCAGTAAACATTAATTTGGTAATTGGAATAATCAATGAGTGAAGATTCTCACAAATTGCTTGTTGGTTATTGAGGCGGGCCTGACGGGGTTCGAACCCGCGACCGATGGATTAAGAGTCCATCGCTCTACCTGACTAAGCTACAGGCCCATCCCGCCCTCTTGCAACCCGTATTTAACCATTGACGGTGTAATTTGTTTGCTAATGTATGGTGTTGAATCAAGCTAGTCTTCCAACTTGATTAATATGAGTTTCCACACCATCAGCGCCTGCCAAAACAACTGCATCACACATATTGTTGAACAATCCCACTTGAACAACTCCGGCAATGTTCAGTATTTCCGCTTCCATCTTTACAGGATTGGTAATAGTTGGTCCACAATGTGCATCTGCGATAAGATTCCCATTATCGGTGATAACAGGGTTATCGCCCGCCATCCTACAATTAACTCTGCAATCTAACAATCGGCCCAAAGCACGAATTGTGGCACTGCTGGAAAATGGAGTTATTTCAATTGGCAGAGGAAATGCCCCAAGAACGGAAACCCTCTTCCTATCATCTGCGACTACAACCATTGCTGAAGATTCTTGAACAACTATTTTTTCACGTAATAATGCAGCCCCTCCGCCCTTGATAAGTTGAAAATTCGGGTCGTATTCATCTGCCCCATCAATGACTATGTCCAATCCATCAATACTGGACAACTCAACGAGTGGAATTCCAACTTCCAAAGCCAGTTTTTCAGTTGCAAGAGAGGTTGGTACGCCAACGATCTGCAAACCTTGTTCACAAATCATCCGCCCTAATTCAATAACGGTATGCTTTACTGTTGAACCGGTGCCAAGACCTACTTTCATACCTGTTTTTACGAATGAGCATGCTGCAATTCCAGCCTCTATTTTCAGTTGCTCAACATCTGCCATGAGCAGTGGGTATTGGATATAGTTCATGATGCTTTTCTCAAAGCCGATACAATTCTGCACTCTGTGATGGCAAAAGTCTTTTCAGTCTAGTATTGAAGTATGGGAACTATGGGAGCAGATGCGAGTTATAGGTCTGCGGCAATTTCTCTAGTATTCATCTTCTTAATATCCTCTTTCGCAGGGTTAGTTTACAATCAACAAGACAATCAATTAGTCGACCAATCAGTTCAATCTGCATCAACTCCGATTGGGCAAAGTAGTTTGTTAACAGTTGGCTCATTTCCCGATGGTTCAAATCAGAAAGTGAGTATTTCAGTTCCTGATGGAGAAGCAATCCAGACACTTGATTTGAATCTTGAGGCGGCAACATTGACGACATCTACTGCTTTTTCATGGGATGAATCAGCGGATTATTCAACTGGAACTGTCTATGATGGAATGGATGTCAATGGCACTTCATTGAGCATTTTACCTCAAGGAATTGAATGGGATTTTGAAGGAAGCCAGCAAGGTTGGACCTTTGGAACCGGCTGGATGCATGGCAGTGATACAACTTCAGGCTCCCACGGTCTAAGTGGTGGAGTTCATGGTGGAGTAAGTGGTATCTATACCTATAATGGAGATTATCCTAACAATATTGGCACCACCTATTGGGCTACTTCCCCTACCTTTGATTGTTCAGGGTGCAGTGGTTCTTGGCAATTGAAATATTGGAAGCGATTGGGAGTAGAATCAGCATCCTGGGACCATGCATATGTTTCTGTCTCAACTCCATCAGGCGGATGGAACACTATCTATTCGAGTTCATACGTAAATGATAATGCATTCTATCAAGTAACAAATGATATTTCCAATTACATCTCTGGAAACTCAGATTTCAAGGTTAGATTTGGAATTGGAAGAACTGATTCCAGCGTCACATATACTGGATGGAATGTCGATGATGTCGTTATCGAACCGGTTGGTGGCGTCTCGGCTGGTGAAGGAAATTGGACATCACAACCTTTCAGTCCTCTCTCTTTAGGAATGGGTGAAGATAGGGCATTTGGAATGATGTACATGGATGCAGTTGTTCCTGCAGGTTCAATGTTTGAATGGAGTTTAATGGATGCTTCTACAGGCCAATTAATACCTCAATATTCTCATTTTGAAACTACGAGTATGGATTTGGGAATGGTTGACTGGCAAAAGTATCCCTCAGTTAGGATGAAAATCCATATGGGGACAGGTCAAGGGAATAGTGCTCCAATAATCCATGGGTTTTATTTCGATGGAATAATCTTTGAAGATTTCAAAGACGATCCAATAAGAATAGGTTGGCAATTACAAGGTGCTACTTGGTCACCTAGTGTCATTAGTGGCACCTTAGATGTATTGTCTCCACTCTATAGAATGAGGTCTGGCTTCGGTGCGATTGTCAGCCACTCAGTAATGAATGGAGGTTGCGTCCTACACTATTCGTTAGATAGTGGTCAGTCATGGATAACATTGCTCAGCGATACAATTGAATCGCTAAGTACACCGAAATTTATGGTTCAATTCAAATTCACATCAAGTGCTACCTGCAATATCGATGTTTTCAATGTAGAACTAATTCATACTTCCGTTGCTGATGGACTTAGAATAGATGTGGGATTAGATGGTATTGCCGATTGGTCTCTGAACAATCCTGGCGATGGTCGTTTTGGAATACAAGATGTGCATAGATTTGGTTCGGGATGGATGAGTTCCAATTCAA
>Ga0208879_1000762_pt1 | contig 32249 bp, 40 predicted proteins | sample Knorr_S15_td_Bot_FD_185605 | JGI IMG/M metagenome (GOLD analysis project Ga0208879, IMG submission 185605) | Marine microbial communities from Southern Atlantic Ocean transect - Knorr_S15_td_Bottom_ad_5009_LV_A (SPAdes) (version 2) | ecosystem: Environmental > Aquatic > Marine > Oceanic | place...
CAAAGATTGGCGCAACCCAAACTGTAATCTTTTCTGGATATAGTTCAGAATCATTACATATACGATTACAGGATTGTAAAGCAAAAATTCTCTTTATCTCTGATGGGTTTTATAGAAAAGGGAAACCAATATCACAAAAGCAAATTTCAGAGATTGCAATCAAAGATACTGTAATTGAAAAAACGATTGTTGTTTCTTACAAAGGAATTGATAATTATGAAGAATCGGAACAAATAATTTTTTATGATAAATTGGTATCTCTTCAAAATATTCTTTGTAACACTGAAATTCTGGATTCCGAAGATCCATTGTTTATCTTGTACACATCAGGCACAACTGGCATGCCTAAAGGAGTTATTCACACACATGGTGGTTTTTCGGTTTTTGCAGGTCATCAGGCTTCATATCTTATTGATATGAATGAAAATGACACATTATTTTGGCCTGCGGATATTGGTTGGATTACAGGTTTAGTGTGGAATATCTATGGACTTTTGATAACGGGGGCAACTGCTGTAATTTATGATGGTGCATTAGATTTTCCAACAATTGATAGGATATGGAAGATATTATCTGATTATCAAGCAACAATTTTTGGAATATCTCCAACTGCAGTACGGCTATTTAAAAAAAATAATGTTGAGCCATTAAAATCGTATTCATTAGATAAAATTAAAAACATTCCAACTACCGGAGAGCCACTTGATAACGATTCTTGGTGGTGGTTATTTGAAAAAGTTGGCAACAAAAAAATTCCTATTATGAATTTGTCTGGTGGCACAGAAATTGGAGGTGCAATGTTATCTGTTTTCCCTGGAATGAAACTAAAGCCCACTACTGTTGGAATTCCAGTTCCTGGAATGAATCTTGATGTCTTTAATGACGATGGAAATTCTGTACAAAAACAAAATGGCTATCTAGTTATCAAATCTCCTTGGCCAACAATGACTAGAGGATTGTTAAATGATGATGCAAGATATCTTGAAACTTATTGGTCACGATTTAAAAATATTTGGTTTCATGGAGATTATGTTTATGTTGATGAAGATAATCTTTGGTATATGCGTGGCAGAACTGATGATGTGATAAATATTTCAGGTCATAGAATGAGTACTGCTGAAATTGAACATGCTGCAATTTCACACAAAAAAATATCTGATGCAGCATCAATTGCTATTCCAGATAATATTACAGGTGAGGCAATTGTTTTGTTTTTTGTAGCTGATAATAAATTGGAGACTGGTTTGGAATCTGAGATTTCTAATTATATTTCTGAAAAGATTGGCAAAGTTGCAAGACCCAAACTTGTTTTCCAACTATCTGATTTGCCAAAGACAAGAACAGGTAAAATAATGCGTCGATTATTAAAATCCAAATTATTGGGAGAGGATCTGGGAGATTTGTCATCTCTCGAAAACCCACATGTTTTAGACGAAATTTCAAAATTAGGTTGAAAAAATCTAACTTTTTACTACTTACTATTTCACGCTTTGTGTCTTAATTAAATCTCATAATACTCATTATTGAAATTCATAGTTGATCAGCAAGTCGAAGACATAGAGATGCCTGAAAATCTCAAATTAAATACGTTTTTGAAGGAATTTCACTCTGTTTGCCCTCATTCAGAGTGTAGTTTTGGATTATACGGATTTGCATTTGGGCAATCACCATTTCCAGTGCCATTACTAATGCAAGAAGCATTAATGAAAAATGCAAATCAGGGGGCATATGCTCCTGTTCCAGGAATTCCTGAATTACGTAATGCTATCTCAAAATACAATAAACACTATTTTGGGATGGACATTGCTCCTGAACGAATCTATGTTGGCCCAGGAACTAAAGAACTGATCTTCAATCTTTTAGAGATTTTACATGGAACTGTAATTTTGCCCACACCAGCTTGGTTAGGATACCTTCCACAGATTAGATTATTGAAGAAAAATTATCACATGCTACCCACTAATACAAATAAGAAAATCTCTCCTATTGATCTAAAGAAACTATCACTTAGGTTACAAGATCGACAAAAAATTTTGATTTTAAATAATCCCAATAATCCAACTGGATTATTACATAACCGATTAGAACTAGAAGAAATTGCTGATGTATGTAGGGAACAAAACATTACTGTTATCTCTGATGAGATTTATGCTCAAACAACTTATGATTTTTCAAAATTTGTTAGTATGGGAAAAATTTATCCTGAAGGTACATTTATCACAAATGGTTTATCCAAATCACATGCTGCTGGCGGTTATAGGTTAGGTTATGTAATTTTTCCACAGCATGCAATAGACTTAAGGAGACAATTTAAAAAAATTCTTGCAACAGAGTATACTGCTGTATCTACCCCAATTCAATATGCTGCTGTTGCAGGCTTTGAAATAAGTAAAGAAATGGATATCTATTTTGATGCAACTCGAAGTATTCATGAAATTATGGGGGAATATACTTACAATGCATTATCTGCAATTGAGGGAATAAAAGCTACAAAACCTGATGCTACCTTTTACCTTTTAGCTGATTTTAATGCATTTGCAACAGAACTACAAAAAGTCAAGATCAACACATCTCAGAAATTATCTGAAGCTTTAATCATTCATCCATATCATACTGCAATTGTAGGTGGTGATAGTCTTGTTTTAGAGAGAACAGACTTTAGTGCAAGAATTGCATATGTCGACTATAATGGAACAAAAGTTCTTCAAAATTATTTTGATAACAAACCAAAAACTAGTTCTGAAAGAATAGAATTCGTAAAAAATAATGCCCCAAAGGTTGTTGCAGGAATTGAAATGATTTGTACATTCTTTAAGAATCTTAGAAAAGAATCATTGAATGATTTGCAAACTCAAAAAAAAAAAGTTTGATGATCGTTTAAACTCGGCGTAATTTCTTTTTTCTAATTTGTTGTAAAACCATTGGTAAAAATGCACCCACATCTGATACAATTCCTAGTGCTTGCCATGTTCCTCTGTCCATAAGTTTTGTAACTGTTGGTTGATTGATATCGATAATAATCACTTTGACATTTGCTGGAAGCATATTTCCAGTTGCGATAGAATGAAGCATAGTTGAAATCATAATTACCAAACTTGCATCTTTTAGAATTTTTTTGTATTCATGTTGTGCTTCAATCATATCAGTAATAACATCTGGTAATGGTCCATCATCTCGAATTGAACCTGCCAACACAAATGGTACTTTATTTTTTACACATTCATACATAATTCCCTTTGTTAATTTCTTAGATTTTACCATATTTGCAATAGAGCCTGCTTTGAATACCGAATTAATTGCATCCATGTGATTTCTATGTCCATGATATGCCAAAGTTGCATCATGGACATTCATTCCAAGCGATGTTCCAAGTGTGGCATATTCAATATCATGAACTGCAAGTGCATTCCCTGCTAATACAGCATCAATATACCCTAATTTGATTAGTTCAGATACTGCATCATCTGCACCAGTATGTACTATGGCCGGCCCTCCAACGATGATTATTTTTCCACCTTTCTTTTTGGTATTGTAGATATCTTCTGCAACTTTTTTTGCAATATGTTGGGTTGGTCTTTCACTAGAGCTTGAACTTCCCATAAACTCAAAAACATTGACTCCCTCTCTTGGACGCTCAGGTGGGGTAATTTTGATTCCTTTTTCCCCAAAAACTATTTGGTCTCCTTTTTTGACCTCTCTCACTGGTACACAAAATGCTCTGTTTCCTTTTACAACAATGCATTTGTCCATCATCATGTTTTCAACTTGAATCCATTTTTCTTTATAAAAAACTTGTGTGTGATTATTTGTTGTGCTGTAAAAATTATCTGGCATTACATAGTCTTTTGGAGATTTTTTTAATATGATTTCTTTTTGATCTTTAGATGTTGCTCCTTCTCGATAAATTGTTTCTAAAATCTTATCTAGATGTTTTTGATTTTTACCTGTAACAAGTAATTGTGCATATGATTGATCTTTTTTTCTCTTACCAATCTTAATTTTTTGTACTTCAAATTCTCCTTTAAGGTCCATTATTTTATCAAAGATCTTAGTTAAAATCAAAGAGTCAATTAGGTGACCACTAACTTCAATCTCTTGAGAAAATTTACTCATTTTATTATTATCTACACTATGATAACTAAAGGTTTACGTTTTGTTTTAAGCCTAAACACTAGACTGGGAGAATAACCTTACCTTCAAATTTTGGGATCTTATCAGCATCAAATAATTTTTCCAAGTTTTCTTTTTGTTCGTTTGTCACTCCTTGAACAATTGTTTTAGAGTACCCTTCACTATCAACAATTGCAAGAATGTACCCACTATTGTCAGTTAGAACAAAACCTGTTGATTCATCAACAAATGCATAGAGATTTTCTTCACCCACTACTTCCCATACATTTGATTTATTCGTTCTTAAGGCTAATGCTGGCATTGCTTTTCCATCAGTCAATTTATTGAGATATTCTCTTGCTTCTGTAACTCTTTTCTGACCTAGTTTTAAGGCCTGGAAATATTGCATGTTTCACAAATAATTGGGTTATTATAAAAACAATCTCTCTACACAAGATTGTTATAGAATCTCAGATTTTCTTAACTTATGCCTCTTACAAATAATGTGATCATCAAATTAAATGAAATAACTACAATAGTTGAAGACAGGTCAAACCTCTCAGAATCAGAAGTTGATGAAATAAAATCTATCTTCAAAACCATAGTGGAAAGTGGTGAGAGATACGACATTAACGAAATTGAATTCTGGTTTGAAAATGAAGGAAGCTGGACAAGTAAAAAATCTCGAACCAGAATTACAAACCTTTCAAGTTACATTCAAGATAAATATCAACAAACAGCTCATCTGAGAATCATTTCTGATGATGATTGTAATTGTGATAACTAAGTTTCTAGTTTTTCTAATAACCGGCCAACAATTTTTGCATTTTCTGTTCTTTCGTTAAGTATTTCTTTTAGACGAGTTTCATTTTTGTTATCTTTTGCAATTATCTGAAAATATTCTTCATCTAGATTATTATTTGACTGAAGTCTTTTAACTACCTCAAACAATATTCCTATTACTTGTTTTTGCGCATCAATTAATTCATCTTTACTTTTCTCAGACATTTTCTACTATCCCTTTTTTACAATCTCTGTAAATAATTCTTTTAATCTAGGATCAGTGATATCTATCTCTGCAGATTTAAAAAAGGACTCGAGTTTTTCTTGTGAATGCCCATCTTTTTTATAGATATTAGCTTGAAGCACCATTTCCAATTTGTCAATCTGGTGCACCAATTTTGATTCAAGAGAAGTATTTTCTTGGTATTCTTGCCAAATTTGTAAATATTGTGATTTAATTAAATCTGGTAAATTTTTAATAATTTCATTAAACGCATTATTTTCTAGTTTATTCTTTTTTTCTTTGCTTAGTTGTTTAGGAGTATGATCCCCAATTTTTGATTCGGCTAAATCATGCAATAAAACCATTTTAATGATTTTTTCAGAATTATAATTTCCTAAATCAGAAATTACCATACTTATTACTGCCATTGAATAAGAATGGTCTGCAACTGATTCAGGAGTATCTAGTGATAGTTTGTCAATCCATCCCTGTCTATAGATTTTTTTGAGATTTGCAGCTGTTTTGAAAAAATCTAAGATCATTTTATTATAATATGTATAATATTTTCTCCTAATGAATTTTCATGTTGTGGGATTACGAACAACATAATAGTTAATTTTGCTAGGGCTAATTAATGAAAATTTACACTAAGACGGGGGATGGGGGCGATACCGGTTTACAAGGAAATCTTAGAATAGCAAAATCTCACCCAAGAATCATATCATATGGCACTGTAGATGAAGCAAATGCTGCTCTGGGAATAGTTCTTGTAAATTCATTGGATGATGATATCACAAAAATTTTAACAGATATTCAAAATGATCTGTTTTTAGTTGGGGCAGATCTTTCAAATCCAAATCTTGCAGATATGAAAAATAGAGTTACGTTAGATATGATAGAAAGACTTGAACATAATATTGACAAATTTGAATCAGAACTTGCTCCTTTAACAAATTTTATTTTACCAGGAGGCAATATTGCTGCAGCACAATTACATTATGTTAGAACTGTTGTGAGAAGAGCAGAAACACAAGTAGTTCAATTAAGTAAAAAAGACGAAATCAATTCAAATTGTATTAAATATCTTAATAGGTTATCTGATTTGTTTTTTGTAATGGGTCGTTTAATCAATAAACGAAAAAACAAGGATGATATTATCTGGAAGATCTGAAAAGACAAACTTTTACCAATATTTACTAACCAAAACTTCAAAAATCAGGCAGGAGATTCCAAAAAAAGTTGTAAAATTACAACAAAAATTAAACGTATGTGGATGCCTGCAATTGGATAAAACTAATTGATGTCAAAAAGATCATGTTTCAGTCCTTTTGAATCCAGAGTATTTCCCTGGAGATTTGAGTTAAATGATGATTTTTGTGGTTAGTCAAGATTCTTTGCAAAGAAAAGTGCAGATTGCTCAAATCCTAAATGCTTGTAGAACTGATGAGATTCTTTTCGTTGGTTTCCAGACTCTAACCTAATTCTATGACATTTTTTCTCTTTTGCAAGAGAGATACAAGAATTGATTAGTTTTTTTCCTATTCCTTTACTTTGATACTTTTCATGAACGACCAAATCTGGTATATACATCTCTAAGGTAGTCTGGTTAAGTCTTGGCAAAAACACTATGCTTACCATACCCACAATTTTCATATCATCAAGTTCAGCAACAAGAATTTTTTTATCTGAATCTGTAACGTGTTTCTTTACTAGTGTTCTAAATATGTCGACATCAGAGTCTTTTTGTGGTTTTGGACGTCCTAGTTCATATAACAATTCAATAAGAACCCCAATATCTTTGATATCTTTCTCAGTAGCTGTTCTAATTCTTATATTGTCCATACACGATAACTCTAGTTTATCATCAGAATTAACTGCACCTAATTGCTTTCAATTATAACGTAGATTAGTGGAACTTTTCACTCGTGAAATGGGGGCTTCTATTTTTATTGATTGTCAATAAACTCGTTTACACTTCGTCAAATGTTAATTAGATTCTAAACTTAATTGTGATGTTAAATTTTTAGTTTAACACTATAATTGAGTTAAATAATTAACTAATCACGGATCTAAGTACGAGGACAAACTTTAATTCCTCATCTGAGTGCCTTTTTCTCAGTGCCGGGGTAGCTCAGCCTGGGAGAGCACTCGGCTGAAGACCGGGCTGTCGCGCGTTCAAATCCCGCCTCCGGCACTTAAAATATTATTTATAGATTTTTAAAAAAATCATAGAATCAAAAACTAAATGGATCTGTTAATATCAAAAATATTTATTCTTTAAAACAGGATTTTGTTTATTTAAATTAGATTTGTCTGTTTATATTTGATAATACGGTGTGCTGAATTGACTAATTAATTGTATGTGATTATGAAAATAATATTTTAGTTGGCTGCCAAAAAATATTTACTGAATAATTTCCATTAAAAACCATCTTGCATAATCTTTAAAAACCATACGAACTCATGATTTTCGATATTCATGGTTGAAAAAAAGACTAGAAAAAACAAAAATACAATCAAAGCAAAAACTACAAAGGTTAAAGTCAGTAAGACTAAATCCAAATCTACAGAATCAAAGAATAAAAAAGTAATGGAAGAACCATTTGCTGATGCTGGTATTGTTGTAGTTGAAGATGATATAGAAATTGATCAGGAAAAAGTTAATGAAGAAAGAAGGGCATATCTTGAAGAAGCAAAGTCTCAAGATGCGTCAGACTAGGAATCTTTATCAGATCCACTGACATATACTAATTATGCGTGCATTATGTTTGATTACCGTTAAACCAGGTAAGGTGGATTTGGTTGTCCTAATATTAAAGAAAAAACGTAAAATTTTAAAACAGATTATGATAGTTGCCGGAAGAGCAGACATTAGTGTACTTTTACAAGGAAATATTGATGAAATCAACAACATGGTAATTGATTTTAAAAAAATTAAAGATCTAGTTACAACTGAAACATTAATTGAGGTAGAGGTAAATCTGGGTTGGTAAGAGCAATAATTTTAGTAAAATCTCCAAAGAAACTCATAGCTGCAAGATTACGAAAAGTTTCCTCAATAACTGATTCTTTTCCAACAAGTGGACAATTTGATGCTGTTGCAATAATTGAAGTTGAACAACTAGTTCAGATTAAAGAAGTTGCTAATCAGATTCAAAAAATCAATGGTGTAGAAAGGACCGAAACTATGGTCGAAGTTAAATGACAATGGATTTAAAGAACTTCTGGCTATGTGATTTGTGAATATCAAAAAAGTTGGAAATGTAATTTTGGCTGTAAATGACCTAGACAAATCCTTACAATTTTATCATGAAATTATAGGACTTCCAATTAAAAAACAAAGAAGAACTTGGATTGATTTGGGTACATCTGGAGCTTTATTGAGTTTACATCCAGCATCATTAACTGAACAACATGTTGGTAGTTCTATTGAAAACGGTATTACTATAGGATTTCTTGTTGGTGATCTAAAATCTGCATTAGATGAATTAAGAGAAAAAGGTGTTAAAATTCATCGTGATATTGTTGAAAAAGATGCAGGGAAAAATGCAGTAATTATGGATCCTGATGAGTATCTAATTTCCTTATTTGAGCCAAACTTTGAGGATAGTGCTCAACAAACAGGCGGATATCAAGGATTTACACCAGCTTAGATTGTCTTTTTTATTAAAGAGATAATCTTCTCTATGCCTTTTTCTTTTTTGTCTATTGAAACATAATAAGTGACATCATTTTTCTGCAAAATCACAATTGTTATTTTCTGATGTTGTAAAATTACATGTTCCAGTTTCCCAACTGTACTGGCAATATTTTTTCTTAATGATATTAAAGTAGAAATAATGAAAAACTCATTTTTTACTTGTTCTGATTTTAAGAGAGGTTTTAGATTTGGTTGAACTATTCCAGTTAAGGTTCTACCATATACGTTTATGACTCCTGCATATCTGATATTATTTGATATTTTTAGAATACTTTGACATTGTTTTCGGTGTTTTGCCACAGCAATCTTCCATTTATCCGCAGGAGTTTTTATCATAACCGAAATTGATTTAGGAAATTAATAAGGATTTTTACTAATTATGAATTTTAGAATTAGAACCTTGTTTCTAATGATTATTAGATGTGGTTTCTTTATCTAGTTTTTTCTTCAACCCCAAGTTTTCTTTTAGTAATTTATCATTAGTAACTTGAAGTGTTTCAACTGAATTTTGTCTATTATATAGTGGGTGTCCAGGAGGAATTATTGCAGAATTCATTGATAGTAATCCCGCTGCATATTGTTGATACATATGTTGGAATCCTTGAAGTTTTTGACTAATATTGGCAACTTCTTCTGAAAATTGTTCTTTCGTCGGGCCTTCATAAATTTTAAACATTGGATGAGTTAATCCTGGTGGCAATCTAGGAAATTGTAATGCAAGATGAGGGATGTTGGGATTTAATCCATAGAGGTCTTGCAAGTGTTTAATCACTAAATTATCCACAAAATTGGTTTCTATTTGCCATATTTCTGCCTTACTTTAGGCATTTGATATACTGTCTAGTAAAATATTAGTCATTTGAGCTCAATTTGAGCTGATCGCTGATCCTTATAGATTCGTAGTTTAGATCGCTGATACACATGACCAGATCAAAAAAGACATGTCTCAAATGTAAAAAAGATATCAAAAACAATGAACTGCATAAGATTGTAATCTATATTGTTCAAGAAAAATTCACTGAACATCATTATGAGCATGTTGAATGTCCAGATAGATTTACTATTTAGTTAATTAATTATCGAAAAAATTGTTCTTTGTGTTCATACACTTCATAAATTTTTCCAGTTAATCTGGAGCGATATCTCCATTCAGTATTCTTCCAAATGATTTGAGTGAATTCTTTTTGCAAATCTGGATGTAGTTTTATAAGTACATCACTACCAATCAAGATTTGATCAGGTTTTGCCAAGTTTTGAATTTTTGAAGCAATATTCATTGAAGGACCAATCAAATCCACTTGAGAGTCTTTAATATCTGCCCCGTATCTGACTACAATATTTTGTCCAAAATCAACCCCAATCTTTACCATCAAATCTGGATAGTCATACTGATTTAGAATCGGGTTGATTCCTTTTTGAATTACCGAAATCATTGATTTTGCACAATTTACTGCATCATCTGCTGCTCCTGTTCCGTAAATATCATCTTCATCTAAAACAAAATATCCAATTACCGCATCACCTACAAACTTTAGTACATATCCATGATATTGTCTAATTACTGAAGCCATTTCTTGTGCAAACGAGCTAATAATTATTGCTATTTTTTCTGCAGGCATTTCTAATGTCATTGTAGTTGAACCAACTAAATCTACATAGAGTATTACCATATCCAATTTTAAAAATACATTTTTTCTTAGAAATTGATCTGATTCGTCAACCATTCCTGAATACTCATAACCTTTTTTAAGAGCCCCCCAAACTCTTTTTTGAGTTTTAAAGATCATGGACTCGGATTCTAATGGTTGATCATTATTTTTATCTTCATTCATTTTTACTCATCTTATTCCAAGGGAAAATCAATCTTACAACGAGGGCATTTCCCCCTTATTCCCTTGTAATGCTCATTATAATATTCTATAATTTCACCGTTACAATGATCACATCTGATTTTAGATTTTTCCATGCCTAGAATTGTGATTTTGTATATTTAGATGTAGATGAAGGTTTAAGGAGAACAATAATTTGTTATTTCGTGTGCGCATAGGTACAAAATCCAACAATGATTTCATCAAACAATTAAATCAAAAAAATGAAGAGATTAAAAATTTGTTTCTATTAAAAATAACTGGTCTGACAAAAATGATTGATGTAAAAGTTATGATGGGTGATTCTACTATAACAATACAAAAAACATTTGATCCAAAACTAGTAATGGATTATTTTCAAAAAATTGACAGTAATCTAGAAAATTGGTCTATTCAAGATGTATCTACTACTAATAATGAAGACATTAGGAGAATTTTTACAAAGTTTGAAATTATGGAAGGAAATTATTTATTATCTGGACATATATCAATACAATTTCATGTATTGTTGTATTACAAACCAGATCAACGAGTACTTGATTGTCAAAAAGAATTATCTGAGATTATTGATTTAACAAAAAATAATGAACAGCGAATTTCTGATAATAGTGATGAATTTGTCTTAAATAAACTAAAAGAGATGGGATACAAAGACCTTGATCATCAAAAATTGTTTGAAATATTTTATGAAAATGATGAATTTCGAGAAAAAGTTTATGCTGAGATAGAAAAAGATGCGGGAGTAGACTTTCAAGAATTATCGGAAAAAAAGATAAAGCTGTTTGATGAACTTGATTCTCTTTTAATTGAAACTTATCAAATAACTTCTGTGTTGATTGATGATAATAGATTAATTACTGGTGAAGAAGGTTGTTTATTCACTGTAGATTTGGAATTTGTTAAAAATAAAAATAGAGAAGGACTGTTTGACCCTAGAAAAATGTCTGATTCTGTTAAAGAAAATATTTTAATACGTTTGAATAATCTTAAAAAAATTATTTAATTATAAATTAAAATCCAGAAACCGGAAAATGAGAAATTTTCTCAAGGGGAGTTCCGATCTCTTGATATAATTTGAACGATCTAATTTAACTATTTAGATATTTCTCAAAATATACGCACAAAATTTGACTAAAGATACAATTTTTGTATAGAAGAAGTCAAATACGCCGCATTAGTAGCAACATTTCCAATGAACCCGTCATATGCTGAAATAGTAAAGGCAAATTCAATGCGAGGAAAGGAGATAAAGAAGACTCCATTAATTCATTCACCTACATTTAGTGAAATTACTGGATCTGAGGTTTACCTGAAAGCAGAGTTTCGACAAAGAACCGGTTCGTTTAAAATTCGTGGCGCTTATTTCAAAATCAAATCATTATCAGATGAAGAGAAAAAACATGGCGTCGTTGCAGCATCAGCAGGTAATCATGCTCAAGGAATGGCATTTGCATCATCATTAGAAAAAATTTCTTGTACCATTGTAATGCCAAAAAATGCATCTCCTGCAAAAGTGGCTGCAACTAGAGGATATGGTGCCAATGTAATTTTGGAAGGAACAAATTATGATGAGTCATCAGCCAAAGCAAAGGAAATTGCTAAAGAGACTGGAGCTACTATGATACATGCTTTTGATGACCCTCAAATCATAGCTGCTCATGGAGTTATAGGTCTAGAAATTTTAGATGACTTGCCAGATGTAGACGAAATCTATCTTCCAATAGGTGGTGGAGGATTGGCTGCTGGAATTTTAATTGCAATTAAAGAAAAAAACCCAAACGTCAAAGTTGTCGGTGTTCAGTCAAAATCATTTCCATCAATGTATGAATCACTCAAAAATGGCTCTTTAACCGAAAGTGGAGGTGAAAGAACAATTGCAGACGGTATATCCGTAAAAATACCAGGACAAGTGACCTTTGATATTATTAGCAAACTTATAGATGAGATTGTTCTTGTTGATGATACAGAAATCACAAAAGCAATGTTTTTGTTAATGGAAAGAATGAAGTTTGTTGTAGAGCCTGCAGGTGCTGCAAGCTTGGCATATTTGATCTCAAAGAAACCTGCCCCTGGAAAGAAGGTAGTTGCAATCCTTGCAGGGGGAAATGTGGATATGTATCTTTTAGGCCAGATTGTATACAAGGGTCTTGCTGCAATGAGTCGTTTACTTAAATTATCAATACTACTACCTGATAGGCCGGGTGCATTCAAAGAAATTGTTGATGAAATAACTTTGGCCAATGTAAATATTGTTGAAGTAGTTCATGATAGACTAAGCTCTAACATAGATGCAGGTTCAGCTGGAGTTACTTTAAGTCTTGAAACTCAAGGAAAAGAGCAAGCGGATCTGTTAATTGAGGCGCTAAAAAAGAAAAACATCAAATTTACTCTACTAACTTAGTCATTTGAATTTTTTTTTAGCAAATTTTGAAAGACCTTCTTTCTTCAGTTGTTCTGATTCTTTCATGACAGAGTTATGTTGATCAGATTTGTGTTGTTTTAGTTTATTTTTTAAATCTGGAAATTCATTTGCAAGAATTTTCATTGCATAAATTGCAGCATTGACAGCTTTGTTAATTCCAACAGACACAACTGGAGATCCTGATGGCATCTCTGTAATTGATAATAATGAATCTAATCCACCAAATGCAGAAAATTTTGATGTATCATTTTTTTGTTGATGTTTATCATTATAGACAAGTATTGGCACTCCAATCACTGGGATTATTGTATGTGAAGCAATCATTCCAGGTAAATGTGCTGCACCCCCAGCTCCTGCTATAATTACTTTGAATCCACTCTTTTCAGCGTGTTGTGCATATTCAGATAATCTTGCTGGAGTTCTATGTGCAGAAACAATTTGATCTTCGTGTTTAATTTTAAATTTATCCAAGATTTCAGCTGCACCTTGCATAATTCTACTATCTGAGCTAGATCCCATAATAATTCCAACCAATGGTTTTTTTGAATATATCATATTATTAGAAAAAACTAGAGAGTAATTATCTATAACTATTACAAAAAAATCTAACAAAATTGTTCAAATTAACATTAGCTATTTTTAGTCCATATTGCTGATGATTGTGTTGACAAAGATCCTTGGAATTATTGGAGGTGGACAACTTGGAATGATGATTACTGAGGCAGCAAAAAAAATGCCAGAATATATATCAAAAATTATAGTATTAGATCCAACTGAAAACTGTCCTGCCGCACAAGTTGGTGCTGAACAAATTGTAGCAGATTTCAAAGATGAAGACGCAATTATTGATTTAGCAAATAAATCAGATATAATCACTTATGAGATTGAATCTGGAGATAGTGATGTTCTAAAATCTATCGAAAAGAATACAGAGATAAACCCATCACCAGAAACACTAAAAATCATTCAAGACAAGTTTTTACAAAAATCTTTTCTACTTGAAAATGATATTCCAGTTCCAGAATTTATCAAAATAGAAAAAATTGACGATATTAAAGAGGGTTTGAAAAATTTTGGATTTCCTGTATTACTAAAAGCAAGAAGAGATGCTTATGATGGCAGAGGTAATTTTAAAATCAACTCGGAAGATGAAATTCAGAAAGCGTTTGATTATTTTCAAGGACAAGATCTGTTGTTGGAAAAATTTATTCCGTTTAAAATGGAAGTATCTGTAATTGCATCACGAAACACTAAAGGCCAAATCAAAACATATCCTCTGGTTGAAAACATTCATGAAGAAAACATTTTACGTGAGACAATAGCTCCAGCTAGAGTTACAGAAGATGTTACACAAAAAGCCGAACAAATTGCAGAAAAAATAATGGCAGTTTTTAATGGAGCTGGAACTTTTGGCATAGAAATGTTTGTAACTCAAGATAATAATATACTAATTAATGAAATTGCACCTAGAGTTCACAATTCTGGTCATCACACTCTACAATCCAGCGAGACATCTCAATTTGAACAACATCTAAGAGCAATTTTGGGTCTGGAGCTTGGAAGTACTAAACTAATCCATAACACTATCATGTACAATATTTTAGGAACAAAAGGATTTAACGGAAAATACAAATCAATAACACTCTCCGAGACAAATGTATATCTGAAAATGTACGGAAAACAAATTTCAAAACCGTTACGAAAACTTGGACATTTTAATTTAGTTGCAGGAAATGATGAAACAGTAGAACAATTATTAGAGAAACTTGAAACACTTAAAGAGAAAGTTGTTACCCAACCTCTTCACTAAATTACTAAAATCCTAGTAAAATACTCCCTAATACGTTTATTAATTAATTAAAAAACAATTCAACCATGATATCACCCCCACTTGTGTTATCTGGAATTTCGATAATTCTTTTGATAATATATGGTGCTGATGCCATGGTTGGCGGTGGTGGTGCTGGAGAAGGATTCTTACCATTAGATGCAATGACACGCGGAATAGGACTTGGTATGCCTCCAATAATTTTGTCATTTATAGCATTTTTCATATCAAAAAAACCCCCTTTCAAAGTATTAGGTACTATGCTTATTGTAACTGGCGTATTGATCATTATTGGTGGTGCAATGTTTCTAATGGGTGCTGCAGAATCTGAAAACTTGGCTAGAATGATAGGTGAAGGCGGAGGATTAACTGTGATTGGTATAATCATTGTAATATTGGGCGGAATAAAAATTAAAAAGTCCTAAATGATCTATATTGCCAACCTGTGCTAAATGCGATAATGAAGTAAAGAAAGTCTATGATTGTGATCATACTGATTTTGAAGAATATTGTGTTGAGTGTTATACCGAATTACATTACTATTTGACAGAGAAAAATTGAAGATAAATCAACTGAAAGAGAAATTACCATTCTAATTTCACTCAAATGACTTGGCAATCCTTGTAATTCGATAGCCACAATTTGCACAACGATTAATTTTATTATCAAATCTAAGTTCTCCACATTTGCCACATCTAGTAAAAGCCATAATACATTCAAAACCCACTAAGAATTAAGAATTTAAAATGAAAACATTCGAGTTTACAATTTAATTTTAACTTAAGACTATTTGACTATTATATACTCTAAAAATAAGATTCTGTTAGTTGAAAGCAATAATTTTAGCTGGTGGCCATGGTAAAAGATTAAGACCAATTACAGATTATGTTCCAAAATCACTTGTTCCTGTAAAAAATATCCCAATTATTGAATGGCAAATAAAATATCTAAAAAAATATGGGGTCAATGAAGTAATTATTTGTACAGGTTATAAAACAAAAATGATTGAAAATTATCTGAGTATGAAAAATATAGGTGTCAAAATAAAATTTTCAGTTGAAAAATTTCCATTAGGTACTGGTGGTGCAATTAAAAAAGCAGGAAAAATGATTAATGATAAATCATTTTTTGTAATTAATGGTGATACAATAACAAATATTGATTTAACAAAACTTGCAAAAAAACCAAACTCTATAGCATCTATTGAATTACGAACTAAATTTGGTATTTTAGAAATAAATAGTAATAAAATATCTAAATTTAAAGAGAAAAAAGAGATTTCAAATTTGTGGATGAATGCAGGAATTTATTATCTTCAAAAAGTAATACTAAAAGATTTACCAAACAAAGGCGATATAGAAAAAACACTTTTTCCAGATTATGCAAAAAAAGGAAAACTCAATACAGTCAAATTTAAAAAGATAAAATGGTATTCTATAGACTCTTTTAAAGATATTGAAGATTGCTCACGTGAAATACAAAAAATAATAAAATAAAATTTTGAATCTTATGCACCAGTTCGGTGTAATGTAACCATCATGTATGCTACTTCTTCTACAAAGGATTCATCTTTGCTAACTAGAGTGTATTTTGTAGCATTATTCCAAAAGGTTGCCTTTTGTAATGGTTTTTCAGTGAAAGTTTGTTCGCTCAATAATTAATATTATGATTTAATTGGATAATACTCAACCTCAATCAAAATTAACTAATTACTAAAACAGATACGCTAAATATCCAATGAACATACAATTTTCATGCGTATTGCATGTAGCCTAGGTTCATTGCTTTCAATAAATCAAGTTCTAAAATGCTCAGAAATCCTATCTAAAACTAATGTTGATACAATTTGGATACCTGAAACCTGGGGTATGGAGAACTTTTCAATGTTGAGTGCTGTATCCAACAAGACAACAACGCAAAAAATAGGCTCATCTATTATCAATATCTATTCGCGAAGCCCAGCACTAATTGCAATGGGCGCAACTACAGTAGATACTTTATCAAATGAAAGATTAATTCTAGGTCTTGGAACAAGTAGTTTACCTGTTGTTGAAACTTTTCATGGTTATAAATTTGAAAAACCGGTACAACGAATGAAAGAATATGTTGAGATAATTAGATTGATATTGTCAGGAAAACAAGTTAACTATGCTGGGGAAATTTTTGATTTAAAGAATTTCACATTACTGTTAAAACCAAAAAGAGAATCAATTCCAATATACTTGGCAGCTGTCAATCAAAAGATGGTTGATTTAACATGGAATATTGGGGACGGAGTAATTTTTTATCTCAGACCTCTAAATGAAATGAAAGAAACAATAACAAAAATGCAATCAAAGAAAAAAATTGATGTTACCTGTCAAATAATCACTTCTATCGCAGAAGATTCAGATATTGCAATTAATCGTGCTAAAAAAACATTGGCATTTTATGTATCTGTAGGTAAGATATATAGAGAATTTTTGGCAAATAATGGATTTAAAAAGGAAACATCTAACATATTTGATGAATTTAAAAAATCAGGATTAAAATCAATTTATGAACTTGTTAGTGATTCTATGCTACAATCACTTTGTATAGCTGGTAATCCTGATGAATGTAAAAAACAACTTCAGAATTTTCGTGAAACAGGAATTGATTTACCAATAATTCAATTTAATCCAGTTGGTGATATGTCTGAGTCTTTCGATTTACTAAAGAAAACATTTTTGGGTGAGTAATATGATTAAAGTAGGAATAGTTGCATATGGAATTACTCCATTTACAAAAGATGATCAAAAAATAGAATCCGTTTTATTCAAATCTGTAAAAAACCTTTTTGAGAACAATCCTGAAATTGATAGAAATCACATTGATGCTGTTTTAGTTTCTACAAATAACAATTCAAAATACCTCTCCCCAATTTTATCAGAAATGGTTGGGATTCAGCCAAAAATTGCTCATTCCATTGAAAGTCTATGTAATTCAGGCACAAATTCAATAGTTTCAGCATATTCTTACATTGCATCAGGTCTGGTTGATATGGTTCTCGTTAGTGGAGCAGAGAGGTATGATAGTCCTGGACAAATTTTAGAATGGGATAATTCCAGAGGTGAATTCAAACATCCAATATTTTGGGGATCTATTTTTACAAAATCCTATAAACGTGAATTTTCTATTTCAGATGAACAACTTGCACTAGTTTCAGTAAAGAATCACAAACAAGCTAAACAAAACCCTAATGCATTATCAAATGAAACTTTCACAATACAGGATGTGATGAATTCTAAAAAATTGACAGATGATCTTAAGCTATTGGATTGCTCAAGGCCATGTACTGGTAGTGCATCAATTCTTCTTGCATCTCAAGAAATAGCTAAAAAAAATACAGAAATGCCAATTTGGATTACAGGTATTGGTCAAAAAACAACTTCTGCAGGATTTACAAAAAATACATCATTTAGCTCTATGGAGTCAACTAAATTAGCAGGGTCTACTGCACTAAATATGGCAAATTACGATATAAAAGATATTGATGTTGTAGAAGTACATGATGCATTTTCTGTTTGTGAGCCTATGGCGTTAGAATCCCTAGGCTTTTCTAAATCTGGCGGTGGTGTTAGTATGATAAAGGAACTTTATGAAACAAATAATTTTAAAATAAATCCTAGGGGCGGGTTGATTGGGGCTGGACATCCTCTTGGTGCAACAGGTATAGCTCAAACTATAGAAATCACACAACAACTTCAATCAAATGCAACTAATCGACAAGTTAACAATGCAAAAATAGGATTAGTTCATAATATGTCAGCTGCTGCCACGTCTTCAACAGTATTGATTTTAGAAAAATGAGTTTTGAATCTGAATTACTCAAAGGAAAATTTTGTATTCCTCAATGCATTGTTTGTAAAAAAATTGTTTGGCCACCAACAGAATTTTGTAATCATTGTTTTGGTCAAGTATCTATAAAAAAAGGAGATTTTGATGGCAAAATTATCGAATTTTCAAGACAAAATGAGGAATATTTTTGCATAGTAGAGTTTGAAAAGACAATTAGAGTAATGGCAAAAATTTTACAAATTCCTGAAATTGGACAGATCGTTAAAATTTCAAAATGTGGAATTTCTAACGGAAATTATTTTTTCGATGTTAATTGAATTTTGTATAGATATATGGAGTTTCAATTGTTTGATCAAAAGTCCAAACAGTGGGCAATGAAACTATATGAACTATATCTAGATTATATTTTTCAATTAAAAAACTCCACCCCCCATTAGTTAAATCACTGGATAATTGTTTTTTAGAATAAGTTCCAACTAGTACTAGTCCAGCATTATGTGAGATATTAGAAATAGTATTTATTTTATCAACAACACTAATAGCTAAAATGTCTCCCCCCATTTGTGCAAGACCGCCAATAAAAAATACAGGATGTATTAATTGAAGTTGGGAATAATCAAACTTTAATGCATCTGCACATTTTGGATCAAAGTTTTGATTTGTAGACTTGATAATTGTTTTTTGTAATTCTATCAATACATCATCAATCTCAATACTATGTGACACTAATCCTAAAATTTTTCCACAGAATGCAATTCGTCCATCCCCAGAACCAATGTCTACTAATTCTTCATATCCTAATTTTTTTGCAATTAATGCCATTACATAAGCGGACATTATCCATGTTGGGTAAAACGGCTGGCAACTAGAACCATGCTTTATGCTATTTAGCCAGTATTCATTGATGTCTCCTTCGTAAACAATACATGAAATTCCTGCAATTTTTTGTTCAAATGAATTAAAGTATATGGGATTTTTTTGAGCAAAATCATGAAGCATTTCTAAATGATATCTCTCCACTGGAAATTGCTTTGTAACAGAAACAGGAATTACTTCTTGAATATGTGCACTTCCAGTGTAATTTTTTGCAAAATCTTGTTTTACAAGAACCAGATTTTTGACAATCTCCTCAAACATAAATTCTGTAAAATGAATGGGTTTGATAAACTCATTGCAACTAATATATTTTTTCAGATGAAAGAAACACAAGTTCTTCCCCCACTTTTTTAATTGATTAGTTATTTTTGCTTTAATTATTTTAATAGTTTTACTTATTTTTAGATGGATTAATTATTAATTGAAAATTCAGATGTTTTAATGTATTAAGATAGATATTGTTGTTCTAGTAATTTCTCAAAAAGTATTTCAGATAATAGCCTATCTATCAAATACAACTGTTAAATGTTTTTTCAAGAATTATTGATCTAAAAATGACACGCGTATAACATTTTATTGAGTTATTATGTAATTACCATCTTTACTATATCTAATACAGAGAATAATTTGTAGATGAGAACCAAAGTACTAACATTAACTATTTCAAAACAAAAGATTACTAAAAAAAGTATGATAAACCACCAAAGGGCAGCTAGAATTCGTCGGCAGAGAGGGTATCAATGGGAAGATACCTTAGTTAAACGATTTAATAGTACAGAAAAATGGAAGGCCTTTAGGCTTGGATCCCCAAGTATTGCATTGCCAGATGTATTGGCAGTAAATACGCAAGAGAGCAAGATATTCACAATAGAGGCAAAATCTGGAACCAGTACATCACTTCCTGTACCCGCAGATCAGATTGAGCGATGCCTAGATTGGATAAATACATTTAATATTTATAAAAAAAGAAATGTGCTTCTGGCATTTAAATTTCTTTCAAAGAAAAGAATAGGTTTGGCAAAATATGAAAGTCGAGAATTAAGAGAATTCTATAAAATTTGGGATGAATCTCTGGAAATAACAGATTGTGTCTGTACTTACGAGGGTAAATTTTTTGCAAAAATAGATGGTACCCGGAAAGAACTGTTTCTTAAGGAATGTTTGATGCCATTTAAGACAAAACAAAGGAAAAATACCTAATCGAATAGAATTTTCCAATCGTTTTTTAAGGATAATACACGTGTAACAATAATGTCTAAAAAGAATACGGATATTGAAGCAATTAAAAAAACTTCTGAATCATTATTAGAAACAATTTCTAATGCAGATGTAAATTCAAGAATTAGTTTTGAACAATTTACTGATGAAAGTACCTTGATAAGCTCTGATACTTTTGGGACAAAACAGATGAAGATAAAAATATTAGAAGTGTCTGATGAGGAGCCTCCATTTAAATGGAAACTTGGAGACCGTGTCAAAGTAACAAAAATTCTTGTGACAATTAGACATCTTACAACACAACAAGTAGAAGAATCTGAATTTGATATTGAATCTATTGAAAGAGAATTGCAAGAAAAGAGACACTATACTTCAACAAATAGATGGGTTCCTATGAGCTTTATTAAAAATGGATATGTCATAAAATCGTTTCATACACGATTAATCAGTGATGCTCATGCACTAGATTATATTATATTTTGATTAGTGTGTACATCTAATATTCATAATATATCTCTAAAAAACATTATAAACAAAAGAACTTGAAAATGATATATGAGTTCAAAAGAATTTCAGGTAAATGGAACAGATTACAAAGTTGTACTAACAGATCAAGTAATAAGCCAGGTAAACACTCTCAAAGAACTTTATAATGTAGCATATGAAGATCCTGAAAGCTTTGAGGATGTTAGTGCAGAAATTTCAAGCACAATTAATGAAATTGCTAGTAATGTAGAACCTGCTGCAGAGGATAGTGATCTTGATGGACTTATTCAAGAGATTATCAAAGCAGTCGATACAAAGGCGGCGCAAATTGAAAAAGAGTTGGGAGAAAAAGAAAAACCTAGAAAAAAATCAAAATCTAAAAAATAATCCCATTTGACCTTAAACTCATAAAAAATCAAGGTATACATTATATTCTAAATAACATAATTTATTTCATGTCTAGAAGCTGTGAATGTGGAATTTGTGGTCATCATAGTGAATCCGAATGTATTGAAAAAGAATGTAAATGTTGTTTGAATTTTCACGAAAGATCAGGACCTAGAAGAAAATAATTATTTTTTTAAATCAATTTTGTTCATTGTAACAACTACATTTTTTTAAAATGTGTCTTGTACATCCAAATAATTTATGATCTTTGCATCCACATAATACACATTTTTTTTCATCGGTCATATTTTTTTAATTAACTCTTCAATCTCTTCCATCATTTCTCTATCTTCTAATGCCTCCAATATTTTTAATCTCATATTTTTTACCCTACTAAGGTCATTGGAATATAATGGTGCCATAGTTTCAATTTCTTTTTCAAAGTAATAATTTTCCAAATAATGCTGAAATTTGGATTTTATTATCCTAAAGTTAGATGAAGTAATTTTATCACTATCAAGTTTTTTTAATACAACTTTTAAGAATCCATTAATTTTCAACATCTCTTTTTTGATATTATTAAGATCTTCTTTTTTATCTTCAATTTCTTTAAGCATGTTATATGAATCTAATATCTGCTTGAGTATGTTTTTTAGATATTCATTATAAGTAACCATAATTTTTTTTCAGATTAATCTAATCTAAAGTTTAGGAAAAATAGCTTGACTTATGTAAAATTTACACATTTGCTTTAAATTGTCATTAATTGTCTGTAATGACGATGCAGGATGATGCTTATCTTAAGTGTATTAATCCTCAATGTGGTTTAGAATACACAATTAAGTGCATAAACGTACAATGTGAAAATGGCCACATGTTAGATGTCAAATATAAAAATATCCCATCGGATAACCTAAAGGAAGTATTTTACGAAAGACGTAATTCCCAAGGAAATATTTTCGATGAGAGTGGAGTATGGCGATTTAGAGAATTACTAAATTTTTGTCAGATAGATACTGAAAATATCAAAGAGTGTTCAAAATACCTAGTATCACTTGATGGAGCAGAAGGTAGACAATCAAAACCGTATCAAATGTCAAAAGTTGCAAAATTCGTAGAAATCTCAAATGAATGTTTATTGTTACAGCCTGAAGGATACAATCCAAGTGGTTCTTTCAAAGATAATGGGATGGCTACTGCTGTAACACATGCAAAAATGATTGGTGCAAAAAAAATTGTTTGTGCGTCTACTGGTAATACATCCGCTTCTGCAGGTATGTTTGCTGCTAATGAGGGAATAAATTGTGATGTGTATATTCCTGCTGGACAAATTGCTCCAGGAAAACTTAGTCAGGCATATCAATTTGGAGCTCAAATTTTAGAAGTTGACGGAAATTTTGATGATGCATTAAAACAGTCATTAGAAGATGTGCAAAATCACGATGGATATACAGTAAATTCAATTAATCCATTTAGAATAGAAGGACAAAAAACAATTCCATTTAGAGCGTTAGAATATCTTAATTGGGAATCTCCAGATTGGATTGTTTACCCCGGAGGAGCTTTAGGAAACACTTCAAGTTGTGGTAAGGCGTTAATGGAATTATATGAGTGGGGATGGATTAAAAAAATTCCAAGAATTGCAGTCATAAATTCTGAAGGTGCAAGTACATTGTCTGATTTGTATAATGGGAAATTTGAAGGAGAAGAACTTAGATGGAATAAAGGTAAGCCTAATACCGAATTAATATCAAGATACTATGATCATTTAGATAAAGAAGGAATACGCCCCAAAACTAAAGCTACTGCAATTCAAATTGGTAGACCTACAAATATTTTGAAAGGCTTACGTGCATTAGAATTTACAAACGGCATAGTAACAACAGTTTCAGACTCTGAAATGCTTGATGGTATGTCAGTTGTTGGTCTTAATGGGTTTGATTGTGAGATGGCATCAGGGGCAACAGTTGTGGGGATTAAGAAATTAATCAATGAAGGTATAATCAAAAAGGATGATGTAATTGTTGGAATTCTTACAGGCCGACAAAAAGATGCAATGCTTCCTGTAGATTATCATAGCAATCCCAAAAATAAATTTGCAAAACCACCAAAAAATTAGGCTCTTCCTTTAGGCTCAATTAATTTAGAATTGCTTTTATATCTCAAGAGTTAAATCTCAGTTTTATGAATATATGATATCCAAAAGATGGTGTTAAAAAACTAAATGAGTAACGTGTCTAGTTGTTCTAAGAAATTTTTTTGGAGGATATCATGGTAGATCTATGGGTAGAACTTGCAACATTAGCTGTTCTAATTGGGCTATCTGGATTTTTTAGTGGCTTGGAAGTTGCACTAGTGGGAATCCCAAAATCAAAGGTCATTCAACTTTTTCATGAAGGAAAGAAAGGTTCAAAGGCATTACACAAGTTAAAAACTAATCCAAGTTGGATGATGTCAAGTGTAAATCTTGGTAATAACCTTGTAAATGTAGGAGCTTCTGCACTTGCAACAAGCTTAGCAATCAGACTGTTTGGAAATGACGGATTGGGAATAGCAGTTGGCGTAATGACATTCTTGATTCTTGTATTTGGTGAAATTACTCCAAAGACATACTGTAATGCAAATTCTACTAAAATTGCACTAAGATTTGCTCCAGTATTGCTAGCGTTTAGTTATGCGTTCTATCCAGTTGTAAAATTTTTCGAGGTTATTACAAGAGGAGTAGTAAAGTTAACTGGAAGTAGATATACACCTCCACCAATAACTGAAGAAGATATCAAAGGAGTTATTGATCAAGGATTAGCAGAAAATGCAATTGAGAAAGATGAGATGAAGTTAGTTCATAGAGCTTTGAAATTTGATGATATAGCTATTCGTTCTGTTATGACTCCAAGAATAAAGATGTTTACGCTTAATTCCAAAATGTTACTTTTTGAGGCGTTGCCGCAAATCAATCAAAGTGGACATTCAAGAATTCCAATTTATGGTGATACGAAAGAGGATATTGTTGGATTTATTCATGCTAGAGATATTCTTAAAGAATTAGAGAAAGACAACAAGATGATAAGTTTAGAGCAGATTGCACGAAAACCTGTTTTTGCATCTCAAGAAAAAATGGTCAGTTCTTTGTTAAAAGAGATGCAAGGAAGAAGAATCCACATGGCAATTGTTATTGATGAACATAATGGTGTTGAAGGTCTTGTTACACTAGAAGATTTGGTTGAAGAGATTGTAGGTGAAATTGAAGACGAGACAGATCAACCTAAACCAGTAGGATATGAAAAAATTGATCAATATACAATAATCACTAATGGAGATATTGAAATTGATATTATTAACGAAATTTTTAAGACAAACATTCCAGAAGGAGATGATTATGCATCACTTAATGGGTTACTCCATGAAAAACTCAAAGACATTCCACAAGAGGGAGACAAGGTGGAACTAGATGAACTCAGAATAATTGTTGAAAAAGTTTCAAAAAACATTCCTCAAAAAATTAGAATCGAAAGAATCCGTCACTAGTCTTTTTTAGCAAAACGTTCTTGTAATTTTTGCTTTTTTTCATTCATATGAAAAATTGATTCTGTATGGTTCAATGCATCCTCGTATGATTTTTCAAATAACATTGCTTGCATCAGCATATGGTTTTCAGGAATTACAATTCCTGTTTGATCATCAGAATACATCATCTGAACTGTATCACCTATCGAAGTTGTCATATTAGCATGGATATGAACCATATTTGTGTCTGTAAAATTAAAGCCCATATTTTTAGCATAATCTCTAACATCTTTTGTGCCCTTTGCAGTCCACAAAGTAGCAACACCGGATTCATTTGTAAAAATTTCATGAATTTCAGAAGATTTTGGTGCTAAATCTTTGAATCTAATATCCATTATGTGTAAATGCATTTGTTTTGTTGGTACCTTGATTGCTCTAACAAAGAGAGGAGCATCCTTTCCAAAATACATCTTAACATCATCACCATGATGAGGTTTTTCTGTCATCTCTATGGTGTCAGAAAGTTCTTCGTCAATTTGTTCGATATCTGCCCATCTTCTAATAAGAGTCACATCAAAGCGAATCAATTTGTCTCCAAACTTGTTACGTAATGGTTCAAGAATTCGTCCCATGCCAGTTACATTACAACTACCTTGCATTACATGATTTTTTCCTAATGCTTTGTCATAGTTTACCCTAGAGTTAAACAGTAAATCAGAAACAGATTCAGACCCAATAGTGGATTCCCCCCCTTGATAAATTGCTTTGATATTTTTTGGTTCATAGAGATTTTTTTTGTTTTTATAACCATACCCTCCTGGAGCAGCATCAATTACCAAATCACAATTATCAAGTGCAGACTCTACACTTCCAGCAATTTTGTAATCTGAAAAATCATCTAGTTTTCTTTTTGGTACATAAACATTCAGACCTCTAGAATTAGCGAGTTCTACTTTATCATCGGGGGAGTATTTACCAACACCAATCACTGTTACCTCAGGATCATCTTTAAGAAATGATGTAATTCTACTACCAATAGATCCATAACCATTGACAAAAATCTTCTTCATGAATCATGTATGGCTGTCCCATTTATTTAGATTCTTTATCACTAAATCTCTAGTTTTTTCCAAAAAGATTCAAGTTAATGACATTTACATGCATAAACTAGCATAGCGCAATTTTTACACCATAACTCATCATAAGAATTAACTCTGGCTTCACCACCACATTTTTTACATATCATATCTTTCAATACTTATTGTTGTTCTCACAAACAACCTCTACAGTTATTACTATTATGATAAATTTTTCTTAACATGTTAATATTATGACATAATATGAGTAATTACAGGCGCCAATGATTTGACATAATTAAGAACTTTTTTAAAAAACGTCTTATAGTAATATTATGGGATTTTTATCCAATTTTAGAAAAGACTTGCAAACCGAAAAAAGAAAAAAAGCTGCCCAAATAAACGGCAAAAACCTCAAAGGATTATTAAAAAAATTCAAAGAAGAAAGAGATAGAATAGAAAAAGAGACTGGAATCAGGCCCCAAATTGATAATACTACACAAATGTTTATGCAAAAAATCCTAAACGTGTGGATTGAAGAAGGAAAAGAAATTAATGAAGAAAAGTTTTGGCAGGAAGTTGATTATAACAAACAGTTTACTCATCCAGTTGAATATTATGAGATAAAACGCTAGACTTCAAACATCATCAAGCCATCTGAGCAGGGGCTTGTCCATCATATCCTTGTTTTTTATGAACAAAATTAATAACTGATCTTGTAAATCTATCAAAGTCTTCATTTTTCATGGAATCGATAACTTCATCCACAGTTTTGTTCATGTCGATTTCTTTACATCTACGATCCGCCTCAGAACAATAAAACTCAATGTAACCTTGGATGTAATCATATTCTGGTCCTTCTAACCCTATTTCCAATCTTCTTCGGCTTAATCTTTCTCTCCAAGTTTCACTCATTAAATCACCTTTATTACTTCGTTATCGAATTTAAAGAAAAACTCTTTTTTCATGATAAATTTGCAACAAATTGATAAATTACTATAGAACCAATTATTATTCCAGTTATACCTCCAATAACCACCGCATATTTTTTGCGAGATTCGCTTCTTTCAAATTTGATATTGGCTATACGTTTTGCCTCTGAGTGATGTTTTTCACAACGAAACTTGCCTTCATATTCCCGAACAGCTTTTTCATCACATTCATCACATTTTTGATCTTCCATGGTGATCTTTTGAATTTCACCAATGTTTAAAATTTCTGTATGATTTACGATCAAATCTAAATTATTATCAAAAATAGACCATTTGTCAGGTTAGTTTGAAATAATTTTGCTCAAAAAACTAGACTGGAAGGAAAATTTTGATGACTGATTTACATATAATTACAAAATAAGCAATAATTATAACAAAAATTGAACAAAAATTTTCTGATAAATATTTTAGCAGAAGCTATAAAGCAATCAAAAGGAGATCCAGGGTGAAATAAGTATCTTCTAAAAAGAATCAAAGAAAGTAAAGAGATCATTAATTCAGACAATTATATCTTGAAAAAATTTCTGGATTAAAAATTCCAGAAATTACAGATAAAACAGATAACTCACGTCAACAAATTCCAAAAAAAGACAAATCAGTTTTCCCAATTCTGGATTTAGTAAAATGTTCTACATGTAACAAAGAAATAATGATGGATGATAAATCAACTAGACAAAAAAATTTGTGCTAATTGATATTAAAATTTTTGATAATCAATATACATGTACAGTGATTGGTTGTTATATAGTTCATAATTTATAAAAATTTTAAAAGAAAACCATTGCATGTTATAAAAAATATAGAAAATGTAAATTCTCAGTCAACAAAAATTTTAGAAATATTTGGTTTGCTATAATTCAAAATGATAGTAACCATAGCATCATAAAAGACTAAATGTGTCAAAAAATTTTACTGTTTATTGATACATAGTCCCTCTCTTGCAATAGGTGCTGCAATTGCATCAGTAGCATTAATTGTTGTATTTTTAGGATTTGACACAATTTCAAATGAATTAGAACTTGTTTTAGAACTGGATTCTTCTGTTCAACAATTTGGACCAGCGAAGATTTCTTTGACAGCATTTTTGGCAAATGCTTCACCAATACTTGGAAATCCTGATGCTCCAATTACCCTTGTTGAGTTTGGTGATTATCAATGTTATTTCTGTAATGTTTTCTTCCATTCAACTGAAGAAGATATTTTGAAAAATTATGTAGAGACAGGAAAAGTTAGAATGGTCTTCAAAGACTATAACATAATTGGACCTGATTCTGTTACTGCATCACATGGAGCACATTGTGCAAATGATCAAGAATTGTTTTGGGAGTATCATGATATTTTGTATTCAAACTGGACGGGTGAGAATAATGGATGGGCATCATCTGAAAATCTTGCAAAGTTTGCACAAGAAATTGGCTTGAATATGGATAAATGGTCTGAATGTATGGCAAATAAGCCTCATTCACAAGTAATTCTTGAAAGTAATAGAAATGCAAGGACTCTCGAAATAACAGGCACGCCAGCATTTTTTATTATTGGACCTGATGGAAATACTACACCAATTTTTGGAGCACAGCCATTTGCAGTATTTGAGAATATTTTTGAAACAGAACTTAGAAAATAAAATTTTTAGCGATCAATTAACGAATAAAGATCAAAAAAAGTACTAAAATTTCCTTCCTAGTTAGTTAGAATTTACTGGATATCCTTATTAATGAACCATCAAACCGAGGCGTATGACCGCAGGAATAGATGACATTGCAATATACATTCCTAGATTGTATATTGATGCAACTGATTTTGCAAAAGCTAGAGGTTTAGATCCCGTAAAATTACAAAAAGGTCTCGGAGTTTCTCAAATGGCAATTGTTGATGCCAATCAAGACCCAGCATGTCTTGCAGCAAATGCATGTTTGAAAATTATGCAAAAAAACAAACTATCCCCAGAAGATATTGGAAGATTATATGTTTCAACTGAATCAGCATTTGATGAATCAAAGGCAATGAACTCTTATGTTATTGGAATGTTAGAACAGGTTTATGGTCAAGGTGCATTTGAACACTGTGGAGGTATTGAGACAAAATTTGCTTGTGTCAGTGGTTCCTATGCTCTTTATGACAATACAAACTGGATTAGAGCTGGAGAAGCAGACGACAAGGCTGCACTTGTAGTGGTATCAGATATTGCAAAATACGATATGGGTTCTAGTGGGGAGATGACCCAAGGAGCAGGAGCAGTAGTAATGCTTCTCAATGACAAACCAAGATTACTGGAATTTGATCCTAAAGTAACAGCTACATCGATTATAGATGAATATGACTTTTACAGACCTTTTGGAAAAGAGACACCAATTGTACATGGTCAATATTCTAATTTGCTTTACTTGATTCAGGTGAGAAAAGCACTTGATGCTTACAAGAAAAAAGTAGTTTCAACAGGACTAATCAATATAGAACCTGGCGAAACAATCTTAGATCATATGGATTACATCAACATGCATTTGCCATACAGTAACATGGGAAAAAAGGCCTTGGCATATATGGTCAGACATGAATGGCGTCAACTTCCTCGATGGAAGAGAATTTTACAGGAAATAGGAATGGATGAGCCAGTACCAAAAGACCCACGTGGGACAATTGAATCCGTATTAGGAGATGCCGAATATATGGCAAAAGACCATGAATTTACCAAACTATTTTCAAAAACTCAGGAATTCCAAGAAGTATACGAATCAAAACTTGCTAGTTCACTTATTGCATCTACTATGATTGGGAATTTGTATACTGCATCACTATACTTGGGATTCAGAAGTAGTTTAGAATTTGAATATCAAAAAGGAATTGATATGGAAGGAAAAAGAGTTGGATTTGGATCTTATGGTAGTGGTGCTAGTGCAATGGTATTCAGTGGAGTTATTCAACCAGAATACAAACAAGTTGTAAAGGACATGAACTTGGAAGTAGAGATCGGTGAAAGAAAAAGATTGACATGGGATGAATATGAAAATTTACATGAAAATAAACTATCCATTGATGAATCAATGGTTCATACAAAGAAAGAATTTGTCTTGATAGATGTGAAAACTGAGACAGAGTCTATAGGCGAAAGACGTTACGTCTTTAATGAATAATATATCTTAAAGAAATTTTGTTTTCATAAATCGAATGTAACGTCCAAGAATTCTCCGATTTCCTTGAATGTGAAATTATATGAATCATTGAGTGTTTTGATTATACGTGATAACTCTGAGTTATAATTCCAAAAAAAATCATTTCCTGTAAGATATGGGTATATTTTTTCGTCCTTTATTCCATGTGATTCCAATATTTGATAATGACTTACAAACAATCTTTTTCTACTTAGATGAACTGATGGGTCATCACTCTCACATGCTAATACACCAAGAGCAGACTTTCCAATTACTTCTTTTGTGTCATCTCTAAATTTAATTAAATGGTTAGTTATTTGAGGGATAGTTGTTTCCATTAATATCTGGCTAATCTTCATGATTTACGCATAATAATTATGAACTTAAACATATTGAAAAAATAAACAACGTAAACTATTCTGCACATAGAATATACAAGGAGAATTTTCTAACATAGTAGAATAATGCAAGACGAACCTAACCAAGTCAAGGATTATCTATTTGATTACTTAGCAAAGTCAAACGAGAAAATTCAAAAATTAATTTCAGAGGAGAAGTTTTCAGAAATTATTGATGATGTGATTACAAATTGTTACGATAAAGTCATTACACTAGGAGAGAAAGACGAAAGTATGGGGGTTTTAGCAACAGGATTGCTACATTTTCTTCTTACTAATGCGTTGTTGAATAGTCAAAGGAAGATAGAGTATGAGGGAATAGAGGTAGACATTGTTATTCCAGATTTAAAAACATTAGAGAAAGATCCGAAACAAACTTTGATCATATGCATTCCAAAAACAAGTAACAAAGAGGAAATTGAGAAAAAATTAACGGAATTATACAAAATACAGCCAGAAAAACAGAATGTATGGTTGGTTTTATCACAAAAACTTGATTTTGAAAACAGAACATACATCATACAGAAAGATAATCAAACATTTTCAAAGATTATCTTTGATATTGCACAATTTGTAAACGTACATGGACAAAATAAATTCAAAATTTTACGGATATAAAGAAGGTATCATTCAAGTATCATTGTGAGACCAATCGGATTAATTGTTGTAGCTGTAAGTCTTGGAGCTATAATGGCAATCATTGCCGGAGATTATTCTAATCAAGATGAAGCACCTTGGGATGGGTTGAATTGCGACGAAATGTTAGACTTTAGCGCTTCAGATGAACATAGTTTAATGGAAGATTCTATGCATATGGAATTTCATGAGGATTACATCAACCATTGCTCAGATACTGAAATACCTTAGATTCTGAAAGTAAATCTAACCATTAGAAAATAAATTATTTTAACAAAGATTTCAAATCGATATTCTTTTTAAAAATACGATACAAAGAAGCATCACTCATGTTTTTGATGAATGGAATTGAGCCTAAAACTTTGATTCCAGTAAGGTTTTGCAAGTCCCGCTTTAATTCTGGAATAGGATAACCATTTTCAAAATTATTAATTATAATTCCTTTAACTGGAATTTTATATTTTTCACACATCTTCACAGTCATTATAGTGTGATTAACTGTTCCAATCTTACTTCGAGTTACAATTACTGTGGGAATTTTCATCTCTTTGATTAAATTTGTAATGTAATAATTTTTCAAAATTGGAGTCATAATTCCACCCATCCCCTCAACAAGAATCATGTCATGAAGTTTTGTGAGTTTTTTGAAACTAGATAATATTGTAGATATTTTTGGTTTTGTCTTCAAAGTTTTCCATGCAGTATATGGAGATGCAGGAATTTTGAAGAATTGTGGATTTACTAATTTTTCAGGATCACATGCCTTTGCGGCAC
>Ga0208879_1000763_pt1 | contig 32247 bp, 23 predicted proteins | sample Knorr_S15_td_Bot_FD_185605 | JGI IMG/M metagenome (GOLD analysis project Ga0208879, IMG submission 185605) | Marine microbial communities from Southern Atlantic Ocean transect - Knorr_S15_td_Bottom_ad_5009_LV_A (SPAdes) (version 2) | ecosystem: Environmental > Aquatic > Marine > Oceanic | place...
TGATTACACCTTAAGGAACGCAACAAGATGGTCAAATCAAAGATAAAGCTTCAGCCCTTAGGGGATCGAGTTGTTGTACAACGCGATGAATCCGAAGAAGTAACTACTGGTGGCATAGTACTACCGGACAGTGCTAAAGATGCCCCTGTACGTGGAACCGTTATGAGTGTCGGAGACGGGACCATCATGCGCGACGGTAGTCGCGTTGCCTTGCAATTGACCGTTGGGGCCCGCGTTATTTTCAGTAGCTATGGCGGGGAAACCATCAATATTGATGATGAAGAATATTTACTGATGCGTGAAAGTGACGTTTTAGCAGTAATCGAGTAATTCTAGTTCATATTCAGATTAGCTGAGTATGTAAAACAAAACATAAACCTAACGCTTGGTGCACTGACAGCACAGTTGGAAAGCGAACCAAGCAATTAAACGATATTCAAGGGAAAGTAAATCTCATGGCCAAAATAATTGCCTTTGATCAAGAAGCACGAGAAGCGATTCGCCGCGGTGTATCCAAATTAACACGAGCTGTAAAAATTACGCTCGGTCCAAAGGGACGTAATGTCATTCTACAAAAGAGCTTTGGTTCGCCGACGGTAACCAAGGACGGCGTGACAGTCGCCAAAGAAATCGACCTCGAAGATGTCTTTGAAAATATGGGAGCTCGCATGGTTCGCGAAGTTGCCAGTAAAACAAGTGATGTCGCAGGTGATGGCACAACAACAGCAACGGTTTTGGCTGAAGCCATCTTCACCGAAGGCCTTAAAGCGGTTGTGGCTGGCGTTAATCCAATTCAAATGAAGGCTGGTATTGAACAAGCTGTCGAAGACATCATTGAAAATTTACACAAGATGTCCATCAAAATCAAAAACCGCGATGAAATGGCAAATGTCGCTTCCATCGCTGCTAACAATGATCGTGAAATCGGTGATTTGCTCGCTGACGCCATGGCTAAAGTTGGTAAAGATGGTGTGATTACCGTTGATGAAGGCAAGAGCCTGACAACCGATGTTGAATGGGTTGAAGGTATGCAGTTCGATCGCGGTTACTTGTCTCCCTACTTCGTAACCGATTCCAACACCATGGAAGCGGTTCTGGAAGATGCCTATGTGTTGGTATTTGAAAAGAAAATTACAAATATCAAAGACCTCGTGCCGCTACTTGAACAAGTGGCCCAACAGGGTAAACCGTTGTTGATCGTCGCAGAAGATGTCGAAGGCGAAGCGTTGGCTACCTTGGTTATCAACCGCTTGCGAGGTTCCTTCCAATGTGTTGCTGTGAAAGCCCCAGGCTATGGCGATCGCCGTAAAGCGATGATGGAAGATATCGCTATCCTCACCGGTGGTACTGCGATCTTTGAAACTCTAGGTATCAAACTAGAATCACTGAAACTAACGGACCTCGGTCGAGCGAAACAAGTGATTGTCGACAAAGACAACACAACGCTTATCGAAGGTAGTGGTAAGAGCAGTGATATCAAAGCTCGCATTGATCAGTTGCGTCGCGAAATTGATAATTCAACGAGTGACTACGATCGCGAAAAACTCGAAGAACGTCTAGCGAAGCTTTCCGGTGGCGTTGCTAAAGTCAACGTTGGTGCTGCTACGGAAACGGAAATGAAAGAGCGTAAAGCTCGAGTTGAAGACGCTTTACATGCTACGCGAGCAGCTGTTTCAGAAGGTATCTTACCTGGCGGTGGCGTTGCCATATTGCGAGCATCTTCTAAGGTGAAACCGGCTGCTTCGTTAACCGACGATGAAAAAATCGGCTACGATATCGTTGTCCGAGCGGTACGTTCTCCACTGAATACCATCGTTGCCAATGCTGGCAAAGATGGTGGAATTATCTGTGAACGCATCCTCAGTGAATCCGGAAACTTCGGCTATAACGCTCTGACAGATAAGTTCGAAGACCTAGTCAAAGCTGGCGTAATTGATCCAACTAAAGTGACTTGTGCCGCTTTGGCGAATGCCGCTAGCGTAGCAACTCTCTTACTGACAAGTGACGCATTGGTTGCTGAGAAGCCTAAGGATTACGATGGTGGGCATGGCGGCGATTACGATCTTTATTAAGATCTAAAAGGCCTCCAAACGGCAAATTGAATTTAACAAACCGACTGTGATGTGAGAGCATTACAGTCGGTTTTTTTGATATTCAAATGTAGCGGCAGTCTCCGCCGCAGGAGGATCGTCGCCCGCGGTTGCAGAACGGTCAGCCCATCGCCATTATTGGACAATACACCCGACACCGACTATTTGCCAATGCAGAAGGTACTGAAGATTTCCTCGAGGATATCATCGTTGTAGACTGTGCCGACGATTAAGCCGAGGTGTTGTAGAACTTCGCGCAATTCCGCTGCTAGCAATTCGTCGCCTTGGTCCGTATTACACAACCCCAGCGCTCGTTCAATGCTAGTCGTTGCGTGTAACAAGCTTTCCTGGCATCGTGAGGCCGTTTGTTGCAGGATGATTGCTTCGCCCGATTGGCGTTGTAAGCGTACGCCAATGAGTGTCTCTAATGCTGTGAGTCCCTCCACATGTCGTGAGTTGACAGAGGTAGTGATATCAGCCTCAGCGGAATCGAAATTAGCGCAATCGCCTTTGGTTTGTACAACAATCCGTGCATGTGGTGGTGTCGTTTGTAACTGCTGCGTTTCCCACTGCGACCGCTGTCTGGCTCCATCAATGCATAAAATTTCAAGATGAGCATACTGTTGTTGTTCGCGGGTCATTTTGCGGGCCTGTTGCGCGATCACGTTTTCGCTTGTATCAGCCGATACGATACCCGCTGTATCGATTAACAAGCAGGGCAGGCCGTTTAACTGGAGCGACTGTGAGACATAATCACGAGTTGTCCCAGCGATATCAGAGACAATAGCCAATGGTTGTCGTGCTAGTGCATTAAACAAAGTGCTCTTTCCTGCATTCGCTTCACCGCGGAGGACAATGCGATATTCCATGCCACTAACGAGTCGTTGCTCTAGTTGTAATGCGATCGCGAGTAATTCCTGATGCACATTGCTAACTTGGATTTTAATTTCGTCACGTGCAATGAACTCGATTTCTTCTTCCGCAAAATCAAGTCCCGCTTCTAGATGGGCCAGCATTGTCAGGAGTTGTTGCCGTAGAGTTTCAAAGCGAGAGTTTAGTCCTCCGGCGAGCTGCGAAAGCGCAAGGTCAAGTTCTTTTTTATCCTGCGCATCGATCACTCCCAATACCGCTTCGGCTTGCGTCAGGTCAATCCGCCCCGCTAGAAACGCGCGCAATGTGAACTCGCCAGGTTGTGCTACTCGAATGCACCTGTCCGGTACTGTAACAGTCGCGGATGGTTGATTTTCCAAGCAAATGGTATTAAGGACAAATTGCAACAGTGGAGCCGCTCCGGGCAGATGAAGTTCTGCAGAGCACTGTTGCGTATAGCTTCGCTCATCCGGCCAATAGTAGAGATCCGCTGGGACACTGGGGAATCCATCTAGGTTGCGTGTGGCAACTCGATAAACCGTTGCTGAAGACGCGGAGGCGACGATTGAGTCAATATCTGCAATGACACGTCCTAGGGCACGCTGCACTGCAGGGCCGCTTAAACGAATGATCCCCCGCTGTGCTGAGCCTGCAGCAGAGGCGATTGCAACAATGGTATCCTCGGTAGAAAACATGTCTCAATATCACCAAGCTTACGGTATTCCCAGCCCCAGTCGATTATCGTCGACGACGTCGGTTGCCTTTGAGGCTATCAAGTTGTTTACGGCGGTCATTGTCGCCACCTTTGGCTTGTTGGCGTTTCTGTTGCTCGGCCATCTGAGCCATGCGATGCATGAAGCCAGGTTTCTTTTTCTTGTTCTTCTGTTTTTCAGCTAAGGCTTCTAAATAAGCATCAGGGTCAGGGACTTTTGGCAGCAACTTGCGTTCTAGCAGGCCCCAAGTACTGGATGCGATAAAGTAGATACAAAGCCCGCTGGCAACTCGAAAAAACATGATGCCCATAAACAGCATCATGAATTTCATCATTTTTTGTGCCATCTGCTGAGTGTCGTCTGTTGTTGGCGGAGCGTATATTTTCTGTTGCAACATAAATAACGCAACGGTGATTATTGGTAGCAAATTGAGGTAAGGTCCTAGGAAACCACCACGGTTAATGAAGATTGCGGATTGTTCGCCCCAGTAAACGAGCATGTCTGGACCAGCCAGGTTGGTGCACCAATTTAGCCCGTCCAGCAGTGGTTCGCCTCGTAGTTCCGTGTTGACCATGATAGTGCGATAGAGCCCAAAAAAGATGGGCATTTGGAAGAATACGGGCAAGCAGCCGCTTAACGGGTTGTAACCGTATTTGCCAAAGAGCTCTTGTGTCTTGAGTGATTTCTTTTGCGCGTCATCTTTGTATTTGTCGCCAATTCGTTTCATTTGTGGCTTCAGGAATCCCATCATTTGGGCCCCGCGAACTTGCTTTCGACTTAAAGGATGCAAACACGCTCGCACCATGACCGTTAGTAAGATAATGGCGATTCCGTAGTTGCCGAATATGCCGTAGAAAAAGCTAAGTATGCCGCCTAGCAACAATGCGATGGATCGAAACCATCCATACTCGATAAGTCCGCCCAGCCCATAGTTGGCAAGGACGTCGTCATTTTTTGGACCTGCGAATACTTGAAAATATTGAGAGTGCCGAGCATTGGGTTCCAAGATGATGTGCTTGCTTTGCACAAAAAACGAAGTATTGGGAAGCTCCACTGCTTTTTCATTCGTTGCCAATATGGCCAGATTGGTTTCTGCGGGAAAACTACGAGCTTCTTTGAGGACCATCGATTGTGCCGGTTCGGCGGGATCGTTATCAGCAGACAGGGGAGTGCTAAAGCCGACCGCAAAGAACTGTGAATCGGAAACAATGTATTGATAGGTTTGGTCTCCCGGTTCGGAAGGGTTGAGCAGCGATTCAAATGGCGAGTCAACGTTGTCTTGAGCGAATGCGACGATGTCAGTACCTCGCAAATCGTCTTCTTCACCGTTGATTTTCCATTTGATGTCTCGTTTTTTGGACGTAGAGGTCCACCATGTTTCATTGATGATGTTGTTGGCGCCATCTTGCCGGAACACGATGCTTTGACGTTCGCTCGAGAGATTCGTAAACGCGAGGTCAAGCTCTAGGTGATAAGGCTGCGCACTTGTCGGGTCTGCTAATGTAAATCGTTTGGTGATTTTTAATTCAGCAGTCGTGCTGCCATCTTGATTATCACCGCTCGGTTCACTTTCGGTGTCCGTTGCGACTGTTTCTTGTTGCGGCAACGTCACAACGAGCGTGAATTCGATATAGTTGGCGTCCTTGTCGATCTTCATATCCCAAATGCTGTGACGCATGGAGGTGACGTTATCGAGTTCGCTTTGTGCGAGCGCTGCGGTTGTGTTATTGATTTGGACGAGCGATGTCAAAAACGAATAGGGCGCTGCGCGAAAAGGTATTGTGTCAGGATCAGGATCGATAATCTCCAAAGGACGTTGACCAAGTGTGGTTGTAAATGTCAGTTTGGCCTCAAGGTTGTCGTCACGCACCACCTCGATATCAATTTCCTCTGCTGGCTTTGTCTCTTGCAGTATGTTGTGCAAGTCCTTGACCTTGGTAATCTCGCGGCCGTTGAGACGGGTGATGATGTCACCGATTTGTAACCCAGTAATCCCTGATTTTGTAGCAGCTAACGCGGCTGGCGTGCCATCGGCAACAACTCGGATTTTCGCTCCCGGCGGGTTACCGTTGTCAATTGCTGCTAGATATCCCAAATAGCCGTATTTAAATTCAATGACCCCATATTTTAGATCGTCGCTGTCTTTGCCGCTGCGTTCGACGAGTTCGAGGCGTTCGAGGGCAGCACCACGATTTGAAAAGTAGGCGATATACTTTTCAGCGGCCGCAGGATCATAAGAACCAATGGCGATAATCTGCTCGTCTTGCTTAGCACCGATGATTGGCGCTGCTGCTGCTTTTTCCAACTCCGCTGCGGCTGCCGCTTGTTGCTCTAGTTCCTGTTTCTGAGCCGCCGGATCCTCAGGTCCGATGTCAAAAAATCGCATGACAATTTGCATGCCCAGCATCATCATTGCCATGATCAGCAAAAAACGGAGGAGTTGATTCTTATCCACCAGTGTATCCTTGGGTAGTCGAGTATTAGGTAAACAGCCATTCTGACCCACCATGGCCAGTCTGCAAAGGCGTAATCAAGTCGAGCGGTTCATTTTCCGTCGTGTAAACGGTCCCCAAGGAACTTGTCGAGGTCACTGATATCATAGATTTTTTGGGATGTCAGAGAGACATCATATTTGATCCGACGAAATTCAATGCTATTGTCGGCATCGTCGAGTATGACATAGCAGCTGCGACAGTCCCCGTCGCGTGGTTGTCCTATGCTACCGACATTAACCATCGATTTTTCTTCGGTAAGTTGATACTTGAAATTGACTTCTGCGGGGCTCAGAAAGCGGAAATCCTCAGTGAAAATTCCCGGAATGTGCGTGTGCCCTTGGAAACAGTATTGCGGGATGAGCGAGAAAATCTTTTCCAGCTTGCGGCGATTATAGATATCTTCGGGAAACACGTATTCGTTGAGTGGACTGCGAGCACTGCCGTGCACAAACAGATAATCGCCGACTTGCTCGGTACGAGGAAGTTCAGCAAGGAACTGCCAGCGTCGTTTCTGGTCGGCGTTATTGGTATCCGTACATTCGAGTTGTTGTCGTGTCCAAAAGATCGCGCGTTCAGCTGTACTGCTGAATCCTTCGGGGTCGAACAGGGCTGCTTGGTCGTGGTTACCCAAAATGCAAAGATCGAAATTCATGACAGCGTCGATGCAGGCTTGTGGATCGGGTCCATAGCCGATGACATCACCCAGACAGAAGATAGTTTCAATACCTTGGTCTTGGATGTCCGCGAGGACGCATACTAGTGCATCCAGATTACCGTGAATGTCGCTGACTAACGCTCGTTTCAATGCCCAGAATCCTGTCGCTATTGAGGGGCCTGTTATCTGCCGGCTTTCAAGCGATCGCCGAGAGAATTATGTAATTGTTCAATGCTATATATCTTACGCGCCGTTTCGTCGTACGCATAGCTAAGCCGTCGGAATTGTAGCTGATTCGTTTCTGAATCAAAGATGGTATAACAACTACGCGGGTCTTCATCGCGAGGTTGTCCAACACTACCGACATTGACTAACGCTTTTTCAGCGCCAAGTTGAAATTCGTAGTCACATTCGTCAGGAGTAATGAAATCAAAGTCATGCGTGAAAATGCCAGGGATGTGAGTATGCCCTTGGAAGCAGTATTGGGTAACGCGGTTGAAAATCGCTTCGAGTTTCTCAGGTTTATAGACGTCTTCGGGAAACACATACTCATTGGTTGGCTCGCGGGCGCTGCCGTGGACAAACAACAGGTTGTCTTCACTATGTTGCCGAGGTAATTCACCTAAGAAATCCCATCGTTTATTGGCTTGCGTAGCATTGCTTCCGGCTTGCTCTAGCTGATCACGCGTCCAATATACCGCTTGTAGAGCGACTGGGTTGAAGCCATCAGGATCAAACAGAGTCGCTTCATCATGGTTGCCGAGGATCGTAAAATCACACGAACGTATCACCTCATCGAGGCATTCGCGAGGATTGGGCCCATAGCCGACGATATCACCGAGGCAAAATGTGCGCGGAATTTGTTGTTCACGGATATCCGCCAGCACGGTTTGCAGTGCCTCAAGGTTTCCGTGGATGTCGCTGATTAATGCTGTTTTCACAATGACCGTTTAATGTCTGCAGGTTACAATTTGTAACTATTAATAGAATTGTTTTTTCTGAATGAATCAATCCCTTAGCGGATATGTAGATTAATTATTCGAGTCTTACGGCTTATAGACAACCAAAGAATTGATACACACAAGCAACCACGTCACCTAGACAATGCCACGACAACACATCGATATCGGATAGCAGTTTGAAAATATTAGGTCTTGAAACCACCGAGCGACGGGCTACCGTTGCCCTCTTGGACAATTGCGAAGTGGTTGTCCAATTTACACTCAGCGACGAAGCTCGTTCGGCTAGTCTATTGGCTCCAGGAATTCAATCCGCATTGCAACAAGCCCAGTGGCAAGCGACGGACCTCGACCGCATTGCGGTCACGGTTGGTCCGGGGTCGTTTACTGGACTGCGAGTTGGCGTAACCACGGCAAAAACTCTAGCTTATGCACTGGGTACCGATGTGATTGGAGTCAATACATTAGCGGTTTTGGCGAGTCAAGTTGACCACACGGGCGCCGTGGAATCCGTGATGGACGCTCAACGCAATGAAGTGTTTCGCCAGCGGTTTGACGTGCGTGATGGTGTCGCTGTAGCGTGCGGTGATGTCACGATTGAAGATGACCTACAGTGGCAGCAGGAGATCGAAGATAATGTTGTTGTTACGGGCCCAGTGCTAAAAAAACTGGAACCTCAGTTTACTCGTGACATTCGGACAGCCCCGACCACTCAATGGATACCTCTCGCGGCAACGGTTGCGCGACTTGCCGCGAATTTAGAACCTGCCGGTACCCCGTTTGAACTCAATCCGATCTATTATCGTAAAAGTGCTGCTGAGGAAAAACGGTCCACGCATTAACACAAATTGGAATTAATTAGTGTGGCTGCGAAACAGTTTAGATTGCTTCGAGGACTTGAGCGGCTGCGTCGATGGTGTTTTGAATGTCAGTTACCGTATGAGCGGTTGAGATAAACATCGCTTCGTACTGACTACAGGGTAGGTAGACACCTTTTTCGATCATGCCCCAAAAGTACTTCCCGAATTGTTCCGTGTTACATTCCGCTGCGTCAGCCCAACAAGTCACCGGACCGGAATGAAAGAAAAGGGTCAACATACTGCCGACTCGTTGTACGCAGCAACGTTTGCCGGCTGCAGCGGCTAGCGTCTGCAGGCCTGTTGCAAGTTGTTCGCCAAGTTCTTCTAGCACTGCATAGGGTGAGTTGTCACGTAGTTCGGTGAGCGTCGCAATTCCGGCGGCACAGGCAATCGGGTTGCCGCTGAGTGTACCAGCTTGAAAAACCTTACCGGCGGGTAAAATATGGTTCATGATTTCCGCTCGACCACCATAAGCTCCGATCGGCAGACCGCCGCCGACGATTTTCCCGAGGGTCGTGATGTCCGGCGAAATATCCAGCAACGTTTGCGCGCCACCATAGCCCACGCGGAACCCAGTCATCACTTCATCGCAGATCAATAGTGCTCCAGCGTCTTGAGTACACTTGCGCAAGGCAACTAAAAATTCGCCATGCGGGATGACGCACCCCATGTTACCCACGACCGGTTCAAAAATGACCCCCGCGATATTCGTGCCGTGTTCTGCAAACGCGTGTTCCAATCCCGCAGCGTCGTTATATGCTAATATCAGCGTGTCTTGACTGGTACCGGCAGTCACTCCTGGTGAATCGGGGACTGCTAGTGTTGCAGCGGCACTACCGGCGGCGACCAACAAACTGTCAACGTGGCCGTGATAGTTACCTGAAAACTTGATGATGATATCACGCTGAGTATACCCGCGGGCAAGTCGAATAGCGCTCATTGTCGCCTCGGTACCAGAGTTTACTAAGCGCACTTTTTCAATGGACGACACAGCGTCAATAATCAATTGTGCTAGTTCGTTTTCACCACAAGTAGGTGCCCCGAAACTAGTTCCTTTGTCGACCGCCGCATGAACTGCTGCTTTGACTTTTGGATGTTGATGTCCGAGGATCATCGGCCCCCACGAACCGATGTAATCGATGAGTTGGTTACCATCGACGTCAAAAAGGTATGCTCCTTCACCACGGTCCATGATGAGTGGTGTTCCGCCAACAGCACCAAAGGCTCGGGCCGGACTGTTGACGCCGCCGGGCATCAATGTTTGTGCTTTTTGAAATATCGCTTCGCTTTGACTGTGATTCATGGTGTTGGTTCGTTGTGCTTGATTCTGTTGGATTCTGTTTGATTCTGTTGGATTCGTAAAAACGTGTTTTATTGAATTCGCTGAGCTACATCTTTGGCCCAGTATGTTATGAGGATGTCAGCCCCAGCTCGGTGCATCGCTAACAGTGTTTCGTCGACGACTGCAGTTTCGTCGATCCAGCCATTCGCTGCTGCCGCTTTGACCATGCTATACTCGCCCGACACATTGTAGGCCGCTAGTGGCACGCCAGGAAAAGCTTGTCGCACTCGGCCAATAATGTCTAAATATGCTAATGCCGGTTTGACCATGACCATATCAGCGCCTTCTTGGAGGTCCAGTTGTACTTCGCGTATCGCTTGATCGGCTAAGGCACTCGGGTCCATTTGATAACTTCGACGGTCGCCAAACTGCGGAGCACTTTCAGCCGCATCTCGAAACGGCCCGTAATAGGCGCTATTGTATTTTGCTGAGTAGCTCATGATCGGTAGGTGTTGAAAACCAGCTTGGTCTAAGGCGGCACGAATTGCTTGGACCATGCCATCCATCATGCCGCTCGGAGCGATGATGTCCGCACCTTGCTGAGCATGGGATACAGCTTGTTTGCCCAGCAGTGACAATGTAGCGTCATTGTCGACGTCCATAATTCCCGTTTTGTCGTGTAAGATTCCACAGTGCCCGTGGTCGGTATACTCGCACATGCAAATATCGGTCATCACCAGCAAATCCGGTGTAACGTCTTTGATGGCCGTGATAGCCTGTTGGACAATTCCATTGTCATGCAGGGCTGCCGTCCCCTCGGAATCTTTACTTTCTGGAATCCCAAAAAGTATGACTCCGCCGATCCCTAAATTTTGTACTGCTTGTGCTTCAGCTGCTAATTGATCTAGCGACAATTGAAACTGGCCTGGCATTGAGGAAATTTCATCTCGAATCGCAGTGCCGCTGCGTACGAACAAAGGCAGAATTAACGAGCCGGCGTGCAGTCGGGTGTGCTGACACAATTGGCGTACCGCTGGATTGTACCGCAGTCGACGCATCCGTGACTGCGGGAATTGGGCACTTTGTTGCTGCTGGGGATTTGAAGAATCCGTGGACATAATGGTTTGTTTAGTGGAAGTAGGCGTGTGATAGATTGCGTTGTACGTAAAATAAAAGGAGTTTTGCTGCATCAATTATAGCGCAGTATATAAAGTCCTCTGGTACATTATGGCTTCTGTTTTGCGTGTTTGGTGAAAATCTTGCTTCAAAAAGCGGCAAGAAACAGTGTTTGATAGTAATGGTTGCAATATAAGCTGTATGGAAACTACGATGTTTGGGTTTTTAGGGATCAATAAACCACCGGCGATGACCTCGCGGAGTGTCGTTAATGTCGTGCAACGGCTGGTTAAACCACATAAAGTTGGGCATGCCGGTACACTTGACCCACTTGCAACCGGAGTGCTGCTCGTGGCAGTTGGAAAAGCCACTCGTTTGATGCAACACGTGCATACCTTGCCGAAAACATATCGCGGTACATTTCAGTTGGGAATGCGGAGTGACACTGAGGACATCGAAGGGGAGATTCAAACGGTCGAGAAAGCTCGGCAACCGAGCAGAGACGAACTTCAAGCAGTGGTGGATGATTTTCAGGGCACACAAAGCCAGCAACCACCTGCCTTCTCCGCTTTGAAAATAAAAGGACAGCGGGCCTACTCGATAGCGCGACAAGGTAAAGCCGTCAAACTGGACCCTCGCGAAATCACGATCCACCGCATTGAATTGCAAGAATATAACTTTCCGTTTTTTACGGTCGATGTGCAGTGCAGTACAGGCACTTATATCCGTTCACTCGGCAGAGACATCGGTGATCGACTTGAATGTGGAGCGATTATGACCGAGTTAGAGCGGACGGCTATCGGAAGTTTGACGGTTGAGCAGTGTAGTGAATTAGATTTCGTGGATAGGCAAAGCGTGCAACAAGCGTCGCGTAATCCATTGGAATTGCTTGACAATGTTGAAACAATGGCAGTGACAACGGCACAGATCGGTGAATTGGGTTTCGGACGAGAGATTGAATTGGACGCTCAACAACAAGGCCACTTGGAGAGCCACGAAGTATTTGCAGTGAACGCACAGGGTCGTCTAGTTGCCATCCTTTCGCCTGCCAAAACCGATGCTGTTGGAATGATGCGGATGCGCCCCATTCGAGTTTTTGACTGCTAATGTCCCCTGAAATTTGGCATAACCCCTACAGACCATAGAGTTTTTGCATTACGGAATTCTGGATTTAGCTTTGAGGCGGTTTTTTTCGTGCGTCTAGTGCGATTGGATGGAACACTTGTGGTATGCAGTTACGAAGCGTGCGATTTTTTGTGCTGCTAATGCCCTACAAAACAATGGGTCGTAATCCAAAAGGACTGTTTTTACGATCATCTTAAAAGCATGGACGCTTGGAATTAGAACTCATCAATAGCGGTGTCCATGTCGGAACGAAATCTGAAACAAGACTTGATTGCCTTGGCGATAGGAGCTTTCGTTGTATTTTTAACAACGGCGCTACTAACGTATCATGCAAACGATAAAGTCGAACCACTAATCTCTCCCTTGAACCATCTGTATCAAGCAGACGTTGTTCAATACCCTCAAAGTACGTTTGTACAAAATATGTGTGGGCCGCTGGGAGCAACGACCGCTGACCTGCTGTTTAGCCTGTTCGGATTTGGTGCTTGTTATCTCGTGGGTTCACTTGGCGTGCTCGTTGTGGCATTGCTGCGGCGTGTGGAAGTTGATTCACCTGCCATTAGAATTGGTGGATGGGCAGTTTCGTGCGTTGGAGTTTGTACTTGTTTAGCACTGACAATACCATTAGCTACGCCAGGTCCGGTATACGGCAGTGGTGGAATGCTCGGTGCAATGACGCATGCCGTGTTAACGGGATCGTTTGCTACCACCGGTGGTTTGATCATTGGTTTGAGTATGTTCTTCGGTGGCATGATGTTGGCAACTGATTACATGTTGATTGGAATTACGACGACTGCCTTGAAATATATCGTTAAGACATTTGATTTCCTCTTAGTTTCTACGACTCGTTTCCTCTGGCAGCATCGACCGACAGGTCTACCTCGGCGCAGCGGTAAGGTCTTAGACGTGATTGATGTCGATGATCTCTCTGCTTTTGAATCCGCGACTACAGACACTTTGTCGGTACGTATCTCGGGACGCGATGAGGTTGTCGTTGAAGAAGAAGATGCGGAATTGGATGCATTTGACCATCTTGATGAAGTTGATGAAGTTGATGAAGTTGATGAAGTTGATGAAGTTGATGAAGTGATAGAAGTAGACGTAGTGGACGAGGAAGAAGAGGTCGTAGTCGCACCGCGGCGAAGACATCAGCGTAAAAAGTTACCGCGGCCCCACTTTAAGATCCGTCGCAAGCAATCTCAAAAACAACCGCCAGTCGCTGCTGGTTCGCCTGAAGAGAGTGAACGTGCATATTTGATGAGCTCATTGGAAAAGGCAAGTGTCAGTGCCGAGCAATTTGCGGGCTACGAAATCCCAAGTCAACAATTATTGGATACACGGGTTGTCATCGATTATGACGCACAAGAAAAACAGATACGTAAGAACGCAAAAACGTTGGAGAAGACATTCAATGAATTTGGTTTCGACGTGAAAGTTGTGGATGTTGAAACTGGACCAGTGATCGCTCAATACGAAGTCGCACTGGCCGCTGGGTTGCGGTTGAGTAAAATATCTGGCTTGGCGGATGATCTGGCAATTGCGTTGCGTGTACCGAGTGTTCGCATCGTTGCGCCCATCCCTGGAAAGAATACGGTCGGAATTGAAGTGCCAAATGCTGAGCAGCAATTGGTGCGGATGCGTGAAGTGATTGAAGATTCCAATGGCAAAAGCGCGAAAATGAACATCCCAATTTTCTTGGGTAAAGATGTTGCTGGAAACAGTTTGACAGTTGACCTGACCAAGATGCCACACTTGTTGATCGCCGGACGAACGGGTTCCGGGAAATCTGTTTGTCTACACACGATCATCGCTTCAATTTTGATGGCTCGTAAGCCAGATGACGTCCGCCTGTTGATGATCGACCCGAAGATGGTGGAGCTGTCGATTTACAGTCAATTACCACACCTCATGCACCCTGTCGTGACAGATATGAAAAAAGCTGAAGCGATTCTTGCTTGGGCTGTCGAAAAAATGGAAGAACGCTATCGTTTGTTAGCACAAACCAAAGTTCGACATATTACGAGCTTTAATGAACTAGGCGAAGAAGAAATCCGCAAGCGACTTGGCCCTAAGATTGCTCAAATGGATGAAGTCCCCACTCATATGCCATTTATTGTGATTATCGCCGATGAACTTGCTGACCTCATGATGACCGCTGGTAAAGATGTTGAGCAGCACATTATCCGGCTCGCTCAGAAGAGTCGAGCGGTGGGGATTCACTTGATTCTAGCGACTCAGAAGCCAACTGTGGATGTGATCACCGGACTGATTAAATCCAACTTGCCAGCGCGATTGGCGTTCCAAGTTGCCAGTCATATGGATAGTCGAGTTGTACTTGATGAAGGCGGCGCAGAGAAGTTGCTGGGCAACGGTGACATGCTGTTTCTGTGGCCTGGCACCAGTACCGTGATCCGTGGTCAGGGGACGTTTTTGGCCGACGACGAAATTCAATCGCTGGTCGATCAGTGCTCCCAGGTGGAGCAGAATTTTGAGCACGAATTAGTGAATTTGAAAGTTGATCAAGAGAACGATTTGGATCCACGAACTCTGCGGAAACGCGACGAGTTGTATGAAAGTGCAATTGAAGTTGTATTACGCGAAGGTCGCGGTAGCTGTTCGCTGCTGCAACGAGCACTTGGGATTGGCTATGGTCGGGCAGCTCGCTTAGTGGATTACATGGCTGAAGATGGAATTGTTGGTGATCACAATGGATCGAGTGCACGTGAAGTGCTATTGACCATGGAAGAATGGGATGCGCTGCAAAACACGTCCGCGGTCATGAGCGATGAGGAAATGGAAGATGCAGAGCTTATGATTGAATATGATTCTGAACAAATCGATGATGACTTCGACGATGCAGAATGGGGAGAAGCTGAAGATGATGAGATCGAGTGGGAAGAGCAAGAGGACGAAGAAACGGTATCGATTTCCATGCAATCTTCGCGGACCGGCAACGCTGATGATGACGCAGAAGACTGGGCAGATGAACTCGATTCGGAGTATAATGAGTAGCTCCGGCATTGGCCGCAATTGACTCCCCACCTACACTGCAAAAGAGATGCTTGGATAAATGATTGTTGATCGTCTCTGCAATGCAGCCCGGTATTACTCGCTTGAACCTTTAGTGCAGCTAGGGTTTGAATTCTTAGGTCGTCCAGACTTAGCGTCTCTCGAGGACGGTGTGCATGAGATTCAAGGCCGTGATGTGTTTGCAATTATCGCTCGAGGTGCAGGAGTGGGTCGCGAAGCAGCGATGCTCGAAGCTCATCACCAGTACTTGGATATCCAGTATGTGATTGCTGGGACCGACACGATGGGGTGGCTTGAACGTGAGTTGGTTCAACGCCGTAAAGATCCATATGATGCGGATCAGGACCTCGAGTTTTTCTATGATCGACCGCAGTCTTGGGTCGTCGTGCCACGGGGTAGTTTCGCGATCTTTCTGCCACAGGATATTCATGCTCCACTGGCCACTACGTCCGTCGTGCATAAAGCGGTGGTTAAGGTCAAATTACAATCACCGTTTGTCGCTGCAGGTTAGATGTTGACACTCGATTGTTGCCAAACTATGGTGGAGTTGTTCAAGGTGGTAAGAAGACATGCCTCCACCAAAATAAAAGCCTATGCATTCAGACAAACCACAAATCGTACTTTCACAGCGAGCTGTTAATAGCATCGTGCGGTGTGTCGTATCCGCTGTATCCATTATTGTCGGCGTCATTATTTGTCCTGCTATTATGAGCAGGGTTTCGACGGTATAGGGCTAACAGAAAATTGAAATTACTAGCAAGCCCTGAGACCGACAGGAGGTCACAGGGTTTTTTTAGTTAAACAGTTTATAAAACAAATACGGAAGTAACGGGCGAAAGCGTTAAGCGGAGAGCAAAAATGACAAGACAGATTCAGATATATGACACGACTTTGCGTGACGGTACGCAAGGTGAGGGTGTAAGTCTTTCGCTGCAAGACAAACTCGAAATTGCCAAACGACTAGACGAAATTGGAGTGGATTACATCGAGGGCGGTTACCCGCTGTCGAATGAAAAGGATCAACAATTCTTCCAGAAAGTACAGCAGTTAGAACTACAGCATGCACAGATCTGTGCGTTTGGGATGACTCGTCGTCGCGGGGTTGCTGCGGACGTAGACCCAGGGATGTTAGCATTGCGCGACAGTCAGGCGCCGATTTGTACCATTGTTGGCAAAACATGGGATTTTCACGTCACGGATGTGTTGCGAGTGGAGTTGGCTGAGAATCTGGAAATGATCGGTGATAGTATTTCGTTTCTAGTCGCTGAGGGGCGGGAGGTGATCTATGATGCCGAGCACTACTTTGACGGTACAAAAGCGAATGCTGAGTACGCGGCACAGACGATTCAAGCGGCGGCTGAAGCGGGTGCGTCTTTAATAGTGTTGTGTGATACCAATGGGGGTTCGCTGCCCGAGGAAATTACCGCAATGACCGCGCAGGCAATTGAATTGCTTGCTCAATGGTCCGTCCCGGTGGGGATTCATTGCCACAATGACTGCGACGTAGCCATCGCAAACTCACTGGCCGCAGTAGACGCTGGAGCGGTGCAGGTCCAAGGCACGATAAATGGCATTGGAGAACGCTGCGGAAACGCAGATTTGATCAGCGTGATTGCTAATTTGGCATTTAAAAAAGAGGGGTTTGAAGTCATTGGCAACACGGACTTTGAACATTTAACGGAATTGTCACGCTTTGTGTATGAAACCGCCAATATGAGACTGCGGCGGGAGCAACCGTTTGTCGGTCGCAGTGCATTTGCTCATAAAGGTGGAATGCACGCTCATGCGATTGCGCGAGCGGTGAATTCATACGAGCATCTTGACCCAGCGGTTGTCGGCAACGAACGCCGGATTCTGATTAGTGAGTTGTCCGGGCGTAGTAATGTGAAAGCATTGACGGCGGAATTTGATTTGCCTGATGACGATCAAGTCATGAAGGATATTTTGGCTGAAGTTGTTAAGTTAGAGAACGAAGGGTATCAGTTTGAAGCTGCCAAGGCATCATTCGCATTGTTGATGCAGCGGTGTGCTGGTACATTCAACGCGCATTTTGAACGAGTTAATTATCATGTTGAAGTTGGGGCACAAGCAGGGAAGAGTGTTACGAACGTAGCCACTGTGAAATTGCGAGTGGCGGGTGAGATACAGCATGTGGTTTCTGAGGGGGATGGCCCAGTGAACGCTCTGGACGCCGCGATCCGTAAAGCCTTGCAAGACGCCTACCCATCGCTGGAATCGATGCGGTTGGTCGACTATAAAGTTCGCGTGGTTAATTCCGAAGCAGGCACGGCAGCTCGGACGCGGGTTTTTATAGATTGCCAAGATGAGCATGATATCTGGGGAACCGTTGGTGTGAGTGAAAACATTATCGAAGCAAGTTGGATCGCATTAGTAGACGCCATCGAATACAAATTGTATAAGGATGAACAATGAGTAGGTGCGCGGCTACGGCGGGTAAACTTCCCGGACATATAAATTAATTAGAAACTGCGGACCCACCGTACCCCACTCCAGACAACCTGAAAACAAATAGAAAATTGAACGCATGAGTTTTGAATTTACCCCAGAGTCACTCCCTAAGAACTTCGATCATAAACAGGCGAGTCAACGGATTTTTGACCGCTGGAGTGACAGTGGCTACTTCCATGCGGACGCTGAGTCGGACAAGCCAGCATTTTCGATTGTGATTCCTCCGCCGAATGTAACGGGAGCATTACATTTAGGGCACGCATTGAACTCAACGTTGCAAGACATTCTGGTGCGGATGCGGCGGATGCAAGGATTTGAAGTTTTATGGATGCCGGGGACAGACCATGCAGGGATTGCCACGCAGGCTGTTGTCGAGCGGCGGTTGCGCGAAGAAGAAGGGTTGTCACGGCACGATTTAGGGCGGGAAGCACTAGTAGAACGAATCTGGGAGTGGAAGGGGCAGTACGAGAAACGAATCATTTCACAACTCAAGCAACTTGGATCGAGCTGTGACTGGGAACGAACTCGCTTTACGTTGGACGATATTTGTGCCCGAGCGGTACGGCATACGTTTTTTGACTTGTTCAAGAAATCCTATATTTATCGTGGCAAGCGGTTAGTAAACTGGGACACATTTTTGCAAACGGCCGTTAGCGATGATGAAGTGTTTCATGAAGTTGTTGAGGGTCATTTCTGGCATTTTCGCTATGCGGTTATCGATCCGCAATCCGGCGAGCCGAGCCACGTTACGATTGCCACGACTCGGCCAGAAACAATGCTGGGCGATACCGCTGTCGCCGTACATCCGGATCCGGCCAAAGCGTTTGAAAAACTCATCGCGAATTTAGAATCGAAGATTAGTGAGGCGGCAGATGCGGATTCCGATGAATTGCAAACTGAGTTAGATCGGTTGCGAGAACGCCAGACCAATGTACTGCCGGGGCTAGAACAACTGCGTGACATGGCAGTCGCGGGGAGGATGTTACACTTGCCATTGGTAGATCGAGAGATTCCGTTGGTAGTGGACGTCTGGGCCAAACCTGAATTGGGCAGCGGTTGCGTTAAGATCACGCCAGCACATGATCCCAATGACTACGAAGTCGGACAGCGATTATCATTGCCGATGATCAATATCCTATGTCCCGATGGTACGCTCAACGCAAACGCAGGACCGTACCAAGGTCAAACGATGAGCGCAGCTCGTAAGCAGGTCGTTGCGGACTTAGAGGCTTTGGGGTTAGTGAGCGAGATCGAAGACCGTGAAATTGACTTGGCACACTCCGATCGTAGTAAGACACCGATTGAACCCTGTCTGGCAGATCAGTGGTTTGTGAAGATGGATGTGCTAGCACAATCTGCGATGGACGCTGTTACGGACGACAAAGTGCAGATCTTTCCGCAACGATACCGCCGTGGATATTTGGATTGGTTAGGTGAAAAGCGAGATTGGCCTGTGAGTCGGCAGTTATGGTGGGGGCATCAGATTCCGATTTGGTCGCATTGTTGTGAAACTGAAGAAGATTTGCAGCAACAACAAAAGATGCTTGATGGGCATGCTCAGATTCAGGCGGGTAGTATGGCGTATCAGGTTGAGTTTACAGCGGCTCAAAACGAAGCTGCTCGTACCGATGTCACACAAGCGGAAACTCACTTTGCAGTTATTCATGTGGGGATCGAGGCGGAAGACAGTGCGTTGGAAGCCGAGTTCGAAGGGTTGGGTTATCAGCGGGAAGAGGATGTTTTAGATACATGGTTTAGTTCAGCATTGTGGCCGCATAGCACGCTGTCTTGGCCAGATGAAACAGCGGAGCTTGCTAAATTTTATCCTTCGACGACGTTAATTACGAGTCGCGATATTATCACGTTGTGGGTTGCGCGGATGGTCTTGATGGGACTCAATAACTTGGGTGAAGTCCCTTTTAGGGAAGTGTTTATTCACCCCAAGATTTTGGACGGATATGGCGAGACGATGTCCAAGAGTAAGGGGAACGGAGTTGATCCGTTAGACGTCATTGAGAAGTTTGGCGCGGATGCGTTGCGGTTTGGCTTAGCCTATTTAACGACGGAGACTCAGGATGTACGGATGCCGGTGCAATTTGAGTGTCCGCATTGTGCGAGTTCCATTGAACAGACGAAGAATAATCGCGAGTTGCCGCGGGTTACATGTCCACAGTGTGCTGAAGAGTTTCATACGCAATGGGCACGTAGTGATGAAGACTTAGCATTGCCCCGCGGGGCTGTGTTGAGTGAGCGGTTTGAGATTTCGAGGAACTTTTGTACAAAGTTGTGGAATGCTTCGAGGTTCACATTGATGAATCTCAGTGGCTACGAAGCGGCTGAGGTGGCTGAGGAAGATCTAGCGTTTGAAGACCGCTGGATTCTGAGCAGGCTGGCAAGCGTGACTCAGCAAGTGACGGATAAGTTAGAGCATTACGGCTTTGCAGAAGCGACGCGCGTGCTTTATGATTTTGCTTGGGATGAGTTTTGTAGTTTCTATATTGAAATGACCAAGAGTCGAATGCAGGACGATAGTTCCCGTGCGGTTGCTCAGCGAGTAACGGCGTATACGCTGGATCAGTTGTTACGGTTGTTGCACCCGATTATTCCATTTGTGACCGAAGAGGTGTGGGGCTTGTTGTCACAGATTGCTCCGGAGCGTGGATTGAGTAAATTAGCGGTTGCGACGGAGTCGATTATGCTGGCCCAGTGGCCGGTTGCCGATGGTGCGCGGATCCATGTTGAGATCGAGCAGCAGTTTTCTCAATTTCAGGAAGTGTTACGCGCGGTTCGTGAGATCCGCAGTCGTCAGAATATAGCTCCGCGTGATGCGATCGAATTTTCGATTCATTGTTCCGCCGGTGATGAGCAGTTATTACGTCCGCTGGAAGGGTATTTTGAATCGATGGCCAACGCTCGTTGTGTCGCCTGGGGCGAGTCGGTTGAGGCGGCGGAGAACAGTGCTAGTGTGCGAGTGGGCGCGATGGAAGTCTTCGTTGATTTGAAAGATTTCATTGACGTGGACGCCGAGATTGAGCGTAACACGGCGTTGGAGCAGAAATTATTGGGTCAGATTCAAGGTCGCCAGAAGAAATTAGCGAACGAGCAATTTACAGCTCGGGCCCCAGCGGAAATCGTCGAACGCGAACGCGCTGGATTAGTACAGCTTGAAGAAGAGCTAGCCGCAGTGCGCAAATCCCTCGAGGCATTGCAGGCGTAGCATGAGGGCTTATTCCTTCCTGTTCTCAGACCCATCCGAAAATGACTTGCGGACTGGGGACAATTGTGTAGTTCGCATCAATTGTTATCGTCGAACAAACCAATTTTCTCGGCTCACGATCCTCCTGCGGTAGATATCGCCCCTACTTAATTCTGGGGAATCCCATATAATACTAGCGATACGTAAGACACCAAGAACCGATTTGAGAGGGATACGACACATGCCTGTGGAAATGAAATTATCGCGGATTATTATTAGCGATATCAATGATCATCAAGTGATCTATCTAAAGGAAGTCGACGGCGAACGCACATTTCCAATCGTGATCGGGATCGCCGAAGCGTCGAGTATCGACCGCCGCGTGAAGAACCTTGAAACATCACGCCCGCTGACGCATGACCTGATCTGCCTCGTTGTTGAGACACTCGGCGCTGAACTCGATAGCGTTCTTATTAGTGATGTCGAAGGACACACATTCTATGCTCGATTGCGGATGCGAAAAGATGGAGAGGTCCTCGAAGTAGACTCGCGACCCTCGGATGCAATTGCGGTCGCCGTGAGTTGCGACCCACCATTGAGCATCTATGTTGAGGAAAAAGTACTCGAAGACGCCATCGCTGAAGCTTAATGTTGCACGTCAGCAAACGCTTGAGCTAACACCTGTCCCGCTCGACTCGCCTGATCACTGTCCACCACAATGCTCACTCGCATTTCACTCGTGTTCATCATCTCAATGTTGATCTTGACGTCGGATAATGCTTGGAACATCCGCAAAGCCACTCCCGTGTGACTACGCATTCCAATACCACTCACCGACACAATCGCAATCGCTGGATTGCACAGTATTTCCTGTTCGCCAGGGAAATCACCAATCAACTGCTGCAAGACGTCAACGGTCTTTTCAACATCGTCGCGGGGGACGGTCAACGTGATGCTGGCGATATTGTCTTGATCCAAATAACTCTGAATAATCATATCCACGACCACACCAGCTTCAGCTGTCGCGTCAAAGATCGTTGCGGCTACACCGGGAGTGTCAGGAATACCTTCGATGGATATACTCGCCTGTGACTCATCTAATCCAATATCCGTAATCGACAACTCTTCCATGTCGTGTAAGCGATTCGCCGCCGCGGCCGAATCGGCAAGGGGAGTAATCGCTGGCGACTCTGCCTGACGGTTTGGTTGCGAAGCTTGCTCCAATTCAAACTTGCTATGCACCGTATGGATCGCAAGCTCGGCCTGTTCACGAGCGACCAATGCTGAAATCTTGATTTGGCTCGTCGTGATCATGAATATGTTGACGTCCTGATCCGCTAAACAGCGGAACATTCGATTGGAAACACCGGACTGGACAGCCATGCCCATACCCACGACGGAAATTTTCGAAACATCGTCACGATGGGAAACGCGGTCCACCGGCAAGGTATCTAAAGCCGGCTGAATCATTTCGAGGGTCAACTGTAAATCACCCGACGGCACCGTAAAGGAAATGTTCGATTTGCCCAGTTTCCCTGCGTCTTGAACAATCATGTCGACGGTAATATTAGCTTTGGCAAGCGATGCAAAAATGGCATTGGTGGAACCCGGTTGATCCGGCACTCCGCTTAAAGTAATTAACGCTTCATTAAACGTAACCGCCGTGCCACTAACCGCTCGGTTCGGATCCTCGGAAATGTTGGAGATGATCGTACCGGTTGCTTCGCTACTGCTACTGCGAACATGAATTGGCACGGAGAATTTCTTGGCAAATTCAATCGAACGGCTATGCATCACGCCGGCACCCATACTGGCGAGTTCGAGCATCTCGTCGTAACTTGTATGTGATAGCCAGCGAGCGTCACTGATGACCCGCGGATCGGCTGAATAAACACCGTCGACATCCGTGTAGATTTCACACTCGGCGCCAAGTACAGCCGCTAAGGCAACGGCCGTCGTGTCACTGCCGCCGCGGCCCAAAGTTGTGATGTTGAAATCATCGTCGATACCTTGGAATCCAGCGGCGATGACAATATTGCCGTCGTCCAGCAACTTCTGCATGCGGTCGGTCGAGATCGAAATGATCCGCGCTTTTCCGAATACATTGTCCGTTTTAATGCCAATTTGAGCACCTGTTAAACTGATCGCTTTGTGTCCTAGTGACGAAATCGCCATCGCCATTAAAGCCACACTGACTTGCTCACCAGTGGACAACAGCATGTCCATTTCACGAGCCGGTGGTTGTTGCATGATTTCGTCAGCGAGGGCAGTTAGCGTATCGGTGTTTTTGCCCATCGCGCTGACGACCATGACAACTTGGTGACCCTGTTGCTGAGCGCGAACGGCGGTGTGAGCGGCGGCTAGAATTTTTTCGGTAGTGGCGACACTGGTGCCACCGAATTTTTGAACGATAATCGACATATTGATTTGTAGGGGAGTGTGTAGTTGGTATGTTTTAGGTTGCTAAACGTTTGCTGCGAACTTAAGGCTATGCATCTATAAATGTCTTCATGACTTCAAACCCGTGAGGGAACTGGTGAGCGGATGCTTCCGCTTGAATCTCGTCGTAGCTAGTTTGAGTGTCCGCTGTAATGCCCGTACCGGCTATGGTAAACGGTACAATGCCATGGCTATGAGTCTTTGTTTGTACCGGTGTAGGATGATCAGGCGATACTAGGATGCGGTGATCTCCTTGCTGTTTGAGTGCCTTGTGAATAGGACCGACGATATGCAAGTCGATTTCCTCGAGCGCTTTGATCTTCGCTTGAACGTCGCCTTCATGTGACGCTTCATCCGGCGCTTCGACATGCACACAGACCAAATCTACGTCAGGTTCGGCGATTGCTTTAATTGCTGCCGCACCTTTTGCCGCATAATCCGTGTCGGTATAGCCAGTTGCACCGGTGACTTCGATACGCGGCCAATCTAACATCGCGGCGATTCCGCGAAGTAGATCGACGGCCGTAATCATCGTGCCTTGTTTGTGGTAGACGTCCATGAAGGTCGGCAGGGCAGGAGTCTTTCCGAAGCCCCAAAGCCATACATTCGTGGCCGGTAGTTTGCCCTCGGCTATTCGTTTTTGATTGACTGGATGATCCTTGAAAACCTTACCGCTAAGGTTCATGAGTTCACTCAATAGGTCGCTGCCAGGACCACGCGGGAAATCATTAACCACAGTGTCATCTGTTAAGTCATGTGGCGGTGTCGAACGAGTGTCTCGGCTAAACGGAGCTTTGTCATCACTTGCACGGTAGAGCAACAAGTTGCGATAACTCACCCCGGTAACAAATTCGAGGTCGCTGCGACCTAGTTCCGCTTGTAGCGCCTCGAGTAGTTCCGCCGCTTCGCTGTCCGAGATATGATCCGCTGTGAAGTCACGCATGATTTGATCTTCAATCGTGACCAAATTGCAGCGTACGGCCCAATCGTGAGGGCCTAATTCGATGTTCTGCGCAGCAGCTTCCAGTGGCGCACGCCCCGTGAAATACTTGTCTGGGTCAAAACCTAAAAGACTCATATTCGCCACGGCTGATCCCGCTGGTAGGTGCGGCGGAACATGATTTGCCGCTCCGACAATACCTGCCCGGGCAATCGCATCCATGTGTGGAGTGCTGGCGGCTTGCAGTGGGGTTTGACCGTCGAGGCTTTCTTGCGGAGTGTCTGCACATCCATCGGGGATGATAATAACGTATTTCATAGCGTGAGGTTTCTATTGATTGGTTTGCCGTTCGTGTTGGTGCCGGTGTTACTGTATTAAGGTGCTCGTGTTTTACAGTGTTGCTGCCACAGTGGCAGCGGTAGTGGCGTTAATCTACGAGTTCATGATTCGCATCACGACTGGACTGCCCTTGATATTCGCTGAGTTTTTGAGTTCGTCGGCTGCCGCTTTAATAGCTCCGGCGGTAGTGGCATGACTCATGATGACCAACTGGACTGTGTTTTCAGGATCGCCGGATTGCGTTTGCTGTTGGTTGATCGATGCGATGGATACGCCATGGCGACCAATGATACTTGTCAGGCTAGCCATGACCCCTGGGTCGTCGTTGACTTGGAGACGAATGTAATACTTATTGACGGCGGTGTCTGCGGGTGCCATTTGTCGTGGTGATTGCGCGTCGGACCAGAGTTCAAGGTTGCCAAATGTCAGTCGAGTTCGCCCGACGACAGTGTCGATGATATCGGCTACGACGGCAGAGGCGGTCGGCATTTGCCCCGCACCTTGACCATGGAAAAAAACGGGTCCGACAGCGTCACCCCGTACCCGAATGGCGTTAAATGCATCTTCCACCTCGGCTAATGGATTGCCTTTGCGAACAAGCGTCGGAGCAATATTCATTTCGACAGCGTTACCATTGAGTTTTGATTCGGCGAGTAGCTTGATGCGGTACCCACAGCGGTCTGCATTTTGAATATCGCGCAGCTGCAGCGATTCGATACCCTCCAGCGGAATGTCTTGCCAATGAATGCGAACTCCAAATGCAAGATGGCTCAGGATCGCAAGCTTTTGCGCGGTGTCACTGCCATCGACGTCTAACGTTGGATCTGCTTCGGCATACCCTAATTGCTGGGCTTGCTTGAGGGCACTTTGATAATCCGTACCGTGTTGTTGCATTTGGGTGATGATGTAGTTGCAGGTGCCGTTGAGGATGCCCTTGAGCGCTGTGATTTGATTACCCGTGAGGCATTGTCCAATGTTGGTGACAATGGGAATACCACCGGCAACCGAAGCTTCAAAGGCAATGCAGCGATCGAGTTCACGGGCGCGGTCGAATAGTTCAGCGCCATGTTCCGCTAATAGTGCTTTGTTGGCGGTGACAACATCTTTGCCCGCCTCAAGCATTTGTAGCATGATCGTTCTAGCAGGCTCTGTGCCACCGATTAACTGTGCGACCACTTTGATTTCGGGGTCGTTCACGATGTCCTCGAGATTGTCGCTTAAGACGCCCGCGGGTATTTCGACGTCACGTGGTTTTTCGAGGTCGCGGACGATGACTTTTTCAAGCCACGGGATGCGGCCGGCATGACGAGCTGTGCGATCACCGTGATCCAGTAATAGCTTGGCTACTCCTGTACCGACAGTTCCTAAACCGATGATGGCAATTTTTGTCTTTTCCATGGGAGTCTTGTAAGTTGATTTGGTATCTATTTGTATGAAGGTCCGTGGGTTTGGCAACCCAAAGTTGTTTAAAACTAGTGTAGTTACCTATTACATTGTTCGGCATTATTGACTGGTTCGTGCCACATGCAATGGTTTGGATTTTGTGAGAATTCTCGATCCGTTCTGAGGGACTGCTTGATAGTCGTCGAGCGTCAGATGCGTTAAACTACACGCGGACGAAGACTGTAAATATGAACAGGCACCTAAGAAAATTTGCAGAACTCATAGTATGGTCAGTCTAAACAATGGTCAAGGCGAGCCAGGTTGTTACACGAATCACATACCGGTGATATTAGAAACACGCGGCGCACCAGAAACAACAAATATAATAGTTGCCAGAGATATATCGACACTATAAAAAAAGAAGTCGAGGAAAGAATCACGATGGAACCAGCGGCCCAAGAATTCTTAGAACGCTTATTGCAAACGCCTGGGCCGTCAGGTTTTGAGGAACCGGTGCAGCGTGTGGTACGAGAGTATGCGGAGTCGTTTGCTGATGATGTGCGGACGGACATTCACGGGAACGTGATTTGTGCGATCAACACCAACAATACAACGCGGTTGATGTTTGCCGGACACTGTGACCAAATCGGAATGTTGGTTAGCCATATTGATGATGAAGGATTTGTTTATGCTCAGACGATCGGCGGTTGGGACCCCCAGCAATTGATTGGTCAACGCTTGGTGATTTGGACAGACAGCGGTGAAGTGCCCGCAGTCGTTTCTCGCAAGCCGATTCACTTGTTGACGGATAAAGAACGCACGCAAGTCGTGAAGCTTACTGAGCTGTGGTTAGATATTGGCGCTAACAGTAAAGAAGATGCGCAGAGTGTTGTTGAGATCGGTGATCCGATTACGCTTAAACTCGGAATGCAACCGCTACGTAATGGCTTGATTAATGGTCCGGCCATGGATAACCGAACCGGTACTTGGGTTGTGATCGAGGCGTTGCGGCGAGCGAAGTTAGTGAATCCTGATTGCGGAGTGTACGCGGTATCGACCGTGCAAGAAGAAATTGGACTCCGCGGGGTTCGCACTAGTGCCTTTGGAGTTGACCCGCATACTGCCATTGCTGTTGACGTCACCCATGCGACGGATTGCCCCACAATCGACATGAAACAACTGGGCGATATTCAATTGGGCCAGGGGCCGGTTGTGTTTCGTGGTCCTAATATGAATCCAGGCGTTGTGCAGCGACTGCGCGATATTAGCTCAGCACACCAAATTCCCTCACAACTCGCAGCGATTGGTCGCGGTGCATCAAATGATGCCAATGCGTTGCAGTTGAATCGAGTGGGAGTGGCCACTGGATTGGTCAGTATTGCGAATCGATATATGCATAGTGCGGTTGAGACGATTGCACTGGACGATTTAGACAATGCCGCTGATTTGCTTGCTCAATTTGCATTGGCCTATACCGCAGAAGATGACTTTACACCTTGCTAATCCTCAATCTGTTTCAATTCCAACTACAAATTTGCACGAATTAGAGGGAATTTGGAAATTGGCTAGGCTATGGTAATTCTCATGCGTTTAAAATCAGAATTCCTGTCAAAATGGCAACAAACATGTGGTGGATATTGTGGTTCTGCCAATTTGGCACCACTGGTTACGTGCACAGACATTAGCGGGGGGATAATAAAAATATAAATGCCGCTAGACGTCCTTGTGTATTCTTGGTTTGTGGTTTATTTTCGAAGGTTTGGCACGCGTATTGCGTTGCCTTATAGGAATTACCAATTCATAGAGATCGTAAAACACTCAATTCGATGATACACTTCATCCGAGATTGGGTTTGAAACAAAAATAGACGATTTGGACAACTCGCGAAGGAGAATCCGGACGTGGCAAAACAAATGGTTTTTGATGACAGGGCAAGACAATCCCTGTTAACTGGCGTCAGTAAACTAGCACGAGCAGTACGCAGTACATTAGGTCCTCGCGGCCGAAATGCAGTTTTAGATAAAGGTTGGGGATCACCCAAAGTAACCAAAGACGGCGTGACCGTTGCCGAAGATATTGAATTAGACAATGCCTTTGAAAACCTCGGTTGCCAGATGGTAAAGGAAGCTGCTAGCAAGACGAATGACGTCGCTGGTGACGGAACAACCACAGCTACAATTTTAGCTGAAGCGATTTTTCGTGAAGGATTGAAGATGATTGCCGCAGGTGCTGATCCCATGGCGTTGGCTCGCGGAATCGCAAAGGCTGTTGATGCGGTATGTGACAGCGTCTCGAAATTGGCCAAGCCGATTGATCCAAAAAGTAAAAAAGAAATTCAACAGATTGCTGCAATTGCAGGTAATAACGACGCCACGATTGGTAAAGTGCTAGCAGACGCCTTTATCAAAGTCGGTAAAAACGGTGTCATCACCGTTGAAGAAGGTCGTGGAAACGAAACAACCGTTGATGTTGTTGAAGGTATGCAGTTTGATCGCGGCTTTCTGTCTCCTCACTTCGTGACCAATGAAAGTGAAGTGATCGTAGAGCTTGAAAATTGCCTGATCCTGTTGTTTGAAGAAAAAATATCTTCCAACAAGAAGATGATCCCACTGCTCGAAGCAGTCAGCCAATCCAAGAAGTCGTTGCTGATTATCGCCGAAGACATCGAAGGCGAAGCATTAGCGACTCTCGTGGTTAACAAAATGCGTGGCATCTTGAATGTCTGCGCTGTTAAAGCTCCAGGTTATGGTGACCGCCGTAAAGCGATCATGGGAGATATTGCCGTGCTAACGGGGGCGACTCCTATCTTCAAAGATTTGGGGATTGAACTCGAAAGTGTCAAAATCGCTGATTTAGGTACCGCTAAGAAAATCAAAATCACCTCGGAAACGACAGTGATGGTTGGTGGAGCGGGAGCTAAAGTGGACATTGTAGGTCGTGTGGATCAAATTCGTAGTGAAATTGATGTTACCGACAGTGAATATGATCGCGAAAAGCTTCAAGAACGGTTAGCGAAACTCGCTGGCGGTGTTGCTCAAATTAACTGTGGTGCCACGACCGAAACCGAAATGAAAGAACGCAAAGCGTTGCTCGAAGACGCCAAATCAGCAACGCAAGCCGCACTTGAAAGCGGAGTTGTCGCAGGCGGTGGAGTTGCCTTGATTCGTTCAGCCAAAGCAATTGATAGTTTAGGGCTAAGCGGTGACGAAAAACTCGGCGGATCGATTATTAGGAATGTACTGGATTACCCTCTACGGGCAATCGCAGAAAACGCGGGACTTGACGGAGCGGTCATTGTAAATCGAGTGCGAAAGCTCAAGGGTAAAAACGACGGCTATAATGCTGACACAGATACCTATGGCGACCTTATCGAAATGGGAGTCATCGAACCGGCGAAGGTAGTCACCACAGCATTGCAAAATGCAGCAAGTGTTGCTTCGTTGTTGATTACCACAGAATGTCTCGTCACCGAGATTCCTGTGGAAGACGACGACGACGATCATCAAGACCACCACGACCACGGAATGGGCGGCGGCATGGACGCGATGGGCGGCATGGGCGGCATGGGTGGCATGGGTGGTATGCCTGGCATGATGTAATCCAGACTGGGTTGACTGACTTTGTGCAGTTAACGCCGCAGCACACCCATCAACAATCAACAATCAACAGATAAAAACTAATTCATTAAGTACTAAGTTATCAAAGGAATATTCGAATCATGGCAAAGATCAAAGTTCGTCCATTGGATGATCGTGTGGTTATTCGTCCGGCAGCTTCAGAAGAAGTAACAGCTGGAGGAATCGTCCTTCCCGATTCTGCTAAAGAAAAACCTCAACGCGGCGAAGTCGTTGCTGTGGGTAGTGGCCGTTTATTGGAAAGCGGTGAACGTGCTTCGCTTTCAATTGAAGTCGGAGATATTGTCATTTACGGAAAGTTCGGCGGAGTCGACATGGAAGTAAATGGCGAAGACGTGAAGATCCTCCGAGAATCAGATATTCTCGCGAAGGTTCTATAACGAGCAGCAAATCATTTTCATAATCAGTTGAATCATTGAAAATTCAACGCTAGGAGTTTGAATCGTGGCAAAACAACTTTTGTTTGAAGACAACGCTCGTTCTCGGATGTTGCGTGGTGTAAATAAACTAGCTGACGCGGTAGCCGTCACAATGGGTCCTACGGGTCGCAACGTCATTATTGATAAATCTTTTGGTGGCCCGACGGTTACCAAAGATGGCGTTACGGTTGCCAAAGAAATCGAATTAGAGGATCGCTTTGAAAACATGGGCGCTCGGTTGGTGGTTGAGGTTGCTCAAAAGACCTCAGATCTAGCTGGCGATGGTACAACTACTGCAACCATCTTGGCACGTTCCATCTATCAAGAAGGCTTGCGGAACATCGTGGCTGGTAGCAATCCGATGTCGGTACGCAAAGGGATTGAAAAAGCAATCGCGGCTTGTGAAGGCGAGTTGTTACGTATGGCTCGTCCCGTTTCTAGCAAAGAAGAAGTCACTCAAATTGGCTCCATCAGTGCCAATAATGACGATTCGATCGGCGAACTAATAGCCGATGCTCTGCAGCGAGTTGGAAAAGATGGCGTCATTACTGTCGAAGAAGGCAAAACAGCCGACACGACCGTCGAATTTGTCGACGGTATGCAATTCGACAAAGGCTATATCTCGCCATACTTTATCAATCGTCCAGCTCAAATGGATTGTGAACTTGAGGATGCTTACATTCTTATTCACGAAAAGAAAATCAGCAATTTGCAAGCGTTGGTTCCAGTGCTTGAAAAAGCAAGTGGCACTGGCAAACCGCTATTGATTATCGCTGAAGATGTGGACGCTGAGGCATTAACATTGCTCGTGGTCAACAAACTACGAGGTGTTCTCAACGTTTGTGCGGTGAAGGCTCCAGGTTTTGGTGACCGTCGTAAGAACATGCTTGGTGACATCGCCACGTTAACCGGCGGAACGCTCGTTAGTGAAGACCTCGGCATGCAGCTTGAAAATCTAACGCTCGAACAACTCGGCCAAGCCCGCAAGATCACGATCGACAAAAGTTCGACGATTTTGGTTAACGGAGCTGGCAAGCGAGCCGACATCGACGCTCGGGTTGAGCAAATTAACAACCAAATGGCTCAAACGGAAAGCGAATACGACAAAGAGAAATTTCAAGAACGCTTGGCGAAACTCTCGGGTGGCGTAGCCGTTATTTCTGTTGGTGCTGAAACCGAAACCGATATGAAACAGAAAAAAGCTCGGATCGAAGACGCCTTGCACGCTACTCGTGCTGCAGTTGAAGAGGGAATCGTTGCTGGCGGCGGCGTGGCACTTCTTCGTTGCCAAAAGGTTGTCGAAGAAATGCGAAGCTCTGTTCGGGGCGAAGAAAAAGTCGGTGTCGACATTATCCTTAAAGCGCTCGATGCTCCACTGCGTCAAATCGCTGACAATGGTGGAATTGATGGTTCAGTGGTTGCAGATAATGTACGAGCTAAGAAATCGGCTGTGTACGGATACAATGCGAACACCGGCGAATATGGCGATATGTTAGTTGCCGGAGTTATCGATCCTGTCAAAGTCGTACGTACAGCGTTGGCCAACGCAGGTAGTATTGCTGGCCTGATGCTGACGACCGAAGTTTTGGTGACAAACTTCGACGCAGATGATAAAGATAAGCAAAAGGTAGAGGGCAGCGTAAGCTAGTTAATACTAGACCTGCGTAACACCACGATCAAACCTAATACAATTTGGTTTAACGAAGTCGCCTCCCTCTTGGATGGGGGTGGCTTTTTCAATTTTAGGTATTCGCTACGGTATTTGAAGTGCAGTACCCGAACAACAGGTCGCTATCGCGCGGAACTCAATTGCGTCAATACATGGTCGTCGGACAGTAAGGCGAACTAGGATTGTGATTAAATAGCTATGGCTCAAAAACGCGATTTCTATGAAGTACTTGGAGTTGCTCGTGATGCGCCTAAGAACGTGATCTCAAAAGCCTACCGTAAACTAGCGATCAAATATCACCCAGACACGAATCCAGATGATGAAGACACAGTCTCTAAGTTTAAAGAAGCCGCGGAGGCTTACGAAGTTCTGAGCAATGCTGAAAAACGTCAACGCTACGATCAATATGGGTATGCCGGATTGGACGGCATGGGCGGTGGTGCGGCATCGAACGTCGAAGATATCTTTGAAGCTTTCGGCGATCTATTTGGTGGCGGCGGCGGTATTTTCGACGGTATTTTTGGCGGTGGCCGTAGGCAAAATCGCGTGCATCGAGGTGGTGA
>Ga0208879_1000764_pt1 | contig 32217 bp, 27 predicted proteins | sample Knorr_S15_td_Bot_FD_185605 | JGI IMG/M metagenome (GOLD analysis project Ga0208879, IMG submission 185605) | Marine microbial communities from Southern Atlantic Ocean transect - Knorr_S15_td_Bottom_ad_5009_LV_A (SPAdes) (version 2) | ecosystem: Environmental > Aquatic > Marine > Oceanic | place...
ACTGGAGCACCGAGTAGCCTCACGCGAAGCCCCCTCATCCGGCCTTCGGCCACCTTCTCCCCCGCCGGGGGAGAAGGAATTGAAAAGCGAATCCGCTTGGCCAAGTACAGTCTGCGACTCGACAAAGGCGAGTGCGCTCGGTACAGCTCGCGCCGTCCAACAAGCAATATGACGAAGCAAACTATTTCCACTTCTGTCCGCCGGTGGTCGGCCAGCCTTCTCGGCTTGGCCTTGGCCACCTCGGCATTCGCGGCCAAGCGGCCCAACATCATCATCGCCATGGCCGATGACATGGGCTGGAGCGACATTGGCTGTTACGGCGGCGAGATCGACACGCCCAACCTCAACACACTCGCTGAGGGCGGCGTGCGGTTCACCCAGTTTTACAACACAGGCCGCTGCTGCCCCACCCGCGCCACACTGCTCTCCGGCACTTACGCGCACCAAGCCGGCATCGGGCACATGATGGGCAACCGCAACCTCCCCGGCTACAAGGGCGACTTGAACAAAAACGTCCGCACCATCGCCGAGGTGATGAAGACCGCCGGCTACGCGACCTACATGGCCGGCAAATGGCACGTCACCCCCAAGATCCAACCCGGCGGCCCGAGGAACAACTGGCCGCGGCAACGGGGGTTCGATCGCTTTTACGGTACCATCCACGGCGCCGGCAGTTTTTTTGATCCGAATTCGCTCACACGCGAAAACACGCAGGTCTCCCCGCTGACCGACGAGGGCTATCGGCCGAAGGGAACCTATTATTACACCGACGCCATCAGCGACCACGCCGCCCGGTACATCCGCGAGCATGACGGCAACGAGCCGTTTTTCATTTACGTCGCCTACACCGCGCCGCACTGGCCGATGCACGCGTTGCCGGAAGACATCGCCAAGTACAAGGGCAAGTACGACGCCGGTTGGGACGCCATGCGCCGGGCGCGTTACGAGCGGCAGCTCAAGATGGGGCTCATCGATCCCAAGTGGAAGATGACGCCGCGCGATGGCAGGGCGCCGAAGTGGGCCGATGCCAAAAACAAGGAATGGGAATTGCGCCTGATGGAAACCTACGCCGCGATGGTCGACCGGCTCGACCAGGGCATGGGCCGGGTCGTCACCGCACTCAAGGAAACCGGCCAGTACGACAATACGCTGATCCTGTTCCTCGCCGACAACGGCGGGTGCGCCGAGGGCATGGGCCGCCGCGTGGGCATCCAGTACAAGGACAAAGATCCCGAGCAGCTCAAGCCGATGACCAAGGGCGAGCTGCAGCCCGACATGATCCCCAAGCGTACGCGCGACGGCCGCGTGGTGAAACAGGGCACAGGAGTGATGACCGGCGGCCCGGACACCTACCACGGCTACGGCCTCGCCTGGGCCAACGCCAGCAACACGCCGTTCCGCGAGTACAAGCATTGGGTGCACGAAGGCGGCATCAGCTCGCCGCTCATCGCTCATTGGCCAAGCGGCATCGGCGAAAAGCGGCACGGCAAACTCGAAAGCCAGCCCGGCCACCTCATCGACCTCATGGCCACCTGCGTTGACCTTGGCCAAGCGGCCTACCCGGAAAAAGTCGGCGACACGGCAATCGTCCCGATGCAGGGCACCTCGCTCGCCCCTGCGTTCAACGGCAAAAAGATCGGGCGCAAAAAACCAATCTACTGGGAGCACGAGGGCAACCGGGCCATGCGTGACGGCAAATGGAAACTCGTCGCCAAGGGCGCGACCGGCCCTTGGGAATTGTACGACATCAAGGCCGACCGCACGGAGTTGAATAACCTGGCCGAAAAACAACCCAAACGCCTCAAGCGAATGGCAGACCGATGGGAAAGCTGGGCCGTCGCCTCGTTGGCCAAGCCATGGCCGTGGGGCAAAAAGAAAAAATAACCCAGCGCTATTCCCATCGACACCAAAAACGGAAGTAGTTTCCGGAAAACAACCGACCTTGAGCACCGTTCGCACGACTTTGCGCACCGCTCACAAGACCTTGAGCACCGTTCACACGACCTTGAGCACTGCTCCAACGACCTTGCGTACCGCTCGCACGACCTTGCGCACCGTTCGCACGACCTTGCGCACTGCTCCAACGACCTTGCGCACCGCTCACACGACCTTGCGCACTGCTCAAAGGACTTGGACCCCTACTCTAAGTCGATGGATTTAGCCTAAATCCGGCTAATCTCTTATGATTTCGTAATAATCAGCGAAAACACCGGATAAATTGCGATGATGTCATAGACGCCTTCGGCGTATCCAGCGGTCGTGGAAGCGGAAACCACTATCGAATGCGTGGCACCGTCAGGCGACCCAGTGAAGCTGGTGGCGGTTGCTCCGTTCTTGCGCAGGTAGTATGTGAGATACCACGATTCGTTGGCCGGATAATCCGACAGGGTCTTGTTCCATTTCCAAGTGACTCCGCTGGTCAGTTTCTCCGGCTCGTATGCTTTAGGTTCAGCCATCAACCCTCAGTTTGTAAGTCTGAAGGCTTTTTGCAGCAACAGTTAAAACAGCTTGAAAACCAGGTTAATCGTTAACTAAATTGATAAATAATAATTAAATTATAATACCTTTTTCACGCATGGTGTAAAATCCTCACACAATGAATCCTTTAAGTTGAATATATTTAGAGCCATTAACTAGGATTTTTGTGATGCCGCTGCTTGGCATGTCCGTTGCTATAGTAGCAGTGCTTTGACGTCGTGTCGGGTTACTGCAACGTCTTTGGAGGACGTCTCGGAGGGGTAAACATTACCATTGTTCTCTGTAATTTACTCAGGTTGGCGGCAAACTCCGCCCTCAGTCGTTTTTTGCAAAATATCCCGATTTTGATGGATGAGCATAAAAATGAAAATTAATACACAACTAGTAATAATCGCAGCTATGATGCTGGTAGGAACAGCCTTCTCCGATCCGATTCACGATGCTGCCATGTATGGCAATCTTCCAGGCGTCCAAGCGGAACTGGATAAAGGCGTGGATGTGAATGCAAAGAATGATTTTGGTGAAACACCGTTGGATATGGCCCTCTGGCTCAATGGTGCAAGCGAAACCGTCGACCTCATTCGAAAGCGCGGCGGTAAAACAAGTAAAGAATTGATTGCTCTGTCCGATGCTGTCAGAACTGGAAACATCGAAGATGTAAAAAAGCACTTGGCTGCTGGCGCGGATGTGAATGCGAAGGATATGTATGAAGATACTCCTTTGTACGAAGCGGTTAAACTAGGTTACAAGGGAATCGCCGAACTGCTACTAGCCAACGGTGCGAATGTTAATGTGAAGAATAATGTTGGATGGGTTCCTTTACATATGGCAACTGCTTTAGATCACAAGGAAATAGTTGAACTACTAGTTACCAACGGTGCAAATGTGGATGCGAAAGATGATGATGGATCGACTCCTATGCACTATGCGGCTTGGTACGATCGCAAGGAAATTGCCGAACTGGTGATCGCCGGAGGCGCGGATGTGAATGCGAAGGATGAAAATGGGTGGACTCCTTTGCATTATGCAACTGATGCAGGTCTCATGGAAATTTCTGGACTACTGATCGAACAAGGTGCTGATGTGAATGCGAGAGATATGGATGGCAAAACGCCACTCGATCGGGCCATCCAGCTGAATCGAACCGAAATCGCCGACCTCCTCCGCAAACACGGCTTGCCGGCCATCCCACCGGTGGAGGTGCCGGCGCCGATGCCACGTTTGATTTTCGACAAGGCAACGTTTGGTTTCAGTTTCAATACCAAAGACAGGAAGACCTATGTGGTCGAGGAGACACAAGACTTCAAGCATTGGGGTGAGTTGGAAACAATCAAGGGAACCGGTAAGCAGATCAAGTTCACTGATCCAAGACAGCCGCTGATGCCATTGCGAAACTTCTACCGCGTCAAAGTGATCGATTAACTACAAACTTTTGGTTGGTTTAACCAAAAAGAGAACACACACCAGAGGCTGGGCATTATGTGCCCGGCCTTTCTTTTTCCCGCTTGGCAAGGGGCAAATCGTTTACCAAACTTAGCCCCTTGAGAAGATTGGTGGGCAGCCAGGAGATGATCAGTGGTGCTTCCGGTTTCTGCCTACCATCTGCGCGTCGTTCATAAACAGCACGTTGAAGGAAAAACCGCGCTTGCCTAAGAGGCTTGCCAAGCCGGTGCGCCGCGGGAAAACTGGCGGCGTGGATCATGAGTCACCCGTCGAAACGACTGCTGCCGGGTCGGTGGCCAGGCGTCCCGTGCCTCTTTGGCGTCGGCTGTTGATCGGCAGAAACGTGCGCTGGACACTGTTCCGGCTCCTCGTGTTGCTGACGCTGACCGCGGTTGGCAAGTTGCATTTCTTCCCGGACGGAAAACCACGGTACAGGCGCATCCTCGTGGATGGAAAGAGCATGCATCCCACCTACGAAAACGGGCAGACTATCTGGATGCACACGCTCGAGTACACCAGCCGGGCACCTCAGCGCGGTGATGTCGTGGTGCTGGGCAACGAGGGCGAAAGCCCTTTCTACCTAAAGCGCATCATCGGGCTGCCCGGTGACCGCATCGGTATCCGCCGCGGCCAAATGACCGTCAACGGAAATGTGTACGAGGATTACGGCCACGGCCGCATTGACGCGAGGCTCCGGCCACTCGTGCTGGCCGAGGGGGAGTTTTTCGTGATGGGCGACAACCGCCCGATCAGCATGGGTGGAGTGGTCGAGGCGGGGAATGTTCTGGGTAAGATCCTGTGACTCCAGGCAAGTATTTTCTTTTTTGTGGCGTAGCGGCGCAATCAGTTAAGACAAAAGCTCAGGTGACAACTAAGCCAACCCACTCCACCACCTGAACGCAGCAGTGTTGTTGTTCCATACAGTGCACAACCCTGTTGCCAAGCGGTGAACGCAGCTCCCTTCCTCTGCAGCCCTCCACGTCTCCGCGTGCTCTGCGTTTAAGAAGAATCTCACCTACCCTTTTTCGTCGAGGTAGGCGGCTATTTCGCTGACGAAGAGCTTGCCGTATTCGGCTTTCTTTTTTTCGCCGACACCGCTGATAAGCCCGAACGATGCCATCGTCGCCGGGCAGTCCCTTGCCATTTCGCGCAGGGCTACATCGCCGAAAATCATGTACGCTGGGACACCTCGACCAGACGCCAACTCTTGCCGCATCTCGCGCAACCGCTCGAACAGCATCTCGTCGCATTGAATCTCGCCGGCTCGCTCGCTGCGCGGCCGGCGTTCTCTGCTCTTTGGCTTCGCCACGACGGGGCGAGTCAATTCCAGCGGCTCTTTGCTTCGCAGCCAATCGCTTCCTTCCTGCGTCAGTTCCACGACACTCATGCGGCCCGGTGTGAGCCGCGCGTAGCCAAGCCGCATCAACTCGCGACCGATTGCCTTCCACTCGTCGCGGCCAAATCCATCGCCAATGCCGTGGGTGGAAACCTGATCGTGCCCCCACTTGCGGATGGCCTCCGTGTCCGCGCCGGTGAGTACTTCCACAACGTGGTTCAACCCAAAACCGAAACCGGACTTCTCACGAATCCGATACAAGCAGGCGAGGAACTTTTGCGCCGCCTCCGTGCCGTCGAATGTCTCCTTCGGATCGAGGCAGTTGTCGCATGCGCCGCAGTTTTTGTCCGTGAAGGCCTCGCTGAAATAGTGCAGCAACGACCGTCGGCGGCAGTCGCTCGTCTCGGCGAAGTGAACCATCTGCTGCAGCAATTGCCGCGCAACAGTGCGTTCATGTTCGTCTGTTTTTTCCTCGATAAACCCGATCTGCTTGGCTACGTCCGAGGCGTTGAACAACAGCACGCAGTCCGCTGGCAGCCCGTCGCGCCCTGCCCTGCCCGTTTCCTGATAGTAACCCTCGATGTTCTTCGGCAAATCGTAATGAATCACGAAGCGCACGTCCGGTTTGTCGATGCCCATCCCGAACGCGATCGTCGCGCACACGACCTGCACCTCGTCACGGATGAACGCCTCCTGGTTTTTCGCGCGCGTCCCGGCATCCAGGCCGGCGTGGTACGGCACCGCTCGGATCCCTTGATCGGTCAGGCGATTGGCCAACCGCTCGGTGCCGGCGCGGGTGCCGCAGTAAACAATGCCGCTCTCGCCGTCGTGCCGCCTGGCCACGTCCAGCACCTGCCGCAGCGGCTGGTTGCGCGGTATGACGCGATACATGAGGTTGGCCCGGTTGAAACTGACGACGTAGCGCCTAGGCTCGCACAGCTTCAACTGCGACACGATGTCAGCCCGAACCCGTTCAGTCGCCGTGGCGGTCAGCGCCATCAACGGCGTCTCCGGAAAGCGCCCGCGCAACTCGGCGATCTGCCGGTACTCAGGGCGAAAGTCGTGTCCCCACTCGCTGATGCAGTGCGCCTCGTCGATCGCGATCAGCCCCGGCTGCCACTCGGCCAAACGCTCGAGCATCTCCGGCAGCATCAAGCGCTCCGGCGCGACGTACAGCAGGCGGTATTCGCCGTTGTACAGGCCGGCCAGGCGGCGGCGCGCCTCCGCGGCACCGAGCGTGGAATTCAAGAACGTCGCTGACACACCGGCCTCGTGCAGCGCGTCAACCTGGTCCTTCATCAGCGCGATCAGCGGCGAGACGACGATTGTCAGCCCGCCCTTGACCAGGGCCGGCAACTGGTAACAAAGCGACTTGCCGCCGCCGGTCGGCATCAGCACAAACGTATCGTGCCCGGCGAGCGCGTCGCGCATCACCTCCTCCTGCAGCGGCCGAAACGACTCGTAACCAAAGAAACGCTTCAGCAGCCCGGTCAAGTCCGGCTCCCCCGCGTCGCTGAAAAGTTCCGTCTCCATGCCGCGCCCCGTTGTAAGCCAGAGGCAGCCAAGCTTCAAACTTCACCGTTGATCGACCTGAAACTTGAAACTGAAAACTTGAAACTCTCTTGCGCTTGGCCAAAGGCTTGTTTTTGGCTAGATTGCCGGTCGCATGAGCATGACTTTGACTGACTCAACGACGGAGATGCCGGTTCGGGAACGTGTTGCCGAGCTGGGCCAGCGGGTTCTCGACGGCGGAGAAATCGACCGCGACGAGGCGATCGAGCTGGCCCGCATCGAGAACAACGCCGACATCATGGACCTGCTCGCGTGGGCCAACCGCATCCGCGAACAGTTCAAGGGCAACAAGATTCATCTCTGCTCGATCGTCAACGCCAAGGCCGGTGCCTGCTCGGAGAACTGCTCCTTCTGCGCCCAGTCCGCCGCCTACCAGACCGAGTCGCCGCGCTACGGGTTCATCGATCCCGAGCCGGTGGCGGAGGCGATGTCCGAGGCCAAGGACAACAACATCACCGCCGTTGGGCTGGTCGCCGCCTGGCGCGGGCTCAAGGAAGGCCCGATGCTCGACGAGGTCTGCGACCGCATCCGCGAGATGAAGGAGAACGGCAAGTCGCGTCCGGACGCCTCGCTGGGCTTGATCGAAAGCCAAGCCGTTGCCGACCGATTGAAGGACGCCGGTCTCTCCTGCTACGGCCACAACCTCGAGAGCTCGCGCCGTTTTTTTCCCGAGCACTGCACAACGCACACGTTCGAGGATCGGCTCAAGACGATTCAGTTTTTGAAAAACGCCGGCATCAAGATTTGCTCCGGCGGCATCATCGGCATGGGCGAGGATCGCGAGGATCGCGTGGACCTTGCAATGCAGCTGCGTGAGATCAATGCCAACGTCGTGCCGATAAACATCCTCAACCCGATCGAGGGCACGCCGCTAGAGAATCAGGAGCCGCTGCCACCGATGGAGATTCTCAAGACCATTGCCGTGTTCCGATTCATCCTGCCGCGCAAGGAAATCATGATCGCCGGCGGCCGCACGGTGAACCTGCGAGACATGCAGAGCATGGTGTTCACCGCCGGCGCGAGTGCGCTGATGGTCGGCAACTATCTCACCACGCTTAACCAGCCGGTCGAGAAGGATTTGCAGATGCTGCGCGACCTCGGGCTCGATCCCGACTGGGACAACGACTTCGCCGATCAAGTTTCCGGCGATGGCTGCGGCAGCAGCCGCGGTTGCGACGAAAAACCGGCCGAGGCAGCCGCCACCGCCTGAACCCTTCCCGGGAGGGACGAGTTCCACCTCGTCCCAAATTAACTTTGAAATGGGGCAAGGTGGAACTTGCCCCTCCCTCGCCCAATGCGGCACGCGGGGGGATTCGGAAATTATATCGACATGCTGCGTACTGTTAAATCGTCGGGTGAATAATGACGGCGGCGCTCGGAAGGAACATCGGCGGATACGGCGGCGACACCATCGACATCGATGACGTGCTGCAGCGCACTCTCGCCGCTGCCCAAACGCACGGTTGGACGATCGAAAATTTCCCGAACACCGGCGACCTGCCGCTGTACGGTTTGCAGCGCCTGGCCACGGAGGCGCGACTGGCCGTTTACATTTCCACCGGCATCCACGGCGACGAACCGGCCGGGCCACTGGCCATGCTCGGGTTGATCGAGGCCAACACCTGGCCAAGCGGCGTAAGCCTGTTCGCTTGTCCCTGCCTCAACCCAACCGGTTTCCCGGGCAACACCCGCGAAAACCAAGCCGGCATCGATCTCAACCGCGACTATCGCTACATCAAGACAAGCGAAATGCAGGCGCACACCGAATGGATCGACCGCCTGCCCGCGTTCGATTTTGGCATCTGCCTGCACGAGGACTGGGAGGCCAGCGGCTTTTACCTGTACGAGCTGAACCCCGACAACTTGCCCGCCGTGTCGGAGGATGTCATCGATGCCGTTGGCAGGGCCTGCCCGATCGACCGTTCCGAGCGCATCGACGATCGGCCGGCCAGCGGCGGCATCCTCAAACCGGTCGTCTCCCCTGAAGCGCGGTCGCTTTGGCCAGAGGCATTTTACATCGTGCTGAAAAAAACCCGCCTTTCGTACACGCTCGAGGCGCCGTCCGATTTCCCGATGGCAACACGCGTCAATGCGCTTTGCACCGCAGTCCAGACATTGTTAGCCTCCCACTTGACCAAGCGATGAGATGAAACCGGAAACTGCCGAGAAACTGCTGGTGTGGATACTTCGTGGCGCAGGCATCGTCTGCGTGTTGGCGATTGTCCCGATGTTGATGCCGATCGCGTGGGCGCAGGCCGCTCACGCCGCCATCGGCCTCGGCGAACTTCCCGGCGAGCCCATCGTCGAGTACCTCGTGCGTGGCATGTCCGCCATGTGCGCCCTGTACGGCGGGCTGCTGCTGCTTTTGGCAACCGATGCGCACCGGTATCGCCGGGTCATCACTTATCAGGCCATCGCCATTCTGACAGCGGCCACTTGTGGGACAATCATCATGTACAGACTGCCCGAGCTGGGAAAATACATCCTCATCGATGGAGCCAGTTGCTGGCTCTACTGCGTCCCCACTCTCTGGCTGCAAACCAGGCTGAAAAAGGAGTAGGCAATGCTTCGTCCGGCCCTGATCGCCATCATCCTGACCTCGACCGCCCTTGACGGGCAGACCGAAACCAAAACGGATCCCCGGGCCGAAATGGAAATCCTGTTCCAAAACCCCGACGGCGGTTGGCCAAAGAACGTTGAGTGGGGTTCTTTCAAAACCCTGCAGGAAGCCGAAAAAGACAAGGAGCGAGACAAGAACCGCAAAAGCACTTTCGACAACAGCGCCACCTACACACAAATCCGCAACCTTGCCAAGTCGTACAAGGCCACTGAAAACCGGCGTTACCGGCAGGCGGCCAGGCGCGGACTCGACTACATCTTGCGGGAGCAACGGCCAAGCGGCGGCTGGCGAGGCTCCGACGTTGATGCCATCACCTTCAATGACGGCGCCATGACCGGGGTGATGCAACTGCTCCGCGAAGTCTCCGAAGCCCAGGCGCATTTCTCGTGGACTGACAAACAAACCCGCCGAAAAGCCAAGCAGGCACTCGAACGTGCCATCCGCGTCACACTCGACTGCCAAATCAGGGTCAACGGCCACAAGACGGCCTGGTGTCAACAGCACGATCACAAGTCACTCAAGCCAGTCAAGGCTCGCACGTACGAACTGCCCTCCATTTCCGGAGCCGAAAGCGTGGATATCGTTCGTTTCCTGACGGAAATCAAAACGCCAAGCGACGAAGTCACCGAGGCAATTGAGAGTGCCATCGCCTGGTTTCAAAAGTCCGCCATCAAGGGCATTCGCATCGAGTCTTTCCCAATCGACCCGGTGAAGGATATCAACAAAACCATTTCAAGCGACAAACGAGTGGTGATGGATCCAAATGCGGAACCAACCTGGGCTCGGTTTTATGAGATCGACACCAACCGCCCGTTCTTCTGCAATCGCGACGGCATCAAGGTCTACTCCCTTGACAAGGTGAAACTCGAACGCCGCACCGGCTACTCATGGTACGGCGGCTACGCCACCTCCCTCTTGGCCGGGGACTATCCCAAGTGGAAAAAACGGCTCAACCGTTGAAGACAAAAAACAGGAGCGGGGTGTAGAGTCCAAAATCAGCCGTTACGCGGAGGAAGTCGGTGCTGAAACGGTCGCAACGATCGTGCAGCCAAGCCAGGCCAAACGCACTGATCCCGACCGACAGCAGCGCGAACTGTACCGCCGCCTGGCCAAGCGCCGCGGCAGCCGCCATCGCCGACAGGCCAAGCGCAATGTCGAGCCACGACAAGCGGCGTACGAACCTCGGATGAGCGTTAAGCAGCGAGCCGGGGTCGTCGCGATCCGCCGTGACGACCTCCCAAGCGGTGATGTGCGAGCAGCTCATCGCGCACAACGCGCCGAAGCCAAGCACCGGCAGCAGCAAGCTTGGCCAAGCGCTTGGCGACTGCGACCAAACCAGCAGCGCGCAGCCCACCGAGAACACAAAACCGACGTGCCATTCCTTCGGCCAAAATCGGCTCCGCAGCGCCGGCCACCAATGCGTCGCCCCAAAGTGTGCCGCAGTGAAGACCAACACCACACCGCCGCCGAGCCAAGCGCGGGAGTTGAGCCTCATCACCGCGAGGACGAGCGCGACGACTAAAACCGCAGCGGAGACGCCCAGCCAGATTGGTTTCCCCCGCAGTTGAATCGCGTGCCGCGCGGTCTCCGTTTGTCCGCCCGACTCGGCGGCGTCCAGCGCGCGGTCGGCGCAGTAAACGAGCCACGTGCAGCAGAAGAGCAGCACGCGCTCGCCCCACCCCAGCGATACGTCGGCGATCCGGGCGAACTGTTCCTGCCAAATCACCGCAAGCAGCGACGAGTCGAGGTTGAGCAGGTTGGGCCAAAGCCACCAAGGGGTGCGGGATGCCGGTTGCACGTCGCAGAAGTTTTAAGGCAACCCAACAAATTTGAAACGGAAAACCGGCAACGTAGTCTTTGACATTTGCGGCGGGCGCTCGTTGGATTGCCCCGCAACATGGCCGACATCTCGATTCCCACAATTTCACTCCAATCACTGGACTCATCGGCCCACCGCTCGGACTCGGTGCGAACCATCGGCCAGGCGCTGGAGCAGTCCGGTTTTTTCATTGTCGAGAATCACTGCATCTCGCCCGAACAGATCGCCGACTGTTACCGGGTGGCAGAGACTTTTTTTACGTTGCCGGAGCACACCAAGCTTGCCTACCACCGGCCGGAGTCGAACGGCCAGCGCGGCTTCACCGAGTTCGGGCGCGAGCACGCCAAGAACAATGCCCAGCCGGACTTGAAGGAGTTTTTGCAGATCGGCCGCGAAGGGAGCGAATCGCTGCCGCCCAACGTTTGGCCAAGCGAACCGGGGGAGTTTCGTGAGGCAATCGGCGGGCTGTATCGGCAACTCGAGGGCATCGGCATGGCTCTGCTCGGCGCGTGCAGCGAGTACCTCGCCCTGGAGACGGATCATCTGCCGCGCCTCGCCGAAGGCAGCGACAGCATTTTGCGCGTGATTCACTATCCGCCGATCGAGCAAAGCGCCGACTCGGCGGCGCGCGCCTCAGCGCATCAGGATATCAACTTCATCACGCTGCTGATCCAGGCAACCGAGGGCGGGCTGGAGTTACAGGCGCCGGACGGCGACTGGGTGGCGATCGAGGCCAAGCCGAACCAATTGATCGTCGATTCATGCGACATGATGGCCAACCTGACTAACGGCCTGTTTCGCAGCACGATGCATCGCGTGGTGAATCCGCCCGACCTGGCCAGACGCCGCTTGTCGATGCCGTTTTTCATGCACCCGACGAAGGACACCGACCTGACGCCATTGCCAGCCTGCATCGAGCGCACAAGTGGTGAGGCGGATTTTCCAAGCTGGACGGCGGGAGAATTCCTGGCCAAGCGACTGTCGGAAATCGGCCTCGGTTAAAGCGGCTACTTGGCAGCGGCCTCCTCGACGAGGCTCAGCGATTCGCGGATGAGAATCCCGGCGGTTGATTCGCCGAGGCTGGTGCGGGTGACGTAATCGTAACGCTCGAAACTGTTCCAGTCCTCCTTGGTCAAAATGTAGCCCAGCGCGTCGTTGGTCAGGCCAAACAGGAAATTGTGTTGCCCCTTCATTTTGCGCTTGAGGTAGTAGCCGATGTTCGGCAGCGCCTCGCCGGGAAACTGTTCCAGTCCTCCTTGGTCAAAATGTAGCCCAGCGCGTCGTTAGTCAGGCCAAACAGGAAATTGTGTTGCCCCTTCATTTTGCGCTTGAGGTAGTAGCCGATGTTCGGCAGCGCCTCGCCGGGGATGGTGAGAATCTGCGCGTCGCCGACATGCACCAAATTGACACGGGTGGTGATCGTTTTTTCGTCCGGCTTGGCCAGTTTCAGCGGCGACGTTTTCAAGAGGGCCAACAGCATCGGTGAGTCGACTGGGAGCGTCACGTCCCGCCAAGCGCAATGAATTTTCGGATTTTTTTGCGCGACCGAGCCACGGACAATCCGCAGCGCCTCATCGGCGAGCAGGTGGCCGATACGGCGGCACTCGTCCCAAGTTTGCACGTCTTTGCCGTCCGGCCCGCGAACGTCAGCGGTGACCATTCCCCCCTGCGCGCCGTTCATGAAAATACCGGTGCCGCCGCCGCCCGCCGCAATGCGATCATACAGCGGCCCGACCATGTCCGGACTGAGGACGCCCTGGCTCGAGCCAAGCACCTCGGGGTGGATGGCATAGTTGACCAGCGTGGCGAACGGCTTGCCGTCGCGACCGATCGCCTGCATCACGTTGCAACGCGGGTCGTACAGTTGCGGCGCGTAATAGTTGTAGGCAATCTTCCCGTTGGCCTTGCCGGTGGCGATCCGGAGCGACGCCGGTTGCAGCCCGGCGACCGCCTCGTTGATCGCCTCGGCGGCTTTGTTGCAGACGAAGTTGAGATACTCGAGATCCGCGTCGGTGCCGCCCCTGCCGTTGGGGAAGCCGTAGCAGTCGGGCGCACTGTGCGTGTGCGTCGCGCCGATCAAAATATGCGCGGCCGGAATGGACTTGACCTGCCGCCGCACGCGGTCACCCAGCACGGCGGGGAAGCCAAGGAAGTCCGTGCTGACGAACGCCACCCGCGTGCCGTCGCTCTCGATCACCATCGCCCGCACCGTGAGGTCGCCGTGTTTTTTGGTGACCGGATTGGACGGCCCAACACCGCCGGACACCGGCAGCAACGGCTCCGGCGTGACCACCCGCACCGCTATCCCGGCGCGAAACTCCGCGTGCGCGATCGCCGCCTGGCCAAGCGCGACGGCGAACAGGACAATGAATCTGATCGTTTTCATAAGTGGAAAAGTTCCGTGAAAAACGTGACGCCGGGGAGGCAGGAATGCTACCAAGAATATTCATCAATGCCCAGCCATCCGCCGCACCCGGCCGGCTCGGGGAGCCAGCCCCGCCCGCCACAGTCGTATTCCATTGAACGAGCGACCGCCAGACGCCAGATTGGCCAGACGCCAAGTGGCTGCATCTCACGAACAGTACCTGCGGAAATCGGCCGGCCCACGGTTGATCAAGGCCAAGCCGCACCCGAGCCTGCGGATGGTCGTCGTCATACCCTGCCATGACGAGCCGGATCTTGTCGGCGCACTGGAGCGCTTGGCCAACTGCGAGCCGCCGCTTGGCCAGGCGGAGGTGATCGTTGTCATCAACGGCTCCGAAAAAGATTCGCCAGCGGTGGCCCGTCAAAATCAGGACACCCTCGGCCAAGCCACCGACTGGCTGGCCAAGCGGGGGGATCACTGGCTGCCGATCCATATGCTGCACTTGCCCGACTTGCCACCGAAACATGCCGGCGTTGGCCAAGCTCGCAAGATCGGGATGGACGAGGCGGTGCGGCGACTCGCCGACGTTGGCCAAGCGGAGGACGGACTGCTCGTCTGTTACGATGCCGACTGTCGCTGCTCGGCTAACTACTTCACCGGCATCGAGTCGCACTTTGCCTCGCTGCCGGATGCGCCCGGTTGCAGCATCCACTTCGAGCATCCGCTCGACGCCGGAGAATGGGCCGCGCTTGGCTTCGGCGATGACGCGCCCAGTCAAACGTTGTTCGACGGCATCGCCGCTTACGAACTGCACCTGCGCTATCACGTGCTGGCGCAGAAGTTCATCGGTTTCCCGTACGCCTTTCACACCATCGGCTCGGCGATGGCGGTTCGTGCATGGGCGTACGTGAAACAGGGCGGCATGAACCGCCGACAAGCCGGGGAGGATTTTTATTTCCTGCAAAAGATCAGTTGGCTTGGCCAAGTGACGGAGCTGACCGGCGTCACTGTTCACCCCTCGCCGCGCCTGTCCGATCGCGTGCCGTTCGGCACCGGCAAGGCGATCGGCGACTACGTGGCCAACGGCAGGTTGGCAACCTATCCGCTGCAAGCTTATCGCGACGCGCAGTGGCTGCTTGGCCAAGTGAGGGCGCTGTGGGAAACCGGCCGGCCAAGCGATGCTCCGCCCGAGGCGATGGCCCGGTTTTTGGGGGAGCCGTTTATCGGTTCGGTCGTGCCGGAAATCCGGACCAACTCGGGCGACTTGGGCGCGTTTCGCAAGCGGTTTTTCCGCTGGTTCAACGCCTTCCGGCTGATGAAATTCCTGAACTTCGCACGGGATGAAATCCACAGCCCGGCGGAGGCCGAAGATGCTGCAGCCAAGCTGCTTGAGTGGATGGAACTGCCGCGCCCTAGTTCAGGCAACGCGGTGGATTTACTGCGAAAATTTCGTCGACTGGAGAATGAAAACTAGCGCCGGCCTTTGATAACGGTCGCCCGTTCCTGCAGCCAGATGACATCCTTGTTGCGTGAATTTCCGTGGCTGTGACCGCCCCAGTGAGCTTCATCGGTCCTTGTCAGCAATTGTTTGGTTTGGGGATCCATCCACTTATGAACCCGTGCACCGCCATCAATATATCCCAGCGCCGCCCTACCGTTGTGGTAGCCGGCCGGCACATGATAAAAACTTTGATTCATGTGATGACCAAAAAAAGGCCGGCACAGGCTCACCGGATGCACCTCGATAAAGGTGAATAGTTCTGAAGGCCCCTTTGCGGAATCGGACATCTTGAGGTAACTCTGGTAACGCGTGTTAGGCTGGTTCCGATAGGCCGGTTCGCCTGCGCCCCGGGTGTTCGTGTCCCAGCCGACGAAGCTGTTGAGTGAGTAGCTGCGCAGGCGCGGCTTCGGGGTCATCCTCCTTGAAATAGGATCCCTCACGATGATGGTGCTTTTGTCGGAGGGACAGCGGTAAATGCCCGTGGTCTTGATGTACTGGCCGAACAGCGAAAGCCTCTTATCGATCAGCATCTCCGGCTTGCCGGCATCCTCCGGCCGGCTGGAAAAAACACCCCCCACCCAGGTCAGGCGCATTTGTCCGTTGCCATTATGCACAACGCTGTCCTCATTGTCGTCCGCATACAATTGCATCATGATGCCAAGCTGCTTGAAGTTGTTCAGGCAAATGCTCTGGTGCGCCTGGCTTTTGGCCTTGGCCAGCGCCGGCAGTAGCAAACTGGCCAGGATCGCGATGATGGCGATCACCACCAGCAACTCGATCAACGTAAAACCCCTCGTTCTGTTTGTCTTCATTTTAGTCTCCTGTCTTTGTCCCGTTTTGCCAAGCGACCATTCGCCCGGCCCTGTCAAAAGTCAAACGCAGATACCGAACCCGCAGCCGGTGAATCTCCGTCGGCTCCAGCGGCACTACGCCCATTGTCCGCCGTTGGTAACCGGCCCCGACCAGCGCGCGGCCCATCGACGCGCCCGAGTTGGTAATCCACTCAACCCGGCGCATGCCGCCCGGGAGTTTTGTTTCCCCGGTCGGCTGGCCGAGTTCCGCCACGGCTTGCTCGTAACTGAACTGGCCGATGCGCCCATCCCAATCGACCTGCTGCAGCGCCTGGCACCCGGCCCCGATCAGGCCAAGCAGCGCACCGCAAACCAGCCCGGCTGTATGGGGAGCCATCGGCGTCACATCGGGAGAAGGTACCCCTCGACACTACGATTGCAACCCGTAAAAAACGGGCAAAGTGCCGTTAATCCACTCCGCAACGCTGCCGCACTTGGCCAAGGGCCCATTGGGCGTGCTCGGCGATCAACGGCTCGGGGTCGGCGGCGGCGCGTTTGAGCGGCGGGAGTGCTGTGGCGTCGCCGATGTTGCCAAGGGCCACGCAGACGTTCCGCAACACGCCCCGGCGCTTGGTTCGCTGCATCGGGGTGCCGCGAAACTTGGCGCGGAAACCGTCGTCGTCCAGCGCCAACAACTCGATCAAGTCCGCTTGGCCAAGGTCGTCGCGCCGGTGCGGCGCCATCAAGCGGCCCTCGCCGGCGAAGCGGTTCCACGGGCAGGCGTCGAGACAGTCGTCGCAGCCGTAAATCCGGTTGCCGATCGCCGGCCGGAACTCCTCCGGGATCGAACCCTTCAACTCGATGGTCAGGTAGGAAATGCAGCGGCGGGCGTCGAGCTGGAACGGCGCGGTGATTGCCCCGGTCGGGCAGGCGTCGATGCAGCTCGTGCATTTGCCGCAGTGGTTGCGCTCCGGCTCGTCCGGCTCCAGCCCGGCGGTGGTGAGGATTTCGGAAATGAAAAACCAGTTGCCGAGCCGTCGGCTGATGAGGTTCGTGTGTTTGCCGATGAAGCCAAGGCCGGCGCGTTGGCCAAGGTCGCGCTCGAGGATCGGCCCGGTGTCCACGTACCAAAGCGAGCGGGCATCGTCGCCGGCGAGCGACTGGACGCGCTCGGTCAGTTGGCCAAGCGCCTCGGCAAGTGCGTCGTGGTAATCGGCGTAACGCGCGTAGCGGGCGATGACGCCGTGGCTTGGCTTGGCGGGTGCGTCATCGGCTTGGCCGTAGCTCGTGGCCAGCGTGATGACGGAGCGTGCGCCTTCGAGGACGAGTTGCGGGTCGATGCGCTTGGCGGCGTTTCGCTCGAGCCAGCCCATCGTGCCGTGGCGCTTGGCCTCGAGCCATTGCAGGAATTGTCCCGCGCTCTCCGGCGGCTCGGCGGTGGTGACACGGCAGTCGTCGAAGCCCAGCTCGAGTGCGTGCTGGCGGATGGCCGCCTTCATGTCGCCTTGCGGGTCGCCTGGCGAAACTGGCTGAAGATCAGCTTGGCGACGTCCCTTGCGGAGCGGTACTCGGTGTTGATAAGCATGTCGGAGCGGCTATACGCCGGTTTGCGTTCCTCGAGCAGGTCGATGATGCGCTGTTTCGGGTTGTCGGTGTTGAGCAGCGGCCGGTGCGACTGCCCCTTGACGCGACGCCAGATCGATTGCGGCGAGGCCCACAGGCAGAACACCATCGCGTATTGCTTCATGGTGTCCATGTTTTCGGCATCCACCAAAAGGCCGCCGCCGGTGGCGATGACGGTGTTCTCGCGCTCGGCCAGCCGCACGACCACCTCGCGCTCGTATCGGCGGAAGGTTTCCTCGCCATGCTCCTCGAAAATCCGCGGGATGGGCTTTCCAACGTGCTCCTCGATGAACTGGTCGGTATCGAGAAACTCAAAGCCGGCAACCTTGGCGACTATCCTGCCCACGGCGGTTTTGCCGCAGCCCATGAAGCCGGTCAGGGTGATGTTGCGAATCTTTCGGTTGGCATCCACGCCGGGAATCATACCGCAAACCGCGCCGCGACTCGCGCCTTTTTGATGAATTGACGCGACCAAAACTCGACCGCCTGCCCGGGCGCCCGTACGCTCGCCGCGTGTTCAGGCCGTGCATTGACCTGCATGAAGGCAGGGTAAAACAGATCGTCGGGAGCTCCATCGACGACGCCCGGCCGGACGCCCTGCGCACCAACTTCGTCTCTGAAAAACCGCCCGCTTGGTATGCGGAGCTGTACCGTCGCGACAACCTGCGCGGCGGCCACGTGATCCAGCTGGGCCAAGGCAATGACGATGCCGCCCGGGAGGCACTCGCCGCCTGGCCGGGAGGCCTACAGGTCGGCGGCGGCGTCACGGCGGACAATGCCGCTGAGTGGATCGACGCCGGGGCGTCGCACGTGATCGTTACCTCGTGGCTGTTTCGCGACGGCAAACTCGATGAGGATCGACTTAAGCAGCTTGGCCAAGCGGTTGGCCAAGCTCGGCTCGTGCTGGATCTGAGTTGCCGGCGGCGCGGCGACGAACACTTCGTCGTGACCGATCGCTGGCAAACCTTCACCGAGTTGCACGTGAACGCCGACACACTGGGCAGCTTGGCCAAGCGGTGCGACGAATTCCTCATTCACGGCGTCGACGTCGAGGGGCTTGGCCAAGGGATCGACGAGGCGCTGGTTCGGCTGATCGCCGGGCACTCGCCGATTCCGGCGACGTACGCCGGCGGCGCACGGTCGATGGACGATCTGCGGCGAGTGACGGAGCTTGGCCAGGGACGGGTGCACCTCACCATCGGCTCGGCGCTCGACATTTTCGGTGGCGATGGCGTGCGCTACGAGGACGCCGTCGCCTTCAACCGGGAACGGGCTGACAGCTAAATGAGAAACCCCGCCTGGCTGGCGGGGTTTCAGTTCAAATTGTTCGTGCGAAATTATTTCACGCTGAATTTGTGGATGGTGGTATGCGTGTATTTTTGCTTCTGACGCAGCACGGTGTTCGGGAACTGCGGATGATTGATGGAATCCGGGAAGTGTTGTGTCTCCAGGCAAAGTGCGTTGCGGAACTCGTACTGTTGCCCTCCCTTGCCCACCTCGGTGCCATCGAGGAAGTTGCCGGTGTAAAACTGGATGCCCGGCTCGGTGGTGAAAATCTCGAGCACGCGACCCGAGGTCGATTCCTCAACTCGCGCCGCCAAACTCAACCTGCCGAACTCTTTCTTGTTGAGGCAGTAGTTGTGATCGTAACCGCCCGGCTCGCCGGTGAGTTTGTCGATACGCGCGCCGATGGCGGTCGGCTTGATGAAGCTCATCACGTCGTCTACCTTCAGGATTTCCCCGGTCGGAATACCGGTCGCGTCCACCGGCGTGTAATGATCGGCGTTTATGTGCAGGACGTGATCGAGGATCGTACCCTTGCCGGCGAGGTTCCAGTAGGCGTGGTTGGTGAGGTTTACCGGGGTCGCCTTGTCGGTGGTGGCGAGGTAGTCGATTCGCAGTTCGTCATCGTTGGTGAGCGTGTAGGTGACCTTCATCTTCAGGCTGCCGGGGTAACCTTCCTCGCCGTCCGGGCTCGTGTAGCTGAAGGCAACCGCCGGGCCGGCCTTGCTCCTGCTCACGCGGGCGGACCAAACTTTTTTGTCGATTCCCTCGGTGCCGCCATGCAGATGATTGGGATCGTTGTTGATGGCCAAGGTGTATTCCTTCCCGTCGAGAATGAACTTGCCCTTGGCGATGCGGTTGGCCACCCGACCGGTTGTCACGCCAAAGTACGGGTGGCCGTCGAGGTAGCTTTCAAGGTTATCGTGGCCCAGCACGACGTCGCCCAATATGCCGTCTTTGTCCGGCACATGCATCTCGGTGAGCATCGCCCCGTAGGTGATGATTCTGGCCTTGAAGCCGTTTTTGTTGACCAGCGTGTAGGCTTCGACTGCTTTGCCGTCTTTGGTTTTTCCGAATGCTTCTTTTTTCACAGAACCCTTGTTTTTTTTCTTCGCAGCGGTTGCCGAAGGTTCGGTCGCCGCACCGGCGAGGAGCAATCCTGCCGCCACGCATGCCATTGTTTTTTTCATGTTATATGTGCGTTAATCCGCCAAGCGCAGCCTGGTGTGGAACACCGCAATTTCTATGGAGCGGCCCGACCGGTGTCAATGCCATTCACAGCCAGGCACGACGAAATTGGCCAAGAGCCTGGCCAGGCGTGACACAAAAAAACGGGAACCAGCAACGGCTCCCGCTTGGCAAATCTTTTGCCCGATCGGGCTAGGTGAGCGTGATTTGGTCGCCGACCTTGAGGGTGACGATGGCTTTCTTCCAGCGCGCTGTGCGACCCTCGTGGCGGGTGCGCTTGCGGCGCAGGCGACCGGTTACGTTCATGGTATTCACACGATCGACCTTGACCGACCATAAAGTTTGCACGGCATCACGAATGTCGTTCTTGGTGGCGCGCGGGTCAGCAACGAGATGAATCTGCTGTCGGGTCTTCTTGCCCAGTCGCTCGGCAGTTGCGTCGTTGCGTTCCTGGATGGCCATGACCTTCTCGGTCAGGCGCACGGTCTTGATTACATCAAAGGGGCTCATGCTGGGTTAATTGTTGAGGCGTTCTTCAAATTTCTCGTAGCCGTCCGTGGTGAAAACCAGGAGGTCGGGCCAGAGAATCTCGTAGGTGGTCAGCGTGTCGCTTGTTGTGGAGCGAACGCGCGCGATGTTGCGTGCGGACAAGGCGATGTTGTTGTCAGCCTCACCGGTGACCAGCACGGCGCTCTTGAACTTGGCAGTGGCCGGTTTCCTAGGATCGATGCCCAGCGCATTGAGGGTCTTGGCCAGTTGTGCGGTGGCCGGCTTGTCGAGTTTCAAGCCGTCGAGGATGACGACCTGGCCGTCCTTGACGCGCTCGGTGAACGCCTTGCGCACGGCGAGATCGCGAACCTTCTTGTTGAGTTTCTTGATGTAAACGCGGGGCTTGGGGCCGTGCGCCACGCCGCCACCACGCCAGATGGGGTTGCGCCTGTAACCGACGCGGGCGCGGCCGGTGCCTTTTTGGCGCCATGGTTTTGCGCCGGTGCCGGCGACCTCGGCGACCGTCTTGGTGCAGGCGTTGCCGGAGCGCTGCGCGGCGTTGTAGGCGACGACCGCCTCGTGGACGGCTTGGTTGCCCTTGTCGTCATCCACGGGTGTGAACTTGGCCTTCTGCTCGCCCTTGTCCGCGCCGTTGGTGTCCTTGATTGCTACTTTCACTTTTAAATCCTCCGCTGCCTCTTACTTGGTTTTCTTCGGCTTTTTCTTGGACTCGCGAATGACAACGTAGTCGCCGTTGGCACCGGGGATGGCTCCCTTGACGAGCAGCAGGTTGTCATCGGCCTGCACCTGGATGATCTCGAGGTTTTGAACCGTGCGACTGGCCTGCCCCATGTGGCCGGGCATGTGTTTGCCCTTGATGACGTGGCCGGGTGTTGACCCTGCCCCGATCGAGCCGGGTCGGCGCCGCCATCCGCCGGAACCGTGCGAACCGCTACCGCCGCCGAAGTTCCAGCGCTTGACCACTCCCTGAAAACCGCGGCCCTTGCTCTTGCCGATCACGTCGACGTAATCGCCGGCCTCGAACACGTCGGCACCGATCGAGTCGCCGGGGTTGACGTCGAGAGAGAAGTCACGAAATTCCTTTATGCGGCGAATCGGGGTGATGGCGCGAGCGTCCCAAGCCTTGCGGTTGGCCAAGCGGGCCTTGCCCTTGACGGTGCGGCCCGGCGAACGCGGCGTGTAGTTTTCCTCGCCGTTGTGCGCCTTGAGATGGCCGCGCTTGGCCAAGCTCAACCGTTGTTCCTTTTGCCCGTCGAAGCCAAGCTGAACGGCCTCGTAGCCGTCCTTGCCAACAGTCTTGCGTTGCAGCACCTGGTTGGGGCCGGCCTGTACGATGGTGACGCTCACAGATCTGCCGTCCTCGGTGTAAACCCGTGTTTGGCCCAGTTTTTTTCCCAATAATCCAACCATGGCTACTTATATTTTGATGGTGATGTCGACACCTGCGGGCAGGTTCAACTTTTTCAACTCGTCCACGGTCTTGGCCGTGGGTTCCATAATATCGATCAACCGCTTGTGGGTGCGTTGCTCGAAAGTCTCGTGCGCCTTCTTGTCGACGTGAGGGGAGCGGCCCACGGTGAAACGCTCGATGCGGGTGGGCAACGGGATCGGGCCGGCGACCTGTGCGCCGGTGCGCTTGACCGTCTCGACGATGTCCGCGGCCGACTGGTCGATCACCCTGTGATCGTATGCCTTGAGGCGAATTCTTATGCGGTTTTTTGGCATGACTGTATTCTTTAGGTGCGCGCCGGTTTCCTGGTGCTGCCGCTGACGATTTCCTCGGCGATGCTGTTCGGCACTTGTTCAAAACTAAATGGCTCCATCGAGTAGGAGGCGCGGCCCCGGGACAGTGAGCGGACAGCCGTCGCGTAACCGAACATCTCGGCCAGCGGCACTTCGCACGTCACGGTGCAGAGTTGCTTGTCGTCGGTCTCCATGCCGAGGATTTTTCCGCGGCGCCGGTTCAGGTCGCCCATCACGTCGCCCTGATATTCATCGGGCGTGACCACCTCCACTTTCATGACCGGCTCGAGCAGAATGAGCTTGGCCTTTTTGCAGGCCTCCTTGAAGGCAAAGATGCCGGCCATCTTGAACGCCAACTCATTCGAGTCGACCTCGTGGTATGAGCCGTCAACCACCTCCACCCTGACATCGACCATCGGGTAACCGGCCAACACGCCGCTGGCGATGGCTTCCCGAATGCCGGCATCCACCGCGGAGTGGTACTCCTTGGGGATGACACCACCGACGATCTTGTTCTCGACCTCGATGCCCTTGCCGCGTTCGTTGGGCGCGATGTTGATGATGGCGTGGCCGTACTGGCCGCGACCGCCGGATTGGCGGATGAACTTGCCCTCGCCCTCGGCGGCAAGAGTGATGGCTTCGCGGTAGGAAATCTGCGGCGCACCGACGGTGGCCTCCACCTTGAACTCGCGCAGCAGGCGGTCACGGATGATGTCCAGGTGCAGCTCACCCATGCCGGCGATGATCAACTGCCCGGTTTCGTCGTCGGTGAAGACGCGGAACGTCGGATCCTCCTCGGACAACCGCTGCAACGCCTCGGACATTTTGTCGCGATCAGCGTTTGAGTTGGGCTCGACGGCCATCGAGATGACGGGCTCGGGGAAGGTCGGAGGCTCAAGCATCACGTCCAGTTCCTTGTCACACAAGGTGTCGCCGGTGGTGACGTTACGGAGTCCCACGATGGCGGCGATGTCCCCGGAGTACACGGCATTCACATCGGTGCGCTTGTCGGCCTGCAACATGATCAGGCGGCTGACGCGGTCGCGCTTGCGCGTGCGCGGATTGTAAACGGTGTCGCCCTTCTTGAGTTGCCCGGAGTAAACGCGGATAAAAACCAGCTTGCCCACGAATGGGTCGGTCCACAGTTTGAAAGCCAACGAACAAAACGGCCCGTTGTCATCCGGCTCAACGGTCACTTCCGTGGTTTCGTCGTCCGCCTTGACCGCTATGGCGGCGGGAACCTCGACCGGCGATGGCAGGTAGTCCACAACGGCATCCATTAGCGGTTGCACGCCCTTGTTTTTGAAGGCAGACCCACCGAGGACGGGTACCATTTTCAAGTCGCAGGTCAACCGCCGGATGGCTTTCTTTAGTATCTCCGGGGTTATCTTCCTGTCCTCGAGCACCATCTCGGCCACCTCATCGTCAAGGTTGGATACGGCGTCAATAAGCTGTTCCAAAGCCATCTCGGCTTCGTCCTTGAGGTCGGCGGGAATATCTGTGATGTCGTACTTGACACCGGTTTCGTCGGCGGGATCGTAAACAATAGCTTTTTGACTCACGACGTCGATCACGCCGCTGAGTTTATCTTCCGCGCCAATCGGAATGCCAACCGGGTGCGCCTCGGCACCGAACTTGGTGCGCAGATCGTTGACGGCCTTGTTAAAGTCGGCACCGGTGCGATCCATCTTGTTGATGAACGCAATTCGGGGAACGTTGTATTTGCTGGCCTGCCGCCAGACGGTTTCGGACTGGGGCTGCACGCCGGCCACACCGCAAAAAACAGCCACGGCACCATCGAGCACACGCATGGAGCGCTCCACCTCTGCGGTGAAATCCACGTGGCCGGGGGTGTCGATGATGTTGATGCGATTGTCGATCTCCGTAAATAGCTTGGTCAAGCCTTCATCCTTTTGCTCCCAAAAACAGGTGGTGGCAGCCGAGGTGATGGTGATGCCGCGTTCGCGTTCCTGCTCCATCCAGTCCATGACAGTGTTTCCGTCGTGAACCTCGCCGATCTTGTGCATGAAACCGGTGTAGAAGAGAATGCGCTCCGTGGTCGTGGTCTTGCCGGCATCAATGTGGGCAGCGATGCCAATGTTGCGAGTCCGCTCAAGCAAATACTCCCGGTCAGGCGAGTTGATGTTCTTTTTCTGTTCCAATGTGGCAGTCATTTATTCTTGTCGCTAAAAAAACTCAGCAAAACCATTCAAAAAAACCAAGCTATTTCAGAGATCGTCTCATCCACGTATAAACCGTTGGATGCGGGGCAACCTGGCCAAGCGCTTGGCCAAGCGAACTCTTCTTCCCTACCAGCGGAAGTGCGCGAAGGCCTTGTTGGCCTGGGCCATTTTGTGCATCTCGTCCCTCTTGCGGATGCAACTACCCTGACCTTCACTGGCGTCCCTGATTTCAGTGGCCAGGGCATCCTTCATGGGCACTCCCTTGCGGGCTTGCGAAAAACTCACCATCCAGCGCAACGCCAATGCCGTCTGCCGGCTTGTGCTGATCTCGAGCGGAATCTGGTAGGTTGCCCCACCGACACGCCGCGACTTGACCTCGAGTCGTGGCCGGGCATTGCTCACGGCTCGCTCCAGGATTTCCAAGGGATCGCTCCCCTGCTTTTCCGCGGCCAACTTGTCGAACGCCCCGTAAATGATTTTTTCCGCCACGCTTTTCTTGCCCTGGCGCATGGTGAAATTCACCAGCAAGGTGACGGTCTTGCTCCCGTAACGGGAGTCCGGTGTTACTTCGCGCTTTTCTGCTCTTCGACGGCGTGCCATGTCTGGTAAAAATCTCTTTCTTTACGACTACTTTTTCTTTGCGGCCTTCGGGCGCTTGACTCCGTACTTGGAGCGACTGCGCCGGCGCTTCTCCACGCCGGTGGCATCCAGGGCACCACGAACGATGTGGTAACGAACACCGGGAAGATCCTTCACCCGTCCGCCCCGAATCAGGACAATGGAATGCTCCTGCAACGTGTGACCCTCATCCGGGATATAGGCAATGACCTCGAACCCGTTGGTCAGGCGCACCTTGGCGACCTTCCGCATGGCGGAGTTTGGCTTCTTCGGAGTCCGAGTGTACACCTGCAGACAAACTCCCCGCTTAAACGGGCAGTTCTCCAGCGCCGGGGAGGTTGTTTTGGCTTTTACCTTTACCCGGCCTTTTCGGACCAATTGGTTAATTGTCGGCATTAAAAAATCTTTAAAACTACGGCTTTTAAGTGCTAATCCCGCTCGAAGGGGCGCGGAGAGTAGCAAAAACCAGTTCCGATGCAACAGGTATTTTGAACATTTCCCAGACTATTTTGCCGGCCCTGCCTCATCCGAGGAGAGGATTGTCGAAAACGCGTTCTTCCTGCTCCTCGTCCTCACTCGGAGCATCGGAGATCTCCTCGGTCACGGGCTTCAACCTTACGTTGCGGTGCACGTCGGCACCGGTTCCCGCTGGAACGATATGCCCCATGATGACGTTTTCCTTGAAGCCGCGAAGGGTGTCCACTTTCCCAAGCGTGGCGGCATCTGTCAGCACACGGGTGGTATCCTGAAAAGAGGCGGCACTCAGGAAACTCTCTGTCTCCAGTGATGCCTTGGTGATACCAAGCAACACGGGTTGACCCTCGGCGGGTTGGCCTCCCATTTTTTCGATCTTCTCGTTTTCCTCCTCGAAGGTAAGTTTCTCAACTTGCTCCCCCCAAAGGAAGGTGGTGTCTCCCGATTCGGTGATGCGGACTTTGCGCATCATCTGCCGTGAGATGATCTCAATGTGCTTGTCGTTGATGGTCACGCCCTGAAGCCGGTAAACCTCCTGCACCTCGTTCACCAGGTGATCCTGCAGTGCTTGCGGACCGCAAACCTCAAGAATCTCGTGTGGATTGACAGGGCCCTCGGTCAACTGCTGGCCTTTCTTCAGCAAGTCCCCCTTGAACACGATGACATGTTTACCGATCGGGATAAGATGCTCCTCCTCCTCGCCGGACTCCACGTCGCGAATGATGACCGAGCGTTTGCCGCGAACCGTCGAACCAAAGTCCACAACACCATCGATCTTGGAAATCTCCGAGCCGTCCTTCGGTATGCGAGCCTCGAACAACTCTGCAACACGCGGCAGACCACCGGTGATGTCCTTGGTCTTGGCCGCCTGTCGGGGCGTCTTGGCGATCAGGCTTCCGGCGACAATGGTGTCTCCCTCTTCAACGACAATGTGAGCCCCGGAGGGAATCGGATAATTGGCGATGGCCTCACCCTTCGCATTCTGGACGATCACCTGGGGATGCAAATCCTCCTTGTAATCGATGACAACTAGAGATTTTTGGCCGGTGGCCTCGTCGTCCTCGTGCTTCATGGTCACTCCGTCGATGATGTCGTGAAACTTAATCTTACCCGGTTTCTCGGTGATAATCGGAACGTTGTAGGGATCCCACTGGACAAACACCTGTCCCTTCTTGACCTTGCCACCCTCGGGAACAGCGATGACTGAACCGATGACCACGGTGTACGCCTCCAGTTCACGGCCGTCTTTCTCATCCAAAACCTGAACGATTCCGTTCTTGTTGAGGACGATACTGTTTCCGTCCTCCAACTCCACACGCCGAATATCCTGAAACTTCAGGACACCGTCGCTGCGTGCCTCGATTTGGGGCTGCTTAAACACTGCCGAGGCGGTTCCGCCGATATGGAAGGTGCGCATCGTCAACTGAGTGCCGGGCTCACCGATGGACTGGGCGGCAATGATGCCCACGGCCTCGCCCATTTCAGCCATGACTCCGCTGGCAAGGTTGATGCCGTAGCATTTCTGGCAAACACCGCGCTTGGCTTCACACGTCAGCACCGAGCGGAGCTTGACCCGTTCGACACCTGCATCGTCAATTATGCCGGCGTGGGCCTCGTCAATAACCTGACCGGCTTCGCAAAGGTATTCGTCCGGGTTCACCGGGTTGATGATGTCCTCAGCGGCGGTTCGGCCAACCAAGCGGTCCTTGAGTTGGACAACCTCGTCCTCACCCTCATAGATGGCCAAGCGCCAGATTCCGTTTGTGGTTTCGCAGTCCAACTCCCGGATGACAATGTCCTGGGACACATCCACCAGTTTCCGGGTCAAGTATCCGGAGTCGGCGGTCTTGAGCGCGGTGTCGGCCAAGCCCTTTCTCGCGCCGTGCGTCGAGATGAAGTAGTCCAACACCGACAACCCCTCGCGGAAATTGGCCAAGATTGGTTTCTCGATGATATCCCCCGACGGCTTGGCCATGAGGCCGCGCAAGCCGGATAACTGGCGCACCTGTTGGCGGTTGCCACGGGCGCCTGAGTCAACCATCAACCAAACCGGGTTGAACTCATGGCTGCCATTGTTGTGATCCAGCACCTGCAGCATCACGTCCGCAATCTGGTCGGTGCAATGGGTCCAAATGTCGATGATCTTGTTGTAGCGCTCGCCGGGTGTGATCACACCCCGACGGTATTGCTTGTCCACATCGACAATTTGCTTCTCGGCCTTCTGAATCTCTGTGGCCTTTTCCTTGGGGATGATCATGTCGTGCATCCCCATGGAGATGCCGGACTTGGTCGCCGCCGCAAAGCCAAGCTGCTTGAGATCATCAAGCACGCGAACCGTTTCGTCCTGACCGCACTGGCGATAGCAATTCTGGATGATGTCCCCAAGGGCACCCTTGTTCACGATTATATTTGGGAACCCAATCTTCTCCGGCCAGATTTCGCTGAAAACAACCCGGCCAACAGTGGTCTCGATGACCTTCTTTTCCTTGTCCCCGTACGGAGAGTCCTTCCCAAGGTCGGGGTTGGCCAAGCGGATCACATCGTGAATCTTCATCTCGCCGTCGTCGTACGCGAACAAGACCTCCTGCTTGGATCCAAACAAGCGCACCACTTTTTGTTTTTTGCGAACCACATCGCGCGGCTTGGCCGTAATGTAATAACAGCCCAAGGCAATATCCTGGGACGGAGTGATGATCGGCTTTCCGTTTGAAGGCGAAAAGATGTTGTTGGTCGCCATCATCAGGAAGCGCGCCTCCAACTGGGCCTCGACTGACAGGGGCACGTGCACCGCCATTTGGTCGCCATCAAAGTCCGCGTTGTAGGCGCTACAGGTCAGCGGATGAAGCCGAATGGCCTCGCCCTCGATCAAGGTTGGCTCGAACGCCTGAATTGAAAGACGGTGAAGGGTCGGCGCGCGGTTCAACAAGACCGGGTGCTCCTTGGTCACCTCTTCGAGCACGTCCCAAACCTCGGGAGTCTGGCGCTCGATCAATTTCTTGGCGGAACGAACGGTGTGCACGTAGCCCAGATCCTTGAGCCGCCGAATGATGAATGGCTCGAACAATACCAGCGCCATTTTCTTCGGGAGACCGCACTGGTGAAGTTTCAGCTCCGGGCCGATAACGATCACAGAGCGGCCGGAGTAGTCCACGCGTTTGCCGAGCAGGTTTTGGCGGAAACGCCCGCTCTTGCCCTTCAGCATGTCACTCAACGACTTGAGCGCACGGTTGCCGGCACCCGTCACGGGGCGACCATGACGGCCGTTGTCAAACAGCGCATCGACCGCTTCCTGCAACATGCGTTTCTCGTTCCGGATGATGACCTCCGGGGTCTTGAGCGCCAAAAGGTTCTTCAGCCGGTTGTTGCGGTTGATGACGCGGCGGTAGAGATCGTTTAGGTCGGACGTGGCAAAACGGCCGCCCTCAAGCGGAACCAAGGGGCGCAGATCCGGCGGAATCACCGGCAGCACCGTCAGCACCATCCACTCGGGCCGACTCTTGGACTTGAGGAAGCCCTGGTAAATCTTGATGCGCTTGGCCAATTTCTTGCGAATCTGCTTGCTGCGCGTCTGGGTCATGGCGAACTGCAGGCGTTCAACACCCTCATCGAGGTCGATGGTGGCCAAGGCGTCGTGAACCCCCTCGGCACCGATCTTGGCCACAAACGCCTCCGGCCCGTAGGTTTCCTTGGCATCGCGATACTCCATTTCCGTGAGGAGCTGGTTTTTTTCCAGCGGCGTTTCGCCGGGATCGACCACGAGATAATCCTCGTAGTAAATAACCCGCTCAAGGTTGCGGGCGGTGACATCCATCACCAACCCGATGCGGGAGGGCATGCACTTGAAAAACCAGATATGGGTCACCGGCACCGACAACTCGATGTGGCCCATGCGCTCGCGCCGGACGCGCGCCTGGGTCACATCCATCACCAACCCGATGCGGGAGGGCATGCACTTGAAAAACCAGATATGGGTCACCGGCACCGACAACTCGATGTGGCCCATGCGCTCGCGCCGGACGCGCGCCTGGGTCACTTCCACGCCGCAGCGGTCGCAGACCACGCCGCGATGCTTGATCCGCTTGTACTTGCCGCAGGAACATTCCCAGTCCTTGACCGGGCCAAAAATCCGCTCGCAAAAAAGCCCGCCCTTCTCTGGCTTGAATGTGCGGTAGTTGATGGTCTCAGGGTTCTTGACCTCACCCTTGGACCACGACCGGATGGACTCCGGGGAAGCCACAGCGATGGCGACTTGATCCACATGGTTGACCCTGTCGAGCCCGAGCAACTCTCGTGAGGATTCTGCTGTATTTCGTGAGGATTCTGCTGTATTAATCATCTTTAAATTCCAGTGTTTACGTTGTCAGGTTTACTATCCAAGCAACAGGCGTGGGCGGGCACTTTCCACCTTGGCCTGAACCACAGGATTGGTGTAACTCACGGTTACATTCAGGCCAAGCGACTGCATTTCCTTGACCAAGACGTTGAACGATTCCGGGACACCGGCCTCCAGCGCGTGGTCGCCCTTGACCAAGCTCTCATAAATCCGGGTGCGCCCCTGGACGTCGTCGGATTTCACGGTGAGCAGCTCCTGCAACATGTAGGCGGCGCCGTAAGCCTCCAAGGCCCACACCTCCATCTCACCAAAACGCTGGCCACCGTACTGCGCCTTGCCCCCAAGCGGCTGCTGGGTGACGAGCGAGTACGGGCCCACGGCGCGGGCATGTATCTTGTCCGCCACCAAATGACCCAGTTTAAGCATGTAAGTGTACCCAACAACCGTTTCCTGATCGAACGGTTCCCCGGTCTGCCCGTCAAAAAGGCGTGTTTTCCCGTTGGACGGAAGCCCGGCTTCCTCAAGGTATTCCTTGATCCGATCCTCCTTGATGCCGTCAAAAACCGGTGTGGCGATCTTGATCCCGAGTTTCTCCGCCGCCCAGCCAAGGTGGCATTCGAACACCTGCCCGACATTCATTCGGGAAGGCACACCCAGCGGGTTGAGGATGAAGTCCACCGGCGTTCCATCCGCGAGATAAGGCATGTCCTCCTCGGGGATGATCTTGGCGACAACACCCTTGTTGCCGTGGCGGCCCGCCATCTTGTCACCCACTGAGAGCTTGCGCTTGGAGGCGATGAAAACCCGAACCGACTTGATCACACCCGAGTCGATCTCATCACCAGCGGCTACGCGAGTTGCCTGCGCCTTGTGCTTCTCCTTCAGGTCATCAAACTTCTTGGTGAAGCCACCGATGATCTCCAGGATCTTGTTCTTGATCGGGGACGGGTCAATGGAGATACGGTCATAGACCTGCGAAAGTTTGCGGAGCAGTGTCTTGGTGATTTTTCGGTTGGCGGGGATGATGACATCACCCGTCTCGGAGTTCGTGACATCCAGGGGAATCTTCTCGCCCAGAAGGATGTTGCTCAGGTTCTCGGTCAAATGCTCGTGGAGGCCGCTAAGCTCCTTCTTGAAATCATCCTCCAACTGCTTGCCCTGTTTCTTGGCTTCGCTCGCGGCAGTCTTGACTCCCTTGTCGCCCTCCTTTTTGGAGGATATTTTCACGCCCATCACCTTGCCGAACACGCCCGATGGCACTTTCAGCGAGGAGTCTTTCACGTCGGCCGCCTTCTCTCCGAAGATGGCCCTCAGCAGGCGCTCTTCCGGAGCCAACTCGGTCTCGCTCTTGGGTGTGATTTTGCCCACCAGAATATCTCCCGGGCCGACCTCGGCTCCGACCCGGATCACGCCGTCCATGTCGAGGTTGCTCAGGGCCTCCTCACCAAGGTTGGGGATGTCCCGGGTAACTTCCTCCGGGCCAAGCTTGGTGTCGCGGGCGGTCACATCGTACTCGCCGATATGGATCGACGTGAAAACGTCATCCTTGACGATCCGCTCACTGATACAGATCGCATCCTCAAAGTTGTACCCGTTCCAAGGCATGTAGGCGACCAGCACATTCTTTCCGATGGCCAGTTCGCCACCTTTTGTGCAGGGCCCATCCGCTATCGAGTCGCCATTCTTAACCTTGTCCCCAACGGTGACCAGAGGCTTCTGGTTAATACAGGTGCCGGCATTGGACCGGTGATACTTGCGCATGGAATAGACCCAGCACCCCTCATCGGGGCGATGCTTAATCTTGCGCCGGTTCTCGGGCAGTTTGCCCGTCTTGGTGACCACAATTTCGTCCGCGGTCACGGATGCCACCACCCCGTCCGCCTCAGCCAAGACCAGCGCGTGGGAATCCCTCGCCACCTTGATTTCCATGCCCGTGGCAACGAACGGCGACTCGGTGATCAGCAACGGCACCGCTTGGCGCTGCATGTTCGACCCCATCAGGGCCCGGTTCGCATCGTCATGCTCGAGGAACGGAATCAAACTGGCCGCCACGGACACCAACTGCTTCGGCGACACGTCCATGTAATCGACCTTGTCCGGCACCATGTCGACGAAGTCCGCCCGGAACCTGCAGGCCACCTGCTCGGTTGTGAAGTTACCGCTGTCGTCGATGGGTGAGTTGGCCTGGGCAATAAAATATTTCTCCTCGAGATCGCCGGTCAGGTAGTGGACCTTGTTGGTCACCCTGCCCTTCACCACTTTCCGGTAGGGGCTCTCGATAAAGCCAAAGTCGTTCACACGGGCAAACGTGGCCAAGCTGGCGATCAAACCAATGT
>Ga0208879_1000766_pt1 | contig 32156 bp, 31 predicted proteins | sample Knorr_S15_td_Bot_FD_185605 | JGI IMG/M metagenome (GOLD analysis project Ga0208879, IMG submission 185605) | Marine microbial communities from Southern Atlantic Ocean transect - Knorr_S15_td_Bottom_ad_5009_LV_A (SPAdes) (version 2) | ecosystem: Environmental > Aquatic > Marine > Oceanic | place...
AAAATTTCGCTTAAATATACTGTTGGTTGAATCTGATTTACCCAGGTAGGGATAAATACACTTTCTCCCTGTAGAAAAACAGATATGGAGGCATCCGTATAAGCATTTGTTTCTACTTGAAGAATAACCCCTGCTTCCAAATGAGATAGTTTAAGATCGACATCAATACTGAGAACGTCATGAGATTTTACTCCCTCAGCCCAATGAACAGGATATGAAAAGGCTCCCTGATTATTCACACCGATAAACTGTAGAATTCTGTTATTAATTTGTTTCAAGGGGAGACGAAACTGGAATTCTTCCCCAAAAATTATTTCTTTGGTTAATTCAATTTTTTTGTCTTGAAATCCAAAAGGCGTGAAGCTGTAACATGTAATAGTCTTTAGAGGTGTTGAGTTGAATCCGGGATTGATGCTAAAAGTGATTTCCTGGTTCGAGCGGTTGATTTCCTGAATGTTCATTGTAATGGGTGGATGCGCAAAAATAATTCCTTTTGCTGTTGAAACATTATTAGCATTATCCCATGCTTTTATTTCAAGAGTGTGATATCCAGATTTCAGGGTAATAATACCATTTATTTTTTTATTTTGAACAGGAGAATATGGATGTGAATCCAAATGGTAAAATTGGTGGAATTCTCCCAGGTTTAAGCGGGAAAGCCCGAATTGTCTTGTCTCATTAATAAAAGACCGGTTATAGTTTAAAGAGTCATATTGAACTGTATAATGGAGATATCCATCAAACCATAACTCCGCACGGTATATTTGATATGTGTGGGGAGAACCTTGAATTTGATCTTCCATCTGAACTGCAATGCCAACTGTCCCTTGGCAGTTTATAGTATCAGGAAAATGGAAGAAACCAGTTTTATCACGGTATAATGGAAATACTTGTGGGAGCGAACTTCCATTAATTGTTGACCCTTTCTTGAGAGGAATAACCGCAAGTTGATTTAGCATAGGTGAAAATCGATCAGGCAATTCGAATCCGTGCAGAAAGGGATTGAGCGGCTGGTCTTTACTGTCCCTATATTCAAAATGAAGATGGGGGCCAAAAGAGCCGCCGGTGTTTCCTGTATAACCGATTATATCGCCTTGTTTCACTGGGAACTCAAAATTTGAAAAGTATTCATTAACAAAATAGGATTGGTTAACTAATTGGTTGTTTCTTAACACTTCTTCTAGAACAGATGAAAACCGGCTTAAATGGCCATAGACAGCAATGTGGCTTGTTTTTGTTGTTAGATAGAGTGCCTTGCCATAACCTGCGTAATTTGTTACCATTCTGGAAATAAATCCACCAGTGACAGCAAAAACCGGATGTCCTTCTGTTTCTTTCGTTTTTATATCCAACCCCATGTGAAAATGATCATCACGGAATTCGCCAAAATTAGATGATATTATCCTGCTGGCATCTGTCGGCCAGACAGGATTTTGGGCCAGTGCAATGTTTAGCATTAGGGAAAAAACGGTGAGATAATGTTTCCTTTTCATTATAGAGTGGCAGAGATAAAGAGTAAATTTATCCATGAAGGAGGAGGAAATTCAATGGTTTATAAGATTTGTTTGTGAAAAGCCCGGGGTTTTTATTTAATTTCCAAACCTACAAAAACCAGACAAATACAGGAGGCATTATGAAAAAACAAATTTATTTATATTTTGTTATTTGGTTATCATTAATTCCTTGGAATAGCGTATTGGGAATTGGAGGGTTTGGATTTCAAGGCGGACAATCCTTATTGACTATAGCATCGTCTATAAGTTCAAAGGATGGAGCTGATCTTACCACATCAGAATTTGCGCGTCCAGTTTCCGGTGGGGTATATCTGTACATAGATGCAATGCCATTTATTGATTTTGAAGCTGATTTATCTCTGTCTGCTAAAAAATATTCATTTGAATTTTTAAACCAAGAGGGTACGATAGGACCATATGATTTTGTTTGGGCAGACTTTTCCATTTATTTAACCGCTCGTAAGAAAATTATTGGCCTGGGAATTCCTTTATTAGCTAAAGCAAAACTATTTTATGGCGGAGGATATAATATGCACACGGCAACACCGCTCATGGATTTGAATTTGATGGAAAGTGCCCTGGGAGGAGATATAAAAGCTGACCCGTTAAATTTATCTGAAAATGATTTAATAGAATTTTTAAAAGATAACAAGGTAAGTTCTAATGGGTTTCATATTCAGTTGGGGCTTCAATTTAAAGTATTAGTATTGGACACTTTTCTTTTTTACCGCCATACATTTGCAAAAGACATTGTCCCTGATCAGGATCATTTTGGCAGCCTAAACTTGAGGATGGGCTTGGGGCTCTAATTAAAGTTTTATAAAGAGAAAGGGCTGTGTCTATAATTTTTTTGCTAACACAATTGTTTGAACATCTTCCCATATTTTTCCGGTTGCAGGATTTTTTGCTGTAAATTTAATTATGTAAATTCCTATTCGCACCGGTTCTCCGTTTTTTCTCTTTCAATTCCAACTTAGAATTCCTTCCTGAGCAATATTATCATAACCGACGGAATCTGCAATAAGCCCGTCAGTGTTTATCAAATAAAGGGAATCGCCACCTGCATTGTTTAGATTATTGCCAATAGTTGTACATGCAACTTTTATTAATACTGCGTCATTGGGAAGATGATCAGCATAAATACCATTTTGAAAAATATAATCTCCTTCAAAAATAATTCCGTATTGCATTGGTAATAATATTAATCCCCATCCAGAATCAACTAATGCGCCGGATGAAGATTTATCTCTTATCTGTCAACCAGTTAAATCAATTGTATCAGAATCAGAAATATTGAAAAGTTCAACGAACTCGTTTGGTGACTCTGAACCAACAAGGTCATATATAATCTCGGTAATTATAATCTGAGAGCGAAGGAAAATTGAACTCACCGAAATTAGAAGTATAAATTTCAAAAGGAGCGAATCCTTACAATCTGGTTTTAATAAATTCTATTATTCTCTTTTTTAGAATGTCCCGTGTATTTCTATATGCATCCATTTTACTCTTTTTTACATCCCAGCCATGGAACGGATCAGCAATGCTCCAATGAATTCGCTCTATAGCTCCGGGGAATATGGGACAAAGCTTATCGGCGGAATCGCAAACGGTTATGACAATATCAATTTTTTTATCCCTGTATTCGTTTAAATGATTAGAAGTGTGGCTGGAGATATCAATTCCTTTCTCTTCCATAACTGCGATTGACAGGGGATGAACAATACTTGGGTGTGTACCTGCGCTAAATACTTCGTAGCTATCACCTGCCAGATGGCGTAGGAGCCCTTCAGCCATTTGAGATCGACAGCTATTTCCGGTACAGATAAAAAGAACGTTTTTCTTTTGAATCATGATGTAAAAATTGGTGGTGATAGGTACTGGAAGTCAATAACGGTCTTTTTTGTCGAATCATTTTTATGAAGAAAGATATGCATGTGATAAATTTACCCCGTGAATAATCCTAAAAAAGAAGTATTTAATCCTTTATTTACCAATCCTCTTGAAGCCGTGAGTGGAATGACAGTTTCTGATTTAAACCGTTATCTTCCTGCTGTGCGTCAGGAAAATGAAATCAAAATGACCAAAAATCAGATGAAGGAGGGATTATTTCTTGCAGAGGGGAGGAAAGGTCTTGCAAGACTCCCGGACAAAACAATTGACCTTATTGTAACGAAACCTCCGGAAAGTCCCTGGCAGGACATCAGCGATAATAATCCGCCCTTGACTCTTCAGGAATACTATCAGTGGAATGAAAAGTGGTTAGAACAATCGTTCCGTGTTTTAAAATCAACAGGATCAATTTATCTTATTTGTGGATGGCGTTATTCCGGGATGTACCATGCATTGCTGAGTAATAATTTTAATGTTCAGTCTCGGATAACATGGAGATATAACCGGGCAAAGGATCAGCCCAGATTGGTGATATGGCGGAATGTTCTGTCTGATATTTGGTTTGCAACAAAAACCAATGAATTCATGTTTGACCAGAAAAAGGTTTCGTCTTTTAAAGAAGTAGAACAAAACCAGCAATTAAATAATTTATGGGGAGATATACTTGATATTCGAATTGGTGCAGAAGGCCAGTATGAAGGAGGGAAGCCTGAACAAGTGCTTAAGAGAATATTTACTGTCAGCAGTTTCAAATTGAACTGGGTTGTAGATCCGTTTATGGGCAGGGGAAGTGTGGGGATAATGGCAAAGAAGACCGGGAGGCGATTTGTCGGCTTTGAAACTGATCAGGATCAATTACTTTTGGCAATGAAACATATAGACCAGGCTTAGTCTAAAAAAAAGGAAATGGTTATTATGCCTTTAGTTGATAAAATACAGAAAGACCTGTACAAAGCGATGAAGGAGCGAGAAAAGGAAAGAATCAATGCCTTAAGAAATATTATTGGAACAATAAAATACCGGTACATTGACAAGGGTGCTAAACTGACTGAACAAGAAGAAATCAAGGTTGTTCAATCGCTAGCAAAACAGCGCCGTGAATCGATTGAAACATATAAGGCGGCCGGTCGGAGTGATCTTGTTGAAACCGAAACAAAGGAATTGTCGATTATAGAGGAGTACTTTCCCCAAGCGATGAATGAGAAAGAAGTGCGCCAGTTGGTACGGGAAATAATAGAAGAAACGGGGGCGGAATCAATGTCTGCTCTTGGTAAGGTTATGCCCCTGATCATGAAAAAAGGTAGGGGAAGAGTTGACGGGAAATTAGCTCAGGAAGTAGTGAAAGAATTATTGTCTTGATATTGACAAGGTTTTGTCAATTTTTGTTGTTGATCATTTTTCATGGAGAATTATTTTTACATAACCAATGATTTTATTTCTTGACGGTCTTTCCAGTATTTTTATTTTGTGGTTGGGGATTTTTGGATTCAAGCAGGGGTTGGTAGAAGGATTAGGGCGACTTCTTGGTTTAATAATCTCAGTAATGACTGCCATGAGATATTACGTGGATTTAGCCGGAAATATTTCCTTATGGTTGAACATTGATGCATGGGTTTTGCTCTTAACCAGTTTTATGGTTATTTTTTTGTTTATCCTGTTAACTATGAGAGTCTTGACAAGAATGGTTAATTTTCTTATTGTATCAAAGGTTACACGATGGATAAACAGATTAATGGGGTTTGTGTTTGGATTATTGAAAGGATCAATTATTGTAAGTCTCTTTGTCTTGTTTTTGGATATTTCGCCAAAGGACGGGTGGTCAAAAATTGTATATAAAGAATCCGTTCTGGCCAGAACTCTGACGCATGGAAGAATTAATATTATAAAAATATTTCGCTGGGAAGATCCCTTTGAAAGAGGTGAGTATTTTATCAAGACTATGATGGAAACAAACAAAAAAAGAAACCGCTGATGCCAAGGATTGCACAGGAGATAGTAGAACGGGTCAGGGAGGCATCTGATATCTTGGATGTTGTTTCACGATATGTGGATTTAAAGAAACGCGGGCAGAATTATTTTGGGCTCTGTCCTTTTCACAACGAAAAAACACCATCTTTTAGTGTAGCTCCTGTGAAGGAAATATTCCATTGTTTTGGTTGTGGTATTGGAGGAAGTGCAATCAATTTTATCATGGAATATGAAAAAATAGGGTTTGTAGAAGCTATTCAGCGGTTAGGGGAACAGTACGGGATTGAGGTTCAGTTTGCCCCGGAAAAAGGGGGAAGAGAGTTGTTTTCCAATTTATATGAGCTCCACGAAATGGCGACAACTTTTTATCATAAAAATCTATTTTCTGAAAAGGGGAAGCCAGTTCTTTCCTATTTATCTGATCGTGGACTGGAGAAAGAAATATTAGAACAGTTCAAAATTGGATTGGCATATGATACTTGGGATGATTTATTAACCCTTGCGAAAAAGAAGAAAATGTCAAACGAGGTTCTTGAAAAAACAGGATTATTCCTCAAAACAGAGAAGGGTACTTTTGACCGTTTCCGAAATAGAATAATGTTTCCAATTTTTAATACATCCGGAAGAGTTGTTGCCTTTGGAGGAAGATCATTGGACCCAAAAGATCCTGCGAAATACTTGAACTCACCAGAGACACCACTCTATAAGAAGAGAGATTTGTTCTATGGTCTGCAGTCTGCACGTCAACCAATCCGGGAACATGGTTATGCTATTTTTGTGGAAGGATATATGGACTTTCTTCAGTTATTTCAGGCCGGGATTCAAAATGTTACCGCTTTGTCAGGAACTGCATTGACGGAACATCATGGTTTACAAATAAGGAAATTTACTAATCGTGCTGTTCTTGCTTATGATGGCGATGATGCCGGAATCGATGCTTCCATTCGAGCTGGGTATTTGCTTTTGAGAGTTGGAATAGAACCGCAGATTGTTAGAATTCCGGATAAAATGGATCCTGATGACTGGGTAAGAAAATCAGGAGTGAATGAATTTAGGAAAGCAGTAGACAGGGCAGTTCCTGTGCTTGCGTTTCACATCCAAACGAAGGATGCTACTTCTTTACCGCCAGTGCAGCGATCAGAATTTATCAGGGATGTCGTATTCCAAATTGCAGGAGTAAATGACGGTATTATCAGGGATGATCTGTTGAAATCTCTTGCTCAGGAAATGCGGGTGGAAGAGGGTGAATTATTGAAAAAGATGAGCCGACAAAAACAAAGGAGTCCAAAGGAACCATTCCTGGAATCTCAAGAGAAGTCTGATGAAATTAAGCTGACATCAAAAGTTCAAAAAGCCCAGATAGAATTGGTAAGAATACTCGCAGGACAAGATATTGACGCCCGTCAGATTGTCAGAAAAAAGGTTCACCTAGAATTGTTTTTAGAACCGGTATTGAAAAAACTCGCAAAGCTGGTAATGCCTATTTATGATGAAATTGATTATCCTGCTATCATAGATCAATTTGACTTAAACGCTGAACGAAAGTTGATAACAAACATTCTCATGGCTGAAATAGATGTATCCAATTTGACTTCACTTGTTGAAGACTGCATACTTACTCTTAAGGCACATCCAATAAAAGAAAATATTAAAGAAATGCGGATTCAAATTCGTGAATTAGAGACGGCAGACAAAGACCCTACTGAAGCTATCATTGAAGTGGCTAAACTTCAGGAAGAATTGAAATCAATTTCTATATAATTACAGATTAATCGAAGCTAAATATGAATTTTATGATTTAAGCAGAGAATTAGAGAATTACTAATTCTTTCGTTGTCTTATTCAATATTTCGCTGTTCTCTTCCCCAATAATAAGATCATCTTCTATTCGTACTCCACCCCATTCCGGAAGATAGATTCCAGGTTCGATCGTTACCACATTATTAGTTTGTAAGATTTGGTCGCTAAGATGGCTTAGCCGTGGTTCAGTATGTATTTCTAACCCCAAACCATGTCCAGTACCATGATTATAATATTTTCCATAGCCTCTTTTTGTGATATAATCACGGGTAATTCTATCTATTTGGCTACAAGGTACGCCTGCTTTTGCTGCCTCACAACCGGCCTGTTGTGATTCTTTGACAATATCATAAATATCACGATGTTTTTCATCGGCTGAACCCATTACGGCTGTACGGGTCATGTCAGCGTGATAACCTGCATACTTGGCTGCCGCATCAATGAGGATGAAGTCACCTTTTTGAAATGGCCTGTTTGATGGTATTGCATGGGGCAGAGCGCTATTAGGTCCCCCAGCAACAATTGGCGGATATGCTTCGCCGTCGCTTTCCTCTCTATATCGAAGTACTAAATGGTTGGCGATTTCTTTTTCTGTAGTCCCAACTTGAAGCATGGGTAGGGTTTCACTGTAAATTGTATCAGTTATTTCAACTGCTGTACGGATAGCGTCTAATTCAGTATTATCTTTAATGGCCTGCATTTGCTCCAGGATCATGGATGTGGAATCCCAATGGACATATGGGAGACGATCAGAAAACTCCTTATAAGTGTTAACAGATATATGATCCCCCTCAAAGGCTACTTTTGATCCGCTGGGAATAAGGTTTTTGTCTTTAATAATTTTTAAATGAGAGCCAAAATCAATAAATCGTTTTACACCTTTTACTTGATTTTTAGATTGAATTTCATAGCGGCCATCAGAAATAAAATAAACTTCATCAGACATAATTAAACAGGATGCTGCTGAACCTGTAAATCCACAGAGATAGCGTATATTGGTCAGGTTGGAAATAAGCATGCCATCCAGATTTTGTTCACTAAGTTTTCGTTTTAGTGAGTCCTGTCTGCGAAGGAAAACGTGTTCACTCATTGTTTTTATTGTTGATTATTATATTTGACTAAATCAATTTTTGTGGAGTTGAAGACGCTTTTGAATTCTGGTTCTTTCCAGTGGAATTCGTTTGGTATTTCCCCCTTTTTTTTCAAGAATATCCAGAACGTCTAAAGCTTGATAAAAGAGCCCCTGGTCTTCTAGGACTTTAACCAAAGTAAAGGTTGCAAGTTTAGAGCTGATTGACAAGGATTGCAGGTCTTCTGCTTTCAAGGGCTTGGAGGTACCTAATGATTTTTTTCGGGTATTCTTTTTCTTGGCTTTACTTTTATACTTTTTTTCCAGCTTTCGGAGTGATTCAAGTCCTGCTGAATGATGAGGGTCAATTTCCAGGACTTTTTTCCATCCGGATATTACAGTGTTTATCCCCCGGTTCAACTCTTCTTGAATACCAACGAGCATAACGTTTCCCTGGAGGTGGGTTGATCCTGAGTTCAGGAGAGTTATTAACACTTTTTCTGCTCCCTTAAGGTCCCCTCCTGCCAGATATGCTCTGGCAAAGGTATAGAGACCATCTGCATGGTTGGGATTGTAGCTTAATCCGATTTCACATACTTTTTTTGCCCGGATTATATCATTTTCCTTTAGGTATATATCTGCAAGAATAGGAAATATAACTGTGTCAAAATGATCAGCAAAATAGATCTCAAGAGCTGTCTTGTTTTTTAAATCAATCATCTGCGGTTTTCTCTTACCCAATTTTCTATGTAATCAACTGTGTGTTGGACCGGCGTGCCTGGCCCGAATAGTTTTCCTGACCCCAAAGCCCGAAGAGCATCCATATCTTTCTCTGGAATGATTCCTCCTCCGGTAAGAAGAACATCATCTATTCTATTTTTCTTCATTAATTCCAGTACTTTGGGGAAAATTGTCATGTGGGCATTATTAAGACTGGACAAAGCGATTACATCTGCATCTTCCTGAAGTGCTGCGGAGACAATCATTTCCGGGGATTGCCGGAGTCCCAGATAAATTACTTCCATTCCCGCATCACGGTAAGCGACGGCAAGAATTTTAATTCCCCGGTCATGCCCATCCAATCCTGGTTTTGCCATAACAATTCTGATTTTGCGCATTGTTTTCTAATAGGTTTTACCAAAGGAAGTTACACATAAGAAATAAATAGGGTTACATCTTCTTGCTATCCAGTACAAATGTTACTGGTCCGTCATTTATAAGGTTTACTTTCATCATAGCGCCAAATTTTCCTGACTGCACTAATATTCCCCTAGCTGTAAGCTTCTGCAAAAAATCCTGGTACAAATGTTCTCCTTTTTTCGGGGAAGCGGCATTGATGAAACTAGGGCGGAGTCCTTTTCTCCAATTACTGCACAGAGTAAACTGACTAATCACCAGAATCGATCCGCCAACATCTTTAACTGACCGATTCATTTTATGTTCTTTATCGTTGAAAATTCGAAAGTCAGCAATTTTTTTTGCTAGAAAATCTCCATCTTTTTTTTCATCAGTATTCATAACACCTAAAAAAATAACCAACCCATGGTTAATTGATCCAATTATCTTATTTTCAATGGAGACGCTTCCCTGAGAAACCCGCTGTAAAACTGCAATCATTCAATCCATACGTTTTGTTTCCCATACAGCTTTCGGAGGGTGTCACAAAACTTTTTATTTGAGGCCACCTTAATATTGTGAGCAAGGATTCTCTTTGTTTTTCCATTCATCGGGTAATGAAACACTAGGCTGCAGTTTCCCTGATGTTGCTGAGCGATTTCATAGAGTTTGTTAATATCTTCAGAGGTCACCGAAGTCTGGTCAAGTTTTATATTTATATGTTTTGAAAAATATTCCCTTGCGTCTTCCAGCTTAACAATTTCCTCTGCAATGAGTTTAAGATCGCTAAAGTCTTCGCTGTCGGTAGGTTTCCCAACAACAAATACTACCTCACCATCTTTAATGAGCTTATTGAATTTTGTGAAAGTATCACTGAAAGCAAGTATTTCTACCTTTCCTCCTAAACATTCCAAATCGAAGAAAGCCATTTGATTATTTTTTCGGTCAAAATGGTGTTTGATATTATTGATGATCCCTCCGACTCGAAAAGATGTTTTAACTGTATTTTTTGATTCTTCGGAAAAATCAAAAGTACTAAACTCCTCCAGATCATCTGCGAATTCAAATAAAGGATGGCCAGAAAGGTATAGTCCTAGAACTTCCTTTTCTTTTTGAAGAGATTTTTTTTCAGTCCACCCAGAGATTTCCAGTAAGGGTGGTTCTTGAAAAAGTTTTTTTTCTGAGGATAAACCGCTAAACATGTCTACTTGATTTTGATTATAGTTATTCTGGATTTTCTGACCATAATTGATTGCAAGATCTACAGATTCAAACATTTGAGCACGTGTCCCCTCCAAGGAGTCCATTGCTCCGGACATAACCAGACTTTCCAATACTTTTTTATTAACTGTACGCTGATCTACTCTTGAACAAAGGTCAAAAATAGTTATAAACGGACCATTTTCTTTCCGTTCATCCGTTATTGTTTCCAGTGCCTTGGCTCCTACATTTTTGATTGCGTTTAATCCATAGGAAATAGTTTTTTTATTAACTGGGCGAAAGTGGACCGCAGACACATTGATGTCAGGCGATTCAACTGTGATTCCCAGCTTTCGACATTCATTAATCAAAATCACTATTCTATTGATATTGGACATCTCACTTGTAAGATTAGCAGACATAAACTCAGCGGGATAATTGGTTTTCAGTAAGCCGGTTTTGTAGGCTAGATAGGCATAAGCAGTAGAATGACTTTTGTTAAACCCATATTGTGCAAATTTTTCAATTAGGGAAAATATTTCTTTTGCTACAAAGGTTTTTATTCCATTGGTATTGGCTCCCTCAAGAAACTTTTCAGAAATATCATCCATGAGTTTTTTATTCTTTTTCCCCATGGCACGCCGCATGATGTCCGCTTCAGCAAGACTAAAGCCAGCGATTTTATTCGCAATCTCCATAACCTGTTCTTGGTAAACAATGATCCCGTGAGTTTCTTCAAGAATAGATTTCAGATCAGGGTGGATATATCTTGTTTTCTTTTTCCCATGTTTTCGATTGATGAATTCGTTGATATTTTTCATTGGACCGGGCCGATAAAGCGCATTCATGGCGATTAGGTCTTCGATTGAAGTAGGCTTAAGCTTTTTTAGAAATTCCCGCATTCCGGAGGATTCAAACTGAAAAATACCTACGGTGAGCCCTTTTGTAAACATATTATAGACTTTAGGATCGTTGAGTTGTATGTTCTCTAAGTCAATTTTTATACCCTGTTCCTGAATAAGTTTAATAGTTCGATCAATTACAGTGAGATTTCGCAATCCAAGAAAATCCATTTTTAATAGCCCCAGTTCTTCCAACCCCTTCATATCATATTGACTGGTCACGTCACCTTGTGAAGATTTATACAATGGTGAAAAATTGGTTAATTTACTGGGGGTGATCACAACTCCTGCAGCATGGGTGGACGCATGCCGGTTTAATCCTTCCAGTATCAATGAGAATTCCATTAATTCCTTATAAGGCCCATCTGCCATTTTTTTGAGATCCGGACTTTTTCCAAGTGCAGAATTAAGAGTAATGTTCAATTCGTCTGGGATTGCTTTGGCGATTTTATCCACTTCTCCAAATGAATATCCCATGACTCTGCCAACATCACGTACAACCTGCTTTGCTTTCATCTTTCCAAAGGTAATGATCTGTGTAACGGATTTCTCCCCGTATTTTTTCCTGATATAATCTATAACTTCCCCGCGTCGTTCAATGCAGAAGTCGATATCAATGTCCGGTAGACTGATCCGTTCCGGATTTAGAAAGCGTTCGAAAAGGAGGTTATGTTTTATAGGATCAATGGTTGTAATTCCAAGGGCAAAGGATACTAAACTGCCTGCGGCAGAACCTCTTCCGGGGCCGACAGGAATGTTTTGACTTTTAGCATAATTCACAAAATCAGATGTGATCAAGAAATACCCGGCGAATCCCATTTGTTCAATAATCTTTAACTCATGGTCTAAACGTTGCTTCAGTTCAGGAGTAATTTTATTATAGAGTTTAATAAGACCTTTTTCGCAAAGATGTTGAAGGTAATTATTTTGATTTTTTCCCGGATATTTTTCAGGTATTGTAAAAGCAGGAAGATGATATTTATCAAAGATAAGTTCCAGGTCACACATGTCTGCAATCTCAACAGTTGCATCACAGGCCTCAGGTACATCCTTAAATAGAGATCTCATTTCTTCGGGAGACCTAAGATAAAATTCTTTTGGTTTATACCGCATTCGTTTGGGATCATTCCGATTTTTGTTACCATTAAGACAGATTAAAATATCATGCGCTTCCCAGTGATCTTTTTCTGTGTAATGAACATCGTTTGTTGCCACGTAGGGAATGTTCATTTTCCTGGCGAGAGTTAAATTCTTTTCATAGGCGTAATCTTGTTCCATACCATGACGCTGAATCTCAAAAAAGAAATTATTCTCTCCAAAAATATCAACATATTCTTCAGCAGCCTTTTGTGCTTCGTCATCCATTCTTTGTAGATGGAGGTTTGTGATTTCACCTCCGAAGCAGGCAGACAGACCGATGAGCCCGTCAGAATATTTTCTCAGGATTTCCTTATCCATCCGAGGACGGTAATAAAAGCCTTCCAGATAGGATATGGTGGATAATTTCATAAGATTCTTATACCCTTGGATATTTTTTGAAAGGAGGACAAGGTGATATACTTTATTTACAGTTCCAATGACCTTTTCCCTGTTCAGGCGGCTTCCCTGCCCAATGATATAAGCTTCCATACCAATTATAGGCTTTATTCCTTCCTTTTTACAGCAGGAATAAAACTCCATGGCACCGAATAAATTACCATGGTCTGTCAAGGCAATTGATTTCATACCAAGAAACTTGGCTTTTTGAACCATTTGATTTATTTTTTGTGCACCATCCAGCAGACTGTAATCGGAATGGTTGTGTAGATGTACGAAGTCTTTAGGCATAAGCAGTACCGAAATAAATTGCAACAATCCCCAATATGGTACTTATTTTGAGCGCTTTTGAGGCAAAGGAAAAGTTTAATTCATTAGGAGATTTCATAAACAAAACTACAAGCGTAACCAATGGAATTTCAACTCCAAAAACAAGAAATGCGAGATACCAAACAGAATAGATACCCATCACATATGGAGTCAGTGCGCCAACCCCAATCATCACAGCCAATAAAGCAGTCAGTTTTCCCGCACAATTAACACCGGCAATTATAGGAAATGTGGTTAAACCAGCCAAGTGGTCTCCCTTCATATCCTCAATATCTTTTACAAGTTCACGAACCAAAGTTAATCCGAACGCAAGAAGGCAGGGAATAATCATCGGCTTAATATTTCCAAACACAGTGCCGGAAAAAATAAATGTCAATCCAAGAATAAGAGCAATAGTGATGTTTCCTATTAGTGGTAATTGTTTTAGTTTCAAATTGTATAAAATTATAAGTGGAAGTACAATCAATATTGCTATTATTATGGCATGTAGAGGTAAAAACGATGCAGATACACTGCCAAAAATGAACAGAAACATTGAGGAAGTCAGTGCAGATTTTGGAGAAACAGCAGCACTGGGGATGGGACGGTCAGGCCGGTTTAATTGATCGGTTTTTTGATCAATAAAATCATTTAATGCATTTGCCCCGGCATTGTAGAAAATTACTGTTAGAAGTGCTAAAGATAGTCCCTGAGTATTTCCAAGTGATTTGAGAATTGCAGAACTAATAAAAACAGAGAATGCGCCAATGAAAAGATTTAGTGGGCGAAATAGTTTTACGTGTGCAGCTAATATATTCAAAAAGATTGAACGATTAATACACGATCATCTCCGTTATAATCTTTTATAAGTTTAGGATGACCGAAAATATCTGAGGAAAAAAGATTGTACACTTTTTTTGGGTGTTCTCCCTTTCCCACTTCTAATACAAGATGTCCATTGGGTCTTAGAATTTTCGGAGCAATTGACACAATTCTTTGGTAGAATATTAACCCGTCTGATTGATCTGTCAGGGCAATGTTAGATTCAAACTCTTTAATGTTTTGATCCAATTCTTCAAGTTCAAGCAAGGGGATGTAGGGTGGGTTTGAAACAATTAGATCGTAGGTTTCTGCTGGTGTTTCTTTTAGAATGTTCATTTCTTTAAATTGAATATTTCTTAGATGATGCATTTTTGAATTTTTTTGAGCAGTTTTTAAGGCATGTTTATTTATATCAATTGCAGTAATGACAGCTTTTGGTTTTTCTTTTGCCAATGCGACTGCAATACATCCTGAACCAGTCCCGATATCAAGAATATTCGGGTTTAAAATCGATTGCAGTAATTGAAGAGATTCCTCTACAACCCGTTCAGTTTCCGGTCTTGGAATAAATATATCAGGGGGAGTGTGAAACATGAGACCATAAAATTCAGTAGTTCCTGTAATATATTGAACGGGTTCGTTTTTTGTGAGTCTATTGACCCAGGAATTGAATGTATTTAATTGTTCCTGGTTTATTTGATTCTCATTGTTTAAATAGATATGAGCTCTGTCGCAGTCCAGCAGATTTTGTAACAGAAGTTCGATTGAATTTTTCTGAATCTGTGGATTTATTGCTAAAACAGATTTTTCTGTATTTTTAACAAGATCAGTTAGGTTGAAAGAATTCATAAAATGTAAAGGGAATCTATTTTTAACCGGCCTGCAGTTTTTCTTGTTGGTCGGCTAATTGTAGTTGTTCAATAATTTCATTCAATTCTCCATCAAGAACCAGGTCAAGCTGATGGCAGGTGTATTTTATCCGGTGATCAGTTATTCGTCCTTGTGGGAAATTATACGTGCGGATTTTTGCAGAGCGGTCCCCAGTTGAAACAAGAGATTTTCGTTCTTTTGCTCGTTTTTTAGCAATGCGTTCCTGTTCTTGGGAAAGAAGTCGTGAACGGAGTACTTTCATGGCAGCAGCGCGGTTTTTATGTTGGGATGACTCATCCTGGCAGGTTACAACAAGGCCTGTGGGGATATGTGTGATTCGGATTGCAGATTCTGTCTTGTTTACATGCTGACCACCCGCACCACTGGAACGATATGTATCAATTTTTAACTCTGCTTCTTTTAATTCAATGTCTGCTTCTTCCGCCTCCGGCATAATAGCTACTGTAGCAGCAGAAGTGTGAATTCTGCCGCTGGTCTCTGTTTTTGGTACACGCTGTACTCGGTGAACTCCACTTTCAAACTTTAGTTTTCCGTAGGCGCCTTCCCCTTCAATTAAAAATATGACTTCCTTAAATCCGCCGATTCCTGTTACGCTCATATTCATTAATTCATACTTCCATCCTGAACGTTCTGCATACCTGGTGTACATTCTGTATAAATTAGCCGCAAAAAGTGCCGCCTCTTCCCCCCCGGTCCCGGCTCGGACTTCAACAATTGTATTTTTTGTATCATTTGGGTCATGAGGAAGCATTAATATTTTTAGGTCTTCTTCTAACTTAATTCGCTGGGATTCAAGTTTTGGAAACTCTTCTTTGACTATATTTTTCAGTTCCTCATCGTTTTCTGACAGGATATTTTCACCCTCCTCTATCTGATGGTTAACAGATAATAATTCTTTTCCCTTCACAACAATGGGCTCAAGCTGTCTTCGTTTCTGGGCCAGTTTTTTGACCTGATTCTGATTTTTTGCTACGTTTGGGTCTACCAGAAGTTTGTTTAACTCTTCAAATCGTTCTATAATTGATTTGAGCTTATCTTTCATTCGTTTATCTCTGCTATATATTCCCCTCTGGCAATCTTTTTATATCGATTAGCAAAAGCAGACTCCAAAGCTGTAATTACAACTTCTGTCATACTGCCTTTCCAAAATTCAAAATTATAGGTGACTCGATATTTGGTTCTAGGGTATTAGAAAAGTTTTTTTTATCAATCAGCATGGTAGGGGTAATTAAATAAAAATGAAAGAAATTAATTTTCACCAACTGGCTATAAAATTGAAAAGCATTACATTTTTTTTAATCTCAAGCTTCTGTGGAATACGTCTTAGAAATACGCATTATTACATCATCAATGACAGCCTGTTCACTTAAAATGGATAGTTTCATAGATGTCAATAAAATTGAAGTATTCATGTAAAATAATAATAACTCCAAAGAAATTTTGTTTCCCGGGGAGTCATCAAGGAAGAGTTTAAAGTTACTCAGGTTTTTTTTTACTGTATTTTCGCTGGAACTTCTCAATACGTCCAGCAGTATCTACAAGTTTTTGCTGTCCGGAATAGAAAGGATGGCATTGGTTGCAGATTTCAATTCGTTGGTCGCCTATTGTACTGTAAACTTGAAATTCATTTCCACAGGCACAATGTACTTTTCCAAGGGTATAATTTGGATGTATTTTTGTTTTCATCCTATGAACTCCTGTTTGTTTCTAAAATTGATTCTCGATAACATAATTAATATTATAGCACGTTTCAAAGTTGGAAAATATATTTAATTATAGCAGATAAATCCTTTAGTTATTTTTAATTAATTGTATAAGGTATTCAGACATCAAAATTTATGTTGTTTTTTATGATATTCAGGGCTGTTAAATTTTGATTCATCAACTACTTCTTTTTGTTTTTTAGGCTTGGGTTCATTAATCCAGGTCGATTTTTTTCTAAATTCTTTTTTTAGCATTCCCAGGGGACCGGCATTTTTTCTTTTACCCTGCTTTTTAGAATTAAATCTATTATTGGTTTTTTGTATTTGGTCAATATCAATGATTGCTAAATCCGGGTCTGTTTTCTTTATTTCTAATGGTTTTGAATTTTGAGTTTCTTTCAAAAAAGTTTCATCATCAAAGTTAAATTCGTCAGGGTTATAAAGTCCGTAGATTGTGCCGTATCCCCTGGTAATTCCATTGCCGAGACCAATGTAATTTGGTAAAATAAAGTTTGTTTGAAATCCCCCATAAAATGCACCCAGGTTATTGTCATCCAAAGGTTTAGGGAACAGTGAATTCAGTGATAATTTTGTGTATGTTTTTTGGTTGATAGAAATACCAATTTCCCGGGCTATAAAAATTATATTTTGTCCAAGAAGCCGATTTAAATGGCTTTTTCGTTCTGTATTATTTAATGAATGATAATTATTTCCCGTAGTTTGATTTAATGCAATCCAAGGAGTGAGGAAACGATATCGAAGCAGTCGATCAATTGCGTGGAATTGTTGTGTATAGTGTTCAGTTTCTATATCAAGCACTTGGAAAGTTATATTCCCAAAGTTCAAAGATTTTATTTTTTTCGAAAAAGAAAGGACAATTTCTGCTGCTTCGTCAATTCCTATTATGTATATCTGTTCATTAAGTATCTTTACTTGTACACGTGGATAGAGAAAATGTTTTCGGTACCGACCATCCAACAAGGGAGTGATTTCTTCCTTTGGATAATGTTTTATAAAAACACCTTTTACTTGGTATGGTGTTTTTTTTACCGGTTTATCAGTTACTAATCTGACGGTAACTGATGTCGGTTTACCGGTTTTTACAAAACGTTCTGATTTTTCCATATAAATAACAGGTTATCAATTATAAAGAATAAGTTTATTGATTCATTGTATCCATAAATTCTTCATTAGTTTTTGTTCGTTTCATACGATCTTGAAGAAATTCCATTGCTTCAACCACTGTCATTTCATTTAGGAGTTTTCTGAGAATCCTAATTCTACCAAGATGTTTATTAGACAGGAGTAATTCTTCTTTGCGTGTACCGGACTTAATTAAATCGAATGAGGGGTAAATTCTCCGGTCACTTAATCGTCGATCCAAGACTAGTTCCATGTTTCCGGTTCCTTTAAATTCCTCGAAAATAACATCATCCATACGACTTCCAGTGTCGACTAATGCTGTAGCAATAATTGTTAGGCTCCCCCCTCCTTCAATATTTCTGGCTGAACCAAAAAACTGTTTTGGTTTTTTTAGAGCGTTGGCGTCTACTCCTCCTGAAAGAATTTTTCCACTATGAGGGATAACGGCATTATGAGCACGGGCTAAGCGGGTAAGGCTATCAAGAAGAATGACCACATCCTCTCCAAATTCCACAAGACGGCGGGCTTTTTGAAGTGCCATATCTGCAACAGAAACATGTCGTTCAGGCACTTCGTCAAAGGTGGAGCTTACTACTTCCGAATCTACGTTCCTTCTCATATCAGTAACCTCTTCTGGGCGTTCATCAATCAATAGGATAATCATATGGGTTTTAGGATGGTTTTGACGAATGGCATTAGCAATCTTTTGTAGAAGGATTGTTTTCCCTGTTTTAGGCTGAGCTACTATGAGACCCCGTTGTCCTCTCCCAATTGGAGAAATTAAGTCCATAATTCTTGTTGATAGGATTTTCTCATCGGTTTCAAGATTGAATTTTTCTTCTGGATGCAGGGGTGTAAGGTTGTCAAATAAAATTGTCTGTTTGACATCGTCAGGTGGTTTTTCATTAACCATGTCAACCTTGAGAAGTGCATAGAAACGTTCTTTCGCCTTGGGAGGACGAGTCTTACCTGATATTTGGTGCCCAGTACGAAGACTAAATCTTTTTATTTGTGATGGACTTACATATATATCATCAGGACCGGGAAGGTAATTGAAATCGGGACTTCGTAGAAATCCATATCCGTCTGACATCACCTCAAGAATACCCCGGGAATAGAAAACACCATCATTTTCTGCCTCTGCCTTCAGGAGAGTTACGATTAATTCCTGTTTATTCAGCCCTGCAAAACTTTGAACATTCATTTCTTTGGCGATTTTTGTTAACTCCTTGATTTTTAGGGATTGTAGTTCAGCAGTATCCATTGAGGATTATCTATTGATTGTGGTGATTTATTTGATAAAAAAGAAAGCTACAGGTAAAAGTTCAGACGGTACAAATAGTTACCGACGCAGAAAATTACACTAAATGAAACCATTGTCAAAGGAAAAAGAAAAATATTCAAAAACAGTATTTGCAATGTAATGACTTCCAAAAATCAATCCGGGTGTGTTATTGTTAACATTTTCTTTTAATGTGGTTAGAGCAATGTTTACGTCATTTATCATTGTGCATGGGATTCCTTCTCTTATTAAGGTTTTTCTTAATGTTTCTGCCGGTAAAGTTTTTGTATCAGGAAAGGATGTTACGATTAACTCAGAAAAGGAATCTTTTAATATTGGTGCAATTAGGTTGATGTTTTTGTCAGTTTTCAGAGCCAGGATTCCAATCGGTTTTTTCTTCCACCAGGATCGAAACATATGCAAAATGGTGTGAATTCCATGTGCATTATGAGCCACATCGTAATAAATAGGTTTGATTGTATCCATTTGTTGGAGTCTTCCGGGCCAAAATACATTAGACAATCCATTTTGGATTACTTCTTTAGGTATTTTAGGATCGAAATGATTAATAGACACGACTGATGTTACTGCGTTCATACCTTGATGATACCCCTTGAGTGGAGTGTAGAAGGGAATTCCGTTTATATAGAACTTAGTTGATGTAGTAATCTGTGCAGTTGTTTTTACTGAGGAATTATTACAAGTGATTACCGATGAATTTTTTTGTTTCGCTATGTTTAGTAAAATTTTTTTTACAACTGGTTTTTGCTTGGCTAGAATTAATGGAGTTCTACTCTTAATTATGCCTCCCTTTTCAAAAGCAATTTCTTCGATTGTTTTTCCTAGTATATCTGAATGATCAAAAGCTATTGGCGTAATAATTGTCTGGATTGGATTTAGAACATTGGTTGAATCCAGGCGTCCTCCCAAGCCAGTTTCCACGATAGCAATATCCACATTTCTTTTTTCAAAATACCAAAAAGCCATAGCAGTTGTTGCTTCGAAAAAAGTGGTTTTAATTGCTTCAATGTGTTGTCGGAACCGGGAAATATATTTCAAAATATAATCATCAGGGATTGGCAGTCCATTTACTCGAATTCGTTCATTAAAATGCACCAAATGAGGCGAGGTATACAACCCGACTGTGTAATTCGCATTTTTCAGAATCGAAGCAAGGTTTGCACAAGTAGATCCCTTGCCATTAGTTCCTGCTACATGAATGGAATTGAAGGACTGCTGCGGATTTCCAATCTGACCCAGAAGTTGATAGGTATGTTCTAACCCAACCTTGATACCTCTTCGTTCTAAAGCGAAGAGGTATTCTAATTGATCTACAATATTGTCCATTTTGCTTGGGTTTTATTTACAGGGAATTGAGAAAATTTCCAAAGAGTATTTCCACCTGAATGTTCTTGTTGATTTAAAAAAAATCTACCGTTGTTACGTCTGCAATGGGGCCTTCTAAAAACCGTTCCGCAATTGTTTCAAATTGGGAGAAGACATCGGTTATAAAGCAAGACAGTGTACCGTTGCTATGACTATTTGACTGAAGCTCAAGAGTATTAATCAATTCAAATATTTTTTTAGCAACGGGCTCAGCTGAATCTATCAAAGCAATTTTATGGTTTATTTGAGATTTCAGTAATGGTTTTAAAAGAGGGTAGTGGGTACAGCCGAGGACAAGAGTGTCAACGTTTTCTGTTTTAAATGGTTCAAGGTAAATGTTTGCGATTGCTTTTGAAATTGCTCCCTCTAACCAGCCTTCTTCAACTAAAGGTACAAACAAAGGGCAAGGCTGGCTTATGACTGTCATAGTTGGGTCCGTTGCCTTGATTTTATTTTCATACTCCTTTGAACGAATTGTAGCAACAGTTCCAATTACACCGATTCGCTTATTTTGGGTTGCATGTATAGCCGCCTCAACTCCGGGATCAATCACACCAACAATGGGGACACGTACGTGTTTTTGGACTTCATTTAAGGCAAGTGCAGAGGCAGTGTTGCATGCTATTACGATTATTTTTGCGCCTTTAGATATGAGAAAATCAGCAATTTTAAGAGAGTATTTTTTAATTATTTTAGGGCTTTTGTTCCCGTAAGGAAGTCGTGCCGTGTCGCCGAAATATATAACAGATTCATGTGGAAGAATCTTTTGGATAGCCCTGGCTACTGTGAGTCCGCCCAGCCCAGAATCGAAGATACCGATTGGATTTGTATTCATTGTTATTTGGATTTATACTATGAGGTAATTCCCCGGCCGTTCATATTTATCCCTTTGCTAAGAGTTTCTCTTTTGTGTTTCTAAACTTAAAAATCGCACTGTAAACTGCTTCAGCAATTTGTTGTCGGTAAGAAGCTTTTTTTAATTTTTTTTCTTCAGTTGGATTGGAGAGAAATCCAACTTCAATTAATACATTTGGCATACTTGCACCGATCAAGACATAAAAGCCTGCTTGCTTTACCCCCCTGTTTTTTGAGTTGATCCCTGAAGCAAGCTCATTCTGAATGATACCGGCAAATTCCTCACTGTCTTTCATGTGCGTGCTTTGCACCATTGTAGCCATTATCAAATTTTCCCCGGAGTATTTTTTTTGTTGTTGATCTTCTAACTGAATCACAGCATTTTCTCTTGACGCAACTTCAATTGCATCGCTTGTTTTTCCCGGACTTAACAAATAGGTTTCAAATCCTCTGACATTCCGGTTTGGGCTTGCGTTAGCATGTATGCTGATAAATAATTTTCCGTTATTTTCGTTGGCAATTTTTGTTCGTTTCCAAAGCGGGATAAATATATCTTCTTCCCGGGTATGAACCACCTTAATATGTGTGTTTTTTTCAACAAGTCTTCCAATTCTCTTTGTTATATCAAGGGTAATATTTTTTTCTTTTACTCCATATTTTCCTACAGTACCCCCATCTTTTCCACCATGGCCAGCGTCCAGAACAATTGTATTTAATCTCCAACGGTTTTTTACCTCCTTAATACGTGCTGCACTTTTTGAGAGAGGAGCTCGGAGAGTTACTACAATTTCATCTGGTTTAGTGCTTTGATAAAACTCAAACCCTTCAATATTTGATCGTAACTGAAATGCCAACTGTACAGATTCATCGAATTGATCTGCTACCACTTTGCGAACCACGCCTCTGGTATCAGTTCGTTTTACTTCAGCTGAATCAATTATTCCACCTTTTATCGTAAGGTAAAACCATCCATTATTATGTTTGAAGGCACTGATATTTCCATTACTAAAGCGCTCCCGTGTCTTGATTCGTAAAATAGTTCCATTTGCTTTTTCTTCAATGTTGAGTCCGGTGATATTAAAATCGACAATATTAATATCTAACAATTGTTTTATTGGGTTATAGATTATCCTTGGTAAAACAGCCATCTGAAGAATAGAAAAGAATGATTCAGCTGGAAGATAAATATCTTCTTCAACCCCGATTGAAACATGTGACATTTGATATATTTGCTCATTTATAATTATAAAACTTGTCTCCGATGATAGTTTTATCCGGTGTTCTCTCAGGTAAAGAACAATTTTCTGTCTGTCGTTATTTACATAGAGTTTTGAGGATAGTACTCTTGCCAGGTCATAAGTTGAAATGAATGTTTCGGCAACACCGTCAAGAATTTTTAGGTTGTCTTTTTCTCCTGTTTCCTGGTGAAATACTTGAACAGATGTACACATCCCTAAAGACTGAATGATTAAAAAAAGAAGTAAGATGAGTTTGGGTGAATTCATGACAGGAAATTTATTGTATATAATAATTCCGTTGCAATATGCTTAGGCTAAGGTTACAAATTAATATCGAAAATTAGTGCGCTTTCAATTTTCGGAATACTTCTTAAATATAGTGTTTCGTATGTTGCACGAATCAAGGAAGTGAAAAACCAGGGTTGTTATCATAATATATTAGGTTGAAAGAGATTCGTAAATTTAATAAATGTTTTGCGACAAATGAAAATTATGAATTCGGGAGAAAAATAAAAAATGGAAATAAAAAAGAAACACCCCAGTGAATCTGGGGTGTTTCTTTTATTAATTTAAAATGAATTACTTACTTTTTTTGATACCACAAAGCGATGATTATCAGTGCCAGTAATCCAGCAATTCCACCATCACCGAATTGGCCAACAACCCGTCCTATTCCTGCAATGACGCCAAAGTAATCATCAAAGAGAATACCGGTTATTAAGCCAAACACAATCAATGTTTTCAGTAATTCAGTTAGTTCGCCAAGCCATTTGTTGACGAAATCCAGTGCGTTTTTCATATTAGTCTCCAGTTAGGAAGAATACAATTCCTCATTTCGTATGAGGATTAAATCAGTATCCTGTCTAGTTATCCTATAAAAGAGAGTAATAACAACAGCGCTAGCAAACCTGCAAACCCGCCGTCCAGAAAAGTGCTTACAAGATCGACTAACCCTCCAATCGGATCAAATCCGGTTGGATAGAGAATGTTTACAAAGACAAAGAGAACAATTAATCCCTTTATCAAACTGACTAGACCACTGACGACACCTTGTACGGTTGAACTTATATCAGCCATTTTGTACCTCCTTGGTTATGTGGATAAGAAAAATGGGGATATCTATCCCCATTTGTTGAAGTCTTAAAAAGAAGTTTAATTAGTGTTTTCAGTTGTTTCCTCAATAATTGGGGGAATTTACAAAATTTTTTAAATAGTGCAACAAAATTATCTTTTTTTGTTTTTTTTATTGATTTTAGAAAAATATTAAAGAAATACAGGTGAAATAAATAATAAATTTCAAAGTTAACTTTTACCAAGTATTTCTACTATTTTTTTATTTACGTTATTTGGTGTCACAGATTCGAGACACTGAGAGCATAATCGCCAGTTTTTACGTTTATGTAAGCAGAATTTTTCTGGTCTAATAATGTGTCCTTTATTACCATTTGGTCCGGTCAAATCTGGATTCTGGGAACCAAATATCGCAAGTGCAGGTACTCCCACCAAACTTGAAAGATGCACAGCCATTGAGTCCAATCCTATGAGTAGTTTTTGGTTTTGCAACCAACATCCAAAGTCTAAAAGAGACCCGTTAAAAATTTCTAATTCAGGATAATCTAAGAGAATTGTTCTTGTATCATTTTGGACATCTTCGCCTTGGACGAGAGCTAAATTGTAGCTCTTTTTAAGTAATTTGATGAGTGCAATCCAGTGGTTCACGGGCCATTTTCTTTCTGGATGGTTTGCCCCTGTGTGAATTACAATTCTATTGCAACGAGAATCTTTTGTTTTTGGGAAAGAAAAGGATTTGGAAGTTTCGGAAATTGATATCCCAAGTTTATTCAAAAGATATAGTGCACGATTGCGCTGGTGAAGCTGAAAAGGAAAATCAAACGGGTGTGTGAGAAGATATTTACCCCCAGAAGCAGGGAAACCTGCCCGAAATGTGGGTTTGATTTTCCATAAAAAAAACAGATTTCTGAAATCACCCTTAAAATCTATTCCGAGATCGTAGGATTTCTGTTTAAGAATTACAGCCAAAGAGTTGGTATTCATCCATAGTTTCCACTTGTTTTTACCCCGGACCCAGGGTGCTTGGAAGGAGATTACCTCATGGACAATTTTCATTTCTTTTACCAATTCTTGGGTGTCCGGGTTTGTTATTAGCGTTAGTTCTGCATCGGGGAAGGATTTTTTAAGGACATTCAGTGCGGGAATAATGAGAATTACATCACCGATGCAGTGATATTCACCAACAATAATTTTTTTTATTTTGCTTTTGTCAAAAGCATGAAAATATTTTGGATGTGAAAAAAGAAACCAAAGGGGATGCAACAAACTGCTCAAAAGTTTTGATAGAAAAAGCCAGGTTGGATGATAAATCTCCTGTTTCATTTGACAATTCCAACTTTTTTATAGTATTCGTAAAGTTTTTTACCAACATTGACGTAATGGTGCTTTTGCATAACCCATTCTTTTCCTTTGTTTCCATAGCTTTTTATTTGATCAGGATTATTGATAAGTAAACGCAGTTTTAATTCCAGATTTGTTTCATCAACATTGACAAATGGATGATCGGGAATAAAATTCTGGTAAGTTTCATTCAGCATGGTAAGGGTACAGATTCCCATTGAAAGGGACTCAACAGAGTTCATTCCGTATCCCCAGCCACCTTTATCACCAATTTGATCGATAAAAATATCGGCATCTAATTTTCTGGTTAGGGCTTCTTGATGAGGTAAATTTTCTATAAGGTCAAATACGATGATTCCCTCATTTTCCAATTTTTTGCAGATAGCAATGATTACAGATGACCCTTTGTAATACCTGTTTGTGGGTGCGTGGCATACTCTAATGGGATTGTTAAGTTTGTGTTTAGGCGTGAAACTGTCAGTATCAAAAGGCAAGAATAAATAATTTATATTGGGATGTTTTTCCAACAGGTCTAACTCGCTTGTGAGATTTAAATCACTGATAGCATCAAGTTCTGGCATCGCGCCTCTTGTACGTAAATCTTCTCCATGATAATGGCAAACAATTTTTTTGCCCTGTTTTTTTACTTTTTTGGCAAATGAAGAATCCTTAAAAAAATCCATGCCTGATTCAAAATGATACACATCGAAATTTAACAAATCAAATTCATCAATAGCTTTTTCAACTTTCCTTTTCCATGTTGTATCCTTCATTATAAAGAAAAGTTTGTCCAACTTTCCTTCCGGAGTCCAAACAGGGGGATACCCCTTCTTTTCAGTGTAATATCCTGTTTTCCCTCTGTAAATTTTGTAAAACTGATGTCTCCAATTTGCCAATCTCTTTTTGGTGAAATCAAATGGCAAGTTTAGACAAATATCATCTCCATATTTTTTTGGGGAAGGGAAAAAAGTTACATAACGGCAATAATGACCATTTTGTTGGTGAACATTGTTCCAGAGGTTAAGAGTACCCACCGTATTTTCAGGTGATATATAAAGTATTCTCATTGGGGATTATATAATTTCAGGAATTCGTTTATTTTAGATTCCCAGTTATATTTCTCTCTGATGAGGTTTCTATTTTTTTCAATCCAATCAGATTGATTCAGTGAATGAAACGCCTCTATTATGCCAGCTGCGAGCGATGGTATATCGCTGGGTGTTGTCCAATGGACAGTGTCTGATATAAAATTACGTATTGGCGGAAGGTCGGAAGCCGCAATACAACAACCGGCAGCCATCATTTCAAACAGTTTCGTTGGCGTATTATGCCTTGTTAAGGGGTTTTCTCTAAATGGAATTACACCTACAGCATGTTTATTTAAAATTGCCCATATATCCCCATAGGGTATCTGATCCTTAACATACACGTGATCACAAAGGCTGTTTTTTGAAATAAACCTTTTTATTTGTCTTTCATATTCAGCAGTACGAAATGCACCCAATAAGGTTAAATATGCATCTGGTATTTCTGAAATCACTACCGGCAGGGCTGCCACCAAATCACCAATGCCTCTTTCTGGAGCAAGATGCCCGTGATAAATAATTGAAGAACCGCGATTGCCATCATTAGCAACATTGGATATATATTTACTTTCCGGGAAATTTTCCAATACAACCGGTTGAAAACCCCGGGAATCATAAACGGTGTTTTCCATGGGATGATTTGCCAAAACAACACGGTCAATAAACTTAAGGTGCCGTTTTTCATTGGTGTTTTTCAGAAAAATTGCAGTTTCTTTTACTGGCTTGGATCGTTGGGAAAAAGTACGATACATGGCATCTAAGTTTTCATGAACATCATAAATGATAGTCGCATGAAATCGCTGCTTTACAGATTTTGCCAGGGGCAGGAGTTCCGGCTCATGTATATGAAAAAATAAAGGAGCTTCAGATGCCTGAAGCTGATAGAAAATTTGTTTTGAATAAGACTTTACGGAAAGGTTGACAGATAAATTGATATGTTTTAACCCCGGTTCAGATAAATCTAGATCAGATTTAGATCGAGTAAAATATCTGATGAAGATGTTTTGCCTTAATAAAGTTTTTATTTGTCGATGATAAATGCGTTCATCATCAGGAAAATGCTGACAGGAGACTACCGCAATCATGTAATAAAGCTTTTTAAAGCAACCCTTTCTTCATTATTGATTACAAACAGAAACCAGGCGGTGGGGTAGGAAAAAGTTATTGCCAGTCGGATCCAAACATTATCGCCAGCGATAAAAACAATTCCCATAAAAATTACAGGATAGAGCCATGCATGCCAGTTATAAGGTACTGGATAGATTTTATAGCTACGGATAAAAACAGACAAGCTCATGAACATAAAAGCAAAGACCGTTGCCCATGCAGATCCAATTACTCCAAATCTGGGAATCAAAAAAATATTCAATGTAATATTTACTATAGCTCCTATTGCTCGGAAGATGGGAATCCAATTCGTAATCTCGCTCATGAAAACCCCCGGTAATTGGACTATATAGGTTCCAAAAAAGAAATAGGCAAACAAAATACAGAATACAACATTATTAGCAGACCAAAATTGCTCCCCGATCAATGTTTGTGAACCTATTGGGAAACGCATTATTTCAGGAACCCAGAGACTTACTGCTACAATGACAAAGCCCAGTAAACCAAGGAAAAGTGTGGCCGCCTGTGAAAAATCCTCTCTGGCACCGTCTTTCTTGCCTCGTTTTAGAAAATAGGGTGTCCAGCCCATATTGAATCCCATCACTACAATTAAACCAAACATACCCAGTTTATATCCTGCTGAATAAAGCCCTACTTCTTGTGTTCCGACCATCCAGTACAATAAATAACGATTCGCCAGTTCCATGATCATTGTAAAAATTCCGGCAGGTAAAAAAGGGATCGCAAACTTGAACACGATCTTAAGTGTTAACGGCTGAATGGTGCTGAAACTGACACGCTTTATAATGATTGGTAATGAGAGTATAAATACGGTACTGGACGCAGCCAGATTTGCAAAAAGGACCCCCGTAATACCCATTTTAAGGATGACCACAAAAAAGATATTAAATCCCATCGTGGAGAGAACGTTTGTCAAATTAAACGCAATAAATGACACCGGCTTTTCTTCAGTTCGAAGCAGTAACACTGGCAGGCCCCAAAGGGCATCCAGCAGTAGTACTCCCGACAGCACAGCGATCCACTCGGGTTTATCTACACCCAAAACTGTTTTTGCAATAATATTTCTGGAAAAGAAAAGTATACAAGAAAAAATTACACTACTGATTACTTGTAAACCATAAATTGTAGAAATATATTCTCCCCTTTCCTGACCTTCTTTTTGTACGGCATATTTCATGAGTGCTGTATCCATACCATAACGGTAAAGAATCAAGGAGAATCCCATAAAAGCATATGCCAGGGAAACCACTCCGTACTCTTCTACCGTAAAAATATGTGTATAAAGCGGAAGAAGAAAAAATGTAACTAGGCGGGTCAGAATGTGGCCGAATCCATAGATCAGCGATTGTTTCCCAAGCGTTTGAATAGACATCTATTTAGTCAAATGCAGTTTCAGTGTGTCCCGAAAAATTCCACTGGCACCAAAATTTTCTTTAAAACGAGCTAAGCCAAAATTTGGTTCCTCTTTTACTGTAAATATACCGAAATCGAAATTGGTGATGCTTTTCTGTATTGCCCAATCAAAAATGGAGTAGAACAGTAAATTCAGAGAACGAGATTCTTGAAAGTGTTCATCATGTGAGATGTAAAAAGCGAGAATAACTTTAGGATTTGCGATAAAACTCACGATACCAGATACCATTTTCTCTTTCAAAAATGCGCCATGTAGAAATATTTTATCCGGGAACAATTTTTTTAACAGGAGAAGTTCTTTTAGACTATGTGTTGGGTTTACACCATGCCTGATCTTTAGATTTTCTTTCAAAATTTTATAGAATGCTGGAAAATCGGTTGACTCTCTTATTTGAATTCCTTTCCGCTGTGCTTTTCTCACAGCTTGCCTGTGTGATGGGCGAAAACGGGCTAATGATTTTTCTATTGAATTCTCCAACTGAAGTACACTTGAAATCTCCCGGTGTTGATAAGAAAAACCATTTTTTAATAAGGCAAAATCCATATAATTTGAGGGTTGATGTCTGTAAATTATTGGAGGAAGGGTTGTCCGAATTTCATTGAATTTATGTTCAAATGCATAGGATTTTAGTGTATTTACCAGCTCCATGGTATTGCGGAAAGACATATTTTCTGAGGCCACAAAACTACCAAAGGATGCTCCAGGATGGGAAACAAGTATCTTTCTATTATGAGTTGTGATTTCTGCTGCAGGGAAAAGGGCAACAATTTTCTCCTTTTTAAAAAACATTAAACTGTGGTCCTTGAATCGTTCTGGGGGGTGATAATTAAGAAATCGCCGTGTGTGGAATAATGTGCCTCTATTGTCTTGTTTGGCGAAGGTCTCCCAATTGTCTGTATCTGAATTTTTAAATTGTTTAACTTCCATTGATTATCAATTCCTTGCTATAAATTACCGGATAAATACGCATCATTCATACTGGATTAGAAACATCGTTGTCTAACGTTACGCTCCAGTTTTAATTTGGAGAAAAGAATCATAGGAAAAGACATGCCAGATACAACCATTGCTCGAGTTCAAGCTAGGGAAATACTTGATTCCCGGGGAAATCCAACCGTAGAAGTGGATGTTCATTTGAGCGATGGAAATTTCGGAAGAGCGGCGGTTCCTTCCGGAGCATCCACAGGAGAGCATGAGGCAATGGAACTGAGAGATGGGGATGAGAACCGATTCCTGGGCAAGGGAGTACTCAATGCGGTTCGGAACGTAAACCAACAGATTAATCCAATAGTAAAAGGTTACAACGCCTTCGATCAGAAAACCCTGGATACATGTATGATTGACTTGGATGGAACGCCGAATAAATCAAATCTGGGTACGAACGCGATATTAGGTGTTTCTATGGCTGTATCCCGGGCAGCAGCAGCAAGCCAGAATCTTCCACTGTACCGTTACTTGAATTCTGAAGCCTGCCTTCTTCCAGTCCCGATGCTGAATATCATCAATGGCGGGAGGCATGCCGACAACAATGTGGACATCCAGGAATTTATGGTTTTTCCTCTTGGGGCAGACTCTTTTTCTCACGCACTGCGCATGAGTGCGGAAATCTTTCATCATCTGAAAAATGTACTTATCAGTAAAGGATTGAATACGTCTGTGGGTGATGAAGGTGGTTTTGCTCCAAACTTGAATTCCAATGCGGAAGCCATCGAGATCATTTTAGAGGCGGTGGAGAAAGCTGGTTATTCCGCCGGAAAAGATATTTTCCTGGCTGTGGACGCAGCTGCCAGTGAGTTTTACAGTAATAGGAAATATCATCTGGAAGCGGAAGACCAGACACTCACTTCTGATGAAATGGTGGAATATTTCAAAAGTTTAACAAAAAAATACCCGATTATATCCATTGAAGACGGGCTGGCAGAAAACGATTGGGAAGGCTGGAGGGTATTAAATGGTGAAATGGGATCAAAAATTCAAATTGTCGGCGATGACCTGACCGTAACAAATATTTCTAGGCTTCAACGTGCAATTGATGAACAATCCATGAATGCCGTCCTTATAAAACTAAACCAGATTGGAACGGTTACAGAAACGGTGGAAGCGGTGGAACTGGCACGAAAAACCGGATTTGGTGTTGTCATATCTCATCGCTCCGGGGAAACAGAAGACACTTTTATCGCAGACTTTGCAGTTGCAATGGGAATGGGACAGATCAAGACCGGCTCTTCATCCCGCACCGATAGAATGTGTAAATATAATCAACTTCTCAGAATTGAAGAAGAATTAGGTACGTCTGCCCAATTCCCTGGTAGAAAAGTGCTGGGTCAATTGTGAGTCTTTTTCAATCAAAGCGTCGTCGTCGAAAACCAAAACTGATTCATAAAAATTCACGGAATGTTCAGCGACGAATAATTCGCTGGATGCTTTTGCTTATAGCAGGTGTTTTACTTATTATTTTTATCTTTGGAGATCATGGAATGTACCAGCTTTATCGTCTGAGAGCAGAAAGATCAGCAAACCAGGCACTTATTACAGAGTTACGAAAGGAACGGGGAAAACTTGAAGAAGAAAAATTTCGTTTGACAACGGATATGGAATATATAGAACGTATCGCGCGGGAACGATACAGAATGGTTAAGAAAGGTGAAAAAGTCTTTAGAGTAATCCCCAAAGAAGACTAAGTATATTTTTAAACTCTAACTAATAAAATACACGGACTCAGTTCAGTTTACCGTTTCATAATGGTAGAAGAATAAATTGAAGATTTTATAATTGTTTAAAGTTTCTGTGAAAATAGTAAACCCGGCATAATCCGAAAAAGTACTAGCATCATAAGACTAATCCCCTACTGTGTTATTATATTGGTTTTGAGAAAAGCATCAAGGTAAATCTCTACACGTCTATTTTTAGATTTACCTTCTTCAATTGCCAGGGAGTTATTCGCGACAGTATCCATTGCGACTGCTGGTCGGAATTCACCGTAACCCATGGCGGAAAATTCTTTTTCGGGGATTTTGGATTTTTCGCTTATATATTTTACTATATTTAAAGCCCGGGTAGTTGAAAGATCCCAATTGCTTTCAAATTTGGAATTCTTAGGAACCAAATCACTATCTGTATGGCCTTCACATCGGATTTCAACATTTAGTTCTTTACCCAGTTTAAGTATAGCGGTCATAAATTTGGTATATTTTGGATCCTTTTCAATGTGAAGGAGTTTGGATACTCGAATTATAGCGCCGATTTGATCAAGCAAAGGCAAGGCGCTTGGAAGAACATCAGCCTTCAGGGAATTAAATAAACGGCCGCTGCTTATGGTGAGTTTCACGCCCTTGGTTTCACGTGTTACTTTTAGGTAGTTAGATTCAATCTTTTTCAGTTCGAAATAGGTTTCGTTTAACAATTTATTAATGACATGGTCAATTTGTTTTTCTTCCTCGTTAAGAATAACGAGCAATAGAACAAAGAAGGTGAGCAGTAGGGTGACTAAATC
>Ga0208879_1000770_pt1 | contig 32019 bp, 32 predicted proteins | sample Knorr_S15_td_Bot_FD_185605 | JGI IMG/M metagenome (GOLD analysis project Ga0208879, IMG submission 185605) | Marine microbial communities from Southern Atlantic Ocean transect - Knorr_S15_td_Bottom_ad_5009_LV_A (SPAdes) (version 2) | ecosystem: Environmental > Aquatic > Marine > Oceanic | place...
CTGCTGCTGCAACACCTGCAACTTCTGCAATTACTGGCTTAGAGTTATTGGTAATCAACTGCATAAGTTTGGAGCAAACTGTGAACACCTCTTTAAAATACTCATGGCCGTTATCAGCATTATTTCGACCGGCTGACATTTGTTTTAAGTCATGGCCTGCACAAAAGGCGGGGCCCTTTCCCGCAATAACTATAACTCTAACCGCATCATTTTTTGAGGCTTGATCTAAGGAATTAGTAAGTTTGGCCATCATCTCTTCAGATAACGCATTTCTTCGCTTACTATCATTCAATGTTAAGCGCATTACTCCACTTTCAGTCAACTCTTCAAGCAATATATCTGACTGAATAGAGCTACTAGTATTGTTGTGATTGCCACTCATAATATTATCTATAAACTAATTAAATGCTAATGTTAACCTCAACGCCACCATCCAGGGTGTTTGCAATAAAACAATATCTGTGAGCTCTATCATGCATCTTTACCATTTCTTCTTCACTGATTTCAAAGCCACTGTCGAATGATACTTTTGGATTTAAATCAATTCGACTAACGGTCATTTGACCTTTGCTATTTTTTCCCAAGTGGGCAATTGCCTGGTCATCATAGGAAAATAAAGGCCATTTTGTTTTTGCTGCTAAAGCCAAAAAAGTCATCATATGACAGCTACTTAACGAAGCTGCTAATGCCTGCTCTGGATTTGTGTTTAGAGCAGACCCTCCCCAGTCAGGAGCAGTGTCGGCAGTGACTTTGAATTTATCATTGTAGGTAACCTCGTGTTCACTAGAAAACTCGCCTGGTATGAGTTTGGTTTCTTTTCTTCTCCAGCAAAGATTAATTGATAATTCTGACATTTTTTCTCCTGTATTCGAGGGACGGGATTGGTTTATTTTACGTAATTGAGGCTAGGCGTTTCTTGGGATCATAAAAAGGCTTTTCAACGACTTTCAAGGGATATGTTCCATGAGACGTCACAACGCTTGCAGTAGTATTGAGGCTTGAGTGATCGATATTCATCATAGCGAGGGCAATATTTTTATTAAGGCGAGGTGAGTGGACTGCCGAAGTTACGAACCCAACTTGCTCCGAATCAATAAAAATTGGCCAATAAGTAGTATTTGAGTTTTCCAAAGGCGAGCAGTTAATTACTATTCCAACCTGTCGACGATTTACACCTTCTTCCTTTATTTTTTTTAGAGCATTTTTACCAATAAAGTCAGCATCCATTTCAAGGTCAACTAGTCGGCCTAAATCAAGCTCAAAGGGGTTTGTATTGCAATCCATATCTGCTTGATAAGAGAGCATGCCACCCTCTATTCTTCTTATAGTTGACGTATGACCTGGTGATAACCCGAGTGGCTGACCAATCCTCATCAAGCAGTCCCAGAGTTCATTTCCACGAGAACCATCACGTAGATAAATTTCATAGCCAAGCTCGCTAGACCAGCCAGTTCTTGAAATAATTAACGGAATACCATTCAACTCAAACTCTTTTAACCAGAAATATTTTAAATTTTCAATCTCTTCTCCAAAGATGGCCTTCATGATTTCGCCTGATTTCGGGCCTTGTAGTTGGAGGGGTGAGACATCTGGCTCGCATAGCGTTACGTCCATGCCAGAATTAACTGCTACGCCCTTAGCCCACATCAAAATATCACTATCAGCAAGAGACAGCCAGAAGTGGTTTTCAGCCAGTCTTAGCAACACGGGGTCATTTAAAACACCACCACTTTCATCAGTAATAAATACATACTTGCACTGGCCAATCGCACATTTTGAAAGGTTGCGCGGGGTCAGTATTTGAACAAATTTTGCAGCGTCTGGACCGGTAATTTCAACTTGGCGCTCAACCGCAACATCACATAAAATTGCGTCATTGACAAGATTCCAGAAATTTTTTACCGGATCACCAAAATCGCGCGGAATATACATATGGTTGTACACCGAAAAACCCTTCGCACCCGATCGCACAGTTGCATCAAAATAGGGTGATCTGCGTATTTGTGTACCAAAACCGACATCGCCAGTCATAGACTTTTTCATTATAGGTTCGCCATGTAAATAAAATTATGCAGATAATGATACGCATTTTCCACTATCCACTTAGACTGAACTAGGCAGCCATTACAGACTAATTGGTCTTTATATTGGCGCTTCCCACAGTAGTTCGGTCTAAACTCTTGGGCTATGACCATTAACTGACCAAAGTCATCAACTATGGCATTGTGAGCTTGGGCTTTACCGATTTAATTTCACGGGTTACGATATACGTAAAATAACGGTCTATTCCTAAGTTTTCAAGCAGCAACCCGTCAATCAGTTGCTGATAGGCATCAATATTTGGCACTACCAACTTCATGATGTAATCCACCCCACCGCCTGTGGCAATACATTCGACAATTTCGTCAATTTTGTGAATCCGCTTTTCGAAACGCTCAAAATCTTCATAGCGATGTCGCTTCAGAGAAACCTCCAACATCACAGTGGTCATCTTAGCGATAAGTTCAAACGCAATTTCTGCGTGATAGCCTCGAATAATTCCGGCTTTTTCGAGACGATTCAGCCTGATCCAGCATGGCGTTGCTGATAGATTCACTTTTTCAGCAAGTGCTGTCTTGCTCACACGGCCGCACTCTTGTACAGTGGCAAGAATGCGAATATCTATAGCATCAAGTTTTAACAAGGACATGATTGTGGCGACTTTTAGTCAAAGAATTATGTGATGAGTTACCCGTATGTTACTACATCCATAACTCAAATGATCAGGGCTCCTTTTCTTTCCTCCAACTCACGTGCGAGGGGGTACAACAGTAGCAACAAAGAAGTTTATTCATTTATTGCCACATAAAAAATGCTTCACAGCCCCTTTATACTTATTAATAGTCGAATTACTCAATGTACTTGGAAGAACTCTCAAGCCGCTAACAATATCAAGTTTGGTTATATTGATAAGTAACTCATCTCCAAATAAGTTCTCCCAATATTCTATTCGCCCTTGGTGAGACCTTGGTGGAGTTTCGCCTTGATACCTTATACCCAGATATTCTCTAGAGGCACCCTTAAAGGTGGTTGTATTACTCATCCCGCCATAAGCCAATGAGCGCTTCTATCCCCTTCTACCTTAAGAGAGAACTCCATAGCAAGCCTCTTGCTAGGGAAGGTTTTAGATATAGTCTTTATGCCCTTTATGCGGACAAAGACACGGTATGAAGTTCCTTTTTTATTTGAAAGTTTTTGTATTGTTGACATAGTAAATCTCCAGTTAAGTGCACAAAAAACGCACGAAATATGAAAATTTGAAATTAAATAGAACCTTATTACTTGGTTCTTGAATCCAGCGTCACTTTACTCTAACAACATACTTCATAAGGTTTTAAATTGGCGCGTCCGAGGTGATTCGAACACCCGACATTCGGCTTCGGAGGCCGACACTCTATCCAGCTGAGCTACGGACGCATGGGTTGAATTGATATTTCTCAATATTAGGGATAAATTAGCTAATGACACGGGTAAGGGATTTTACCGGAGTGTCTGTATTTAACACCTGTATTCAACAACAAAAGTTGCCATTAAATACTTTGCAACATCCCTTGCACACCAAAGCGATCCACCTTAATCATTACGGTCGATTGGTAGTATTTTATTAAGCTGTCTTCATTAAGAACGATATCGAAAATCTGCCAATGATTGTTTGCGTTCTTATGAAACCATAAGTCAAAGTAAACACCCTGTTGAGAAAGCCCGCTGATATTAAGTTTGACGGAAATCTTGCCGCCCAGTTCAGGCTTGGCAGAAACAAAGGAGAGCTTCAAGGTTTGCGATTGCACCAGCTTGTACAACAACGTATTAATCATGTTGTTTTTTAGTCGCAGGGCAAAGTACTGAGCCTCGCTATTGCTCAGTTGTTGATTTGAGGGCATAACAAGTAAAACCTCATTGGCAATAAAGCCGAAATCAAATAATGGCACAACCTCCTCGAGTACCAACTGCTCCATCGATTCGGGAGAATAGGTTAGGCTTTGTGTTATTTGATTGAGGCTGGCGATCGCATTTTGGATCGCATAAACAGGACTATCCTCCACCTCGTCTGAGGCGGCAAAACTTTGAGAAAACACCAGCGTCAAGATTAATGCACAAGCAGAAAATCTCTTCATTTTTTTCTCCATAATGGCCAAAGAAAACCAAGTAAAATTGATACAAATTATTCCCGTTCTGCCCTATTATATTGACATTTAGCGTAAGTAAATACTTATTATTATGACATTCTTGAGTCGCCCTTTTAAATCCACATTATTACTCTTAAGCCTTTTTATAACAGGGTTTGTTAATACTTGCTATGCAGACGAACAATACTCATCACTCGAGTCTCCTGATTTTTTTAAGGAACTAAGCACGTTCACCACCATTTACACCCAAATTAAAAAATACTATGTTGATGAGGTGGATGATAAAACGCTCTTTGAAAATGCCATTCAAGGTATGCTTGAAGGGCTGGACCCCTATTCAACACATCTTAACCCGGCCGACCAAGCCGATTTAGTGGAATCAACGATGGGCCAATTTGGCGGCCTGGGGATTGTTATCGCAACCCATGGGGAATTGATTCAGATTATTTCCCCAATTGATGACACACCCGCTTATCGTGCTGGCCTACAAGCGGGAGATCTCATTCTTAAAATAGATGATCAGTACGTTAGTGAGATTAATCTTCAAGATGGTGTCAAATTAATGCGCGGGTTGCCAGGCACAAAAGTCAGCCTAACAATTAGGCGTGCAGATCAAGCGCCGTTTGAGTTGGAAATCAAAAGAGAAATTATTACCATCACCTCTGTCAGGGGTTATCTTCTTGAAGACGGTATGGCTTACATTAGAATTTCGAACTTTCAACTGCCAAGCGCGAGATTACTGAAAAAGATTGTATTGAAGTTAACACATCAAAATAAAGGCGAATTAAGCTCCCTTATTTTGGATTTAAGAAACAATCCTGGTGGCGCACTTGCCGCAGCAATCGATATTTCAAACCTTTTTATTGACAGCCCAGGCATTGTTGTTTACACCGAAGGTAGGGTTGATAATGCCAGTATGCGCTTTGACACCAAACGTGGCGATATTCTAAACGGCGCACCGATGGTAACCCTTATTAACGGGGGCTCCGCCTCTGCCTCCGAAATCGTTGCTGGCGCCTTACAAGATCATCAGCGCTCAATTATTATGGGACAAACTTCGTTTGGCAAGGGCTCTGTGCAGTCATTGATTGATCTAGAGGGCGGCTATGGCATGAAACTCACCACGGCACGCTTCTACACCCCATCTGGCCACGTCATTCAAGACAAAGGCATTAGTCCAGATATTGTTCTTGAAAAGCCTGCAGTCGACGAGGCCGAGGAAGAATCTGAATCTGAAGATGTGCAAGATTCAGAAAATCACATGAATGGAGATCCGACAAAGCTCAATGAAGGCGAGATACTTGAAAGACAAAATGCCATTAAAGAAAAGACTGACAAGGAAGTTATCGAGTTATTGTTACAAGACTATGGCGTTCAACAGGCCATGAATCATCTAAGAGCACTCACCACAACCAACATTATTTAATGGCTAACGTTCTATCCATTGCTAATCAAAAAGGGGGTGTTGGAAAAACAACCACTGCCGTTAACTTAAGCGCTGCACTTAGCACGGTTAACAAACGCGTATTGTTGGTTGATATTGACCCTCAAGGTAACGCCACCATGGGCTGTGGTATTGATAAATACAATCTCGAACATAGCATTTGCGAACTACTGCTAGATGAGTGCACCTTAGAGCAAGCGATTATCGCTTCAGAAGACGCCTTAATTGACCTTATTGGCGCCAATACCGATTTGATTGCTGCCGAAGTTGCACTACTCAAAGATAATGGCAATAAAACAAAATTAAAGGGCTTAATCGATCAACGACGTGACAACTACGACTACATTATCATTGATTGCCCTCCTTCGCTTAACATGCTCACTATCAATGCCTTTACCGCCAGTGACGGTATTGTTATTCCCATGCAATGTGAATACTACGCATTGGAGGGCTTAAGCTCCCTGATTGAGACAATCACAAAAATACAAGCCACTAGTAATCCCAACCTTGAAATCTGTGGCATTATCAGAACCATGTACGACACTAGGAACAACCTATCTAATGAGGTTTCTGTGCAATTATCTCAACACTTTACGCACAAAGTTTTTAAAACAATAATCCCTAGAAATGTAAAATTAGCTGAAGCACCCAGTTTTGGCGTCTCAGCAATCAATTACGCTAGATCCTCCAAAGGGGCTATCGCCTATGTGGCATTAGCGAGTGAAATAATACGTAGAACGCAGTAAATACTATGGCAAAAAAATCTAAATTAGGAAGAGGTCTGGACATATTATTGGGCCAGTCAATTGAAAATCCTGCGCGAGCTCACACCGATGACAAGCTGGTGCAAATGCAACTCGATCAATTACAGCGCGGGCAATTTCAGCCGCGCTCAAAATTCGACAGTTCAAAGTTGGACGAGTTGACACAATCTATCGCCTCTCAGGGCGTTATACAGCCTTTGGTTGTTAGAGAAGTAGCAGAAAATAAATTTGAAATTATTGCTGGTGAGCGTCGTTGGCGCGCTGCCAAACAAGCAGGACTTAACGAAGTTCCTGTTGTTATTAGAGATATTAACGACCAAGTGGCATTGGCCATTGCGCTAATTGAAAACATCCAAAGAGAGTCTTTAACACCTATTGAAGAGGCAAAAGCGCTCTCCAGACTGATTCAAGACTTCAAGATGACGCATGAGGAGATTTCTCAAGTAGTCGGAAGATCGCGCTCAGCTGTGAGCAATTTACTGCGCTTATTAAAGCTAAGCGATGCCGTTAAGGCACTACTAGAAAACGGCGATATTGAAATGGGACATGCGCGCGCCTTACTGCCTTTGCCTAACGAGTTTCAAATTCAGCTGGCACAAGAAGTTGCCACTAGAGGGTTGTCCGTTAGACAAACAGAGATATTGGTTAGGCAGGCTCTTAACCCAAGCCCAAAAAATATCAAACATCCTAACCCTCAATGGCTAGAGATGACCGAATCAATCTCCAAGAGACTCAACTCAAAAGCCGAAATCAAGCCAGGCAAAGGCGATACTGGAAAAATCATCATTCATTTCGACTCCAAGGAATCGCTAAACGATATCTTTAAAAAGATTAGCGACTAATAGACTCTACTAATCAATTCCACCGATCCTTGAAAACTGCATGGTTTTATATTGCCAATCAAGATGCATCCAAACCCCAACGGCTTTACCGATAATATAGCTCTCAGGAACAAAACCCCATACTCGTGAATCACTACTATATGCCCTATTATCGCCCATCACGAAGTAATGCCCTTCTGGTACGGTTGTTTCTTCTAATTCTGGCGAATAACCTCTAGGATGAAGCAGGATATCATGATTTCCACCTTCTATCTTTTCTCTAACAAGATCATAGCCACTCATGGCACGACCCGAATCAACACCCTTATAAGAACCAATTTCACTGTAGTCAATCTCATTGCCGTTAATCGTTAAGCGGTCTCTTGTGTAACTGATGGTATCACCCGGAAGGCCAATAATGCGCTTAATAAAGTCAGCACCCTTATAAGCTTTATCTTTATTATAGTTAGGATATCTAAAGACCACAACATCACCGCGTTCTGGCGCTGAAAACTCAATCAATTGAGTGTTGGTAATTGGCAGCCTTAAGCCATAATCAAACTTGTTAACAACAATAAAATCGCCGGTTAACAAGGTTGGCATCATCGAGTTTGATGGCACTCGAAACGGCTCAAAGACAAATCCGCGGAAGAGTATTACTAATATAAGAATAGGAAAGAATTCAATCGACCACTGCACAATTTTTGGTCGGTGCTTGTACTTTTCGTTCTTTGAAAATTTTAGAAAAATAAGAAAATAAAAGAATTTACCCAAAGTCGATTGATTGGCACTTTGTGTGTCGTCACCATTTCGCTTGCTGGCGAAAAAAAGCAAGTCAACAATAACAATAACAAGGGCTAACACTAGGGCGGCAAACAAGTAAGCCACAACATCCCAGGCAAAGAATGATTCAGCGTTTGCAAGTACTCCTGAACTAATATCGTTGCTCATTTATTCATTTCCTAAAAATATTGGTTTGTATTATAACTGCGGAGCTTCACTTGTTTAGCTTGTCTCGTTGATGTTCATGCCAATCTGCGTGCACAGCTGGACAAAATTTGGAAAAGATGTTTGTACATTATCCACCCCTTCAATTTGAATTTCGTGCTCACACCTCAGTGAAGCAATTGCAAAAGACATCGATATGCGATGATCGTGGTGTGACTGAATCACAGAATCTGGCTTGCAAAACTCACCGCCTTGGATGCGGATACCGTCTTCCAGTACTTCGTTTTCAATACCCAAAATATCAAGCCCGTCAGCCATCACTTGGATGCGGTCCGATTCTTTAACGCGCAACTCGCGCGCGCCGGTCAACACGGTTTCACCTGTGGCACAGCTAGCCGCAATAAAAATTGATGGAAATTCATCAATAGCAAGCGGCACTAAATTTTTCGGGATATTAATTCCTTTTAAGTTTGATGATTGCACACGAATATCAGCCACCAATTCGCCGCCCGATACGCGCTCATTGCTCAACGCAATATTGCCGCCCATCAATTTAAGAATATCAATCACGCCCGTACGAGTTGGGTTAATATTAACCGCTTCAAGAGTAATGTCAGAATCCTTAGCAATACACCCCGCCACCATAAAAAATGCAGAAGATGAAATGTCGCTTGGCACTTCAATATCACACGCTGTTAGCTCGCCGCCGCCAGTGAGAGAGATGCGACCATTGTCGGTCTTAACATCATAACCAAAGCCTCTAAGCATTCGCTCTGTGTGATCTCGAGTGATGCCGCCTTCGGTAACAGAGGTCGTGCCCTGCGCATAAAGTCCGGCCAACAAAAGACAAGATTTAATTTGTGCGGAGGCAACTGGCAAGACGTAATCAATTGCACTTAGCTTTTGCCCGCCCTCAATAATCAATGGCGGCTTACTATCTTGAGAGTCAATTTTTGCACCCATCGTGCTTAGCGGATCAATCACTCGTCCCATCGGTCTTTTCGTGAGCGACTCATCACCATGCAGTTCACAATCAAAACTTTGCGCACTCAACAATCCAGACATTAATCGCATTGAGGTGCCGGAATTACCCAAATCTAGAGCGCCTGAAGGCGCCTTAAGTCCGTGCATGCCAACACCATGAATCGTAACATTTGAGCCATCTCGTTCAATTTTAACACCCATATCTTGAAATGCTTTAAGGGTAGACAGTGCATCTTCGCCCTCCAAGAAACCACTGACTCGAGTTACGCCGTTAGCAATCGAGCCAAGCATAATGGAGCGATGTGAAATTGACTTGTCGCCCGGAACTTTAATCGTGCCTTTTAATGATTGTGCGGGTGATACTACAAAACTACTCATACTTTCCTTTTGGATCTCTATTTAAACCAACCACTGATCACGAGTACTTTTTGCATCTCGAAACAGGGTCTCTATTGCTGTTGTGTTTTCATTCTCTATCACGTCAATCAAATTGTCTAATGTGTCTCTATAGCCCTTGATATGCTTAACAATAGCCTCTTTGTTGTTAAGGCAAATATCACGCCACATAATTGGATCGCCAGAAGCAATACGAGAGAAATCTCTAAAGCCACCAGCAGCATACAAACTAGCGCTTGGGTGCTGAGAGATTAGATAATTCATAATCGAAAAAGCTAACATATGCGGTAAATGAGACGTCATACCTAGTAGCTCATCGTGTGAGGCGGCACTCATCACGTCAACAGTTGCACCGGCCGCTTGCCAAATACTTTTTACCGCTTCAACCGCTTCTGATGAACTTGACTCAGTTGGTGTAATAATCACCTTTCTTCCCACAAACAAGTCACCATCACTGGCCTCAAAGCCACTTTTTTCTTTGCCGGCAATCGGGTGTGCTGGTACAAAATTACTTGGCAAGGAGCCAAAAACCGATTTTACAACCTTAATAACACTAGCCTTTGTACTGCCAACATCGGTAATAACCGTCGACGCATCCACATGCTCCTGGATGCTTTTAAGAATAGATTCAAAACTCCCGACTGGTGTCGCAATAACAACCATATCAGCACCATTAAGTGCCTCTTTAATATCGGTGGTGTAGTTGGTAATAACACCGCTCTTTTTCGCCGCTTGTAGTCTCTTCGCATCTCGACCAAAACCAACAATATGTGTGGCTTGTTTGCTACGAATCATCGCCTTAGCCAAAGATCCGCCAATTAATCCCACGCCAACAATACAAATTTTATTCATCACAATACGGCTTCGAGCGCCTCAAGAAGACGTGTGTTTTCAGCCTCAGTGCCTACCGAGACTCTGAGGTAGTTTGGCATCTCAACCGGGCGAACAATCACACCCTCTGTTAATAATTTCTCAAAAATATCACTGGCATTGCCCACTTCAACAGCAACAAAATTTGCTGAAGATGCAATAAATGTTAGGCCAAGTTTTGCGAAACCAGCCTCAAGCTGCTTAATGCCTGCGTTATTAACCCCGATCGATTTTTGTAAATACTCATCATCCGCTAAAGCGGCAATAGCTGCACTTTGAGCAACGTGGTTAACGTTAAATGGCTCTCGCACTCTATTAATGTAGTCGGCAATTTCAGCGCTTGATATGGCATAGCCCACCCTAAGTCCCGCAAGACCATAGGCTTTTGAAAAAGTACGAGTGATGATTAAGTTACTAAAAACACCAAGCCAACTAATAGTAGGATCGTCATCGACATTTAAATATTCAATATAAGCCTGATCCAAAACCACAGGAATAGTCTCAGGAACCCTCTCCAAGAAACTGTACAACTCATCGTTAGAAAGCAATGTACCTGTCGGATTATTTGGATTGGCCACAAAAATTAATTTTGTATTATCATTAACCATCGACAGCATTGCTTCTAAATCGTGGCCAAAATCCTTGGCTGGTGTGACTTTTGCAGTCGCGCCTAGTGCTTGCGTTGCCAAAGGGTAAACAGGAAACGCATACTGGGAAAAAACCACTTCATCACTGGCTGCAGAGACAAACACTCGAGCAATCAGTTCAAGCACTTCATTGGAGCCGTTACCAAGCGTTAAGGTGTCAATTGATACACCAAGATGTTCGCCTAATGCACTCTTAAGATTAAAGCCATTACCATCAGGGTAGCGATAAATTTCTGCAAGAGACTCTTTAATTGCCTCAATAACTTTTGCGCTAGCGCCCAAAGGATTCTCGTTCGAAGCAAGTTTGATAACCGTTTCAAGACCAAGTTCACGTTTTAGTTCTTCGATTGGCTTGCCACCTTGATACGGTCTCAAGCCAAGAATGGATTTGCAAACGTTCATAATATAGCGATTGGGTAGGAGCCAAGAATATCGAGCTTCGAAACGTATTTTCCAACCTCTTTTAAAGCGGACTGAACATTGGCATCGCTTTGATGACCTTCTATATCAATGAAAAATAAGTACTCCCACTTTACGCCGGGAATGGGGTGTCTTGCTAATTGCAGCATATTTATACCATGTTTTTTAAAAGGTTCAAGTAAATCGAAAAGCGCACCAGATTCGTGTTTTGTAACAACAAGCAATGAGGTTTTATCTTTGCCGCCAGCAGGCACAGAGTCTTTGCCAATAGCAACAAATCGAGTGACATTACCCGCCCTATCTTCAATATTTTTTGCCACACGCTGCAGGCTGTATAGGCCAAGTGCCGCTTCAGAAGCAATCGCTGCTGCATTGGATTCGTCCTTAACCATGCGTGCCGCCAGGGCATTCGATGCAACTGCACGCAATTCGGCTTTAGGATGATGATTGGCCAACCAGCGACGACATTGATCAAGCGCCTGCTGATGAGCGTAAATTATTTTAATTTCTTGCGCCTGGTCCTGCATCATTAGTTGATGAGAAATCGCGATTTCAACTTCACCACAAATGTGTAAATCGTGACTGTAAAGCAAATCCAACGTGGCACCAATTACACCATTCGAGGAGTTTTCAATAGGTACAACACCATAGTGTGCATTTTCCGTTTCCACTTGATGAAAAATTTCGTCAATGTTGCCACAATCAAGCGTAGAAACAGCGTGACCAAAGTGCTTCAGTGCCGCCTCTTGGGTGAAAGTGCCCTCGGGCCCTAAAAATGCAATTTTGAGAGGCTGCTCAAGTGCAAGACAAGCAGACATAATTTCGCGAAAGATATGCCCTACATCCTTATCTTTTAACAAGCTTTTATTGCGCTTAATAACACGAGACAAGACTTGCGCCTCCCTCTCTGGGCGATAAAACACACTCTGCGTATTGGTTTCTTTTTTAACCTTGGCAACTTCGGCCGCTAAATCTGCACGCGTTGCAATGAGCGCCTGAATTTTTTCGTCTAGGGCGTCAATTTTCATTCTTAAATCTTTTAAAGCTTGCTCTTTCATACCAGTTGTAAATTTTATTAGATTTGGGCGGCCTATGTGTCTTCTTTAAGCCTGTGTTCTTTCAAATTCTTTCATAAAGCCAACTAACGCTTCAACGCCATTAAGCTCCATTGCATTATAGATGCTGGCACGCATGCCGCCAACCGCTTTATGACCTTTTAATGCCAATAAACCCGCGTTAGATGCAGATTTAACAAACTGAGCATCAAGTTTAGTATCAGCGAGGAAGAACGGTACATTCATCCAAGAGCGGTAACGTGGCGCTACATTGTTTGAATAAAAATCTGACCGATCAATGGTTTGATACAACAATTGGGATTTCTTTTCATTTTGCTTAGCAATCGCCTCAATACCACCCAACTCCTTTAACCACTCAAAGACCAATGCTGCCGCATACCAAGCAAACGTGCACGGCGTGTTGTACATCGAATCGTTATTGGCTTGCAATACATAATCAAACATAACAGGCTGGCTAGCCATTACGTTGCCAATTAAATCCTCCCTGACAATAACCACGGTTAGGCCTGCAGCACCGATGTTCTTTTGCGCGCCCGCGTAAACCACACCAAATTTAGTGACATCAATTGGTCGAGAAAGAATCGAAGATGACATATCAGCCACTACCGGCATATCCACTTCAGGAACATAGTCAAATTCAAGACCGGCAATAGTTTCATTGGGCGTGTAGTGCAAATAAGCCGCGTTTTCGTCAATATTCCAATCGGAAAAATCCTGGATATCAGTAAAACCGTTGTCGCTACTATTGGTGCAAACATTAACATTGCAATAACGAACACCCTCTTTAATGGCCTTTTCAGACCAATGCCCAGTATGGTTGTAATTGGCTGTTTTCTTACCACGTAACAAGTTAATCGGCACCATAGAGAATTGCTGGGAAGCGCCGCCCTGTAAAAACAAAACCTTGTAATTATCAGGTATCGCCATTAAGTCTCTAAGGTCTTGCACAGCTTTTCTCGCCAGCGCCATAAAGTCCACCCCTCGGTGAGAGATTTCAATCGCAGAAGCTTTTGCATTACCAAATTTGAGTAAATTACGTTGAATTTTATGAAGCACCAGGCTGGGTAGCGCTGATGGGCCTGCACTAAAATTAAAAACCTGCTCCATGAAAGTAAATTAACTGTTGGGAGTTCCTAAGTATTTTACCTCAGACTATCAATTTAGCTTGATTAGTAGACCATATTTATTCATCCCAAAGTTAAGATTTTTACACTAGAATAGCAGCAAATAACAGAGACTCAAAATATGGATAGCTCATACAAAAAACGCATGCAAAAGAAAAAAGCCTACATCGATTCAAGGATAGAGGCTGCCAATATTGATAAAGGCATTATTGTCTTATTAACTGGCAATGGCAAAGGCAAATCTTCGTCCGCAATGGGGATGATCTGTCGTGCACTGGGCTATGACTTAAAAGTGGGCTTAGTGCGTTTTCTCAAGGGCGCTCAAGATACCGGCGAAGACTTATTTCTTAACAATCACAAGAACGTTTCTACAGCCTTGATGGAAAGTGGCTTTACTTGGGACACGCAGGATAAAGAACTGGACATTCAAAAAGCAGTTGAAACCTGGAATAAGGCCAAAACATTTCTGCAGGACCCGGCTATTGATTTAGTAATCATTGATGAGTTAACTTACATGATTAATTACAGCTATCTTGACGAATCAGACATTATTGAAATGCTCAATAATCGCCCGGAAAATCAGCACGTTGTTATAACCGGCCGAGCGGCAAGCAAAGCGTTAATTGAGATCTCTGATACGGTCAGTGAAATTCAAGATGTTAAGCACGCTTTTAGGGCTAACATCAAAGCGCAAAAAGGCGTTGATTACTAACGCTTAAACAATATAAATCCAAAAAACAAATGCACCCAATAATGCACCAAAAATTGTATCAACAATGTAGTGTTGCTTGGTAAGCAGACAGCTGATTGCAATAAAAACTGGGAACGACCAAATAGCCACTACAATCCCTGGATGCACAGCTGCGCTATTGTTGATCATGTGCAAAGAAGTCATCATTGCAACACTCACATGCATAGAAGGGAAGCAATTGGTTGCTGCATCGAAACTCTGCACGTATTTTAGAAATTTTTGAGACTTGCCAGAACTCTCGCTAAAATCGCGCCAACGAGCCGGGGTTACAATTGGGTAAAAAGTAAAAAATAGTATTTGGATAAAGGCCAGCAATAAAAAGTTAGCAGCAATATAGGCAAACTGCTGAAAACTGCCAATCGAAAAAACCAGACCGATGATCATCGGATAGTACAAACCACTATACAACCAAGTCCAACTAGGAATAAAAGGTATTTTATCGTCTACTCTAGTGCTTAACTCTCTCGGTTCTTTAAAGGGGTGGTTTTGTGGAAAAAAATAGAATTGGTAGACACCAACAATTAGAATAATACTGATGAGTATCATCAACAAAGTATCAAGCGTAGTCATAGAGTTTAGTGCGCCTATTGAATCCCAACAGGGAAAGATGTTAACACACTCAACAAAAAATACGCTCAGAATTAACCATTAATGCCTTCTTAAGTATTCTCGTTTAAGTGGTCTAGCGCCTCAGATAGACGCTCAACTGCGACCACTTTCATACCTTTTAATGGTTTTTTTGGCACATTGGCCTTAGGTACGATGGCCACCTTAAAGCCTTGTTTTTGCGCTTCTGCAAGCCTCTCTTGAGCGTTGTATACCGGCCTAACTTCGCCAGCAAGTCCAACCTCACCAAAAGCAATCCAATCCTTAGGAATAACTTTATCACGAAGACTTGAAACAATGGCTAACATCACCACTAGATCGGAGGCTGTTTCACTGACTTTGATGCCACCAACGACGTTGATAAAAACATCCTGATCATAAGTTACAATACCGCCGTGTTTGTGAAGAATGGCCAACTGTAACGCAAGGCGATTTTGATCCATACCCACACAAATTCGCTTTGGCGCGCCATTCGCCTGATCCACCAACGCTTGCACTTCAATCAACAAGGGTCGTGTTGCTTCTCTAGTTACCATCACCATGGAGCCAGGTGCAGATAGGTTTTCGCTGGAAAGAAAAATTGCCGAAGGGTTGGTGATTTGTTGCAAGCCTTTTTCGCTCATAGCAAACACACTAATTTCATTCACTGCACCAAAACGATTTTTTACCGCTCTGATAATACGATAGCGACCGCCGGCATCGCCTTCAAAATAAAGCACAGTATCTACCATGTGCTCTAAGATTCTTGGGCCCGCCAAGGCGCCCCCTTTGGTTACATGACCAATCATCAGTATAATGGTGTTTGTTTGTTTCGCGTATTGGGTTAACTGTGCCGCACAATCTCTTACTTGGGTGACAGAGCCGGGTGAGGAGGTCGAGGTGTCGCTCACCAAGGTTTGAATAGAATCAATAACAATAACTTTCGGATTCAGGTTTTTTGCTGTTTTAAGTATCTTTTCAAGATAAGTCTCGCTTAGCAATTGCACGTCCGCATTAATACCCAGTCGAGTGGCTCGATCACTAATTTGCTGTGCCGATTCTTCGCCACTGACGTAAAGTGTATTTTCGCTTGAATTAATAGAGGCCAAGGCCTGAAGAATCAATGTCGATTTGCCAATCCCAGGATCACCACCAATGAGTACCACAGAACCCTCAACCAAGCCACCACCAAGGGTTCGGTCCAACTCGCTAAGGCCTGTTGAAAGCCTGACGCTTGTCTGGGTTTTAACCTCATTAAGCGATTGCACTTTCGAAGGAGGAAGATCTTTTAAGCTCTCGGATTGACTAGCCTTAGACGGCACCACAAATACTTCTTCCAAAGCGTTCCACTCTTTGCACTCTAAGCACTGCCCTGCCCATTGATAATGCGCTGCTCCGCAATTGGAACAAACAAATTCTACTTTTGTTTTAGCCATAATGTATTTGGTTACGGATTGATAGGAAATTCTGCCTTTATACCCTGAAATCGTTTAAAGGCGAAACTGTATATTTCTGGATTATCCACAGCTTCAACGCCATTAACAAAAAACTCATCGTCGGCAAATGGATTAAGTGAGAACTTTTTGGCATAAAACAACTTAACAAAGTTGAGTTTTATCTCAGTAGCAGTACCTGAATCAATACTGCTCAATTTTGCAACACCGTTAACAGAGGTCATCGTTTTATTGTCACTGGCCTCATGCAGCCCCCCACCAATGAGTACAGCGGGTGCAATATGAACTGCTATTGAAGGCAGGACAGCCAACGAACCCCCACTAAACCCAAGGCCAAGGAGGCCTATCCAAGCCGCCATTCCCATGGTGGCAACACCAACCGTTTTTCCAGCATAGTTGATTAGGCCGTTTTCATCAATAATAACGCGCCTACCTTTAACGGTGATGGTATCACCAAAAACAATGATCTCATCAAAACCCTCCTCTTTGGCTATTTGAACCATTACTGCCATGACGACCTCGATGGGTTGTCGTACAATAAAAGTTTTGAAATCGGCATGATTTGCCGTAATAGCGGGCAATGTTTCGAACGTCTGCGGTGGTTTTTCTTGAAAAGTTGCACAGCTTGCCAGTAGCATAGCAATAATGAGCAGGAAGAGCCTTTTAGAGAACAATGTCATAATTGATATTATAAGTACATCGCTTTATCAAAGACAAGGATTCAACTTAATACGGGGGTCGATCTTAAAAGCTGTATTTTTGAAACTACTTCTTCATTAATTTATCTATTTCACTTTTAAAGGCTTCGATGTCTTGAAATTGACGATAAACAGAAGCAAAGCGAATGTAGGCAACTTCATCAAGGGCTTGAAGCTCTTCCATTACCCACTCACCCACCAGAGATGATGGCACTTCGCGATCATTTTGCGCCATCAGACGACGTTCAATTTTTTGAATAGCTGTTTCTATTTTTGAGGTTTCAACAGGTCTTTTCTCTAGCGCTTTAAGCAAGCCGGCGCGTAGTTTTTCTTCGCTAAAAGACTGTCTAGAATTGTCGCTTTTGATCAAGCGAGGGAGGTTTAAATCAACGGTTTCCCGAGTAGAATGCCTTTCCCCACAAGAAAGACATTCTCGACGACGACGCACCTGGGAGCCGTCGTCAAGAAGTCGCGTGTCCAGAACTTTTGTATCGTCAGATTGACAAAATGGACAGCGCATTTTTTAGAAGCTACGCTTAACCGTATACTGGATGTCTTGCACAAAGTGCCTCGACTTTAGCTCTAACGTCATCAATAACCGTAGGGTTTTCGATATCGTCACAAATGTCGCAAATCCAAGTCGCAAGATCACGACAATCAGCTTCATCGAAACCTCTTGTTGTGGCCGCCGGCGTACCAACACGAATACCACTCGTCACGAAAGGCGACTGTGGGTCGTTAGGTACAGCGTTTTTGTTGACTGTAATATGCGCAGAATCAAGTGCCGCATCAACTGCTTTACCTGTTAAGCCTTGTGAAATGAAGCTCACTAAGAATAGGTGGTCGTCAGTACCGCCAGAAACAACGTCGTAACCGCGAGCAATGAACGTCTTAGCCATTGCCTGTGCATTGATAACCACTTGCGTTTGGTAGGCTTTGAAATCTTCACCCAATGCCTCTTTGAAAGCAACCGCTTTAGCAGCAATAACGTGCATCAAAGGACCGCCTTGAATGCCTGGGAAAATAGCTGCGTTTAGCTTCTTCTCAATTTCTTCATTGGCTCTGGCAAGAATCAAACCGCCTCTTGGGCCTCTTAATGTTTTGTGCGTTGTTGTTGTGACAACGTCAGCAACAGCCATCGGTGATGGGTACAGACCTGTTGCAATTAAACCTGCAACGTGTGCCATATCAACGAATAAATAAGCGCCAACTTGATCAGCAATCTCTCTAAAACGATCCCAATCAACTATGCGAGAGTAAGCAGAGAAGCCAGCAATAATCATTTTTGGCTTGTGTTCATTGGCCAAACGCTCAACTTCATCGTAATCAATTTCGCCCGTTTCAGCTTTCAAACCGTATTGAATTGCATTAAAGTTTTTGCCAGAAAATGAAGGCTTAGCGCCGTGTGTTAAGTGACCACCATGAGCAAGACTCATGCCAAGAATTGTATCGCCTGGAACGAGAAGCGCCTGGAAAACTGCAGCGTTTGCTTGAGAGCCAGAATGTGGCTGAACGTTGGCATAATGCGCACCAAACAACTCCTTTGCACGATCAATTGCCAATTGCTCAACAACGTCTACATGCTCGCAACCACCGTAGTAGCGCTTGTAAGGATAGCCTTCAGCATATTTGTTAGTCAACTGAGAGCCCTGAGCTTCCATGACCGCTGGTGATGTGTAATTTTCAGAAGCAATTAGCTCAATGTGAGCCTCTTGACGGGCCACCTCTGCATTTACTGCATTAGCAATATCAACATCGACAATAGACAAAGTTTGAGATTTATCAAACATACTCTTCTCCTATATAAGTGAAAGACGAAAGTGAAATATTTTAACCGATAATGCACTATGCGCCAACTTTACAGTATTTAATTTATCGATTTACAACAGCAGAAACAATCAAAAACATTTAATATATCCCTATTAAATTGAACTAATTCTACTCTTAAACTCTAACTTAAGATTATTTCCTGATTTGGCGCTGTATTTGTAGAATTTTGTCATTTATTTCATATGGTAAAGTAAAATGCGTTTTTTTAAAGTTACATCCATTAAATAATGAAAGTATTGGTTTTAGGTGGCGGTGTTATCGGCACCACTTCGGCGTATTTTTTGGCCAAACAAGGGCACGATGTCACTGTTGTTGAGCGCCAAGCAAATGTGGCGCTGGAGGCGAGTCACGCAAACGCTGGTCAAGTGTCCTACGCCTACTCCTCACCTTGGGCCGCTCCAGGCATTCCATTAAAAGCAATTAAATGGCTTTTAAGTAAGCACTCGCCTCTGGTTATCAATCCAATGATGAGTGCTGAAACGCTTAAGTTTGCCTACAGGATGCTGAAAAATTGCAATCATAAAAGCTACAATATTAACAAAGGCCGCATGTTGAGAATTTCCAATTACGCCAAAGACTGTTTGAGCGAAATTGAACGAGACACCAATATTGAGTACGAACAAAGGAAAAAAGGGTTTTTGCAAATCCTTAGAACAGACAAGCAAGTGGCAGACACAAAAAAAGATATTGCCGTACTGGAACAATTTGGCACCGAGTACAAGGTTTTAGATGTTGAGGGTTGTCTTGCAGCGGAACCTGGACTTAAGCACGTGAAAGATAAAATTGCAGGTGGCTTGCAATTTGAAGGCGATGCCACTGGTAATTGCTTTAAATTTACTAATGAGTTGCAGCAAAAATGCCTCGAATTGGGCGTTAAATTCGAATTTAACGTCACCGTTGAATCACTTCTTATTGATAATGGAAAAATTAGCGCTGTTAAAACCAACAAAGGTGAGATGATTGCTGCTAATTTTGTTGTTGCAATGGGGAGTTATTCTGCTCAATTGCTACGACCTATTGGCATCGACATTCCTGTTTATCCAGTGAAAGGCTATTCAATTACCCTTCCTATACTTAGCGATGAAGATGCGCCACAATCAACCGTTATGGACGAAACCTATAAGGTGGCCATTACGCGCCTTGGAAATAGTGTCCGAGCAGCGGGCACTGCAGAACTAACGGGTTATAACTTATCTTTAAGAGAGAAATCACGTGCCACAGTGAGGCACTCGGTAGAGAGTTTGTTTCCTTTTGCCGCCGATATGAGCGACGATCAATTCTGGACAGGGCTAAGACCAATGACCCCCGATGGTACACCTGTCATTGGCAAAACACCTTTTACAAATCTATTTATAAATACCGGTCACGGAACGCTTGGGTGGACAATGTCCACTGGCTCTGGAAAACTAATTGCCGATATTGTTTCCGGCAATGAGACGGCGATATCACTTGACGGTCTAGAAATGAGTAGATATCCATACGCCAACAAGGTAACCTAACTATGGCTAGAGCCTGCATCGCAAGTATTAACTTGGCGGCGATTAAGCGTAATTATTTATATGCAAAATCGCTAGCACCCAACTCTCAAGCAATTGCAATTGTTAAAGCCAATGCTTATGGACACGGTGCCGTTGAAGTTGTGACACACCTTGAAAACACTGTTGACGCTTTTGGCGTCGCCTGCACTGAAGAGGCTATAGAAATTAGAGAGGCCGGACTCAAGAAAAAACCCATTTTATTGCTAGAGGGAATGTTTGAGCAATCAGAACTTGAACTGCTTGAAAAGCACCAACTATTGCCAGTCATTGGTAGCAAGCCTCAACTGCAATGGATTTTGGATGCGAAGCTCAAAAATCCAATCAAAGTATTTGTTAAATACGATTCAGGCATGAGTCGCCTGGGTTTTCATAAGGACGAGTTTAAACAAGCCGTAAAGGCACTCGAGGCTAGTAACAATATTTCCGACATTGTATTGATGACGCATTTTTCCAAAGCGGATGAGCCTTATGATATTTCCACTCAAAACCAAATAGACAACTTTAACCAAATCGCGAAAGAAACCGGCCACCCCTCTTCGATTGCTAACTCAGCTGGAATTGTCGCCTGGCGCAATTCGCACAAACAATACAACCGTCCCGGCATTATGCTTTACGGCTCCTCCCCTTTTACTGAGGCAAGATACCAAAAAAATTTAGTTCCAGCAATGACGTTATCGTCTGTTTTGATTTCAATTAAGGGCTTTAAAAAAGGCCAAGGAATCGGCTATGGATCACGCTTTATTTGCAAACAAGATATGCAAATTGGTGTGGTTGCGGTTGGCTATGCTGATGGCTATTCACGACATGCGAAAGACGGCACGCCAGTCTTTATCAACAACACCAGGTCAAGAATAGTTGGCAGAGTATCAATGGACATGACAACTATCGATCTAACGGGTGTGCCCAATCCTAAAATTGGTAATCGTGTCGAAATGTTCGGGGAAAATATCGGCATTAATGAAGTCGCAGAGTTTTCAAATACGATTTCCTACGAAATACTCACAAAAATTACCAAGCGTGTTTATAAAAATTACATTACATAATTCAAAATGAAAATATCAAGATTCGAAACAAACGATCGCATGAGTCGTGCCGTTATACACAACAACACTCTATACCTCTGTGGCCAAGTTGCTGCCGATGCAGAGGCGAATATTAGTGATCAAACACAGACAATGCTGGACAAAGTGGAGTCCCTGTTAAACAATTATGAAAGCTCCAAAAAACACATCCTTTCAGCAACTATTTACCTCAAATCAATGTCTGATTTTGGCGCCATGAACAGCATTTGGGAGGCGTGGATTCCTGAAGGTTTTGCACCTGCAAGAGCTTGTGTTAGCGCCTCGATGGCAAGAGAAGCGCTTTTAGTGGAGATCTCTGTCGTTGCGGCGATTAAATAACAGTCTAGACTCTACAGTTCATTGTTTGAGATTTTTGAGTTTAACCAGTCAGGTGTGTTGAAAATTGCTTTTCTAGCAATCGAAATAAAATCCTGGGTCCATCGGAATCAATATAACAACCTTGTAAGTGACGCTCGCCTTCGCTTGTGCAAAAACCTGTTCTACCATGCAACACCCTGTTGTTATCGAACATCATCAATTCGCCGGATTGCAAACGGAAGCTTATGGCAAATTCAGGGTCCGACAATAACTCGCCTAAACGCTTACGTGCTTTATGGTATTTCTTCGTTTTCTCTTCACTCATCAACGGAATATAATCCAACCTTGGTGAATAATGAATCTCACTAACCTTGCCGTGACTATCAAGACTGATTAACGTGCGCTCTTTTTTGATAATGGCGTTGTGGTCAATAAATTCAAAATACGTGGGCACAGTGGTTAGCAACTGAAAATACTCTTCAGACTCTCCTTTCAATTTCTCGCACACCGCAAAGCCATCCACCAATGTCGAGCGACCACCCTCACCTGCATCGTTAATTAAACTGTGTAGTAATTGAATGCCCGGTACGGGTTGGCGATAAGGATTGTCCGTATGCGGGTCAAGAGGCGCTGAAGAATAGGCTAAATCATTAGCATCTTTCTTAGAATAAACTTCAAAATACTGACCAAAATTAGTTGTTCTTATATGGCCAAATTTTGATGCGACCTCGATTATTGCATCCTTTTCAGTAGGTACATCCGTTAGCAATACATAGCCGTGTGTTAGGTATTGATATACTACCGAATGCAAGTACGCCTCATCGCTGACGATTTGACTCCATGAAAAATAGATTTTCTTATTTGACGCATCCCACTGAATAGGCTCAGGGATGCAGTCTTTGGCGAACAACTCAGTCCTCAAGTAATCTAAATCAAGTGTTTCACTGTGATTGTCATTAAATGTTAAGCTCACTGTTTGATCGTCGTTAATCTTAACATCAGTCAAAGACAGATCGTCACTCAGCTGATGAGGATTAAACAAACGCTGACTCGAGCGATGATCAAAGATTGATTCATGACGACAACGCTCCATTAACCAAAGCGCAGGCAGGATTGTTTCCTCACCATTGATGAGTGTCATTAGTTGATTATTGTTGTTAACTCGAAACACTTATATGACCTTTTGTAACCAGCAAAAAAGCCGCATTTTATGCACACTAAGGCCCTTTGTCTAATCGAATAATCAATAGCTGTTATTGGATAATTTAATCTGAATTTAAACAGCTTAATATAGAATAGTTTCGCCTGAATTTAGGCGGTGATATAATTCACCTAATAACCATTACTCGAGAACTTTATGCCAGCAGAAATACGCAAAACCTTGCTCCACGTTGAAAAAACCTTTATTGAAGGCGGCAAGATAGCGACCACCCCTTTAACGCTAATTGCGGCTATTGCCGTTATTAAAAATCCTTGGCTTAACAAAGATGGAAACGATGTCTTTGTAGAGGATTTAAAACCTGGTATTCATGATGTGGCACCAGGACTAGGAAAAATGTTAAGCGACATGGTAATAAATGAGGCGGGTTCAGGTGAAGTCATCGAGGGCTACGGCAAATCAGCTATTGTTGGTTTGCGAGGTGAAATTGAGCACGCTTCAGCGCTTATCCATACCCTGCGCTTTGGTAACTTTTATCGCGAGGCTGTTGGTGCAAAATCTTACTTATCATTTTGTAATACACGCGCTGGCGCTAATGCGCCCATTCTCATTCCATTAATGGATAAAAACGATGCTGGGCGCCGTTCGCATTATTTAACCATTCAACTGGCCATTCCTGACGCACCAGCCGATGATGAAATTGTCATTGCCTTGGGTGCATCTATCGGTGGCAGGCCACATCATCGTATTGGTGATCGCTACCAAGATCTTAAAGACCTTGGTCATGATGTTGATAATCCAGCAAGCGTTTAATTTAACAGCTAAACGCCAGTACCTTCTTCCGACTCAGCAGACTCTATTGCTTCTTCAGCAATAACCTCCATTGCAACAGCCGTTGGTCTGTGCGCCATAATCTGGAATTGAGATTGATCAGACTCTTCAACGTCTTGGTGAATAAACATCATCATCAGTACGACAACACCAATAGCCAAGTGAATAAGGCCTAGGTAAAGTAAAAAGCCCGTCTCATCAAATACGTCAAGAAAGTAACTCATCGTAAAGGGTCCGAATGCAGCAAATACACCGTATACCAATACAATCGTACCACTGGCGCTAATCATTTGTTTTGTCTGCAAACGATCATTAGCTTGCGCAACGCCCAATGCATAAAGCGGTAAAGTATTACCGCCTATTAAGCCGCTCAACACCAAGAAGACCGGCGTGGAGAACTCAAACAAGTGCAACACAATACAGATTGCAATGACATTGACACAACACAATAAAATGACTAATCTTCTGTCAATCTGATCCGACAACCAGCCCAGTGGCCACTGAAATATCGCACCAAAACCAACAAAAAGAGTCATAAAGAGTGCCGTCTCTGGAATGGATAAACCCACTTTAATCGCATAAATAGTGCCCAAGCCAAAAAATGCTGCAGAGGCGAGCGCTGAAATACCAATGGTTGCCACACCTGAGGGAGAGGCTTTCCACAAGGCGCGCACACCGAGTGACTCTTGATCCTCAATAACTGGTGATTCAATTCTGGTTAACAGTATTGGAATCAAAGAAACTGAAAGCAAGATGGACGCCAGTAGAAATAGATTAACGCCTGCTGGATCGTCAACAACAAACAAGCCTTGACCCAACGCAAGCCCACCCCAAACAACCACCATATGAATGGAGAAAATTTGGCCTCGGTTCTTATTATTGGAGATTGAATTAAGCCAGCCTTCAACAATAATCATGGTGCCGGCAATACAAAATCCTGACAACAATCGAGAAACAAACCAAACAAATTCGTCGATAAATAAAATTTGGATCAAAATAGCTGTCGAAGCCAGGGAAGCAAAAGCGGCGTAAGTACGAATATGGCCAGTTTTTCTAATTTGTTTTGGCGACAAAATAGCACTGGTCAGAGAACCAACAAAATAGCCCGACATTACCCAACCAATAGTAATGATAGAGAAGCCTTCAGCTTCGGCTCTCCAGCTACTCAAAGTACCCTGGAGGCCGTTACCCAAACTGATAAACAAAACCCCTAGAAATAAAGGCCAAGTTGTTAGAAGAACTTTTTTCAACATAATGAATATTTTTGCCGTTTAATTAAGTCAAATAATCGTATACAAAGCCTTGAAAAATAGCACTTTTTATGCGATTCAGAAATTTTCAAAACGCGGATTTTATACTATTATTCTAACGAATTTTTAAAATTATGATAAAGTGTTATTCGAGATCTTTGCAAAAATCATTTTAGATTTGATAGTAAGATTTTTTTGTATTTTACAAGGCATATTTTTAAAATCTCTACTTGTTGTCTAGCAAAAAAAATTAACGCAGTAAAATGAAAAAAATACCCTATCCCAAAGGGCTGAGGTTAAACTTGCTAAAAAGTGCAGAAAAGCTCTCATCAATAGCTAGTGCTATTAATTTCAAATTTTTACACATTTTTTATTCATTTTTATCACTCAGAAAATTTTAAAATGATTTTTGCAAAGGTCTCTATTCAATGGGCATCATACACCGAAAAATGACAATAAAAATAATCATAATGACCTGCCTTTTGGGGCTTTTTTCAAGCGCATTTGCCGAGATAAAAGTTGGCGAAAAAGCGCCAAATTTCACTCTTCTTGATCAAAACAGCATCAACCATACTTTGAGTGATTATCAGGGCCAATGGATTGTTTTATACTTCTACCCAAAAGATGACTCGCCAGGCTGCACAACTCAAGCCTGTGACTTTAGAGACGCCGTTGAGTACATTATCAGCTCCAAGGCTGTTGTGTTTGGTATCAGTGTGGATAGTGTCGAGTCGCACAAAGATTTTTCTGACAAATTTAATTTGCCTTTCTCGCTGCTTTCTGACGAATCAGGAGAGGTTTCCGAGGCTTATGAGTCTTTGCGTGATTTTTATGTTTTCAAGATATCTAAAAGAAACACGTTTATTGTTGATCCTGCTGGAAATATCGCGAAAATCTATATCTCAGTGGATCCGGACACCCACTCTCAGATGATATTGAAAGATTTAAGCCTACTGCAAAAAGCTACAAACAACCCTTAGAGTCAATCAGTTTAAGTTTGGCTGACCTTGTCATTTTTTTAATCTCGGCTTCTCTTTTAAGTGCTTCACTACGATTTTCTGCTTGCTCCTGATACATCAAGACGCAGGGATTTCGCGACAAAGTGTATTTAGCACCGCCTTTAATTTCACCAGAGTGCTGTTTTAAACGCTTGTCTAAATCATTACTAATGCCGCAATACAAACTATCGTCACAGCACTTTAACAAATAGACTTGCCAAGAACTCTTCCTACATTCATTCATGCAAAGGCACTGACAATAACACGCCGAATTCCTTACCGAAATCACAGCTAATTCTAGCATGCACTTTGCCTTGCTTATCGTAAAAGCGAGCGTTATCCGTTAACGGAATAATAGCCTCGTGCCAAACACCGGGATGAATGCAAATCCCATGGGTACCGTCAAAATAAAAAGTCACCCAATCGGCGGGTGTCATATCATCGCCAGGCTTTGCAAATGCCGCAACAAAAGGCTTGCCATCTAACGGATAAAACAACTGCGCGCCATCAGGGTGATAATTGGCGTGCCACATCAATAATTGATCTCTCTGCGCTTTGGGGTTGTCTCTTTTTGCCTCACTAGGTTCTTTTGACCAACCCAAAAGATAGCTTTCATTGACAGATTCATTCTCACCAAGAAGCACATCGCCCTCCCACCAAAACTTGAAAATTCCATCTGTATGACCGCCCTCATCGCCCGTGTCAACATCAATACTGCGCCAACCCTGAGTCGGCCAAGTGACAATTTCAACTTGATGATTTTTGTAGTCACTCACAAGCTCGCCAAAACCTTTTAATGATTCAGTGCTAGCACGAACAAGCGGAATATTTACCCTGGGCAAGCCTGACGCCACCACCGGATTCATATAATCAAACGATTTCCTCTCCGCCGTCATTTTATTCGCCTTTGAGCGAGCCTTGATTGAGCGCAGCGCCGACAATAATCTCCATTATTTCCATATTGGTGTTGGCACTAACATCCTCAAAATAAATCGCACCAGGCCAAGGTGGCACTCGCACATCGTAACCATTGTCAGCAATTGCATTGGCAACCGTTTTGATCGAGTCAACGTATTCAGCCGAAAGGATTGTGATTTCTTCTTTGGCTAGAGCGAGGTCAGCAATCGAATTTCGATCAATTTGCGAGGCACCAATACCGATAAATATTGGCACGTTTCTCTCGATTGCTTTGTCATGATAGAGATGAAGCGACATTCTATCGTCGTGCAAACGCATAACATAATCCGTACAAACATCTTGTTTTATATCGCACAACTCTGCAAAGCTAAGGTCCGTAGAATGGTCTTTTTGAGGGACTGATCTTCTTCTAGAAGTGCGAGCAGCCTTTACTGCTTGAGTAACATAATCACCACGATAATTAGCGTCGTAAACTCGAGCGCCCCACTCATTCTCATCTTTCAATCGATGAATTGAGCGTATCGCCATGTCTCTGCATTTTTCAGGACCGATAAAAAACGGCGAGCCCGAGGCATCTGATAATTCCAGCCAGCCATTAGGGAATTTCTCAAAAAAATGATCCGCCCAAGGCTTAAGAACAACATCAACCAAATGATCCAAGAGCTCGTTAACATGCTCCGGTTCATCACTCAAAGCCGTTACCAACTCTGCCTGACCATAAATATCTGCCGCTAAACTGTAAGGCGCTGTTAGGTGCAGTACTGGCTCTAAACCGGTTAATTCTTGATAGCATTCTAAAATATCATCAAACAATTTGGGTATCTCGCCATCCATTGCGGGTGTGCATAAATCTTGCCAATTGTCACGATTAATTAACGGCATTCCAGGATCGGTTCCTGGTGGCGCACCTTCGGGATACATCATCACCGCCCCGAGTGCTTCAGCAGTGAATGCATAAACAGGCCACTCGATATATAATTTTGGCAGACCGAGTAATTTGCGAATCATAAGCGATACACGTACATAGCGCTTGGCATCACCTTTGTAAGCCTCGGCAGAGTCAAGGCCGTAAAACTTACTCAATATGCCCAACACAAACAAGTTGATCGAAGCAGAGGCTTGCACGCCATGCTTGGGCTCATTGTTGATAAAAATTTCGTCGTAGTCACCAGCAATAGCGCCGTCAAAAATTTCTTTTAAACGCTTTTCAGCTTCAGGGTCACCATCCTGCCAGCGCCCAAAAAGGCGACAACCAGCGGGGAAATGTAATTCTTCAATCATAGGATTATTAATAAGTTGCTAATGTTCGACTAAAGACTCAATCAAGTGTCTATAGTAATAAAATGGCGGGTGTTCGCGATCAGGATCCTTGCCTTCTTCATCCCAGTAGCGCAAAGCCACACACTGATCTAAATAATCATTTTTCTCAAACTCAGTCACCTCCTCTGCACTCATCGGCCCACCTTGTAAGTTTAGCGTATGCACGGAAGCCGGTGAAAGGCGCTTAAAGTAATCACTCCTAACGGCGCACAAATAGCGCTTAGCAGCAACGTGCTGACGAATAGGCTCAACGACAGCGCGCGGAAAGTAATCTTCAAGAAAATTAGCGCCCGCCTCTTCATGGTAATTGTCTTGACCCTTGGCTAAAGCACTCTCAGGAATTTCATTTTTGTAATGACCAATGTCATGCAGCAAAGCAGCAACAATTTGGGCGTCATCTGCGCCTGCTTTCTCAGCGCATTGAGCTACTTGCAACATATGTTGCGCCATCGTCACTTGTTCGCCTAAATACGACTCCGCCCCACGGCGATTAAAAACATCTTCAATATGATCAACAATATTCTCAGCGGTGACTTCCGCGACTCTACTTCCACCCCTTTCCAATACATTCAAGAGGCTGTACAAACCATCCAGATCGGTGTAAGCACCTTGTAAGTGGCGTTTTCCTCTTTTAGAAAAAGCCGTTCTTGCATGCATGACACGGGTGTTATCAAAAAGCATTAAGTCGCCAGGGGAAAGCTTAAAAGAAACTTTTAAATCCGCCCTCTCTATAATCTCACCCCAATGGCGGTAAGCTTTATAAAAAGCGCGAATTTTTTCTGCAGGGAGTTTTATCGTATCAATCGAGCGATTGTTGTATCGAACCTTGACCACCTCTCCTTTATCATTCAGTTCGATCATTGCCACACGGGAGCGCAAATCAGCATCGCCATCGGAGAAGCGATAATTAATCCATGTACTTGTTAGTGTATCAAAATCCTCAGCGCTTTCTTCTCGCAGGACACTTGCCGCTTTAAAGCCATCCACAAGAACCGAGTCGCCGCCTTCTGTTGAGCTTTCAAGGCAATGCAAGAGTTGTACCGTAGGCACAGGATCGCGGTAAGGATTGTCGGTATGAGAGCCTAGCCCCATATTAGTGTAGGCCAAATTATTAGGATTGACCTCGGTGCGCACTTCAAATATAGAGCCATAATTGGTTTCGCGTGTATAGCCAATCTCAGCAATCACTTTCAACACTTGCCCCTCTACTCGGGGCACATTTTCAAGAATGCAAAAACCCTGGTCTCTAACAAAACGCAGAGCGTTTAATTTACCCTGGTTGTTTTGACACATATGCTCGTAATTAATATGCGGTAAGCCTTCCATCCAACTGTCGGCCTGCCATAATTGTTTGTGCGCTGCACTTCTATCATCGAATTGCTTATTGAGATTGTAACAATTCTCTCGCAACCAATGCTGAGTAAAAACAGATAAGTGATTCTCTGGCTGGAAGCGAACACAAACATTACCAACCTCGTCAAGTTGAGCTTGTTCGATAAAAGTATCTTCGGGAATGTTAATCACGCTCAATAGGCGCTGACCGTTGTCGGCATTGCGTGATGTTGGCATTTGACAGTGATCTCGTACCCAGTGGCTGTACAGGCGGCTTTGCTTGCCGTCTTGCCAATCAATCACCAACTCATCATCAACAACCGATAAGTTTTTTATCAACTCTACTTTTTGTGACATTGCGCCCCCGCTTACTTCACGATATTTTGGCTAAGTATACATAAAGCAATAAATTTCTTATTTTTTTTGTACGCATTAATTTCACTGAGCGCGAATATTGAATCTATCTCACTCTACTTAAAAGTTGAAATTTATTTCACTTTATATATTAATTAAAAAGAAGTCTTGCCATGACTAATTCATTGAAAGTGAAAATTTGTCAAATTTCTTCCACGGCTCTTATCGATCTCCGTTTTTCAGTGAAAAATCTTCAAAACAGGCTATTTTTGGCTCTAGAATGGCGTTTTTAGGACTTTTTAGGAGGGCTAAACCCTCCCCGATAGTGCTTTAATGCTCATTTCGAAAATATCCGAAATTTTATTGGTGAAACCCTCTTCGAGAAGGTGAATTGCCACCAGGCAAGAGAGGCTGCCCTGGGGTGGAAATCGGCAATTTCTCTATTTAGGTCTTACCACCTTTCTGCTTGTCCAGAAAGATAGCCGAAAAGAAGACACCCCTCAAAACAATCTCAACCCCTCTAATCGCACTCACTAAATCTTAAAACTCACTTTGCTCAAACAGTTAAGATTTCTTACGTTCATTTTGATAAGAATGGTTGGATTTGGTTTTAAAAGGGATAAAGTCAAAAACCTCGGTGGATTGACCACATTTATTTTCGATAATCTCGCTTCGTTTCTAAAGAAATTCTTATTTCGGATTTAACTCAGCAAGCCCCTTTATAGCCCAATACTCTCCTTGCTCTGCAGCTTTGGTTAACCACTTTTTAGCCAGTTCTAAATCTCTGCTAATACCATTGCCATTCAAGTATGCATAACCCAGTTCGCTTTGCGCCCAAGCGTCGCCAAGCTCGGCGGCTTGCTGCCACCATATAATGGATTTGCTGGTGTCGCCTTCTTTTTTATAGAGGTAACCAATGCCGGCCATTGCGCCAGTACGAAGCCGATTATCGCTTGATTCTAATGCCTTGTTAAACCATTTCAGAGCCGTAGGATAACTGCCTGCCTCAACATACAGTTCGCCCAAACTGTTAGCTGCCCATTCATTGCCAGCATCTACAGCCTTGGTTAGCCAGTACTCCGCTAGTCCGAGATTTGCAGGCACTCCCTCGCCCCACATATACAGACGACCCAAATCATCTTGCGCATTTCTGTTGCCAAGTTCAGCGGATTGCTTCCACCACTTAAAAGCCTGTTCATAGTTGCCCATGCCGTTGTATAGCGAACCCAGCTCGTTCATCGCATCTGTATCACCATTGTTTGCTTTGTGCATTAATGCTTCAATGGCTTTTTGAGCATTATCTGTATCGCCTTTTCTTATATAAACCTCAGCAAGATTGCCTTGTGCCCAGTCATTTCCTTGCTCTGCGGCTTTGGTTAGCCAGTATTCGGCTTGGTCTACGTCAATTGTTGTGCCATCTCCATAAAGATAGGCATGACCGAGACTATCTTGCGCTCCACTATTGCCATGTTCAGCAGCTTGTTTCCACCATTTAAAAGCTTGCACATTGTTGCCCAACTCGCTATTAACAGCGCCTAGCCCATTTATTGCATCGAGGTTATTAGGGTTTAATTCTAGTGCTTTGGTAAACCACTCAAGAGCTTTTGGATAATTGCCCAAATCTTTATAGCGCCAACCAAGATTTTGCAATGCTTGCACCTTTGTAGAAGTAGACCCTCCCAACTCCAAAGACCTCTCAAGCCAAAAGACTGCCCTAACAACTTCTTCTTTGTTGTTTGTATTTACCCAACCTCTCATCATCGCCTTATAAGCACTGCAATAATAAGCCGTAAAGTAGTCATAGTCTTCGCTTGCAAGGCCTTTTTTAATCAAATTCTGACCCAAATCCAAGCCGTCAAGTGACACCCCTGCAATAGCTCCTTTACTGGTCTTTTTATAATGAGTCAGCTTTATATTCTTTGCAGTGGCTAGTTGTTGAGCGACATACTCCTTTGCTTGTAT
>Ga0208879_1000771_pt1 | contig 31967 bp, 43 predicted proteins | sample Knorr_S15_td_Bot_FD_185605 | JGI IMG/M metagenome (GOLD analysis project Ga0208879, IMG submission 185605) | Marine microbial communities from Southern Atlantic Ocean transect - Knorr_S15_td_Bottom_ad_5009_LV_A (SPAdes) (version 2) | ecosystem: Environmental > Aquatic > Marine > Oceanic | place...
AAGCGCAAAAAATATTGCAGCACAATGTAGTATTCTTGCCGCAAAACTACAAGAAGAAATGAAATCTGAAACATCTGAAAAAGAATCTGAAACATCTGAAAAAGAATCTGAAACATCTGAAAAAGAACAAGCGCCCGAAGCAAGTACTTCTAATTAGCCACGATTTCTGTGAAATTACCTGATTCTCTAAGAGACCAATTGAAAATTCCTCTAGGAATACTCTTACCTGAAAGTCAAGCTGATAAAACAAATATCAAAAAACATCTTTCAGAAAATTCCTATATTGTTACAGTTGGTGACAGAACAACTGAAAAGATGATTGAGTTTGACTTGATTCCTTCTCTGCAAATTATTGATGGAAAGGAAAAAAGAGCAAAAAGAGAACCTCCAAAACTAGCAAATGCTACTGAACTGACCGTAGATAATCCCGCTGCAGAAATTACTCCTCAAAGTATAGACATTATTAAAAAGGCCTTTACTATGAAATCCCCCGTAAGAATTAGTGTTAATGGTGAAGAAGATCTTTTGGTGATACCTGTTTGTGTTTATGCTCCTGAAAATGCTATAATTTTGTATGGCCAACCAAACGAAGGGTTAGTTATAGTCAAAATCACTCCAGAAATTAGAAATAAAACACAAAAATTACTTGATTTAATGGAATAATTAGGGTATGATGAGACGGTGGCTGTATGATTAATGATTACACTACTAAAACTCTGACCCTACTAATTCATCATTTTGAAGAACCAAAATAAACCAAATATCTTACAACAATTGACATTTCCAAATAAACGCATATTTCATAATACTAACTATGAAGATAGATCCTGACCTTACATTGCAAATTTTAGAGAAAGTTGGAATTTTTTCCAATAGATTTTCTATTCTAGAGCCTAAGATCTTGTTTGTTACAAAAGATGTATTGAACATGCCACGTGAAATGACTGAAGGATGTAGAACCTCTGCCTACAAATATTATGGCGTATCTTATCTACAACATAATTTAGTTTTTATTAATATCCGAAAAATCCCTGATGAGAAAACTCTGGAAAATACAATTGTTCATGAATTAATTCACATGAGATTTCCATATCTTGCACATGGCAAAAGATTCAACAAGTTAGTAAGGCAGGGACTTAGAGGAAAAACATTTTCACCATACAAGAAAAGAAAGTAAATTTTCCTCAATGATTTATATTTCCCAGACTGAGGCAAGCAGAGTATAGCATGGAGATTCCAGAATTTCTGCCATTTGTCGCAGCCGCTGCATCATTTTTAGTCGCTGGCGGCTTAGTTGCATGGGTTTCAAAACAACCTGCTGGAACAAAAGAAATGATGGATATTTCAAATGCTGTCAAAGAAGGGGCAGCAGCATTTCTAAAACGTGAAATGAAAATTATAATTCCAGTTGCAATTGCTCTGACTGTAATTATTGGTGTATTCTTACAGCCTTCAAACGGAATTGCATTTGCTGTCGGAGCAACACTTTCAGCAGTTGCAGGAATAATCTCATTAAAAATTACAGTAAAAGCAGCAGTAAGAACAGCAAATATGAGTAGTAATGGATTGGGAAAAACATTTGCTCTAGCCTTTAGAGGTGGAGCTACAGTTGGACTTGCGGTTCCTGCAATGGCATTATTAGCAATTACTGGTCTTTACATGATTTATCCAGATCCAATCACAATAGCAGGTGTTGGAATTGGTGCTAGTCTTATTGCATTATTCATTAGAATTGGTGGCGGTATTTTTACAAAGGCAGCAGATATGGGCGCAGACTTGGTAGGAAAAGTTGAGGTAAATATTCCTGAAGATGATCCTAGAAACCCTGCAACTATTGCAGATAATGTAGGAGATAATGTTGGCGATGCAGCAGGAATGGGTTCTGATATTTACGAATCTTATATTATCACAGTACTTGCGGCATTACTAATTGCAGCATTAATTGGTGCGCCAAACTTTTTCCTATATCCACTTTTAATTGGTTCTGCTGGAATGATTGCATCCATTATTGGTGTTGTAATAGTTGGATCTAAGAATGTTAAAGATGTGATGAAGCCTCTTAATCGTTCATTTTATGTTTCAGCAATTATTGCAATTGGATTGAACTTTGTATTTATTACACAATTCATTGATGAATCTCCAGTAGCATATGCTTTATTTGGCTCTACTGTAATTGGAGTTATTTTAGTTCCTATAATTCAAAAAATTACTAACTATTACACCAGCTACAAAAAAAATCCTGTAAAGGAAATTGCAGACTCTGCAAAATGGGGTTATGCATCATTAACATTAATGGGAATTATCAAAGGCATGCAATCAACGGGACCATTTATGATTGCATTAGTCGTTGCAATTATGCTATCTTACAGTCTTGCATCTAGTGCAGCACCCGAAGGTGAAGATCCAATACTCTATGGAATCTTTGGAACAGCATTGACTGCAATGGCAATGTTGAGTCTTGCAGGAATTGTTCTTAGTATTGACGCGTTTGGTCCAATTGCAGATAATGCCGGTGGTATTGTTGAGATGACTAAAATGGGCGAAGAAAATCGTAAAGTCACAGATGAAATAGATGCAGTTGGAAATACCACTAAAGCAGTTACCAAAGGATTTGCTATTGCAAGTGCTGCATTAGCTGCTCTGGCCATGCTTCAGGCATTTCAGTTTGAAGCTGCACACATCTTCGAAGATATGGTTTTAGATTATAGTTTGACAAATCCTTCAATAATTGTTGGTTTACTAATAGGCGGTTTGATTCCGTTCATCATTACAGGTCAACTCATTAACGGTGTTTCAAGGGCCGCAGGAAAAATGGTAGACGAAGTTAGACGACAATTCAAAGCAGATCCTGGAATTCTTGAAGGAACATCAAAACCAGATTATGCTAAATGTGTAGATATTGCCACAGTTGCTTCAATTAAAGAACTCTGGAAACCTGCAATTGTTGCAATTACTGCTCCAATAATTTTAGGAGTTTTGTTAGGTCCTACTGCCGTAGCCGGATTATTAATGGGTGCAGTTATTACTGGAATCCTATTGGCATATCACTTGGCAAACACTGGTGGTGCATGGGATAATGCAAAGAAACTCATTGAAATGAAAGGAGAGAAAGGCTCTGAAATACATAAAGTTTCAGTTGTAGGTGATATTATTGGTGACCCTTACAAAGATACTGCAGGACCTGCACTTAACACTGTAATTAAATTGCTCAATACAATTGCCATTGTCTTTGTATCTGCCTTTGTTGCAATCCTTGCTATCTAATCTTTATCTTCAACAATTAGTGTCATATCTAATTCATCAACTTGAGCTTGAATTGCTTTTTTCAAAGTCTCATTATGTATATTACAGAATTTGAAATAGTCGTCTGCTGTTTGAAAACATCCACAAATCCATTTTGTTTTCTTATCTCCTTCTACTGTCCACTTTGAATACTTGTGTTTTGACATGTTACCTACACATCAATTAATCTAAGAAATATAGTCTTTTAGAAAAAGTAAAAAAAGTGTTTAAGGACAACCTTCCATTTTTTGAATAAAGTAGCCTTTTTCCTTAATTGCCTGTTCAACAGGTTCTGGTGCATTTTGTGAATGGCAGAACTGGCATTCGTTTGTTGTCATTTCTGCTTTTTCTTCACCAACTGATTTTAACCACTCTTTACCATATGTGAGAGCTTTATCATGATCTTTTTCACCAGTGATAACATCAAAGTGTATGGTATGACCATCTGCTGCTTTGACATATGTATCGTATACATGAATTTCCATAATTAATGTTAAAAAAAGGGATATTTAATTCAAAGATCATACAAATTTATGAAACATACAGTCCAAGTCAAAATTTCAAACTCATCACTCATAATTTTAGAATTAGATGATGTTTATTCACCAAAAACCGTTAATGACTTTATTGAAAAATTACCCTTTACAGTTGTTCTGAATGTTTGGGGTGATGAAATCTATACTTCAAAGTCTCCAATTGCACAACCCGAAGAAAACTCAAAGTCATTGGTTCAACTAAATGATGTTGCTTATTGGCCTACTGGAAAAGCAATATGCTTATTTTATGGCTCTACTCCTATTGGGAAACCAGGAGAGATTACTCCTGCATCTCCTGTAAATGTACTTGGTAAAATTATTTCACCAGACAAATCCATTCTCAATAATGCAGATGGTAAAAGTGCAACTTTTAGCTTAAAATCTTGAATTATTTCTCTTCAATTGGAATTTGTATTATGTCCGATTCAAGAAAGTATGCTTTGAAATCTTTGTTAATACCAGAATAAATTATCCATACTACTGGATTGCTGTGCATGAATTTTTTATCCGTATTTGAAGGGTATGCGTCTGAATTAGGATGTGAATGAAAGATAGCTATCACTTCTACTTTTTTTCCTTCTGCAATATTGTATCCTTCAATCAACTGCTCATTTGAAATTGTAAAATTTACTGATGATTCCTCGATATTTTTTGTTAAAAATACTTCTGAGACAAGGTTGTCTTTGCCAAATAGTATGGCACATGATTCATTGGGTTTTTCATTTTCTGCATGCTCAATTAGAATTTTTTTGTCTGATTGTGATAAGATGATTTTCTGCAAATCTATTCTACGTTTACTGTTCCAATCATCCATGGATGTAAAATACAATAATAATCATAATTTCCTGCATCTGTAAATGTAAATTCAAATTTGTCTCCTGCTGACATTATATCTGAATCAAACACTCCATCTGCACCGCCATCTGGATTACCTGAAGTTGCTGTATGCATTGTATTATCTACATTTTTCCAGGTAACTGTGGTACCAACTGTTACATCAATTATTTGAGGATCATAAAATATTTGTTCTTCTTCAGGAATTGCTGCACCTTCAGGAATTGTTACTTTGATTGCTTCTTTTGATTCTTCAATAATCAATGTTGCAACCATCCAAGGATGTATAATACACAAATACTCGTATTCCCCTATTTCCAAATTAGTTGTATCTAACGTAAAGACATCTCCTGCATTCATTATACTAGAATCAAATGTGTCTCCATAGTCCACTGCACTAGTAACTGTATGTGCAAGTGAATCTACATTTGTCCATTCAATTGTATATCCTTGTGTAACAACTGCGACACCCGGTTCATAATCAGGGGTTCCTTCTTCAGATGATCCTTCTAAAATTTGTATTGCAAAGATTGATCCTGTTGGCTCAATTTCTTGGGTTGGTTCTTCAACTCCAACTTGCTGAGGAATCATGTATGTATCAGGACTCACGAATCCAAATGCAAACCACATGATAATTCCTGTTGCAGCTGCCATTCCAACAATGGCACCAACTGGTTTTACTATAGTTGGATGCTTCATTGCTAGATATGCTATGATGATTGCTGGGAATCCAATTGCCATTAAAATTCCTGCTAATGTAACTGTAAAGGCTGATGTGTTCATGGTTGCTAAAGCATACAATCCAAATGACAATGCAATTCCCGAAACTACCAAAGTTGTTGCTTTGGCTTTGTTACTGGTTGAAATACCTCCATCTAAGATGCCTACTGCTAAGAAAATTAGTCCTATAAACATGACAAGCCCACTCAGGGCATGCAAACCATCAATGAATGTATGTGCAATTCCAGCATAAGATAAAAAAATGCCAGCCAAGCCTATGGCAGTTAGTCCCATTCCTGGCATCATGAGGTCCCAATTACTCATTCAAGTAGCTGGTAGGACTGAGATACTTATTCCTTTTGAAACATTATGGATCACATAAGACGAAGAAATTAAATGGCTTTGGAATAGGATAGAATGAGATTGGGATTTAAAGAAATAATGGAAATATCCAAACCCCGGATAGTTGTCCTTTTAGTTATTACTGCAGTTACTTCGATGTATGCAGCAAGTAAATTAGTTGATGGTGTCCCTGAACTCGATTATTGGTCATACTTGCACATAATTATTGCAGGAACATTGGCATCTGCAGGATCCAGTGCTCTAAATCATTATTATGACAAAGACATTGATCCCAAAATGACCAGAACCAGTAAAAGACCTATTCCCTCTGGACGAATGGCAGCATCTCATGTTTTCATTTATGGATTAGTTGTAAGCTGTGTCTCTGTAATCTATGGCTACTTTGCTCTAAATCCAGTATCTGCTTTCTTTATTGCTGTTGGTATCTTCTCTTATGTGATTATCTATACAGTTTGGCTAAAACGTCGAAACTCCTCAAACATCGTAATTGGCGGAATTGCTGGTAGTGCTGCAGCTTGGGCTGGATGGTCTGCAGCTACTGGCAGTATGGATTTGTTAGGATTCTTAGTTGGATTCTTGGTATTTGTTTGGACTCCTTCTCACTTTTGGTGTCTTGCAATGAAGATTAAAGATGAATATGCACAAGCTGAAATTCCAATGTTACCTGTTGTAATTGGTATGCAAAAAACATCAAAGTTCATTTTAGGAAACACAATAATTTTAATTCCTTATTCTTTGATACTTTCATTTATTCCGAATGGAATGGGAATTGTTTATACAATAATTGCAATAGTCTCTGGTGGATTGATGCTTGCATATCACTATAATCTAACAAAAAATCCTACATCTGAATTTGCTTGGAAAGCATACAAAGTCACCGCTCCATATCTTACAATAATTTTTGTAGCAGTTGCATTGGATGCTGCATTTCATTTCCCTCTATTCTAAGTAGTTATTTTTCAAAACCTGGGAAACTTGCTTCATAATCTTTTTCAATCATTTCTTTATTTTGTTCTTCAATTTTGTCTATCTCTTTTTCAACAACAACAATCTCTATCCTACGCTCATCTTTTGTAATCCATACTACTGTGATAAGACCAAGAATTTCTAAATCTAAAAGTATTTTGTTGAATTTGTCTTCAGGAAGTACATATCCTTCTTTTATTAAGATTTTAAAAAGCTTAACATCTGTTAAGGCATTTACCTCCTTTATCTTGTCATATACTATATTTCGTATTGGAATTGCCATTTTTATCCGTAGAATGATTTATCTCCTGTCTTAGGTACAACATTAGATATACTTTCTCTTATAGTGTTGTACCATTGATCAACCTCTTTAGTAATAGATGGTTTAACTTGTTTCAAACCATTTGCAAAGTCTTGGCTTGAAATTTTTGACGAATTGTTTCTCATCGCTTGGACTGCTGCTTCTCTACAAAGTGCTGCTAAATCTGCACCAGTATAGTTTTGTGTGGCTACCGCAATCTCTTGTAATTTTACATCATTTACTAATGGCATATTTTTTGTTAAAATCTTGATAATCTCTAATCGTCCTTTTTCATCTGGAGGCTCAACATATAGAACCAAGTCTAGTCTTCCTGTTCTTAACAAGGAGTTATCCAAAATATCTGGTCTGTTTGTAATTCCAATTACTACAACTCGTGAAGAAATACCTTCTTCTATTTCTGTTAGCAATTGACTTAGAACATTTTCACTTGATCCTCCTTCTCCTGATTTATAACGTGCTAGTGAATCAAGTTCATCAAAAATTACTACACACGGTGCTGCTGCTTTTGCTTTTCTGAATATTTCTCTAACAGCTTTCTCAGACTCTCCAATCCATTTTGAAAGGATTTCAGGACCTCTAACTAAAATCATGTTTGCACCAGTTTCAGTAGCAACCGCTCGTCCAAGTAGTGTCTTTCCACATCCTGGAGGTCCATAAATCAGAGCACCTTTTGGTGGTTTTACCCCCATCTTTGTAAACTTGCTTGGCTCTTTCATTGCTACAATGAGGTTGTCTGTTAATGCTTTTTTGATCTTGTCTAATCCTCCAACATCTTTCCACCAGACTTTTGGTCTTTCAACATAAAATTCCCTCATTGCTGTAGGAACTACCTCATGCATTGCATCGTAAAAGTCGATTAACTTGATCTGCATTGATTGCAATACTTCTGAAGAAACTTTTTCTGTTTCAAGATCTATTTCTGGCAGATATCTCCTGATTGATTTCATTGCTGCTTCTCTACAAAGTGATTTAATGTCTGCACCTGTGTATCCATGTAGTTCTGATGCCAAATCTTTTAGATCTACATCGTCACTTACCGGCATTCCTCTTGTGTGAATTAAAAGAATCTCTAACCGCCCATCTTCGTTAGGTACAGTTATCTCAAATTCTCTATCAAATCTACCCGGTCTTCTAAGTGCTGGATCAACACCTTCTGGTCTGTTTGTAGCACCAAGTACAATGACATTTCCTCTGTCAGTAAGGCCATCCATTAATGCCAACAATTGAGCAACAACTCTTTTTTCAACATCACCGTAAACTTCTTCCCTTTTTGGTGCAATCGCATCAATCTCATCAATGAAGATTATACTTGGAGAGTTGTCTTTAGCTTCTTTAAAAATTTCCCTAATTTTTGCTTCTGTTTCACCATAATACTTATTCATAATTTCTGGACCATTAATCAAAAACATGTTAGCTTCTGATTCACTAGCAAGAACTTTTGCAAGTAGCGTCTTTCCACATCCTGGAGGTCCGTAAAGTAAAATTCCACTATGTGGTTCAATTCCTAATCTTGTAAACAACTCAGGATGTCTTAATGGAAGCTCTACAATCTCTCTCATTGCTTTAACTTGTTCCCTAAGTCCTCCAACTTCTTCATATGTCACTCGAACTTTTCTATCGACTGCAGTTTCTGCTGAAATTTTAAGAATTGTAGTTCGATCTATTTTAACTACTCCTTTCGGAGCGGTCTTTGTAATTTTAAAGTCCATAGAATTTCCTAATATCATTACAGAAATTTCATCACCATGAGTAATTGGCAATCCTTTCAATCTATTTTTAACAAAATCTGTAAATTCTTTGTCAACTGTAACAGAATCATTTAGAGGAGTTAGGGAAATTATTTTTGCAATCTTTGATGCCACTTTTCTAATTTTTATAATATCATTTAGTGATGCACCAACATTTTTTCTTGTTTGTCCATCAATTCGTATGATATCTGGAAATTTCTCATCTTCGTCAACTGGCCAAACAACTGCACAACTAGATCTTGAACCCATCACTTCAATAATCTCACCAGGAGTGACTTTGAGAAAATCCATGGCTTCAGGTCCAATTCTAGCCCGTTTTTTACCCACATCTCTTTGCTTTGCTTCTGCAATTCGCATTTGCAAAGGTTCTTCTTTGTGTACCAAAAAATCACCTATTTCATGTCAACTGACATTCTACTCATATTGAGAACTTCTAATTCACTGACACCCTCAGTAGATTTAACAGAATTTTCTAATGAATCCATTTGTCCCTCCTTATCCTCTAAGACGAATTCTGCTTTTAGAAACTCTAATCCAAAAGCCAATGGTTCTTTGATATGTCTTTTCATTATAATTCCTTCTTTTAGTGATGACTTAATAGATTCTGCTAGTTTGTCCAAGTCTACTTCAATGTCTTTAGGAAGAATTTTTGCGATTAATAATAATTGTGCCATTTTCTTAAGGTCCCTGAAAATTACATGAAGAACAAGTATAGTTTCTTGCTGCTTCTCTGCAACTTTGACATCTCCAAATTAAATCAACACCACAATTAGGACAATTGAATTTTACACATTTATCATTAGGCATAATATGTCTGTGACAACAACTACATGTTGGTAATGAAATCGTAGATGACATACCCCGATTTTCTGCCAACATCATTTATACCTTGCTTAGAATTTGAGCACATTTTAGCTAAGTAATTTTTTCAACTCTCCACCAATTAGAGTTTGTGCAGTTTTAATCGAACCTTTCAATCCTAGTAATTTTATAATGGAACTAGTATGAAAATCAAAATCATCTTTCTCCGAAATTTCTTTTACGATCTCTGGTGTAATTGACTCAAATAGTTTATTGATTGTTTTATTATCTACTCTCTCTAAAATTTTTCTTGCAAATACCTGTTTTGTAAATTCTTTACCAAATCTTTTTGTCCATTTTTTTTGATATTGTTCAAGATCTGTTCTGTTATTTGTTTTCAAAAACTTGGATATTGCTTGTCCGGCATAAACTCCTCCCATTCCACTAGTAAAAATTCCCCCTGCAGTTGTTGGTTTAGCTTGTCCTGCAGCATCTCCAACAATTACTGTTTTTCCTTCTACAAACTTTGTAATAGGACCTTTTATCCAGATTGGGGCAAAAATTTTTCTAATTGTTGAATAATTTCCTTTTTCTTCAAGAATCTTATCTAATGTTTCAGCTATGTTGATTCCTCTTCCAGCAACCCCCACTTTGCCTTTGCCTTCATTCGATGGAATAACCCATGCAAAGAATCCGGGATATTTTTCTTGATCAAACATTACTTTTACTTTTCCTTTCTTAATCCAATCTGCGTAAATTTCGTATTGTGCTGATAATAAAATTCCAGTTCTGTCTTTGTGTACAAGTGACGAAACTCCTCTCGCATCAACAAAAATCTTACAATCAATCATCTCTTCATTTGTTCTAATCCCAGCGTCTGTGATCTCCTGAAAGCTTGTTCTCACTTTGATAACTGCACCATTTTTCTGAGCTTGAAAAGCTATTTGCTTATCTAATTCTCTTCGACTAATTTCAACTACTTTTTGTTTCTCTGAATGAATTGTAAAACTATTACCATTCGGTGCTGTGATTTCAGCAGATTCTATCATATGATCAAAAGTTTTTCTAAATGGGATTACTCCTAATTCTTCTAATCCTGCCATACTAACTAATCCGCCACAATGTTCAGGGGTCCCTATCTCATAATCTTCTTCAATCACAAGTACTGAAAATCCCTCTGAAGCAACTTCTCTTGCACATAATAATCCTGCAACACTTCCTCCAGCGACTACAACATCAAAGTTCATAGATTTTGTTTCTTTGTCAATTATTTAACTCAAAAGTTTTTCATAAAGCCTGTATTTGATTACTGTATGGGGGATATCAAACAAGTAATTGTCGTTAGAACTGATCTTGAAATGGGAAAAGGAAAAATAGCTGCACAAGTAGGACATGCTTGCGTGCTTGGTTCAGAACATGTGAGAAAATCTCATCCTGAATGGTACAATGAGTGGTTGAATGGACAAGAGAAGGTAGTTCTCAAAGTTTCTGGCATTAAAGATTTACAAGAAATAAAAAGACATGCAATTGATTTGAATCTCCCATGGTCTGAAGTCACAGATGCTGGACATACACAGATAGCTCCCGGGACAACAACATGCATCTCAATTGGTCCAGCTCCTGAAAACCTGATTGATAAAATAACTGGTGATCTAAAACTACTATAACTTACAAACTTGTTGGGAATAAGATATAACACGGCTAGATATTTTTTGAGATATGAAGAAGAGAGGACTCTTTGTGGTTTTATTTTTTGGTGGAATTATGGTAACTTCAGGTTTTGGACTACAAAGCATGATGCAGCCTCCTCCTGAAGATAATCCAGAGTTTACAATTACTGGAACTCCAGCTGATAATTTTCCTGATGATCAACGTGCTCAGTTTTGTGGTTCTGGTGATGCAAAGTCTACTGATTATGTTCAAGAATTCTCAATTCCAACACCATGTACAAATCCATTGGCAGTTGTAACAGATTATGATGGAAACGTTTGGTTCGCTCAAACAAATACTGGCAACCTAGCAAAATTTGATCCATTTACTGAAAGATTTACAGAGTATGACAATCCTTTGTGGCCATCAGGTGAACGTTCTATGATGTGGGGAATTGATTATGCCCCCGATGGTTCTGTGTGGTTCACTGATGAAAGATTTGATTCAATATGGAAATTTTCAACTATTGATGAGAAATATGAGAGAATAGCATATCCTTCTGAAGGAAACTCTTTACCACAAAAACTCCAAATTGATGGCTCTCAAATTATTATCAATGATTTTACTGGAAATAAACTAACATTATTAGATCCCAATCCCTCTAGTGGCGAAATAAATTATCTTAGCATTCCATCACCTATTGATAATTCTGTAACCGCAGATTTTGCAGTAGATGTAAATGACAATATTTGGTTTACAAATTGGGTTTTCCAGCAAGGTGGAGTTTTAGTAAAATTTAATCAAAATGGGTATCTTGACTTAGCTGCAAATTCTGGTGAACAATTTCTTCCTTTACTTGATTTTGTACAAGTCTATCAATTACCACCAGAACTACTTACTCCAAACGGCGCTGTGGTAACTGATGATGGAACTATTTGGTTAGCAGACACTACATCATCTTTCTTCTTTAGTTTTGATCCTTTCACTGAACAATTTACTCAATATGTTACAGCTGAACCACAACTTAGTACCTATGGGAATCAAACAGGTGTAGTCAAGTCCCCCATTTCGAGACCCTATTGGATTGAAGCTGATGAGCAAGGACGCCTTGTTTTTAATGAACAAACTGCAAACAACATTTCTGTAATGGATCCAAAATCCCAATCTCTTGTAGAATATCATATCCCTTCAAAGAATCCTTACTGGGCTGATTGTGATCCTGGAACTGGTGTGATGTTAGATAATTGTGGTGTAGCTCAAATCTTCGACTTTGCAATTTATGGTGAAAAAATTTGGTTTACTGAATGGGTTGAAAATAACATTGGAGTCGTTGATACCTCTGTCCCATTACCAATTGAAATTCAACTAGAATTTGATTCCTTAACTCTTACACCTGGAGATTCACAACACCTAGACTTTGTTGTATCTCCTAAATCACAAAAAGACATGTTGAATGTTTCATTAATTCTATCTACAACTCATGAGTTTTTGAAAATCGACCTTGTTAATGATATTCCTAAAACATTTCAATTAGATTTTGATGCTCCTCGATCAATACTCGCAACTATTACAGCGTCAGAAGATGCTATACCTGGAACATACAAAGTTCTACTTGGAGCACAATCTCCTGATATAGCAATTAGCAAATTTGTTACAGTGACAATAAAGTGATACCAAATTTAGATTATGAAATAGGTATTACCGTTTACAGTACAGAATTTAACGGAATTGGAGGGAAAATTAGAGTTGAACCTGAAGATTTTCAAGTAACTGAATTAATTTCTCAAAGAGCCCAAAACTCCATTAATGATCAAGAAGGTTATGCCGTATACAAACTAAAAAAGAAAAAGATTGACACTAACCATGCTTTATCTGATGTTTTTAGAAAAAAAGGAATTCGATTAAAGGCTCTAGGACTAAAAGATGCATCTGCCATAACAGAGCAATTTGTTTGCTCTGGAAAAAAAGGAAAAATAATTGAAAATTTTTCAACTGACAAGTACTCTCTTGAAAAAATTGGCTTTGTAAAAAAACCATTGTCAAAAAAGGATATGGTATCAAATCATTTCAAAATTAAAATCTCTGATTGTTCTAATGATTTGTCTTCTTTTACTCAATATAATAAAATTCTGAATTTTTATGGCTATCAACGATTTGGTTCAAAAAGACCTGTAACTCATCTGATTGGAAAGGCAATTTTGCAGAAAGATTTCAAAAAAGCTGTTGAATTGATTTTATCTTTTACATCTCCTTATGATTCAAAAGAAAATACTGAGATTCGTGAAAAACTTTTTGATAAGGAAAACTATGAAAAATATTTTGACCAGGTTCCATATCAAATGGATATTGAAAGAATTGTTCTAAAAGAAATAATTGAACATGATGATGTCTTTCGTGCAATTCGCTCTATTCCGATATCATTGCGAAGATTTTACATTCAGGCCTACCAGTCTTTTCTCTTTAATCAGTCTCTAAGTTCAGCCTTTTCTGATGGTGAAAATCTGTTTGAAGCACAACCAGGTGATGTTTGTTTTGATTTTCATGGCATAATTGGAAAATATGTGAAAGGATTAGATCAATGGCTAGCATTACCCTTTATTGGATACTCATATTACAAAAAAACAAGATTTGATTATCAAATCTCCAAAATACTGGAACAGGAAGAAATTGCCCCAAAAGACTTTTTCATAAAAGAGATGCAGGAAGTAAGTAGTGAGGGAGGTTTTAGGCAAACTGCAATCCATTGTTCTGACAATTCATCATATGATACTACAGTAGAGTTTTCATTATCTCGAGGTTCTTTTGCAACAATCCTGTTAAGAGAAATAATGAAACCAAAAGATCCAATAATTGCAGGTTTTTGAGATCTGTTCTACTGAAATAATTCTTTAGATGTCTTTAAGTTAGTGTATTTTTAAGAAAATATAGTTGAGATGGACAAAGCGTACATGTTAATTAGTTGTGAAATTGGAGAGGAGCAATCACTTTATTCACAGCTAAAAAATATTCCCGAAGTCAAAGATTGTATGATAACTTACGGTAGTTATGATGTTGTTGCTGAATTTGTCACTGACACTCCTTCACAAATGAATGAAATAATTATATCTAAAATTAGAAAACTCCAAAACATCAGAAGTACCATTACCCTTCGTGTGATACACTAATTTCTTTTGATTATACTCATTCCAATTCCTACAGCAACTATGATTATTCCTAATATTGTAATTTGAATACCATAAGTAATCCAATCTGGATTAGAATACATAAACGAGGATTCTGGTCCTATCACTGATTGTCCTTGAAGATGGAATATTAATCCAAAAATCAAGATAGTGATGCCTAGTATGACTAATGGGGTTAACCACTTCATGAAGAATCTACTTGGCTTCTGCTAAAAAGGGTAAACAGAATTGATAATTTGACCAAATGATTTTTTGATTAGGTCTTTAATGATTTTCTTAACAATTTAAAAGATGTACAATTGGAATAGTGTCTCTGAGTCCCCTAGTCACAAACATCTGGGTTTGATATTATTTGGTACGGCTGCTTTCTTGGCAGTTATTTTATTTCTAGTTTTTCATCCTCAAATTGAGGCTATCAACAAGGAATCTCCTATTCTGATCAATATAATGTTCATTCCTGCTATGGCGGTAGGGGTTCTTTATGGGGTTAGAATTACAGAACGAGCAGTCAAACCTTCAGAAATTCGTAGTGCATTAAAAAGATCAAGCATAAAACTTCTCTTGTTCTTTTTTGTTATTGGTGGCATGTTTAGTTCTGTGAACTTTGCCATAAACGGCGGTAGTCTGATGCCTGATGTTACAATTTTAGAAGATGGACTTTTGGTTTGGTTAAATTCATTTATCATAGTAAATGGTGGAGCAACTTTCCTGATAATTACTAGCATTACATTGATGGCAGCAGCTTCCAAAAGAATTGTTGGAATGAACTTTGGATTTTTAAATAGAATGGTAACATTTGTTGGAACCTTTGTATTCTTTACGATGCTTGTTTTAAGTTTTACAAAATCTGATCCTACATCATCAGGTGTTTTCTTGTATACCTTTTATCAAGCAGGAATTGTTGGTGGTGCATTTTATGCCATGAATAGACTAACAAAAAATCAAAACATGCTAGATGATTTTAAAAACAGATACTAATTTTACTTATCCAAGTCTACAAAAATTCCTGAGATTTCGGTGTTAATTCTATCCCAGTATTTTTCACAACCATCAAGTTTGAAATCATTCTCCTTACACTCATTGAAATGAGCTGTATTGGCTCTTTGCATGTCATCTGAAAAGAGTACATCTTCACCAATCATTAATCCTATAAGACCAACTGCTGCAAGACTTGCGGCAACCACAATCATACCAAATCCTGCTTGTGCGTTATTACCATACTTTGTCATTTACAAAAAATCCATAACTCTTGAATTTAATCTTTTCAAGTTTGGATTTTGCGATCAAATTAGTGGTGTTAGTATAGTTTTTGGGAAAAAAAGAAAAGAAAGTAGTAGAAAATACCTTCATTGAGCATTCAAATTCTCCAGTATGAATTTCTTGGACCTATCCCTCTTGATGAATGGGGACCTCCAATGGAAAAACTGGTATACTTGATCTTTTCTAGAGACAAGGACAATTTCAATATCGTTTATGTTGGCGACTGTGAAAAGACTGATGACCAGTCTTTTTTTGTTCAAAATTCACATTTCAAATGTTGGGTCCAACAGTCAAAGTCTGAAAAATCTTTGTATCTTGCTATATTGCCTTTATTTGAATCAAATAGTAATTACAGACAAAATGTAATCAATAAGATAATGACTCACTATACACCACCTTGTAATTCTGCTGATATTCCTGAGGTAAAACCTGATTATGTTGTTCAAAAAACGGAAGAACCAAGTTTAGAGCCAAAAAAATTTTCTTGTCCTTGTTGTGGCTCTGAAATGAAATCTGAAAAAATTCTTGAAAAATCTACTCTATATCGTTGCACTGGTTGTGGAATAAGCGATACAAAGCTTAATTCTTGACTTTGTTTTGTACATCAAACAATTGCAACATTAACAAGTCTATCGCCTTTTTCAAATGCTGAAATTCATTAATTGAATGCATTTGGCCTTCTACCAGAGCTCTCATAATTTTAATTGAATTTTTTTGATAATCATCTGATGCAACAATTTCCATAGCATTAAGTTTTGATAATATGTTGTCCAGGTCTTGAATCATTTCATCTGATGGTTTGTGTTTGTCCATAATTTATCTGAAAAGATTTTGATATATGAATCGTTACAACAGATCTTCATCAATCTTTTCGATTGGATCCAAGAATTGTTGGCATGTACAGGTTGGGATTTGACATTTACCTGCCTTGATCATTGAACTACTATCTTCATTTAGAATATGTATTTCGTCTGTATGATGACATCTCTTACAATTCATGTCAAAAAATCAATTTCTCCAATATTTAACCCCAAAGTCAAGGAATTAAAACTGCTCTTGCCTCAATTTCTGAATCTTTTAATTTTTTGAGCACCTCATTTGCACTTTCTAATGGAAATGTTTGAGAAATCACTTCAATATTTTTTTCATCACATATCTTTATGACTTGCTCCATGTCTTTTGTTGTACCTATTAGAGTTCCTCTGATTGTCTTTTCTTCAAATGCCATAAATGCTAGGTTTTCTCCAACTGTTGCAATTACAATCAATCCTCCCTTCTTTACTGATTTTATCGCAGTATCCGTAACAATATCTGCTGGTGCAAAAACTATGGCAGCATCTAACATTCCATGTTTTTCTTTTAATTTATTTAGGAACTCTTCTTGATTTTCAGAAAAAGTCATTGCATCCATTGCACCTAATCTTTTTGCAACATCAAGATGATTTTGAGTTCTAGAAAATGCAATCACATCACAATTTTCTACTTTGGCAAATTGAACTGCCATGTGGCCAACTCCACCAATTCCAAAAATTCCAATTTTTTTATGTAGTTCTGGTTCTGCAGCTTTAACTGCTTTGTATGCTGTGATTCCGGCACAAAATAATGGTGCAGCATATTCTGGTTTCATACTTTCTGGGACTTTGGTTGCAAAATCCTCTATCACTGTAATGTATTCTGTATATCCACCCTTGAAAGATTCTCCTGTTATTGTTGATGATTCGCAAAGGTTCTCTTTTCCTACTTTACAATATTGACAATCTTTGCATGTCTCAAGAAGTGGAGTAATTCCTGCCCTATCTCCAACTTTGAATTTAGTAACACTTTCTCCAATCTGAACTACTTTTCCAACTATTTCGTGACCTGGAACCGTTGGAAGAGTTGGTGGAATTCCTATGTCTTTCCAATCTCCTTCAATTCCATGAAGCTGTGAATGGCAAACTCCACATGCTTCAATTTTTAGTAAAATCTCATTTGGCCTTTGAATTTCATGCCTATCTATCTCAGTTAGTTTCAATGGGTTTGTCTCAATTGCTGCACATTCAGAAAGTACCATTGCACGCATTTTTTCCATAATTTTAAAAATCAAGCATGAAATTTTAAGATTCGCACATTCAAAGTTGACTAAATCTTATGCTTCTCAGAATTAGAGAGTAGGGTGTCTGTTATGTTGGTGTTAGTTGGTAGGCATAGTCTTCATGGATGTTGAATAGCCCTCTGATTTTTTCCTGAGATCTTTCATACTTTCCAATACCTTTGACTTTATCTGAGAGAAGATCATATCACTCTAAGATATTTTTGAAATCAAGGAGGGTGAGTTCGCACTAGTACGTAGTCTTGAGTTGATTTTTAGGAAAAATTAGTGTAAAAGCGAGATTGGTCTATTGCTTAGGATAGCCCAACCTCTGACCATTGGATTTGTCATTGCTGACAGTTTCAACACCCGTTGGATATTATTCAATTCAATTGAATCCCATATGAGTTAATGGAATGTAAACCAAGTAGACTAATCCATCTCTTAATAGCCGTGTAATAGCCGTGTTAAAACATGGTAAAAATGACAATAGGTGTCTATAAGTCAAATAAAATGCAAAAAGAATGGGAATAGATGTAATATTATTTAGAAAAACAAACAATCATTCCATTACTGAATATAGAGTGGATTGAGTTTTTTATGATTTATGTTTTTTTTGCAAGCATCTCAAAGATCTCAACAGATTTGTCTTGACAATAGTCATAGGAGTGCATATACATCTCAGCTGCATTTTGTAAATCTCCTACTTCTTCATACATTTTACCTGCAGTTTCATGTGCATCCAGATGCAAGCTACTGAATCTTTCTGCAATGAAAGATATTTTCTGATGTACCTCTTTGGTAGTTTCTTTAATTTCATCTACATATGGTGATACGTCATTATCATTCATTGCATCTTTGGAGATATTGACAATTTCAGGAAATACGTTGTCTTGAATTCTTGAAGACAATGAGATGTAGATCTCAAAAGTTTTCTCATACAACATTGCTATTGCTTTCCATTTGTTTGCATTCAGGATGGTCATAAATCCAAATCTCCATTACATTTGTCAATAGATTGCTCTATTGACTCTCTGATGTCTATCATAGAATGATTTGATTTTTGAGATTAAGAGAGATGGGTTATTGTGGAATTTGTGTCTAATTGCTGTATAGAATCCTTAATTCTTAGTAAAGATGTATAATTTCATAATGACAGTTGGAACTGGCAATTGCAGAGTTTGTGGAAAACAGGTTATATTTGAATATGAGGGAAAAACGTTAACTACGGAGATTCTTGATAAACAAAAATGTAGTGATTCAAGATGTCATGGCGTAGGATTACTCCCATCACGATCTGATTCTTAGTTGACAAAATTCGATTCGCATAGACAAATTCATCAACAACCACGAATTAGTTATTAACTTAGACATACAAAAATCTCTTGATTCTCATAGGTTCCAAGAATTTTCTGGGTTTTAAAAAATAGTCTTTACTGTTCCGTTATGAACTAAGTATCCGTTTGTTATGACGTTAGAAAAATAAAGGGCTGACGTTACATCATATTATGACTCAAATTTCAAACGAAGATCGTGAAAGAGTTAAACTATTACGGCTTGTTTCAGACTCTAAAAATGAATTTAAAAAACTCTCTCTGGAACAATTAAAACGCCTGGAAGAACTAGTTAAAAAAAAAGATTACAGTCATGACAAAAAAGCCCACAAATCAAAAATGAAATTACTAGGAAAAATCAATGTTAGGATTTACGAAATAACAGAAGGACGAAGTATCTGGGGCTAAACAAACCAATTAAGTACAAATATTCTAACGATTTTGATTAACTATGGCAGAAAACAGTCTGATAAATGAATCAAGTCCATATTTGCTTCAGCATGCACATAATCCTGTTGACTGGCATGCATGGAATGATGAGACACTAAAAAAAGCAAAAGATGAAAACAAGCCAATTTTTCTAAGTATTGGATATAGCTCATGTCACTGGTGTCATGTAATGGCACATGAATCATTTGAAAATGAGGAAGTTGCCAAATTTATGAACGAGAATTTTGTGAACATAAAGGTTGACAGAGAAGAAAGACCTGATATCGATGATATTTATCAAAAAGTTTGTCAGATAGCAACAGGTCAGGGTGGTTGGCCATTGAGTATCTTTCTTACTCCAGATCAAAAACCATTCTATGTTGGAACTTATTTTCCTGTATTGGATTCCTATGGACGTAAAGGATTTGGAAGCATTTGCAGGCAACTCTCACAAGCATGGAAAGAAAAACCAAAAGATATTGAAAAATCTGCTGAGGGCTTTGTTGATGCACTACATAAAACCGAAACTCCAAAAGTTTCAGCAAAATTAGAACGAACTATACTTGATGAGGCTGCCATGAATCTGTTTCAAATAGGTGATTCAACTTATGGTGGATTTGGCTCTGCTCCTAAATTTCCAAATGCTGCAAATATTTCGTTTTTGTTTCGTTATGCTAAACTTTCAGGCCTCTCAAAATTCAATGAATTTGCGCTCAAAACTCTTAACAAAATGGCAAAGGGTGGGATCTTTGATCAAATTGGAGGTGGTTTTCATAGATATTCCACTGATGCAAAATGGTTGGTTCCTCATTTTGAAAAAATGCTTTATGACAATGCTTTGATTCCTGTAAATTATGCAGAAGCCTACCAAATAACAAAAGATCCTTTCTATCTTGATGTATTACAAAAAACACTTGATTTTGTACTACGTGAAATGACTTTGTCAGAAGGTGGATTTTATTCTGCCTATGATGCAGACTCTGAAGGAATTGAAGGAAAATTCTACGTTTGGAAGAAAAGTGAAATTAAAGAAATTCTTGGCAGTGACGCTGATCTCTTTTGCCTTTATTATGATGTTACTGATGGGGGGAATTGGGAAGGCAATAATATCCTTTGTAACAATCTCAATATCTCAACTATTGCTTTCAATTTTGGAACTACAGAAGAGAAGGTTCAAGATATTTTAAAATCGTGTTCTGAAAAATTATTAAAAGTTCGCTCAATGAGAACACGACCAGGTTTAGATGATAAGATATTAGTTTCATGGAATTCACTAATGATTACCGCATTTGCAAAAGGTTATCGTGTAACAAACGATCCAAAGTATCTAAATGCTGCAAAAACTTGTATCGCCTTCATTGAAAGTAATCTCTTTGCAGATGATAAACTATTACGAACTTACAAAAACGGAACTGCAAAAATTGATGGATATCTTGAAGATTACTCCTATTTTATTAATGCATTATTAGATGTATTTGAAATTGAACCTGAACCCAAATATCTTAAACTAGCTTTAAAACTGGGACATCATTTAGTAGTTCACTTTTGGGATTCCGAGAACAATAGCTTTTTTATGACTTCAGATGATCATGAAAAACTAATCGTTCGACCAAAAAGCAATTATGATTTATCTTTGCCCTCAGGAAATTCTGTTTCTGCTTTTGTGATGCTTAGATTATATCATCTATCTCAAGAGCAAAATTTCCTTCAGATTGTCACCAAAATTCTGGAATCTCAGGCACAAATGGCAGCTGAAAATCCATTTGGATTTGGATATTTGCTTAACACACTTTCTATCTATTTACAAAAACCTGTAGAAATTACCATTATCAACACAGAAAATTCTGAGATCTGCAAATCTCTTCTTACAAACTATTTGCCTAATTCCTTCATGGTTACAATTCAAAATTCTACTCAGTTAGAAAATCTATCTGAATTTCCTTTCTTTGCTGGAAAAACTTTTGAAGAAAAAACTTCAGTTTTTGTTTGTAAAGATTTTTCTTGCTCTTTACCATTACATACAATTGATGAAATAAATTCACATCTTTAGATTTTTTTCAAATCCACCTCAATAATATTTCCAACTTGAGGCCTCCCCATATTATTATATCTTGATTTTGGCATTGTTATTGTGATTTGTGTTTGCTGATAGGTTTTGATATTGATAGTTGGTTGAGCTTGCAATATTGCTTCTAGTAATGGCATAACCTGTTCTTTAGTTTCTGAATCAAGTTTTTTTGAAACATTTTCTATAATCAACTGTTTCTGTGAAACTGGCTCAGTTGTGACATTTTCAATTAATGTCAATTGAATCATTTGAGCGTTATCCACTATCTGTGTAATTTTAAATTCATTTGTTTCCGACAATACCCCGTTTGGTTTTCTTGATGATTTATCTTTAACGAATTGAGAAATATAGTGCAAATACTGCTATCCCCACAGCTGAGGCTACTCCTAACCCAAAGATGATTTTACTTCCATCTACTTTCATGATTCTTTTTCTTACAAATACAATTAAACTGTAACTAATTTCCTATTTTTTTGAAAACCACTTTATTATAATTTCTACGTGGTGTTTTTATCAAAAATCCATAATTCTTGTAATCATAACTATACAATTAAAAATAATAAATTATGAATTATTTTCTGCCGAATCTTGTTCTGACTTGTTTTCTGATTCCTTTTCATCGGCTTGTACTTCAGATATCCCAAGTATGGATTTCTTGATTACAGTGGCTCGTTCTTTTATTATTTGATTAAATTCTCGCATATCTTCTAAACTCGGTGTCAGCTGTTGGTTTTGGTATGCTTGTAAAAATCCAGAATACACACATCCTGTGATGATTCCAAATGTAGTGTCTGGAACAGATTCTACCTCTGGAACAAAATTTTCTGCAATCTGTCTATATGATTCTGATTCACTAATGTAGTAATCAATTAAACTGTCGATGAAATCCTTATTCTCTTTAGAAATTACCATGACTTTTTCTATTTTTCATAGTTTATTTAATTGTCTTTGATAAATCGTTTATTTATTCATAAATTATTTTCTAGATGTTGTGGAAATTAGAATTAGATGAAGGTTATTTTCGTATATTTGATTCCAAAAAATTGATTGTGGGATATTTTGATCCTGATTATGGTGAAATTTATCCAAAAGAAAATTCTGAAGAAATTATTTTATCTATGTTAAAAAATCATGATAAAATTTTGGGTGGGATCATTATGGTCCCTCTTGTCAAGTTTAGATTATTTGATACTGATTTGGATACTAGTCTTTCTGAAGTAGAAAAAAATGTAAATCGAGTAACAGAACATTTACAAAAATGGAAAAATTTCTTATCTCAAACAAACCGTCTTGTTCACTCTATTAGAATATCTCATACTGATCAAGATATGTTAACAATTACTTTTCAGGTAAAATTTTCAAAACCAACACCTCTAGAAAAAATAAAACTAATGGAAGAGATTTTTCCTACTTTAGATTTGTTACAAAAATCAAGTTTGGTATGATTCTACCTGAATACTTTGTGATCCCAATATATGCAAATAATGTACCTACTAACAAAACAAATGTTCCAACAGGAAATTCTGGAACAGCTGCATACTCTTCTGATTCTGCAATCAACGTATAATCATTTATCCCATTGGTTTGAATTTTATCAGGTATAGATACTACAAAGAACACATAATCATTCGCTCTTAGGTAATCTGGTTCTGGATGAACTCTTGATACTGCTGCAACATTTCCTTCATTGTCATAAAGTGTAACAATCACTGCTACAGTGTTGGCTGTAATATCTCCCCTATTGGTAACAGTTCCAGTTATAATCAAATTATTGTAATTGTCTCTAGATAACTTTGATTCAGTAATATCTATGGCCTGATTTTTTGGAGGACTAACTTTGTAATCTAATTCAAATGAATATGATTTTGTTTTTTTCACTTCATTATCTGTTAAAACAAGATCAAATGGACTTTTCATTCCTGGCATGATTGTATTTACTAAGGAACTTGTTTCCTTTATTGCAATTAAGTTTCCATCTTCATCAAGTAAAGTTACATGAACATTAATTTGGTTTAACGGAACTTCTAAGTTGTTAATAATTTCACCAACAATGTGAAGTGCATTGTCATCCCCTATGTATTGCTGATCATTTTGGATAAATACTTCACCAAATGCTAATGGCATTAATCCAACAAAAATAATTATAATAATAAAAAATTTTTTCATAATTTATTTGCATTATATTCTTTAAAGAAGTTTATGTCAAATTTCTGATACTGTTAATAATCTTAGATCGAATAACTGAAAATTTTTAAAGTTAAGGAAGATGCTCAATCTTCCATTTTTCTGCCTCATTGATACAATTGAACCAATCAATTTCTATTTTATCTGAATCAAATTCTCCTGACTCGTTTTTAAATTCTATATTACATTGGTTTTTCATATTTTCTGATACTTGAATGACTTTTTGTGTTAAACCACTTTGTGGAGCTTCAAACTTTTCTCCTTCATCATAATTTTTTACACCTGTTTTAGCTGAATAAAATTCAACTAATCCAAGCATCTCATATTCTAAAGCTTCTTGAAATTGCGTATCTGATCTTATTTTTGCTGATTCATCTCCTGTTTTCATCCATTCAATGAATTGTGAATCGCTTTCTAACTGAGTTTCAGATGAGATCTTTAACAATTCCACTGAACTCTTGAATAATTCTGGTGGTGTTAATTCATCGTATTTTGAAATTATTGTTTTGAACTCCTTCAAGTGTTTTTCATAATATTCCAACAATTCTTTTTTTGAAATATCTCCTTCGTTCCATCTAGTTTTTTCAGAATAGAATTTTATTTGCAACTTTTGAACCTCTTCTTGAATTTGTTCTAATTCAATTCCAAACTGTAGGCCTTTTTGTTTGGTTTGTTCAACTGAATAACTATATGTTGCAATTGATCCAATAATGAAAATAGCGATTAAAGCAATTATGATGTTTTGAATTTTCTTTTTCTTCAAAGATAATCTGTATAATTTCCGTCCTCATCTAACTTTAGTTCGATTTTAAATTCAGTACCACTGATAAATGAATCATTGCGAGTTGTTCTGACTCTTCCTATAACAAGTTCATATGGCCAAATCTCAACTACTATTGCACCTACTTTTGCAATTGGTGTTTCTGTTATCACCATATCTTCACGCTTAACTCCATGTTTTTCTAGAATGTTAATAGTATGATCTAATAGTGGTTGAGGGTTGTTATTATTTAGTACCCAAACTGTTCCTTCATAATCAATTTTTTGCAATTTAAAATAATCCAGATTAACTCATATAACAATTATTCGGGATTAGTCACATTTAGTGTCATTGTGCTTACAACTCTGGAAAGTTTTCTAATTGCTGCAATTGCTTTTGCAAATTCTTCTTGATCTTCTGTTTGAATTTCTGCAATAACGTCATATGCTCCAAAAGTAAGATATGCATGACTAACAACTTGCATCTGTTTTAACTCATCTACAATGTATTCTTCAGCGCCAAGATCACAATTTAATAAAATAAATCCTTTGTTCATTACTTTATCTTCAAATAATTTACGATGTTCAAGTCTTTAAGTTTTACAGCTGTTACCATTTACTGCGTCCGCCGTAGCTATTTTTGTCACCTCTATCGTTAAATCGTTTTCTACCTCCACCTCTGTCATCTCTTGAATCTCTGTCTGATCTTCCGTATCCTTTAGAACGTCCACCTCTGGAATAGTTAGATCTTGATTGACCTCCATATCTTCTTGATGGGGTTTGTCTTTTTAGAGGATCTGGAATTGAAATTTGAATTCCCATTTTTTCATTCAAATCTTCTAGAGGAACTTTGATTTGACGTTTGATAAGATTCCAATCTCCAACAGACGAATATGAAACAAATGTTATGGCCTTACCTTTTGCACCTGCTCTAGCTGTTCTTCCAATTCTATGAAAATATAACAATTCTTGATTTGGAACATCATAATTAATTACTAGTTCTACTCTTGGAACATCTATGCCTCTTGAGGCTACATCTGTTGCAACAAGAATATCAGCTTTTCCAGTTCGAAATTTTCCCATTGTTTGTTCTCTTCTGTGCTGTGACATGTCTCCTTCTATTGCTACTGCATTAAATTTCTCTTGATGAAGAAATCTTGCAACATCTCTTGTTCTATATTTTGTTGAACAAAATACAATTACTTGACCTTTTATTGGTTTGATAAAATCAACTAGATACTTGAACTTGTCTCTATCTTTAATTACTAAATATGATTGATCTATTCCGTCTCCACTAAGATCATCTGCATCTAATAGAAACTGCTTTGGATTATTCAGATATTCTTCAGAGAGTCTTAGAATCTCAGTTGGCATTGTTGCTGAATACAATGACATTACTCTGTCTTCTGGTGCCAGATCTAGAATAAACTGAATATCATCAATGAATCCCATATCTAACATCGTATCTGCTTCATCCAGAACAATATGTGTGATATCTCTTAGTTCTATTGAACCTCTTTTGAGATGATCTATTAGTCTACCTGGTGTTGCAACGACAATCTCTACTCCTCTATCAAGAGCGTCTAACTGGATTCCCATTCCCTGTCCTCCATAAACTGTTACTACTCGAATTTTAGTATATTTTCCAAATTTCTTTATTTCTTCTGTGATCTGCATTGCAAGCTCTCTTGTAGGGGCCATGATTAATCCCTGAATTCCATTTTTTGGTTGGATTTCTTGTAGCATTGCTAATGCAAAAGCTGCAGTCTTACCAGAACCTGTATGAGCTTGTCCTACGACATCTCTTCCTGTGAGGAGTACTGGAATTACTGCTTCTTGTATTGGAAATGGCTCTTTATACCCAAGATCACGAATTCCTTTCAGTAAATCTTCTTCTAATCCTAATTCTTCAAAGTTTGTCATTTTATTTTCTTCTCTTAAGCAACGACGAAAAAGCTCATTGCTTACCCGTCATTATTCCGATATGTGCGGTCTCGGTTAAGGTCTAATAAACGCTTGTTATTTTTTTACAAACCTAATTGAGAATCAATAACTTTTTTGAAACTTTCAAAAGGTTGGGCTCCCTCCATCTTTACATATCCTATTTGATCATTTCCTACAAAAAATCCAGGCGTTCCACTTATTCCATAATTTTGCCCATCTTCAAGATCTTTTCTAATTTCTTCAATATACTTTCCATTGATAAGGCATGAATCAAAAACTTCTTGTTCTAATTGCATCTCTTTAGCATATTGACTAAACAATGATAACGCATTAGCAGTTTCTTGCCTGCTCCACTCATTTTGATTTTCAAATAATGTATCATGCATCTCTTTGAATTTACCTTGTTCATTGGCACATTCTGCTGCGACAGAAGCAGGTAATGCATTTGGATGAATACTTTGAATTGGGAAATCTCTAAAAACTAGTTTTACTTTTCCCTGTTCTATGTATTCCTCATGAATTAACGGAAGTGTTTGGGTATAGAATCTTGCACAAAATGGACATTGAAAATCTGAAAATTCAATTATTGTGATTGGTGCATCAGGATTTCCAATAATTGGGTCATTATCTACTGAAATTTTTACTGCAAGTATTGGCTGTTCTGTAGATAATTGATTTTGTAATATTTTGAGTTCTAATTTGGCAATTGCCTCTTCAAGATCTTCCTCTGAAATCTGATTTGAGCTTAAATTTGATGTATATGATCCTGCAAAAAATGCTGCAACTCCTACTACTACTATTAATCCTATAATTAACGCATTAAAAGTTGATTTTTTTATAGATACTTTTCCATTGTTATTTTGATTAAACTCAGAATTCTCAGAACTCATTTGCATTTGTTCCAAAGTCTAGCATACTTATTCGTATTGGCAAAATCTTACAATAGTAATTCTTTATTGAGAAATTAAAAGCCAATGACGGGATCTGAACCCATGACCTGCTGATTACAAATCAGCTGCTCTACCAGGCTGAGCTACATTGGCACAAATAAAATAAAATTTTTCAGGTTTAAAGTGTTGCCTGCAAATATCTAAAACACTCTTTTGTTTCAAACTGATCGAATTATCCGTCAGTTTATAATAATGCCCTATTTTGATACATTTTATGAGAATAAAATACATCTCGCCAATCAGAGTAAAGGTTCTGATGATATTGTTTTATGGAACATCTGCAATGGGAATGATTATGGGACTATTTGTTGCTCCTCCTTCAATGACTGTAATTCTTACTTTAATGGGAGTAATTAATTTTGGTTTGGGTGCATTTTTCACATATATCTTCTTAACACAAATACCAAATATCCCTGATAAAAGAAAGAAAAAGAAAAAAAGCTAGATGATTATAGAAGCAGGTCAGTTAGCTTCAAATTTTGAACTCTTGGCAAAGCGCTCTGCATTTATCATTGACAAGAAAGGAATAATCAGAAAGATTTTTCGAGACATCAATGTTGAACAACATGGTCAAGATATTGATAATTTTTAAAATCAATTATGAAAAACGTCTCTCTCAATTAAAGTATAAATAATGACACTCTTTCATCAATTCAGAAATGTTTGACTTTGTAGCGAAGAAGCTGTTCCTTACAAAAGGTAAAGGCGTTCATGAAGATAGGCTGACAAGTTTTGAATATGCTCTAAGAGATGCTGGAATAGCAGGAACAAATCTTGTGTTGATTTCAAGCATCTTTCCACCAAATGCTAAATTAATCTCTAGAAAAGAAGGTCTAAAAAGAATCAAACCCGGTCAGATTTTGTTTACAATTTATTCAAAGAATCAAACTAACGAACCACACAGAATGTGTGCAGCATCAGTTGGTCTAGCACAACCAAAAGATACAAGCAGATATGGTTATCTTTCAGAATACGAGTCTTTTGGTCAAAACGAAAGCCAATCTGGTGATTATGCTGAAGATATTGCAGCACAAATGTTGGCATCTTCATTGGGAATTCAATTTGATGCTGACAAAGCCTGGAATGAAAAAAGGCAGCAGTGGTTAATTTCGGGCCAAATCTATAAGACTCATAACGTCACTCAATCAATAAGAGGTAACAAAGATGGCAAATGGACAACTGTATTTGCAGCAGCGGTCCTCTTATTCTAATTATTTTTTGTATCCTTTCAGATAAAATAATGCAGCTGCAATTGCCACTATTGTGATTATGATTACTAACGCAATTGATTCGTCAAACTCTACTTTTTTAACTTGAAGTTGTGCACCTCCTAGCGAAAATTTCAATTCTTCTTTGCTTACCGATGTTTTTTCACCAAAGATGTATTTTCCCTGAATTCTTTGCCCTTCCTCAGGATCAAAAATCCATCCTTCTTTTGAAATGTCTGTAGGAATCTTTTCATTATCTATGATTTGTGTAGGGACTAAGTTTCCTTTGACATCTGAAACATTTGTATTTTCAGATGATAAAACTACTATTTGAATTATTGAATTCAGAGGATAAAGTCCTGACGAAAAATAATCTGATCTCTTTAGATTTTCAACCTTGAGAAATTCTAATGGGCTAATTTCAGAAATTGTTGTAGCTCTGTTGGAGTAATCAACTGATAATTTTAACTGTAAAAGTGATTTTGAATCTAATGGGATTAACGAAAATGTCATTTTTGAGTTTTCTTCAAATGATAAATTCTTTGCAACATCATAAAATCCTCCTCCCTCTCTAATTATTTTTGGAAGAAGTATTGCTGAAATCTTTTCATACATTGAGTAAGTATCTTTCATAGGCATTGTGTAAACTGCTGAAATCGTACCCGCACCAGAAATCACTCCTGAAGTTTCAAGTGCTTTGTTTATGTCATCATTACTGTGGATGAAAACCGAATGGAATTTTGCATCTGTATCAAACGCTTGGTTAATTTCATCAATGTATAATTCAGCAATCTCCTTAGTGGAATCTTGAATAGCAATAATGCCCTTATCTGCACGATCTCTTTCTACATTTATCATGATACATGATTGATCGACAACTCCTAGAACACACTTGTCATGGTTAGTCAAAATTATTGCTTGTATTCTATCATTTTCTCTGATTTTCTGCTCTAATTCTGCAGGAATTCTGATTTCCTGAATACTAGTACTTTGCAATGTAATTGATGCTGTAACATTTTGAGAAATGCTCTTATCTACAATAATTTGTGCAGTTTCCTGAAAAGTTGCAAGACTAATTTCTTGTGAATAGACATAATTTGTAGAGATTCCAATCAACACAATTAATATTAAGAAAAATATCTTTTTTCGCATAGGTTGCTACTCTAATAATGAAATTATTAAGTTTTACAAGTCTTTGAAAAGATCTTTTATTGATGGCGTATCAGATTTGATGTTAATTTTGGTAAGTGATTTCTTTTTGATTTTACCAACAAATGTTAAATCACGTTTGAATAACAAATCCGCAATCCAACTGGTTGCAACCTGAAATCTTTTTTCAAGCATTGGCAGTTTATACAAATAATAAGTTCTCCAAATTAACCACGCTAAAGATCCCTTAAAATGTAAACCATACACTATTGCAATTGCTACTCTTCTACCTAGTGTGGTCATCATTCCTTTACTCTCAAAAGAAAATTCTTTGAGTTTAGTTTTACCAGTAATCATAGAATAAAGATTATTTGCAACAGTTGCACTTTGATGAATTGAGTTTTGAGCAGTTGGTGGATATGCTTCCCCAGTTGAAGGATTTGTAATTAATGCACAATCACCTAAAGCAAAAATATTTTCATATTTTGTTAGTCTTAAATACTTGCCAACTTTGAGTTTTCCAGACTTGCCATGTTTGCATTTTAATGATGATATAATAGGATCAATGACTACTCCTGCAGCCCAAATCAGTGTCATACATGGAATTTTTTCACCATTATCTAATTGGGCAAAATCTTCGCCTGCATCAACCGCCTTTGTATTTGTAATTACATTTACACCAGCTTTTCTTAGATATTTACCAGCGTCTTTTCCAAGCTTTGGGCCAAGTTCAGGTAAGATGAATTCTTCTGAAGCAACTAAATTCATACTGATATTTTCTTCTCCAATACTGGGATAGAAATTTTTAACGGATTCCCTAACAAGATAATTAATCTCACCCATTGTTTCGACACCTGCAAAACCCGCACCAACAACAGTAAATGTCATAAGCTTCTTTCTGAAATCCACATCTGAGGTTTGAGCTGCACTTTCAAGCATATGGATTATTTGATCATGAATGGCGATTGCGTCTTCTACAGTTTTAATTACAAATGAGTGTTCCTCGATATTTTTGTTATCAAAAAAGTTAGTATTGCTTCCAAGTGCTATTATGAGATAATCATAATCAAGGGCACGTACTTTGCCATCAAATGTTCGAGTAATTGTAACTAGTTTTTGCTCTAAATCCATTGATGATATAGATGCTTGATAGAATTCAGCTTGTTTGCATAGCTTACGTATAGGTATAGTGATATCACTTGGATGGATTAGTCCAGAAGAAACCTGTGGTAGCATTGGTGTATAAAGAAAATAGTTATCTTTGCTTACTATGCTGATTCTAATATTTGGCTCATTTTTGAATTTATTTTGAATTGTTTTGAGAACATTGATTCCTCCAAACCCACCACCCAATATGAGAATTTTTTTAATTTGAGGCATATTCTGTTTTAAAAAAAACAACTAAGTAAATTTTGTACTATTTCTGTATACGAATAGATGAACTTTTTTTGTTTTTTTTACGAAAATGCATTATCTACTAGCTAATATTCTCTTTTATGCAAAAATCTAGTTAGTAATGGCACTAATTCCACTTCTTCTTGATATTTTCCAAGATCCAATAATTCAATTAATTGCCGTTTTGAGCGCTTTTGGTATTGGCATATTTCAAGGAATCATTCTAGGGCGAGCCATTCTTGTGAAATTCCCACGTCTTCAAAATCGTGTTAAGACAGTATCGATTACTTTGTTTATCATATTTTTGGTAAATGCTATTTTGAGCGTTCCACGTTTTTCTTCTCCTGAAAAAATTGATCTCTCAAATTTATCAGTAGGTAGTGCAAGTGAAGTCACCTCTTCTATCTTTTTGATTTTTGGAATGAATACTGGATTTCTAACCGTACTAGCTATTTCTGTTACTGTGATGACTTTTGTTCTTTTAAAATACACAAATATTCATGGTATATCAAAAGCATTTGTCTTTATTTTTAGCGCTCTTATACTACTTCTAACTGGTCTGAGTAGATTCACAGATCTTACCCCTAGTTCATTTGAGGTACTCTTGTATTTTCTTTATCAGTTAGGAATTACAATTGGTATTCTAGCTGGTACAATCAGAAAGATTAAACCAAAAAAATTGGACTTGAAATAATTTCAAACATTTAAATCAGATTATTCTTGGGTGGTTTATGACATCGAATTCAAACCGTTCGGGGAACAAGCTGGCAGTCCATGCGTTGGACTGTCAGCCCCATTATTAAAAAATCTAG
>Ga0208879_1000772_pt1 | contig 31940 bp, 25 predicted proteins | sample Knorr_S15_td_Bot_FD_185605 | JGI IMG/M metagenome (GOLD analysis project Ga0208879, IMG submission 185605) | Marine microbial communities from Southern Atlantic Ocean transect - Knorr_S15_td_Bottom_ad_5009_LV_A (SPAdes) (version 2) | ecosystem: Environmental > Aquatic > Marine > Oceanic | place...
TCCACATTTAAAACCAGTACGTCTGAATTATTAAATACTCCCATTCAACTGTTTTCTGGCGGGCACACCCATCCCGATTCAATCCTTAACCAAATTGGTTCAACCTATAAATATAATGAAGGTGATTGGTTTAATAATAATATCGGAATTGAATTTGAGCCGGGTTCCAATCGTATTCGGATGCGATTTGAAATCAATTTTATATCAAAAACTCAGGATAATTTTGTATCTAAGGAGCCAGAATGGGATAAGTGGATGCAATCCCATATTGGCTATGATTCTGCATTAAAACGGACTGATTATAAAATTGAATTTTGGTTATTAAATTCTAATTCAATGAATCGTATCGGACCCTTATCAATTGATTTATTTGGCGGCTATCAAAATAGGTTTCATACCAAAAATACATATGGTGGCTGGCGTGCCTATGGTGGCATTATATCCTATTTTCAAGGTTGGTGACTCATATGAATAGTGAAAGAAAAATAGTATGGAGTTGGGCATTTTATGATTGGGCAAATTCTGCCTTCTCAACCACAGTCATGGCGGGGTTTTTCCCAATATTCTTTGAGAAATTCTGGTCAAATCCTGAGGATGTAATCCAAAGTACTTACCAACTGGGATGGGCAAATTCCATAGCATCGATTATTATTGCGGCCATTTCTCCTTTTCTTGGGGCAGTTGCTGATCGTGGGTCTGCCAAAAAGAAGTTTCTATTTATATTTGCCTTTTTAGGGATCATCATGACAGGGGGGCTCTGGATGGTAGAGCAAGGTGAATGGCAGATGGCCATTGCCTTTTATGTGATTGCGTCCATTGGTTTTATGGGAGGAAACATATTCTATGATTCATTATTACCATCCATCGCATCCAATGAAAAAGTGGATTATGTATCATCTTTAGGATTTGCTGTTGGATATATTGGGGGTGGTTTGTTATTCTTGGTGAATGTTCTCATGTATCAACACCCTGAATGGTTTGGAATTGCTGATGGCTCAACTGCCATTAGATTATCCTTTTTATCTGTAGCTGTTTGGTGGGCTGTCTTCACAATACCCATATTACTTTTTGTTCCTGAACCTAAAAATAAAAATAAAGTACCCTTACTTTTTGCATTAAAATCTGGCGCTAAACAATTAAAAGAAACTTATAATCATATTAAAGAATTAAGAGTTATAGGAATCTTCCTTTTAGCCTATTGGTTTTATATTGATGGTGTGGATACCATTATTCGTATGGCAGTAAAAATGGGGTCTTCTTTGGGCTTCGAAGCGGGTGTTTTAATCGGTGCACTCCTCATGGTTCAGTTTATTGCCTTTCCTGCGGCACTTCTTTATAATCAATTTGCTCAAAAAATCGGTACGAAGAATGCAGTTTTTGTAGCCATTGGAGGATATGCGGGTATTACATTTCTGGGATATTTTATGGTAAGTACAATTCACTTTTATATGTTAGCTGCTATGATTGGAATATTTCAAGGTGGTATTCAAGCATTGAGTAGAAGCTTATATGCACGATTAATCCCTGTTGGAAAAGAAGGTGAATTTTTTGGATTTTACAATATGCTTGGAAAATTCGCTGCAGTTATTGGGCCCGTACTTATGGGCTATGTAACCTTAGTCACAGGCAGTGTTCGTTTCGGAATTTTATCCATATTAATTTTATTTATAATAGGTGCAATTCTTCTTAGTAAAGTTGATTTTGAAGAAGGAAAAAAATTAGCAGCAGATTTCGGAAATAATTAATTTGTTTCCAATAATTTTTCTCTCTATCAAAAATCTTTATTAACTTTTGGAAATAACTTTATAGAGCAAATGATGATTTCACGCTACTCCCAACTCGTAATGCCCCAGGATGCCAATGTGGTTGGCACCTTATTTGGGGGACAAATGGTTTCCTGGATGGATATTGCCGCTGCAAAATCGGCTTTTAGATTTTTAAAAGACACCGAAGCGGAAGTGGCTGTAACCCGTGCTATTGATTCCATCGAATTTACAAAACCTGTCCATGTGGGGAATTGGGTGAATTTTGAATCAAGAATAATTAAAACAGGGAATTCTTCCATCGTGATCCAGGTTGATGCTTTCAAAGAAAGTCATGACGAAGATAATACTTTGGCGTGTACAGCAACATTCACCATGGTTTCTGTCAAAAAATCATCTGATGGTTCTTACCAAAAAGTAAACCATAATAAATCTATCTAAACAGAAATTATTTCATTTTCCTCATGCTATATTTCAAAGATTGAAATAAGGATTAAGAAATTGGAATTAGGATTTGATAACCTAAGAAATATTGTATGAATAAAGAAAATTGCTATTGAAATCAAAATAAATTGTGATAGAATTACCATGAATTGAAAATGGAAATCCTATCTCCTAATCCCTATCCAAATTCCTAATCCACTTTTCAAAATATTTCAAATATCAAATTAATAAAGGATTAAAATGTCAAAAATATATCCACCTTCAGACTCGAGTTCCAAAAATGCACATGTATCTTCCATGGAATCATATCGTGAACAATATGATGAATCAATTTCTGACCCGGAAGCATTTTGGGCAAAAACGGCTGAAAGATTAGATTGGATTGCACCCTGGACAAATGTCCGGAGTTTTGACTTTGTCCAAGGGAAGATTGAATGGTTTAAAGATGGAAAATTAAATGCATCTTATAATTGCATTGATCGACATATTAAAAACGGGCACGGCGATGAAACAGCTATTATTTGGGAAGGGAATGATCCGAATCAATCCCGGAAATTCACGTATAAAGAATTGCTGAAAGAAGTGTCCCAATTTTCCAATGCTTTAAAATCTCTTGGTGTTGAAAAAGGGGATCGAATTTGTATTTATATGCAAATGGTGCCGGAACTGGCTTTTGCTGTTTTGGCTTGCGCTCGGATCGGTGCGGTCCATTCTGTGGTTTTTGGTGCTTTTTCCAGTGATTCTTTACGAGACAGAATCAACGATTCTGAATGTAAAATATTGGTGACACAGGACACAGGTGTCCGGGGGACAAAACAGAATATTCCCATGAAATTGAATGCAGATAATGCATTAGAAAATACATCGTCCATCGAACATGTGATTGTTGTTCGGCGAACCGGGGAACCTGTATTTATGGATGCTGAACGTGATCTATGGTGGCACGAGGCTATTTCCGGTGTGGATGCTAAATGTGAGCCGGAAGTGATGGATGCAGAAGATCCCTTATTTATTCTTTATACATCAGGATCAACGGGGAAGCCCAAAGGCGTTCTTCATACCACCGGTGGATATTTGACTTATGCTTCATTCACCCATGAAATGGTTTTCGATTACAAACCCGGTGACATTTACTGGTGCACAGCGGATTTGGGCTGGATTACCGGACATTCCTATATCGTTTATGGTCCTTTAGCCAATCGTGCCACGACAGTGATGTTTGAAGGTGTACCGAATTTCCCGGATTATGGAAGATTTTGGGACGTGGTTGACAAACATAAAGTGAATCAGTTTTATACAGCGCCAACGGCGCTGAGAGCCTTGATGAAAGAGGGGAATGATTGGGTTACATCTCGAGATTTATCTTCTTTGCGATTGCTTGGAACCGTAGGCGAACCCATCAAAGAACCGGAATGGAATTGGTATAAGGATATTGTGGGCAAAGGGAAATGTCCCATTGTGGATACTTGGTGGCAAACAGAGACAGGTGGGATTCTTATTACACCACTTCCCGGCGCAACCCCAACAAAACCTGGCTCAGCTACATTTCCATTCTTCGGAATTGAACCGGTTTTACTCACGGAAGAAGGTGAAGAAATTGAAGGGAATGATGTATCCGGACTTTTGGCGATAAAATCATCTTGGCCGGGACAAATGAGAACTATTTATGGCGATCAAGATCGCTTTATTGAAACGTATTTTAAACAATTCCCTGGATATTATTTTACGGGCGATGGTGCCAAACGGGATAAAGACGGATATTATTGGATTACAGGTCGAGTGGATGATGTATTGAATGTGTCTGGTCATCGAATCGGAACGGCAGAAGTGGAAGGCGCCATTGGGAAAGCTGATGGTGTGGCTGAAGCGGCTGTGGTTGGGTATCCGCATGACATTAAAGGCCAGGGGATTTATGCTTTTGTAACCCTCATGACAGGTGTAGAAGCGTCCGATGAAATTCGTGATGGAATTATGAATTCCGTTAAAAAGGATATTGGTCCCCACGCAAAACCGGATGAAATTCAATTTACACCGGCACTCCCAAAAACGCGCTCCGGGAAAATTATGCGGCGAATTTTAAGATTTATCGCAGCAGGTGATTTGGATAATATGGGCGATATTTCTACGCTTGCTGATCCAAGTGTGGTGGCAGCGCTTACTGACAGGAAATTGTAAATAATAAATAGAATATCCCATTTTTGATATGTTGTGGATTAATCGTGCTAATCTAAAGTTTATGTTTATAAAATTGAAAAATTCTTAACTTCGAAAAGTCGAAAGAGAATTTCGCTAAAGTAAAGTCACCTTAGTTTAATTACGCGTATCCGTAAGTTTTTCATTCATTTCTCTTACCCGCTGGGTCAACATTTTAACAATCTGTTTCATGATTTCCGGATTGCTGGCCATGAGTTGGTAAAACCCGTCCTGATTAATTTTTAATAAAATTGTATCTTCCAAAGTAATGGCATCTGCAGATCGAGGCTCTTGATCCAGTATTGCCATTTCACCGATACAACTTCCTTTTTTCAATTGGGTAATTGAATGTCCATTTTGGATCACATCAACCTCACCAGAAATAATGACATACATGGAATCGCCATGATCGCCTTCTTTGAAAATCTCAAACTGTTCAGCATGTCGAATTTCTTCAGCAATTTGGGCAATTTTTGTTAATACATCACCAGGAATTTTGTGAAATAGATCAACTGATTTCAGAATGATGGTTTTTTCTAGAATGGAATACATAGGTTGATTCTCCTGGGTTTGAAATTTATTATGTAAAAAATTACGGTTTAAATAAGTCTGCTCGATCTCATTGAATAAGTTTTTTGAAAAAATCGAATTTGGGATTGATTCCCAATGTATTTTTTTCATGAGTCCTATATTCTCAGTTTTGAGAATATAATGTATGGCAATCCCAGTTTTCCAAAGGTGTGAATTTTTAATCCAAAATTCAAGCATTTTATCAGGTTCATCAAGCATACTCGGGAAAAGCTCTTTTCCTATTTTATTTAGGTTTGCATCTGGATCAATTAAGGGTAATGTACGTTTCCGGTTTTCTGGAGAAAAAGTAGTGTCTACTAGTTCGAGTACAACTGGTAATAATTCTGGATCATGACTTTTAACATACCTGATATAGGTTTCTATTGGAACTTCCGGATCTTTTAATGTTCCTAGTTTTAGGAGAATTGGAATCACTTTATTTAAGTCGCTTTCTATGTGATCTAGAATCAAAATTGCTTTTTGATCTTCCTGGATTGCATCCCGGAAAAGATATAACTGGTAAGCACGTTGGGATATTGAATTAATTTGAGTCTCAACCAAATCTAAAACCATCTGTTCCAACTCTTGTTTTTTGCTGATATCTACCAGAGCATTACTGATTCCATCCAGGATGAGCAAGTCCGGATTATCCAATTCTGAAGAAATCAATTGTACCAAAGTTTTCGAAGAAAATTCATGTACAGTCTTTAAGATTCCCAAATTTAATTGTATGGATGTATTAGTGGAAAAAAGAATATGTGAGAATCGTTCAATAACTTCATTCGAATCATAGTGATTTAATGCGATATTTGCTGAATCAAAAGTTGCGGAAAATGAAAGATTATTGATGATTGGATTAAGGAATTCAGCATCATGATCATGCTCCAAAACACAAAGAATTTCATTCCTTACGTCGTGGGATGGATGATTCAAGAATTGATGGATTATTTCATTGGGTAGTAAATGGCTGGCTTGTCGGAAAAACCCAATCGTTATACAAAGCATCTGTGGATTATTACTATTCAATAACTGGTTGATTATTTGATTCGATTCTATATGGTCTGGTGTCTGTTTTAGAATAGTGACCGCAGTTGATGCAACCAATTCAGGTTTATCCTTTTTCAAATAAGGGATAACTAACTCTTTTAATGATGGAATCATTCTATCTCCGGCACAGGAAATTGCAAATGGCGCTAAATCAGATTTCTCGTTAATTAATTCTAGCACAACCGAATCAGATATAATATTTGGCTGATGCCATGCTAATTCTAAAACCGCTCTTTTAATTTGATCAGGACCCCGTTTAATTAAATGTTGAAGTGTTTTTTGCCAAGGATGAAGCGGGAGAGTCCATAAAAGATCTAAAGCAAAAAGTTGTTTTAATTCATCTTTATCTTTGAGTGTTTTATCTAATGTTTCAATAATATGTGAGTCATTGATATCAAATTCAATATCATCCAGATTTAGTTGCCGATTTTCAATCGCTTTCATGAGTGAATTCACATACCCGTTTTTTAATCGAAAACTATTCCAAATCCACAAAATAACGCTTATTAAAATGAAAAAACTAAGCCAATGGATTTTGTCTTCTGGGACGAGTTTGAAAGAGATGAGAGCAAAAATCAATCCACCAGCTAATCCTTCCAATCCTGAACGTATCGTTCCATCGATTACGGGTTTTATTTCTTTCTTTTTTTCGGATGCCACTGGAAGCCACAATATTTCCTGAACGGCATTATTGGTGGAAAATTTGAAAACTTGGTCTGAAAATTTCGCCATAAACACTGCTGCTAAAGAACCTAATGCAAGAAACCCAACTGACCCTATTGCAAGAGTAATTGGTAGAACTAAAAGTCCAGCTAAAATTCCAAATCTTGTTAAAATGAAACCTGTAATAAAAAACTGCATAATCAGAGTTGCGGCACCTGTAGACATGTAATAGGTCCCGAAAAAACTTACTAGATCATTTTGATTTGGGAATGCTTCCGCAGCCATCATCTTGAATTGGTAGTCGATAATTTTAGAAACAAAAGCAGCCAGTCCAATGAGAAGTGAAATTGATTTTATATAGGGATCAAAGAGTGTTGTTGGATTTTTAGGTGATGATGGCGAACGTTTCACGGAAATTTTAACGTCTCGCATATGAGGTCTTAACATCTGTGCAAATATGACAGATAACCCAATAAAAAATATTGTGAGAAATAATAAATTTTCAGATCCAAATGCAATTACAAATGGTTTGATACCATAGCCGGCACCCATTCCCGCAAATGATCCTCCTGCTCCGACTAAAGTAAATATTCGTTTTGCTTGTCGAGCATTAAAAATTTCACCCGCTAACATCCAAAATTGGAATATGGATAAAATTGTAATCACTTCCATCCAGATATAGAGCAACGGAATCACTATTCCCGTTAAATTGGATTGGATTAAAAATAGTGTAAACGAGAAAATAAATCCTGAAATAGAAATAATGAAAACCTGATCTTGACCTGACGTGAGTTTTTTATAAATAGTTATTACGCCAGCCATAACCAATGCGATAGCTACGAACATAAGTGGGAGATAAGATTTATCAAATTGGGTAAGAAAGACCGCATCCCGAACGGATGCTCCAGTAATGGTTGCCGACACGATGGCAAAGAACATGAAGAAGAGCAGGGCCGCAGGTTTACGTTCTTCAGATTTAATATTGATTATTGCCATGATAGGAATGGGAAAGTTAAAGCAATATAGTATTTTTTAAAATGTGGATTATGTTACTGGAAGTGAAATGCACGAATCCCTAATTTTCAACACTTTTTATTCATAAATAATTATTAAAAGGAAAATTATGGCACATATTTCAAATGTAACCTGTTCAATGGCCTCATGGAAAGAAACTAACGCTGGGCTCATTGCAGTCGGCGTATTCGAAGATAAAAGTCTTACTCCCATGGCAACCGCCATTAATGAAGCATCCAACGGTGCATTCTCAGAAGCGATTGATCTTGGCGATGTAAAAGGAAAAACCGGTGAATCACATTTATTCTACGTTGATAGGAAACGAGTTCTGCTTTTGGGACTTGGTAAAAAAGATAAATTTAATTCAAATGCAGTTCGTTTGGCAGCAGGGAAAGTGTCCCGCACGGCCATCAGCAAAAAGATTGATTCCGTGGCTATGGAATGTTTTTGCGAGAAGTGTGAATATTGCCAATCCTGTGGGGAGGGGCTCGTTTTAGGAAGCTACCAATTTTTGGATTATAAAACAGGGAAAGATGACGGATTTGAATTGAAATCTGCCACGGTACTTAGTTGTGATTCTCCAAATATCGCCAAAGGTGCAGCTATCGGAAATGCAGTTTGTTTTGCCCGTGATCTTGGGAATCACCCCGGGAATATTACCACACCTACACGATTGGCAGAAGCTGCCAAAGAGATTGCAGATGAAGGCGACATGAAACTCACTGTTTTTGATCGGGAAGAATTTACCGAAATGGGCATGGGCGCTTTAGCGGGAGTCGCATTAGGCACGGATGAACCGCCAAAATTCATCATTTTAGAATACATGAATGGTGGAGATGCAAAACCCAAAGTTCTCGTAGGCAAAGGTCTCACATTTGATGCAGGTGGAATATCCATCAAGCCTGCCGGGAAAATGGACGAAATGAAATATGATATGTGTGGCTCTGCTACCGTATTGGGAACCATGAAAGCAATCGCAGCCTTGAAACCCAAAATGAATATTGTATGTATTGTTCCTTCTACAGAAAATCTCTTGGGTGGCAAAGCTTTTAAACCTGGAGATATCCTAACTGCCTTAAATGGAAAAACAATTGAAATTCTAAATACAGACGCTGAAGGACGATTGATTCTTGCCGATGGATTATCTTATGCATCCGAGCAGTATGATCCTGAATTCATTTTAGATTTTGCCACATTGACGGGTGCGGTTCTTGTAACGCTTGGTCACGTGGCGGCTGGTGTTATGGGAACGGATGAATCTCTCATGGAAAAAGTGAAGGTATCTTCTAAAAATTCCGGTGAAAAAGTTTGGGAGCTTCCCTTATGGCCTGAATTTTGCAAACAGATTAAATCTGATATTGCTGACGTGAAAAATATGGGAACTCCAGGGCAGGCAGGCAGTATTGCGGCTGCAGCATTTTTGAAAGAATTTGTAAAAAAAGATATTCCTTGGATTCATTTTGACATTGCAGGCACAGCTTGGGGTGGCAAAACAACGAGTTTAGATCCAAAAGGCAGTGCAACCGGTTGGGGAATACGGCTCGTTTTGGATATGTTGAATGCCTAAATTAACAAAATTAAAATTTTGGGGGCTGATCCGCATTGCGGTCAGCCCTTTTTTATTTTCAATTCTTATGGCCGGACATCCCATCACAATTGATGGTCAATTTCATGATTGGGAGAATGTAGAAATAGCCTACGCAGATGAAGCCGGGCCATGGGGCGCAGATTTTGCTGATGTAAAGATCACCTACGATCAAGAATTTCTCTTTATCTATTTTTCGTTTCACTATGGCGAATTTCTCATGCAGGATTGGAATGCATTCCACTTGTATATCGATGCAGACAATGATTCATCCACGGGTCTCGATTACAACGGTATTGGCGCAGAACTGGATTGGACCTTTGGTCAACGGCAAGGCATCTTTTATTTTAATGGCGGTAATTCAGATGTTTGGCAAAATGATTTAACATTGCGTATCGGGCCTACGATTACATCACAAGAATTTGAAATAGCAATTGCCAGAAATTCTGATATTATGACCTTGAATGGGGCACAGGTTTTGGTGGAAGGACGCATTGCAATTGCCGAAGCACCCCCTAATTCGGACAGTGTTCCAAATGAACCGGGAGGAATTTATTTTAGTATTGGGGAGGATGCAGTTCCATTACCGGAACCCATTTCGTTGGAACGTCGGTATGAAGATGATATTCGTATTGTGACCTATAACACATTATGGAATGGTATTTTAGAACCGGACAGGCAACCCAAATTTCAACGGATACTTCAAGCACTTGATCCTGACGTGATTGTATTGCAAGAACACACGGATTGGAACGAAATTAACGATATTGTTCAATCATGGTTTCCCCAGGAAACGTGGTACGCCAGTTGGACCTATAGCGATTTAGTTGTTTTATCAAGATTCCCAATTTTATATGATGCGAATTTGATTAGTTCCGAAAGAACCATGTGCGCCTTGTTGGATACGGAGGATGAATTGGGCAAAAACCTATTGGTCATTAATTCTCATTTATCTTGCTGTGCAAACAACGATGGGCGACAACAACAGGTGGATGAGTTTGCTTCGGTTTGGCGGGAATGGGTTTCTAATGATAATGGTCCCTTTGATTTGGCTAATGAAACACCTTTTGTTCATGTGGGGGATTTCAATTTTGTAGGTTACCGCCAACAGGTGGAAACACTCCGCATCGGTGATATTGAAAACCAAAATGAATATGGTGACGATTTTCTGCCTGATTGGGATTCCACAGAAATTGTAGATCTTTTTTCTCGTCATACCCACAAACGGATGGGCTATACATGGCGCGGTGATGGCAGTTCATTTAATCCTGGAAAATTAGATTACGTATTTTATTCTGATGCTACCATTGATTCCGGAAAACATTTTATTGTAAATACATTGGCCATGGATGATGAATATCTTGCAAACTATGGCTTGGAGTGGGATGACACCCAAGAAGCATCGGATCATTTACCACGGGTTTTTGATATTTCATTGGATCCCAATGTGGGAATAAAAGAAGATGGAATCGTACTGAAGGAATTTGCCACTTTGAATAATTATCCCAATCCATTTAACCCAACCACGACTATTACAGTAAATATTGTAGAGACGTTGCATGCAACGTCTCTACGTATTTATAATTTAAATGGTCGTTTAGTTAATGTGGTATTTCAGGGTGAATTAGAAACCGGAACCCATGAATTTCAATGGGATGGCACCAATTATTCCAGTGGGGTATATTTTATAAAAATGCAGTCAGGAGATTTTATCAAAACCCGGAAAATGATTTTACTGAAGTAGGATAGTACTTCAATCATCCTGATTGAAGATAGACAATCAAGATGATTGTCCTACACTGATTTAAACTTGTTCCATGGCATTATCATACATGGGTGCCATGGATGCCCAATCAAAGGGTTGGGCGATGGGGTGGAAATGAGTTGCTTTTATTTTCTCATGGTTTTCAATCGCCCAAATTATTTTATTAAAAAGATCCTGGTCATCGGAGTATAAATGATCTTTATGCTGGTCCGGGGGCAGTAATTCTGGATAGGTTAATCGATTGGGTAAAATAGGCCAAGTATCGCAATACATGGCTTCCATGACACTGGCACCAAAAAATTCCTGATTGGACGTTACAGGCAAAATATCCGCTTTCCAGAGCCATTGTGCATAATCAGAGAACGATTCTGTAAAACCCCATTGAACAATTTGGTTCTCAAATGATTTATGAGCATCAAGGAAAATATCTGGATATTGACTAAAATTTTCACCCATGACCGCCAATTTAAAATCATAGCCATATTCTTTAACCCGTTCCAACACACCAAAAAAGTCATTGGGATTTTTGTCATATTCCCAACGGTGATTCCACAAGATAAGCGGTGCATCGCCATGGTCTATGCGGTGATCGTCAAATTGCCGGAGATCCATACCAAGATGAAGAATCCTGCTTTTATCACGAATCGCATCTACGGAATCCAATTCACGATAATCTGGGAATTGGCGTAGGAAACCGGGAAGCGCATCCAGGAAGGAATCCATGTGGAATTCAGAATTGAAGAATACCTGGTCAGCAGCAAGGGCGGATGCAAAATTGATGAAACCATAATGAGTATCCCTATTTTTTTGGATATCCCGATCATTGGGCGACCAAGGATAAGACAATTGATTTTCATGAAAATAAATGGCAATTGGGATGCTGGTAGATTTAGATTTTGTCAAGGCAAGAAAAGTAGAGAGGTCCAACATATCGGTAGTCAGAATAAGATCGGGGCGCCAAGTGAGACCGTTGAATTCCCGCGCCATAGTTACAGCCCCGCCATGCATACGCCATTTCCAAAATTGACCTTTCATGGTCAAGAAACGTACATCGTGTTTGCTATGATTGGCAAATCCCACGGCCCATTGTTTATGAGATCCTGTAAAATAGGGTTCGATGAGGAGGATATTCACAGGGGAATTTACAAAAAAATTGAATGGATAGAATGGGATGATAAAAATCTAAAATACAATTATCAGATATGTACAATATTACTTAACATTTAAAATGTGTATGAATTAGTAATTAGCAAACAGGAATGTGAGCAAGTGTTGGATTAAGCTGATTAATAAAATTGAAAATGAAGAAACTCAATATTCATTTTTCAACTTTAAAAATGTACCCGAGACTGGAATCCCTGCCTACCGGCAGGGAACCAGTATATCTAAAGATTCATCTCATCCAACCATTCTCGACCCACACCTGATTTTAAATACCTTTCTCTTGATATGGCTTCTTTGCGAGTTTTATATTTCTCAAAGTGGACTATTCTCCACGGAATGAATGCTTTTGTTGATTCCACCTTTCCTGAGTTGTGTTGTTTAAGTCTAGGCCTAAGGCTATCGCAGTGCCCCACATATCGATGTTTTTCATCGAGAGATCTAAATACATAAGTAAAATACATAAAAGTGCCCGAGACTGGAATCGAACCAGCACATCCGTTAGGACACACGGACCTGAACCGTGCGCGTCTACCAATTCCGCCACCCGGGCAAATAAATCAAAATTCAAAAAACCATTTAAAACAGGCTTGGAATCTTATCAAATCCCGACGGCAAATCGCAAGGAATAATCTTGGAGAAAGGTAATCCATTCCCGTATTTTTCACCCGCTTTTTTATCATGGAAATCAAAACTGTCGCTACCAATCGTAAAGCCTATCATGAATACCATATTCTTGAAACATACGAAGCTGGTATACAATTAATGGGCAGTGAAGTGAAAAGTATTCGGGAAGGGAATATTAGTTTAAAAGAATCCTATGTTTTGATTCGTGCAGGTGAAGCATGGCTAAAAGGAGCTCACATTGCTTCTTACAGTCATACAGGAATTGAAGGGCACGAATTGATACGCGACCGGAAATTGCTTCTCCATAAAAAGGAAATTTCACGAATTGGGTCAAAATTGGCAGAGAAGGGTTTAACGGCTGTTCCCACAAAATTGTATTTCAAGGGTGGATTAATCAAACTTGAATTTGGTTTAGCCAAAGGAAAAAAACTTCATGATAAACGAGATACGAAGAAAAAACGTGACGTAGAACGAGATATACAAAGAGCATTAAGTCAAAGATGAAATTTTTACCTATAGATGAACAATTAGCCCTTATTGGACGAGGGGTTGAAGAAATAATTCCGGAAGCTGAATTAAGCAAAAAACTGGAAACGTCTCTTGAAACCGGAATTCCCTTAAACATAAAACTTGGGTGTGATCCCAGTCGTGCAGATTTACATATTGGGCACGGAGTTGTATTAAGGAAATTGCGCCATTTTCAAGATTTGGGGCATCAAGCAATTTTAGTGATAGGCGATTTCACTGCTATGATTGGTGACCCATCCGGTCGTAATAAAACACGTCCCCAACTGACTTTAGATGAAGCAAAATTAAATGCAGAATCTTACGTTGACCAATCTAAAGCTATACTTGATATAGATAAACTTAAGATTGTTTATAATTCAGATTGGCTTAATAAAATGAATTTTAATGACGTGGTAAAATTAGCAAGTTCTATGACAGTTGCTCGCATGTTAGAACGGGACGATTTCACCAAAAGATTTCAATCCGAAATTCCCATTTCTCTCCATGAATTTTTATATCCATTGGCGCAAGGGCAAGATTCTGTAGAATTGAAAGCTGATGTAGAATTAGGTGGAACAGATCAGAAATTTAATTTACTCGTAGGCCGTGATCTCCAAAAATCCAATAAGCAAAAGCCACAGTGTATTATTACCTTGCCGTTATTAGAAGGAACGGATGGTGTAGAAAAAATGTCAAAATCTTATGGCAATCATATTGGGCTTTACGATTCCCCGGAAGATATGTATGGAAAAACATTATCAATCCCAGACAATATGATTGTAAAGTGGTTCACGTTAGCGGCAGATGCGGATGAATCGGTTGTTAAATCCGCAGAAACCCGATTGGCGGATTCATCAGTGAATCCCATGGAAGTGAAAAGAGAATTAGCACGAGCCGTGGTAAAACTTTATTATGATTCGGAAACTGCAGCGACGGCAGAACACCATTTTAATACGGTTGTGGTTGGGAAGGGAAATCCCGACGAAATGCCAGAATTTTCTCTGACTGAAGAAGACTTAATTGTAAATGTGATTTTTGATGCCGGATTACTCCAAAGTAAGGGCGAAGTTCGCCGTATGATTAAACAAGGTGCGGTAAAATTGGATGGTGAATCTGTTTCAGATATTCAGGCAAAAATCTCTCCAAAAGGAGACCAAATTTTAAAAGTAGGTAAACGACGATTTTTAAAGGTAATTGAATGATCCGTAGTTATTTATGGCTGCCTCTATTTGCAGCCTTTTTATCTTTCTCTTGTAACTATTCTCAACCCCAAATCCCTAAACTGGTTATCACCCTAGTGGTAGATCAAATGCGACCAGATTTATTGACACGATTTGATGATTTATATACGGGTGGTTTTCGCTGGCTTATGGATCACGGTATTTGGTTCACAAATACGCACCATGAGCATAGTTACACTGCCACCGGACCGGGACATATCGCAATAGGGTTTGGTCAATACCCGGGAAAAGTCGGTGTGATCGGAAATAGCTTTTATGACCGTGATCTAAAAAAGAAAGTGAATTGTGTGGAAGACCCTAATGCAAAGGTCGTTGGTTCGAAAAATGGGAAAGCACGGTCTTTTTCCCGATATAATACAACAGGGATTGGTGATTGGGTAAAATCAATCTATCCCAAATCTAAAGTGATTTCTCTTGGAGGAAAGGATAGAGCGGCCATTTTTCTTGGCGGGCAAAATCCTGACCTACCGTTATATTATAATAAAGCTGGCAGTTTCATTTCTTCCGATTATTATGTAGATAAATTACCTGATTGGGTCAATGATTTTAATGGTGCGCTGAATGCCGAATCGTACAAGGATTCATTGTGGACAAAATCATTAGAAGATGATGTGTATTTGACCTATGCTCGAGAAGATTTTTATCAAGGAGAATTAGACGATTATTTAAATGAAAAATATTCGCCAGTTTTTCCAATAGGGATCAATCCAAAAGATGACCCGAAATTATTTTTAATGGGGCGACCTTGGTTCGAACGTGAATTACTCAATTTGGCGAAAGAAGCAATCCACCACGAGAATCTAGGTCAAGATTCAAATCCTGATTTACTCTTTATTGGATTTTCGGCAATGGATTGGATGATTCACGGTTTTGGCCCACATTCTCAGGAGATTATGGATGCGTTTATCAAACTCGATAAATGGTTAGGGGATTTTATAGAATTTGTTGACGAAACCGTTGGATTGGAAAATGTACAATTTGTATTGACAGCAGATCATGGTGGCTTACCACTTCCTGAATATGTTGTAGAGCAAGGCGGTTCTGGTGGAAGAATCAATAAAGAGCATTTGAACGAAGCTTTCGAATGGATTGATGAAGAGGTTGAAGAACGGTTTGGAGGAGGTTTGTATGTGCGTAGCGGGGGAAATTATTTTCTCGATCTTGAAAAACTAAAAAAAGCAGGAATTGATCCAAGGAAAATCTATGATGTTGCGAGTAAATATCTTCCGAAAGTGGAAGGGATAGAAAGAATGATTTATAAAAAAGATGTGATTGCCAGTACAGAAACAGACAAAATTACTTTGCGATTAAAACATATGATTCATCCACATAAAACACCGGAGATTTTCCCTCTAAATACTCCAGGCTATCTCTATAAAAACCCGTATGGAACTGGCCATGGTTCGCCCTACGATTATGATACACATGTCCCCTTAATTTTTTCGCATAAAAAAACAAAATCAAGTTTTATTAGCGATGGTAAAGCCACTGTAGATATAGCACCTACTATTGCCAGATTACTGGGTGTTAAAATCCCTGACTTCTGCGATGGTACAGCCATAGATTTTTAAATTGTTAAATCTTTCAAATCTTATGAAACAATTTGACGGGGTTCGCGCCGTTGACGATGTTTCCTTTGTTGTAGAAAAGGGTGACGTTTATGGCTTTTTGGGTCCGAATGGTGCCGGAAAAACCACCACGCTTCGAATGATCATGGGCATCATCCAACAAGATTCAGGTTCTATTGAACTGAATGGTGAAAATATCAATAATCTTGGTCGGGAAAACCTGGGCTACCTTCCAGAAGATCGGGGCTTATATCAAAAACAGAAATTGGAAGAAACAATTATTTATTTTGCAATTTTGCGCGGATTGGATAAGATAGATGCAAAAACAAAGACAAATGAATGGTTGGAACGTTTCGGGCTTGGAGATCAAGGAAACCGAAAGATTGAAGAACTCTCCAAAGGAAACCAGCAAAAGATCCAATTCATTTTATCGCTCATTCATGATCCTTCCTTATTGATTTTAGACGAACCTTTTACCGGATTGGATCCACTCAACCAGCTTCTACTGAAAGAGATCATCCAGGAAAAACGAGAAGAGGGGAAGACCATCCTTTTCTCTACCCACCAAATGGAACAGGTTGAGCGACTTTGTACGAATATATGTTTGATCAATAAGGGAAAAATAATTGTAGAAGGTGCTTTGGAAAATGTAAAACAATCCCATTCCAGTGATGCGGTGGACGTTCGATATTCCGGTGATTTAGATAATGAAAAAGCAAAATCATTCTTTTCCGAAGTTGAGATTAAGGATACATCTCTTTCAGGCGTTTTATCCGAAGATCCCAGAGAATTCTTATTATGGATCAACGAATCTGTAAAGGTAGAATCATTTCAGATCCACATCCCCAGTCTTGAACAAATTTTCATCGAGGAAGTGAAAAAAGCATCATGAGCCAGATTTGGACGATTCTGAAGTGGGAGTACATGAACCGTGTAAAGACGAAACTCTTTTTGATTACCACATTTGGGCTGCCATTTTTCATGGCTGGTATGATGTATTTACCCACAATTCTCATGGATCTAGAACCGGAGGATGTTACCGAAATTGGCTTGGTCTATGATGAAAGCGTGTATAGTCTGATTGACCGTTTTCAATCACAGATGGATAGTAACTATCGATTGAAAGATGGGAATCCACAATTTATTTTTAGTCGGTTTGATTCAGAAAAAATTGCATTGGACAGTGTCGTATCAAAATCGATCGGTGGTTTTATGTTTATCCCGGCATCAATATTGGATACAGGGCAGGTCAATTATTTCAGTTTGTCCTTAAGCAATATCAAGATTTATCGAAATTTAAGCCGCACCTTGAACCAAGTTGTGATTGAGCAGCGCATGCTGGATCAAAATATAGATGTTTCATTGGTGGGACAACTGAGTCGCCGAATTGTATTTGAAACATTTGAGATTGATGAAGAAGGGGAAACATCAGCAGGGAATGAACTTTCCAGTTTTCTGATTCCCTATTTATTTTTAATGATCCTGTTTATGACCGTTTTTATGAGTGGTCAATTATTATTACGATCTGTTATGGAAGAGCGGACCAGTCGCACAATCGAAATCTTGTTATCTTCTGTGACACCGGACGAATTGATGCACGGGAAAATTCTGGGTCTTGGCGCATTGGGTTTAACACAAATGGTGTTTTATTTATCGGTAGGCTTGGCAGCTACCCAATATAAAGAATTGGCAACTATCGAATTTTCCCAGATCCCGATTTTCCTGATCTATTTTATAAGCGGATATTTATTTTATGCCTCAATATTTGCTGCCATGGGAACTTTTTTCACATCAGAACAAGAAGCACAGCAATCCAGTGGAATTATTAGCATCGTGGCTATACTTCCAATCGTATTTGCATCTTATTTTATTACAAACCCCGGGTCAGCATTCACGATTGGCGCATCATACATTCCACCCTTGACTCCTTTCATGATGATTATCCGGGTGGGAACAGGAAGCGTAGAAATGCCTGAGATAATTTATACCACCATCCTTATGATCATTTCGTGCTGGGTTATGTTGAAAATATCCGGTAAGATTTTTAGGACTGCTGTGTTACTCTATGGTAAGAAAGTTACTATAAAAGAAGTATTTCGTTGGATTCGTTCCTGATTTTTTTCCCATTATCAAATTTATTCACTAAATTCATTCGTTAATGACAGCACTCATCACCTATTTTTTGACTGCACTTTTTGTGTCGTTCCTGTGTTCACTTCTTGAATCAGTACTTTTAAGTGTATCTATTACCCATGTATCTGTTTTGGAAAAAAGCGGGAATAGATCGGGCAAGATGATGGCGGAACTCAAGAAAAATATCAATCGTCCTCTCGCTGCAATCCTTACGATTAATACCATCGCAAATACAGTAGGTGCTGTTGGTGTAGGGGCACAAACCCAAAAAATATTTGGAAATGAATGGGTGACCATCGCTTCGGGTATCCTAACTTTATCCATCCTGATTTTATCCGAAATTATACCAAAAACAATTGGTGTAGTTTACAATAAATCTCTCGTTGCATTTACAGCAATAGCCATCCGAGGGCTCATGGTAATTGCTTGGCCTTTTGTTGTATTATCTGAGTCTATGTCTCGGTTTATTAACCGTGGTGAAAATGGAGGTGAATCAAAAGCGTCTCGAGAAGAATTACTGGCAATGGCAGAAATCAGTGAAGATGAAGGATCCATTGATGAACAGGAAGGCGATATTATTGAAAACCTGATTAAACTAGACAAAATTCCAGTGGAAGAAGTAATGACACCAAGATCCGTTGTATTCGCATTAGAGCAAAATGAAACTGTTGGGGAAGTTGTAGAAAAAAATTCTCCCATCGCATTCTCAAGGATTCCGGTTTTCGAAAATAATATGGACCAAATTATTGGTTTTGTGAATCGGTATACATTGGTTAATAAACAAGCCGAAGATCAATTTCATATCAAAGTGTCAGAGTTAATGAAACCAATTCATACTGTCACGGAAAAGGAATCGGTTTCAGATGTATTGGATCAATTTGTAAAACGGCGGCAGCAAATCTTTATGGTAACAGATGAATTTGGAACAATTACAGGTCTTATTTCCCTGGAAGATGCTATTGAAACACTTCTGGGTGTTGAAATTGTAGATGAACATGATAGGGTGGTAGACATGAGAAAGTTAGCCACTGCTAAAATGAAAGAAAAAGAACAGAGTAAAAATCCTCATAATCGTTGAGTTTGGTTGGATTGATTAATAAATTCGCCGGCTTATTTCTCAGGAGAATTATAAATAATGGCAAAAAAACAAAAAAGTTTCGCTGATAAAGCTGCAGGATCAAAAGATAAAGCTGCAGTATATGTTAAATATGTAAAAAGTGTAAGGTCTGAAAAAACAGGACAGTGGCGATTTAATGAACAAATGGTTCGTTCTGCAAAAGGAGAACAACTTGATGTGGCTCTTAAACGTTTGGATGAAGCTGCAAACCTAGCAGATATTGACCTGTCTCAATTTGTGGTAAACGAAGCTCCAGCGGAAGAAACAGTTGCTGAAGTAGAAGTACCCGTTGAAGATGGACCTGTTGAAGATTCACCTACTGAAGATTCAAAAAATGAAGAATCATCAGAAGAATTAGGTGAAGAATCCGAAACGGCAAAAGAATAATATCTTTTGGAGAGGTGTCCGAGTGGCTTAAGGAGCACGCTTGGAAAGCGTGTGTGCGTTTACGCGTACCGTGGGTTCGAATCCCACTCTCTCCGCATATAATTTATATCCCTTTCGGAGGGGTGGCAGAGTCTGGCTGAATGCACTGGTCTTGAAAACCAGCAAGGGTTTATACCCTTCGGGGGTTCGAATCCCTCCCCCTCCGCAAACCTCCGTATCGCATACATTAGCACCGGTATTTTTCGCGGGTCGTTACACAAATATGCGATACCTTCCGTTTACTTCTCGAGTTGGTTAATTGTCCCCTTTTTTATTTCATTTCTTGGGTCGGTTATAAAATCTAAAAAATTCTTATGTTTATTTTCTAAGCTTTTCTGCATTCAATCTCATAAGTAATTTCCATTCTATCTTTTATCTAATTATTTTATGAATCCACGCGTCCGTTTTGCCCCAAGTCCCACTGGACAACTCCACATTGGTGGTGCCCGGACGGCTCTCTTCAATTATTTATTTTCACATCATAATCAAGGTCAATTTTTAGTTAGGATCGAAGATACAGATCTGGAAAGATCAAAACAGGAATTCACAAATCAGATCTGTGAATCCATGAAATGGTTGGGGCTTACTTGGGATGAAGATCTTGTTTTTCAATCCCAACGAACAAACCAATATAAAATTGCAATCGATAGCCTTTTGGATTGTGGTGAAGCATATCGATGTTTTTCAACTAAAGATGAATTGGATAAAATTCGAGAGGAAACAAACTCTTATTCATATCCAGGGATATGGCGTGAACGATCCGATATTGAAATTCAATCAGAAATAGATAATGGAAACCCATTTACTATTCGTTTAAAAACACCAGAATCAGGTGAAACTTCTTTTGATGATTTAATTTATGGTACCATTAAAGTTGAACATTCAGAAATCGATGATTTTATTATTGCTCGTTCCGATGGAAGCCCCGTTTACAATTTAACCAATGTTGTGGATGACAATGATATGGGAATTACTCATGTGATTCGTGGAGAAGACCATATTTCAAATACACCCAAGCAAATTCTGATGTATAAAGCCCTCGGATGGAATGTCCCAACATTTGCTCATTTGCCCATGATACTTGGGCAAGATAAAAAACGTTTGAGCAAACGTCATGGTGCTACAGGTGTTCAATCTTATCGTGATGATGGATTTCAGCCAGAAGCATTATTGAATTATTTATCTTTGTTGGGGTGGAATCCTGGAACGGAAGAAGAAGTGATGTCACTTCATGAGATCATTGAAAAATTTGAATTATCAAAGGTCCATAAAAAAAGTGCTGTTTTTGACGAGAAAAAATTGAATTGGATCAGCGGTCAGCATCTTGCAATGCAATCTAATAAAACTATTATTTCTGATATTAAATTAGTTAACGATACTTGGGGAAATTCCGAATCTCATGAATATTGCCTAAATGTTATTGATCTAATGAAAAGTCGTTCAAAATCCCTTGTTCAACTTATGGACCAGTCTAATTATTATTTTAATGATCCAACTGAATTCGATGAAAAAACAGTTCGTAAAACATGGAAAGATGGAACAAAAGACATTGTAGAATCAGTCCGATACATTTTGGAAACCATTGATAATTGGGAGATTAAATCCCTTGAAGAAAAATTGAAATCATTTATGGAAGAACGGGAATTAGGATTTGGGAAAGTGATGAAACCGGTTCGATTAGCCATTTGTGGGACTGTGAATGGCCCGTCCCTTTTTGCTGTCATGGACCTTGTTGGAAAGGATGCTTGTCTCAGAAGAATCAAATACGCTATCAATACTTTATAAATATGAAAGACATACAACAAGACTCAGTGAATTTTATTCAAAAAATTATTGATGAAGACAATTCATCCGGAAAATGGGGAAATAGAGTTCACACTCGTTTTCCACCTGAACCAAATGGATATCTTCATATTGGCCATGCCAAATCCATTTGCCTAAACTTTGGCCTCGCTGATAAAAATAATGGGAAATGTAATCTTCGGTTTGACGATACGAATCCTGTAAAAGAAGAGGAAGAATATGTTAATTCTATTATTGAAGATGTAAAATGGCTGGGATTTGATTGGGAAGACCGATTATTTTACGCATCTGATTATTTTGATCAAATGTATGCTCAAGCAGTGACATTAATTGAAAGAGGGAATGCTTACGTCTGCAATCTTTCGGGAGATGATATTCGTACTTCACGCGGCACTTTGAAAGAGCCCGGAACTGAGAGCCCATTCCGGGAGCGGAGTCCTGAAGAAAATCTGAATTTATTTTCTCGAATGAAGAATGGCGAATTTGCAAATGGTGAAAAAGTACTTCGAGCAAAAATAGATATGGCTCATCCAAATTTGAATATGCGCGATCCTGTCATATACCGTATTCTACATGCATCCCATCATCGTTCTGGAGACAAATGGTGCATTTATCCCATGTATGATTGGGCTCACGGGCTGGAAGATTCATTTGAAAAGATTACGCATTCAATCTGTACTTTGGAATTTGAAGATCACCGTCCACTTTATGATTGGTATTTGGACCAATTAAATGTTTACCATCCACAACAGATTGAGTTTGCCCGACTTAATTTGAATTTTACAATAATGAGCAAGCGTAAATTGAAAAAACTTGTGGATGAAAATCACGTTGATGGATGGGATGACCCACGGATGCCAACAATCTCTGGATTACGAAGACGGGGATACACTCCGGAATCAATCCGAAATTTTTCAGAAAATGTTGGTATTACAAAACGTGAATCAATTATTGATGTAATTCGATTAGAAAATGCCTTACGTGATGATTTAAATAAAAGAGCGCCACGAGTTATGGTCGTTTTAGATCCTTTGAAAGTTGTAATTACCAATTATCCGGAAGGGGAATCGGAACTATTAGAAGCCATCAATAATCCTGAAGATTCAGATGCCGGAAAACGGGATGTCCCGTTTTCGAGGAAATTATTTATTGAACAATCTGATTTTATGGAAGACCCCCCTCGAAAGTTTTTTAGACTTGGACCCGGTAGGGAAGTTCGACTTCGCTATGCCTATTTCATCACATGTAATGAAGTCATCAGAAATGAAAATGGTAAAGTTGTAGAATTACATTGTACCTATGATCCTAAAACTAAAGGTGGATCTGCGCCAGATGGTAGAAAGGTAAAGGGTACCATTCAATGGGTCTCATCTCAACACGCTGTGGATGCGATTGTAAGACTTTATGACCGATTATTCTTATCTGAGAATCCTGATGAAAAAGATGATTATATACAAAATTTGAATCCTGAATCCTGTAAAATATTGACAAAATCAAAATGTGAACCAAGCCTGAAAACGCCGAAGAAGTTGACCTATCAATTTGAACGAAATGGATACTTTGTATTGGATGAAAAAGATTCATCTGATGGAAACCTTGTTTTTAATCGTGCAGTCTCTTTGAGGGATTCATGGGCGAAATTCATCAAACAAGGTGGAAAATAATTCAGGTCGATTTTGGGCTGGATTAACCCATTGATTACCCCTAATTTGAAATCATGAAACTGAACAAACGGATGCGAAAAATTATTCCAATTATACTATTATTATCTATTCTGTCTGCAAGAGAAACGTTGACATACGTCTATTTATTACCTTTTGACAATGTCCAAAATGACCCTGCCGTTGGCTGGATAGCATCAGGACTATCTGATATGGTTCAACAAGAATTAATGGGAAAATATGGGATTAGTCTAAAAAATAAAGACGATTTAGAAGAAATAATGAACGATCGGACTCTTATGTTGAAACAACCTATAGGGTCCCGAAATTTCCTTATTCTTGGACAATATAATAGACAATTAGATAAAGTTCATGTAACCATTCAAATGGTTGATATTGCTACTTGGGATGAGGTAGATAAAAAACAAGTAACCGAAGTATATAGCCATATTCCAGCATTAAATAAATCTGTTGGGGGTGCGGTTCGAGATATGGTGATACCTTTTCTGCCCAAAAGAGCAAAACAAACTGCCCAATTATTCCCAATATTTGATGAACCGGTAAAGGAACGAAAACGTCATCCAGTATCCACAGCCACAGAGAAGGTTGCTTCTAATTTAGATTATAAGATTGCGGAATTAGAAAGTTCTATGGATAATTTGCTGGCCGCAAGAAAACGTAATTTAGATATCCCCAAGAAAAAGATTTCACAATATGGTGATGGTGAGTGGACAATGGATTTTAATGTCGATAGAAAAGTTGAGGATAACCCAGAGAATGAAATAAATACTCGAATGTTATCAATGGTGCTAGACCAGCTTTTGGCGAATCCCTATGATGTAGAACTTTTACGTCCGGAATTTGATTATCATCACGATGATGAGCTTTATATGACAGTTAGATTCCCGATTATTTATAAATTAAAAGATAAAATAATTAAAGAAATGCTTACAACTCTTCCCTATTCAGGCTTGGAACAAAATGGGTCAGTTACAATATTTTATTTTGATAAGAATTCGTTTAATTTTCCCAAACGTCATGTGGAATCAATTTCTACTGGTGCATTTCGCACCATTCCCGTAATGCGAGTTTTTGATAAGGATCAAAATATTCTTATTGTTGTTGTAGATACTCCTGAAGGATATTGGCATTCAAAAACAAGTGATAAAGTATTGTACGTTCCTCAACATCAATTTTCACCTTTAATTGATTTTGAAGTAGGAGGATGGTCCTTGCAAGTTGCCATGGAAACTGTAGAAATTGAAGCTGTTTATGAGTTTACATTGCCTGTCTCTGAAGTCGAATATCTAAATAATGTCAGTTTAAAATTCATTAATGAAAACGATCTTAAATCATTTTTGGATCCAATACTTTAGTCTAATGAATATTTAAAAAAACTTAATTAGTAAGCTTAATGATTCAAATTGGACATACTTTAAGTATTTTATCATTATACATCGTTAATTTTATAGAACCCATTTTAACACATTAAGAGAAATGAGAGTTATGAAAAAAATATTAATACTCCTAACCCTATCGATTCCTTTTGCGCAAAAACTTGATCCTATAGATATTGCGATGCAGGAATTACGCACCGCCGTTGAAACAGCTTCCAGGTCATCCCAGAAAGTCTTCGTAGAAGATTTTACGGGGCTTAACTGACCCTACTGCCCATCCGCGAGTTTCGCGATTGCAGAAATGCTGGATGAATTTCCAGAAACATTATTTACAATAGAATGGCATAGCCCAAATTACACGCCAGGTAATTCTGATTTTGATTTACCATCTGAATATAGTCAAAGGGGAGCCATGTATGGCGTAGGCGGTATTCCACACACACAGTGGAATGGTGTAACAGAAACAGTAGGTGGTTACCCCAATGGGAATTGGCAACCCATGTATAATTCCTTTATGAATATTTATAATAGTATGATAGGGGATGAAACCCCTTATGATATAGAGATAAATGGATTTGCAGGTGAAACTGAGGTGGGTTACGATGTTACGATTTCTATGGATGCCGATATGAGTAATTCAAATCAAAAAGTTGACATATTTGTCGTTGAAGATGATATCTGGTCTTACTGGGGTGCTGTGGCTATGTATCATAATGCAAATAATGTAGTAAGAAACTGGTTAACAACAGAAGATTTGACCATTAGTTCAACCGGTGAAAACCAAACATTTTCTGGGACATTTGATCTAAGTGATGCTTGGGTTCATGATAGTGTTAAAATTGTTGCGATCGTACAAAATTATAGCACGAAGCAGATTTACCAGGTCACTGAAGTCAACATCAACGATATGAATCCAGATATTGATGATGATGGGATATTAAATGGAGATGATAATTGCGTAAGTGTATATAATCCTGGCCAGGAAGATGAAGATGGTGATTTAATCGGCGATGTATGTGACCCCTGTAATAACTTAGTTTACATACTGGGTAACTTAAATGGTGATGCAAATATGGACGGTACGCCTATTATTGATTTAATTGACGTTCTCACGCTTGTGGATTATTTGATTTTGGGTGACGTTAATGAATGTCAGGAACCCGTCATGAATATCAATGGTGATAACTATGTAAATGTTGTTGATGTTATTTTACTGGCTCAAATGATATTGAGCGGAAATAATTGATCTTTAATTTATTCAAAGAATTTCATTTAAAAAGTCGATGTTTTTTCATCGGCTTTTTTTATTACTATTTATATTTTGGGTATATGAGTGTTAAAACAACCAGTTCCGTTAAATAAATGAAATGAGAGATATATACTTAAAAAACCTTTCGTAATTCAGGGATTGATTCAATGAAAAATATATTAATAGTTACACTACTTTGTTTTAATGTTTTATTATTTGCAAAGGAAAATGAATCTGGTAATCTAATTCCAGATTTGAAAATAAAGTTGTTAAATGGGAAAACAACATCTATCTACGACCTTTTAGAAGATGGTCCACTAATGATTGATTTTTGGGCGACCTGGTGTAAACCGTGCAAATTAGTTATGAAGCATTTAGATACGTACCATCAAACATATTCGGAAAATGGGTTTAAAGTATTAATGATTAATCAAGATACGCCGCGGAGTATAGGAAAGGTAAAATCTTTTATCCGAAGCAAAAACCATCAATTTATTGTCGCATTGGACCCAAATCAAAAAATAGCCAAAAAATTGAACGGATTGGCCATGCCAACCCTGATTCTTGTGGCTCAAGATGGCACAATTAAATGGCGTCATCAAGGCTATATGCCTGGCGAAGAAGTTGAAATTGAAAACCAAATCAAAGAAATTCTGGGTTTAAATACTGAAGCAGAATCAAAAGATTCATAATATGAAAAAAGTGGTTTTATTTATTGTTTCGGTTACAGTTTTATTTAGTAATGATCTAGATTATAATGCTTCGATCGTGGCAAGTTACGGAGATAATTATGATTTTTACTCCTATTCGGAAAATCGATTAGATCTTAATCTTTTTTATAAAGATATACAGGCATGGATTCAATATGAATACTCTAATCCTCCTGAAGTTGGATTCCCAATTAATGATATTCGAAAATTCCGGATTGAATACGAAAAAGACAATTTTACCTTAAAGTTAGGAGATATTTACGAAATTTGGGGAAGAGGACTGGCTTTTAACCAAATTGATGACCAGACAACCAATTATGACAATGGGACCAGAGGTCTTTATTTTGGTTATACAAATGGAGGACTTTCAATAAGCCATTTAAACGGTAATTCAGATATTTGGTATTTCGGTAATGATTTGAGAGTACCCTATTTTAAAAATTCCCATAGCATGTATGGTAACCAAGCGCAATATGATTGGGATATATTTTCAATCGGCCTTACTCAACTTCATTCAAACGAAACCCATCAAAAATATTTTGGCGAAGCCTATGTCAATCATGAGCTAAAAGGTATTTATGGCTCTATGATGCTGGCTAATGCAGATTTATTTCTTGAATATGTTGATAAAAAATCAACTGAAAAAGAAAATTTATTTCCAGGTTCACCCTTTGATACATTAAAAAATGGATATGGCGTTTATGGTAATCTGAATATTTATCTTGGAAATTGGGGTCTTACAACAGAATACAAACGATATGTATTTGATCGAGGACATGGAGATTTTACTGCAGATGAATATGGGAACAGGATTGGTTTTCAAATGATGCCAACTTTAGGTCGAGAACAGAATACAACATTACTGGGCCGAGTGGTGCACCCTTATAATTATAATGATGAACGTGGTGTACAATTATCTCTGACAGGTCCTTTGCCATTCGGATTAACACTATTGACACAATATGCCCATTTAAGTCGAAATGATACCTGGCAATCCATCACTACTTTTGATTGGGAAAATAAACATATTGATGGATTTTTACCCGGCTCAAATGAATCGTCATTACCTTTTTGGGAAAATTACCAGGAAATAAGCGGTTTTGCCTTAGATGATAACCTTTATTTCCGATTTGGGCGTGGCAATAATAAAGATGTGATGAAAACTATTCGATTTTTTGATGGTCAGGGATTATCAATTAAAGAGAATTGGGTTTATACAGATTCAGTAGAATGGCAAGACGAATGGTTCTATACGGATTCATCTCTTATTGGGATCGATACGACTAAATATAAGTTAGAATCAAAAATGTGGCAGGAAGTAAGTTCCATTACTTACCCATTTGAATTATCTTATTCACTCAATAATGGATATTCTTTTAAAATTGGATTTGAATACCAGGAACGGAAAAAAAAGAATGTTTCAATGGGAAATGCAACAACTTATAATGCATCAGATTCTAGTTGGACTTTAGTGAATCCCACAAATCCTGATTCATTTTTTGTAATTTATGAAACACAATATACTGATTGGAATTCCGAAAAGATAAAAACTCAATTTAATCGAATGATTACCTTCTCCTTGAGCAAAGCATCAAAATGGTCTGTAACCATTAACCATGACCAATCAAACGCATTTGATGGCCCTAAAACCGTTGATCCATATTATAATCCATTAGAAGCGTTAATATTTGGCGATTTAAAATATTTTACTGGAAATAGAAACAAATCAGCTCCTCCCCTTTTTATCCAACAAAAGTGGGTATCTGCTGAATTGGCATTAAACTTAAGTGAATCACAAAGACTATCTATCATGTATGGTTCAATTCAGGGCGGATTATATTGCAGTAATGGAATTTGCCGTCAAATTGCACCGTTTAATGATGGAATCAAACTGACCTATAGTGCCATTTTTTAAAATTGAACATCATTGTTTGAATTCATTAAATTCAGAAACCTTTTAAAGGAATAAAACCATGTTTAAAAGATTATTATTAATTATCGCTCTTATGAGTAGTATTTATGCTCTCCCATTACAGGAGGGCGAAATTTCACCAAATTTCACAACACCAATTTGTGCAAACGGAGAAGGAGATTTTGATCTCTATACTGAATGTAATGGCGCAGAAAATGGTGGACTTTATAAAGTCACTTGGGTAAACCTATTTGCCACTTGGTGAGGCCCCTGTCAATCGGAGGCTCCGATAACAGAAGGGATATGGCAAGAATATCAATCTCAAGGTGCACCTGTGGTGGTGGTTGCGAATGGGTTTGACTATGGAACTTATTCCTGTACTGGCTGGGCAGAAGCATTTGGAATAACTTATCCAATCATTGATGGTGATGCTAATTCAGCAGCATGGGATATGTATGGAATGGGATATATTCCTCATAATGTTGTTCTTGATCATACCATGGAAGTTGTGTACACGAGTTCAGGTTTTAATCAATCTGAAATTATGGCGGCTATTGATGCAGCTTTAGAATATTTACCTGCGGATGCAGATGATGATGGGTTAGATGATCCAGTTGATAATTGTCCTGAAGTATATAATCCTCAACAGGAAGATATCGATTTAGATGGAATAGGCGATGCTTGTGATATTTGTGACAATGCAAATGTTTGGGTCATTGGGAATACGGACGGTAGCGTTGATACAGATGGAAACGTTATTGTAAATATAATGGATGTATTATCTTTGGTTGATATTATTTTAGATGGCGATACTGAAAGTTGTGGATATGAAGCATCAAATATTACCGGAGATTCTTATGTGAATGTGATAGATGTTATTGGATTAGTCCAAATGATATTGAATGGTGATTTTAGTGGTACGGGAATTCCTCCTGGAGATGGGACCTTTGATATTTTACATTCTGAAGATGGGGATATGGCCATAATTTCGAGTCCGGAAAAAATTAGTGGGTTTCAATTCGAATCTTATTCTAGTGAAATTTCAATTAATGAATTGAATAAAATTGTTTTACCCGAAGGGTGGTCATTGAGCTATTCACAATTGGGTCAAAAAATAAGAGTTTTAGCATTTGATGGAACGGGACAAAATCCACAACAAAAGATAGAACTTGCTTTACCTAATATTTCTGCAGGCTCATTTCAAAATACTGTGGTTTCAAGTCCCAAAGCAGGTGAGATTCGCGTTCGGTTTTCTGAATCATCCGCATTGGGTCAATTTGGATTACCCAGCACACCTACAATTCAAAGTTTATATCCAAATCCATTTAATCCAGTTTTATCTGTATCGTTTTCAATTCCAACTGAATCATTAACAAAAGTGTCTGTTTACAATACACTGGGTGAATTAGTTGATGTGATTGAAAATGGCCGTATGATGAAATCTGGATTCCATACATTTTATTGGGATGCTGCAGATCAATCATCAGGCATGTATTTTATACAGGTACAAACTGAAAACCATGTTGATACAAAAAAAGCGATTCTTGTAAAATAAAATAGTCTGAAATTATAAAATGCATTTTTAAGTTCGGCGGCTCATATGGGTCGCCGAATTTGTTTTAAATCAACATATGTCAGGGTTTTTATTATTTTTCTCCTTTTAAATCAATATTTTAAATTCCAATCTAGAAAATAATATTATATGCGCCCGTAGCTCAATTGGATAGAGTGTCTGGCTACGGACCAGAAGGTTGGGGGTTCGAATCCTCCCGGGCGTACAAACAAAAAGCCTCTTTCAAGAGGCTTTTTTTATAGCCTGCTTTTCTTATTTTAAATTTGCCTACGACGGGCACTCTCCCTTATATTCAACGTGAGTAAATATACTCACGATGTAAGAGAATTTTAAATAAAATAGATGGCTGTATTTTCAGTGCATCAAAAACGGAGTTCAACATGTCGAAAAGATACTTTATTTCTTTTCTAAATTACATGATTCGATTAACCATTTGGGTTTGCCTAACCATCATCATTATGGCGCCCACATCCAATCTTTACGGGCAAGATCCAGATGATGTGGATGACATTGAAGAATTTTGGGGTGACGACGAGGAATATGAAGATGATGAGTACGAAGATGATGAATATTTGGAAGACGATGAATATGAAGATGATGAGGAGTACTACGATGATGAATATGAAGAAGAAGATGAATTTGAAGAAGAAGATGAATTTGAAGATGATGAAATCGATGATACGGAATTAGCAGATGAAGCGGATATTTTAGGATATACCATAGATCTTGCGGGAGGCTCTCCAAGATTTGTGAATATGAATCTTCAGGATTGGGGATCAAATGTGGATCTAAGAGCCAGCATAGAATTTCCTATTTTGATGCAAATATTAGGGATGAGATTCCGATTTGGCGCGGAAGTCGGTACATTCAAATTTGAACACAATATGCCCCCAAAGACGGATAGGTATAATGGGATCACAGCTATGGGCCTTATTTCCTTTCCGGCCGGTCCCGGAAAAATCAAATTTGGTGCGGGAATCGTTGGTGATTCTCCTGCTTTTATGATGGAAGCATCTTATGGATTTAAACTTGGTGGAATTCTGGATATTCGAGGAGGAATCCGATCCACTGAAGTCATGAATGGTGAAACAACTGAAAAATCAGTCCTTGGCCGAACCGGTTGGATGGATGGTGTTTTACTCCTGGGTATTAATTTTTAATTGACTAATAGATATTCACATTAAAATTTTACACAAGATGAAAAATCTTAGGTCAATATTATTTTTTGGGCTTTTTGCCTTTTTGAATCTATCCGTTCTTTTCGCTGTTGATATCGATTTTGGTGAAAGCAGTGTTCAGGTCACAGAAGGAACATCCGGTCTTTATACTTATGTAAATATAGATATAATTATTACGGGTGCTTGCGATGGTACCTTTAAAGTGGAGATTGATGAAGGAACCGCACATAACTCAGACGGATCCACATATAAAGTTGATTATGATTCACTGTATCCAGGGCCTAACGGGGCTCTCAGCGGATCTAACTCTGATGCGGAATGGCTTGGCGTAGCTGATTTTGATAAGATGACAATTTCAATTGAGTCAACTGGTGCCACAACCATTCAAATGTCTGTGCGGATTTATGCGGATGAGAGATTTGAAGGAGGATCAGGCGCAGCAGATGAGACATTTGAACTTGAATTAGAAGAAAGTGTACCAAGCGACAACCAGTTTCTTGGCCAGCAGGTTTATGTTGCTCGTAATCAGGCTACTTGTGAAGTTCAAATTGATGATGATGAAGCGTCTGTTCCTGCAATCGGATTTACATTAACGAGTCAAGCTGCATTAGACGAAGATGGTGGCGATCTACT
>Ga0208879_1000773_pt1 | contig 31933 bp, 26 predicted proteins | sample Knorr_S15_td_Bot_FD_185605 | JGI IMG/M metagenome (GOLD analysis project Ga0208879, IMG submission 185605) | Marine microbial communities from Southern Atlantic Ocean transect - Knorr_S15_td_Bottom_ad_5009_LV_A (SPAdes) (version 2) | ecosystem: Environmental > Aquatic > Marine > Oceanic | place...
CATTTACTCTTATATTCGGATGGTATTTTTATGATGGTGACATATCATATGAACGATTAACACAAATACCATACCAAGAAATAAAATGGTATCATGCTATGGCACCTGCTGCATTGTTATTTCTGACACGAATAGGAATTCCAGTTTCAACTACATTTCTTGTTTTATCAGCATTTGCCACCACCGTTGTATTAGAAAAGATGCTTATAAAATCTATGGTAGGCTACGGAGTTGCGGCATTTTCCGCGTATCTCATTTGGTTACTGTTAGAACGATTGATAGATGAAAAGCAAAATAGAATAAGCATACCACGTAGACGAGCTTGGCGTATAGCCCAGTGGATTACAAGTGGCTGGTTATTTTTTGTATGGCTCCAACATGACATGGCCAACATAGCAGTGTTTCTTCCACGCCAATTATCACTTATTCAGTTACTGATGGTATTGGGGTTAACTATTGGCTTACTTGGTTATATTTTTTATACACAAGGAGGAAAAATACAAAGTGTTGTTCTTGATAAACAAGGAACAAGATATGTTCGTTCTGCTACAATAATCAATATTGTGTATATTGCAGTGTTATATATTTTTAAAGAGTTAAACAATTTACCAATGTCAACCACATGGGTATTTGTTGGATTGCTTGCTGGTCGTGAATTAGCTATATCAACAGTAATGAAAGATTATAAATTTGTATATGTGTTTCCAATTATTGCAAAAGATTTTGGTAAAATGATGCTCGGACTAGGAGTATCAGTAGCAATAGTATTATTAATTCACTATATTTTGATACCAAGCGGAATGTAAATTAAGGATTTATTTTTTTCTTCCCCTTTAATTTTGACCAATGATCCTCATCAAGTATGTAGCCAACACATTTGTATGAGCCGCATTTACATACGTGATCAACATAATCCGCATCATATGAGTAACCGTAATTATATGTGAGTTCGGCGTTTTTTTTAATATTTTTTATGGTAGAAATCCAGATTTGGTTATTGTTTATTTCTACTTCACAGTTAGGATTGCAGGAATGGTTAATAAGTCTTGCATGGTTGTATGCAACCCCACCGTCAATATCATAGCGTTGATTTAATTCAAAAACATACACCATTCCATTGTTCCTATTTTTTTTTGCTTTATTTATTTGTTTATCAGCTCGTCTATCACCTACTTTTTTAGTGACTTTATCACCGACATATTCAATAACTTTGGTACCATTTTTAATATTTTCGAATGCAAACAAACCGCTGCCATGAACAGATGATTTTTTTTTATGCCAAAGTTTATTCATTTTTTCCCAAGGAAATATAATCTGGTGGCTTGTAAATTATTTAGAGTAAATTTGAAGTATTATTGTATCATTTGATTATTCATCTTATTTAACTATAAGCGTCCAGCTATGTTTAGTTTCAAAACAAAATCGTTATTTGGACAAACCAAACAACTTGAGAAAGAAATAGATCAATTTGTGGATATTCTCTCTGAGGTAGGTCTACTATTTAAGTCAATTGTGTTAGCCTATTTGAATAGTGGCATTACGGATAAATTTGATGAAACGGTAAAACAAGTCAGTGAGATGGAGAGCAGGGCTGATAAAATCACAAAAGAGGTAGAGCGCACCTTGTATGAGGAAACTTTAATTCCAGATTCTAGAAGCGATGTGTTGCGATTATTGGAACATTTGGATGAAATAATAGGCATGTATCAAGGCAATTGCTATCACTTCTCTATTCAAAAACCTAATTTTCCAAAAGAGTTTCAAGACGATCTAATAAAGTTATCAGAAACTGTTGTTAGTTGCGTGGAATCACTTTGTTTGACGGTAAGGTCATTCTTTCGTGATATTAAGTCTGTCCGTGACCATGCCCATAAAGTTACTTTTTATGAAAAAGAATCCGATAAACAATTTACTTCCCTTGCGCGAAAAATTTTTGATTCTGAGTTGTCTTTGGATCAAAAAATGCATCTTCGTTATTTTGTTGAAAAAATCGACCGTATTTGCGATCAAGCAGAAGATATAGCCGATGAAATCCAGATTTACGCTATTAAAAGATCAATCTAAATAATTTATGGATTTAACAATTATTATTTTTCTCCTAGGAGGATTATTTCTGGGATGGTCTCTTGGCGCGAATGATGCCGCCAATGTTTTTGGTACAGCTGTAGGCACTCGCATGGTCCAATTTAAAACAGCTGCCCTAGTCTGCAGTGTATTTGTGATTTTAGGTGCTATTATCAGTGGTGCTGGCACAACAGAAACGTTGGGGAAATTGGGGGCTATCAATGCGCTCCCTGGTGCTTTTGCTGCCTGTGTTGCGGCCGGACTATCTGTATACATAATGACAAAATTTGGATTACCTGTTTCCACGACACAAGCTATCGTTGGAGCCATCGTGGGGTGGAATGTTTACACGGGATCCTCTACAAACATAAAAATTCTCTTCACAATTCTTAGTACGTGGGTTTTATGTCCCATTATCGCTGCTCTTATTGCCATGTTTTTTTTTATTTTAACCAAACAAATATTAAAAAAAAGCAATTGGCATCTTCTTCGACTTGACGCATACACACGTACAGCACTGTTGCTTGCGGGAGCCTTTGGTGCATACAGTTTGGGTGCAAATAATATCGCCAATGTTATGGGCGTTTTTGTTCCAATTTCTCCATTTACGGATATTCACCTTATGAACGTGTTTACCTTTTCTTCGAAAGAACAACTGTTTTTACTAGGAGGAATTGCCATTGCAGTTGGTGTTTTTACGTATTCAAAAAAAGTGATGTTTACCGTAGGCAATGATTTGCTTAAACTTTCTCCTCAAGCTGCCTTCATTGTTGTAATTGCCCATTCAATTGTGTTGTTTCTATTTGCTTCACAGGGAATAAGTGATTTTTTACATTCCATAAATTTACCTGCAATACCCCTGGTGCCTGTTTCTAGTTCGCAAGCCGTAGTGGGTGCCGTCATAGGTATAGGAATTCTTAAGGGGGGGAAGGAAGTACAATGGGATATTGCCGGTAAAATTGTCATAGGGTGGTTTTTTCTTCCTGTGATGGCCGCTTTGATTTCATTAGTGGTCCTTTTTGTATTGCAAAATATATTTAATCAGACGGTTTATTTCTAAATTAATTGATAGGTCTGTAGGATAGAATAAAGTCCTCTTGTGCTTTTGATTCAATCGCCCCTTTTCTTTTGGTTCGTACTATATTGATTGCCTCATTTTTATTTTCACCAAATTCAATTAAAAGAATTGCCGCAACAGTACCAGCACGACCTTTGCCACCCCAACAATGAAGAAGAATATTCTTACCTGTTATTAGTTCTTTTTTTAACAAAACCTTTTTTGTTTGCCACTGATATTTAAATTTTGAATCAGGTGCTGAAAGATCCGAAATAGGTAAGTGATACCATTTAATATTATGTTTATAAATATTCTCTATAAATTGCTTTTTATTGCACAATTTATCGAATTCTTTATCTCCCACAAAAGAAGTAATGGAACTACAATTATTTTTTTGCAAAATATTTAATTGTGTTTGAAAATTTAATTCCTGAAAAATATCATTTTCATCTAAACCTGGGAAGGAGGTGATAAGTATCTTTCCATTAACTCCTTTTGGTTCAACATAGTCATAATCATTGATCTTCATAAGCAAATTTTTACATTAATTTAAATTAATTGGTATCACCTACATTATAGCGCCACGCTTGTGTTCTATTTAAGATCCCTTTAGTAATAATTGTATGTGTTAAACGAACAAAAATAGACACATATACAATAAGCATTGCCATGGCAGCAGCTGCAGCCACATCGCCCTGCTCATCCAGATGAATAGAGGATACTGAGGCTAAAGTTGTGTCATAGGAATAAATAAAAATAACTCCAGATACTGTTGTCATGGCATTGACAAAAAGATAAATAGAGATATCAAAAATAGGTGGTAAGCATACAGGCAATGTTACTCGCCAAAACATTTTATAAATTGGAATTTTTAGAGATAGAGAAACGGATTCAAATTCTTTATCCATTTGTTTGAGTGCTGTAACAGCTGTTAAATGTGAAACAGTATAAAAATGAACAATTGTATTCACAACTAATATAATCATAGTTGCATAAATAAAATTTAACGGATTGTCTTTGGCATTAAAGAAAAAAATATATGACAGACCTAATACTAGACCTGGAACAGCCATAGGCATAAGAGCAAAAAATTGAACCACACCTCTTTTTTTTTCATCGGTTCTTAATTTTTCAACTAAGTAGGAACCAATAAAAATAATAATTGTTCCAAAAATCGCTGTATACAATGCTAGGCGCACAGAATTATAAAAAGATTCCCATCCTAATCCAGCAACTTCAAAATTATAGTTTGATAAGGTTAGCTGCAAATCGTACGGCCAGAATTTTACTAGTGCCCCAAATTGAGCCATTCCAATCATTAATAAAATGATGATTGCAAGAATTGAGCAAAATCCCAACATTACCATATCAACATTAAAATGTTTTTTAGGCTTAAAAACAACCGACCGTGAGGTCAGTAAAGAAATTTGTTTTTTTCGAGAATAGCGATCAATAAAAAAAGCGAGCATGGCAGGAACAAGCAAGACCATAGATATAACTGCGCCCATTTGAAAATTTTGTTGTCCGACTACTTCTTTATAAATATCAGTTGCTAGAACATTGTAATTACCTCCAATCACCTTTGGGACACCAAAATCTGTGAACACCAGAGTAAAAATTACAAAAGCGGTACTTATAATACCGTAACGTGCACCTGGAATTGTAATAGTAAAAAATGCTCTGAGTTTGCTTGTTTTTAAGACTTCTGCAGCTTCATACAATCGAGAATCAGATAAGGAAAGAGACGTAGTTAAAATAATAAGAGCATGAGGAAAGGTCCAATAAACAGATGCCATAATAATTCCTATTGGACCATAAATAGAATGTCCTAAAAGAAAATATTTGAGTACTCCTTGATTCCCAAACCAATACACTAAAGCAATTGCTGCCAAAATTGATGGGCTGAGTAATGGAATAAGTGCCATTAAACGAAAAAAACCCTTAAAGGGCATGCATGTTCGAGTAAGCGCGTAGGAAAACAAAAAAGCCAGAATTACAACGATGATGGTGGAGGTGATTGCAATAAATAAACTATTATATAACGATAGGAATAATGCTGGTTCCTGTAAATATAAGTAGTAGTTTGATAGACCAACAAACTCTCCTTGTTTGTTTTGCAGACTTTTATAAATTAGACCTCCTAAGGGAAGAACTAAAAATACCAAAAACAGTAGGATATAAGCAGTTAACATGATTTGACCAACTCTATCACTTGAGTCTTTTCCCCGACTAATATTTGCAAATTTTAGGAGGTTCATAAAATGATTAAATTAATTCGGATAAACTCGTATATCTTCTACTGGAAAACAAATATTCAACTTATCATTCAAAGCCAAATTAATTTTTCGTGCATTAGGGCTTGGTATATCTGCCATAATCAAGTCTTTGGTTACATTACTTGCCTCAAGATAAATACGCTGAAAAGAACCAAGAAATTCTATTTCTTTAATTGTCGCCTCTAAAACATTATTATCCGACTTTTCAACATTTAATTGAATATCCTCAGGTCTAATAGCAAGATGTACGGATTGATTATTTTGAAAATCTTGCGTATCACAATCAATAATAACACTATTACAATGTGCTTTATTGTTCTTACCAATGATTGCTGGAATAAAATTCATAATACCAATAAAATCTGCAATAAAAGGTGAGTTGGCTCTGGTATATATTTCTGTCGGGGTTCCAACTTGAATTATTTCACCATCTTTCATGACAAAAATTCTATCAGCCATTGTTTGTGCTTCTTCTTGGTCGTGTGTTACCATAATAGTTGTGACCCCAAGTTTTCGTTGAAGATCTTTAATTTGTTTTCTTAAAAAAACACGTACTTTTGCATCAAGGGCGGATAATGGTTCATCAAGCAAAAGCAATCCGGGTGATATTGCAAGGGCTCTTGCTAAAGCTACACGCTGTTGTTCTCCTCCGGATAATTGACTTGGATATTTTTTGGCGTGTTCTGTTAAGCTAACTAAATCAAGTAACTCACCTACTCTTTGATTAATATCATGCTTGTTCCATTTATTGTTTACCAGTCCATAGGCTATATTTGAAAAAACAGATAAATTTGGAAACAACGCATAGGATTGAAAAACTATACCAAAATCACGACTTGATGGTGGCAAGTTTGAAATATCAATTTTCTTTTGTATTACAGATCCAGTTGACTGTATTTCTAATCCAGCAATACACCGTAACAATGTTGTTTTACCGCAACCTGAAGGGCCAAGAAAACAAACAAATTCTCCTTCTTGAATATTGATTGAAATATTCCGAATTGCCTCAAAAGTACCAAACGACTTTGAAAGATTATTAGTGGCTAAATAAGATTCTTCGTTTTTCCCTAACATACAATAACCTACTATTATCTACAAAATAAATAAGAAATGCAAATATACTCATTAAACTTAACAGAATTGGAATAAATTCTTAACAAAAAAGTTAAATGATGTTTAAAGTATATCTTTTATTAACAAAGGGGGAAAGTGTGATTACTAAATTATTTACAAAAATATTTACCTCAACGACAATTATTGTAATGTTTTTATTTTTATTAGCATTCAATCGTATTGCTTACGCAGGTGAATTATTAGTTTATTCAAGCACTGATGCTGATAACCTTAAATATTACATGGATGAGTTTCAAAAAGCTAATCCTGATATTAAAATCAATGTCGTTCGCGAATCAACAGGCACTATGGCTGCAAAATTGCTAGCTGAAAAAGATAATCCGCAAGCAGATTTTTTATTCGAAATGGCAGCTACCGTTGCACTTAACATGGAAGCAGAGGGAATGTTTTTTGAATATACTCCAGCAGGCATGGATGCGATCGATCAGCGTTACGTTGATAAATCTCCTCCAGTAACATGGGTTGGAAACTATGGTTGGGCAGGTTGTATTTGCTGGAATCGTATCGAAGCAGAAAAACTTGGTTTGCCAAAACCAACCACCTGGGAAGAATTAACAAATCCAATTTACAAAGGTCATATCTCTATGCCAAATCCTGCATCCTCAGGTACAGGGTTCCTGGATGTATCAAGCTGGATCCAGATGTGGGGCGAGGAAAATGCATGGGAATACATGGATGCTCTCTATGAAAATATAGGTATCTTTACGCACTCAGGCTCAAAACCTTGTAAACAAGCCGGTTCTGGTGAATTTGTAATTGGTATCTCCTGGCCTGGCAGAGCAATTAAAGTTATTAAAGCTGGGGCTCCAATTGATATGATCATTCCAGAAGAAGGAGTAGGTTGGGAAATGCAAGTCGTGGCAATTATGAAAGGCACTGATAATTTACCTGATGCAAAAAGATTAATGGACTGGACGTTGGGTGATGGTATGAAATTATTCGGTGAGCGTCAATCAATCATAGCTGATTCATCTAAAGTAACTAAAGATCCAGAATTGCCTGACTTTTATGATGAAGTTCAAGCAAAGCTCATTGATAACGACTTTATATGGGCTGCAGCAAATAAAACGCGTATCGTGAATGAATGGAAAAAACGATATGATAGCAAGTCAGAACCAAAAAGTTAATTAAAACTTTTTTTATATAATTAATAAACGGGGGAATATTAAACCCCCGTTTTATTTTGCTTGTAATTGTTTGTTACCTAAGAGAGGCCTCAACATAATGTTGAAAATGTTCAATTGACGGTGTTATTTTATTAAGTTCTTTTGCGAGATCATCAAATTTACGCAACTCAACAGCCTCTCTCATAAAAGGTTTTGTAATAAATTCTTCTGCTTCTTCTGTTGTAAATGGTCCTCCTTGTACAACTAGAGAAATTTTGGAAGCTTCCGATAAAAGATCATAATAACCATCTTCTACAGCAGATAAATATCTTTTTGAATCAACATGTGCACGTATAGGGAGCGTTACTTCCTCTCCAAAATATTTAGATAAATAATCTGCACCTAAATTTTCATGATGACCATCTTTTCCTTTATGTACTGGATCTTTCCCATCATATAACAAATGGCCAATATCATGTAATAAAGCAGCTGTTATGATTTCTTTGGAACAATTATTTTTCTCTGTTAATTCCGCACACTGCAAGGCGTGCTCTAGTTGAGTAACATTTTCATTCCCGTACTGAAGATCGCTTCCTTTTGTTTGCAATAAATTTAAAAGAAATGATGTAATATCTTTATCCATTCAAATATACATATCCTATATAATAATAATTTCAAAATTTATTTATTTTTATGACAAGTTCATCAATTTATTTACTCATATTTTTTGCTGCCTTTCTTCATGCTTTGTGGAATATTATTATTAAGTCTTTAAAAAATTCCCTTGTCGGGATTGCAATGAAAGTTTTTTTTACAAGTATAATTTTTTTTCCTATTATTTTTTTTGTTCCTCTACCTGTAGGTATAACGTGGTTATTTCTTATTTGTTCCCTAATTCTTCACAGTCTCTACTTTATCCTCTTAGGAAGCATGTATAATCGCAGTGACCTAACTTTTATCTATCCGATTGCAAGAGGATGTGCTCCATTTTTTGTCACTATTATATCTCTGATTTTTTTTGTAGATCATATTCCTTTATTAGGCATTTTAGGAATTCTGGTTATTAGTTTAGGACTAATTTTAATTTCATTAGAAAATTATAAGAAAAAAATAGATTTTAAGCTCATAGGCATATCTCTTTTTATTGCTTTGATTATTTCAATTTATACTTTTTTTGATGGTGCTGGAGTGAGAAGCGTTAATAAAAGTGAGACATATATTGTGTGGAATTTTTTTTTAGGAGGGTGGGTTTCCATCGCATATGTTTATTTAAAAGAGAAAAAAGAATTATTTGAATTACAATCAAAAGAATTATTTCTAATATTGATAGCAACAATAATGTCTTTTAGCGCCTATGCTATTATTATTTGGTCAATGAAGCATGAGCCCATTGGCTTTGTTGCATCCCTTAGAGAGTCTAGTATTATAATAGCATCTTTAATAGGTTATTTTATTTTAAAAGAAAAAGTAAGTCATATTAGATTGATCTCAGGAGTGGTATTTTTTGTTGGAGTTGTTATAGTATACAATTCTTAGTTTTTACCGAATTTATAATAATTACTTAATATAAGTTTCATATTTATTACTTGTATTCATCTTGATTTTCATCTTTATTAACAATGAATAAAATTATAAAAGGAAAAGTTAATTGGAGGAATTATGAATAAAATATTAACGACAATAAGTGTTGCTGTTGTATTTTTTTTAAGTTTAGTAAATGCTAATGCTGGTTCTTTAACTGTTTATACAGCTATTGAGGCGGAAGACTTAAAGAGATACGCTGCTACATTTAATGAAGATCATCCTGATATTGAAATTAATTGGGTTAGGGATTCAACGGGTATTGTTACAGCAAAGCTACTTGCTGAAAAAAATAATCCTGTAGCAGATATTGTTTGGGGATTAGCAGCCACTAGTTTGATGCTAATGAAAACTGAGGGCATGTTTGAGCCGTACTCACCCAAAGGTATAGAAAACCTTGATCCAAAATTCCGTGATTCAGATGAACCTGCTTCATGGACTGGAATTGACGCGTGGGTGGCTGCAGTATGCTATAATACAGTTGAAGCTGCAAAATATAATCTACCTGAACCAACTTCATGGCAAGACTTAACTAATCCAGTCTATGAAGGACATCTGGCAATGCCAAATCCTAATTCATCAGGAACAGGTTTTTTAGATGTTGCAAGTTGGATACAAATCTTTGGTGAAGACGGTGGATGGAGCTTTATGGATAATCTTCATAAAAATATTCATCACTACACTCACTCTGGTTCAAAACCTTGTAAACAAGCAGCTTCGGGTGAAATCCCAATTGGGATATCTTTTGCTTTCAGAGGCGCAAGATCAAAAGCAAAGGGCGCACCAATTGAAATTTTAGTTCCATCTGAAGGTGTTGGTTGGGATATGGAAGCAACAGCTATCATGAAAGGTACTCCAAATATGGAAGATGCTAAAACTTTAGCTGATTGGACTATAACCGTAAAAGCTATGGAAATGTACAATACTGCTTATGCTGTGGTTGCTATACCCGGTGTTGCAAAACCTGTGGAACATTTCCCTGAAGGTTTGCTTGAAGCAATGATCGTTAATGATTTCGAATGGGCTGCTCAAAACAGAGCGCGTCTTCTTGCTGAATGGCAAAAAAGATACGATTCTAAATCAGAACCGAAAAGCTAGATTATAAAACATTAAATAAAAAGCTTGCAATAAATTCATTGTGAGCTTTTTATTATCTCTTGGTTATGCAAAAATTTTTATCCGTTCATAATATCAGTAAATTTTTTGGAAATTTTCAAGCTCTTAAAGATGTAAGCTTTGGTGTTGATGAAAGCGAGTTTGTTTGTATCCTTGGTCCATCGGGATGTGGAAAAACAACTTTACTTCGTGTTATTGCTGGGTTGGAAACCCAGTCTGATGGTACAATTAGCCAAAATAATAAAGACATATCTCTGTTGCCCCCAGATCAAAGAGATTTTGGAATAGTTTTTCAATCCTATGCTTTATTCCCAAACTTAAGTGTAAAAAATAATATTGCCTTTGGGTTAAAAACAAGAAAACAAAATAAAGAAACAATTAATCATAGGGTTAATGAATTATTAGAATTAGTTGGACTGAGTGATCATATTAATAAATTTTCCGCACAATTATCTGGAGGTGAACAGCAACGTGTTGCGTTAGCAAGAGCGCTCGCTCCTTCACCAAATTTACTTCTTCTAGATGAACCACTTTCCGCATTAGATGCAAAAGTAAGACAATATCTAAGATTGGAGATAAAAAATCTACAAAAAAAACTAGGTGTAACAACCATTATGGTGACACATGACCAAGAAGAAGCCTTAACTATGGCAGACCGCATAATTCTTATGAATAAGGGTATTATTGAACAAGAAGGATCCCCATATGATCTTTATTCTAACCCCCAAACTTCTTTTGCGGCAAATTTTATAGGAACAACAAATTTATTGGAAGCAAATAAAGTATCTATTAACCAAATTGAAATTAATGGATCAATTCTAGAGTGTAATGAAACGATTAATGAAAATTCTGTTACTATTACAATTAGACCAGAAGATATAAAAATTAATCCTGATACAAATGAAAAAAATATTTTTCAGGGGGTTATTAAAGAGCTGGAGTTTTTAGGTTCGCTCTTTAGAGGACTTGTTGAAGTTGATTTTAAATCACAAAAAACTAATTTAAGATGTCAATTTTCATCAGAATATATTTTACAAAATAATATTAAAAAAAATAATGCTATTAGCATTTCTTTGCAACCCGCGGCATTAAAAGTCATTAAAAAATAAAAAGTAGAATGAAAAAAAGTAGAGATGATTATTTAACAATACTATTTATCTCTGTTACGGCCATATATATGCTCATTGCTTTAGCATTTCCTATGTATGCTATCCTCTCCAAGGGTTTGCAAAATAAAGATGGTGTATTTATTGGATTTGAAAATTATATAAATTACTTTGAAAGCCCGTCTCTTGTTTATTCTATTTACAATAGTTTGTTCGTCTCTATCACCACAACTTTTATTACTGTTACACTGGCCTTTGTGTTTGCTTATGCTCTGACACGAAGCTGTATGATAGGCAAAACGATATTTCGCTCTATTGCAATGATACCTATTTTACTGCCTTCTCTTCTTGCTGGTATTGCCTTGGTATATTTGTTTGGAAATCAAGGAATTATAAAAGGGTTGCTTTTTGGATATGAGATTTACGGACCGATTGGAATTATTATAGCAGAAGTTTTCTATACTTTCCCCCATGCATTACTCATTATAATTATTGCACTATCAATAGCAGATGCTCGATTATATGAAGCTGCAACAGTCTTGCGATCAAAATCAATTCGAACGTTTTTTACAATCACTATACCATCTGCAAAATATGGTTTAATCAGTGCAATTTTTGTTGTTTTTACTCTTGTAATCACTGACTTTGGGATACCTAAGGTGATTGGAGGTCAATTCAATGTTCTTGCTGTTGATATCTATAAACAAGTAGTCGGACAACAAAATTTTCAAATGGGGGCTGTTGTAAGTGTAGTTCTAATTATACCTGCTGTTATAGCTTTCATAGTTGACCGTATTGTTCAGCGCAAACAAGTTGCTGTATTAACATCTCGTTCTGTTGTTTATGAGCCCAAGAAAAATAAGAATTTCGATTCAGCAATGTTTGCGTATTGCTGTTTTATATCTTTTTTTATTTTTACAATTTTAGGTATGTGTTTTTTTGCAAGTTTTGTTACGTTTTGGCCATATAATATGAGCTTGTCATTAGATAATTACCAGTTTGACTTAATGGATGGAGGCGGCTGGGATTCTTATTATAATTCGATACGAATGGCTTGTTATACTGCCGTATTTGGTACTATTATTGTTTTTAGCGGGGCTTATTTTGTGGAAAAATCTAGGGGTTTAAAAAAAGGAAGATCTATTTTACATTTTCTATCTATGATTCCAATGGCCATACCAGGAATGGTGCTTGGACTAGCCTACATCTTTTTCTTTAACCATCCCAACAATCCTTTAAATTTTCTTTATGGCACAATGGCCATTTTAGTAATTTGCACAATTACGCACTTTTATACAGTGTCCCATTTAACCGCCCTAACAGCTCTTAAACAAATAGACAATGAGTTCGAACATGTGGGATCTTCTTTAAAGCAACCTTTTTATAAAACTTTTTTTCGAGTAACTTTGCCCATTAGTCTGCCAGCAATATTTGAGATTGGTATTTACTTTTTTGTTAATGCTATGACCACCGTTTCAGCAGTTGTGTTTATATATAGCTTCAATACAACTTTGGCTTCGGTGGCTGTTTTAAACATGGATGATCAGGGTGATATTGCTGCCGCTGCTGCAATGGGCATGATGATATTTTACACCAATGTATCTGTACGAGTTGCCTACGTACTATTAACAAAAAAAATATTAGTAAAATTTCAATCATGGAGACATGTTAGCAGTGAAAAGATTCAAGCAACAACATAATTGCCTCAATTAAAAAAATTTTATGAAAAACAAGTATCAATCTCCTTGGTTTGTTGAAGCATTACAATCTGAGGGCAAGTTAGAAATTAATAAATTAGAAACTGATATGACTGCAGATATGTGTATTGCAGGAGGTGGATTTACTGGCCTTTGGACTGCATTAAAAATTAAAGAAAAAAAACCTTCAATTAATATCGCAATAATTGAGAAAGATTTGTGCGGCAGCGGTGCATCAGGGAGAAATGGGGGATGTATGATTCCTCAATCTACAAAATTTATTGCTATGAAAAAAGTAGTTGGTGTAAAGGATGCTAAAAAAATGGTTAAGGCAAGTGAAGATGCAGTTTACAATATAAGAGATTTTTGCATGCAAAATAATATTGATGCCAAGATCAGAATCAATGGAGTAGCATATACTGCCACTAATAAATCTCATGAAGGTGCTTTTGAAAATCTTATTGAAAACCTTAAAGAAGAAAAAATAAATAGTTGGGAAAGATTATCAAAAAAAAAGATACAAGAACTAACCGGATCAGAAAGAAATATTGATGGATACTATTCTGCTATCGGAGGAAGTTTGCAACCAGCTTTATTAATACGGGGATTAAAAAAAATAGCAGAAAAAAAAGGTATAAAAATTTTTGAACACAGCGCTATGTTATCTTACAAAGAAAACAATAATATTATTGTTAAAACTAAAAATGGATCTATTGAATGTAAAAAGCTAATTGTTGCAATCAACGCATGGACACCATCTTTTTTTCCTTTTTTATCAAGAAGTGTAATCCTTGTTTCATCAGATATGATTATAAGTGAACCAATAAAAGATAAACTGGAAAATCTAAAATTAAATAATGGATTAGTGATTCTAGATTCTAACTTATTCACTCATTATTGTCGTACTACAACTGATGGCAGAATAATACTGGGTAAGGGAGGTAATACTTTCGCATTCAATAATAAAGTCATTCCTTCCTATGATGGGCCTAGTAAGATTGAAACTTTTTTAAAAAAATCACTTGTTAGTTTTTTTCCTTCTTTAAAAAATGTAAAAATTACTAAATCATGGAATGGTCCATCGGAAAGAACAAAAACAGGATTTCCTTTTTTTGGATATCATCCAAAAAATTCAAATATTTTATATGGATTTGGATATTCTGGTAATGGAGTTTTAACTTGTTACGTTGGCGGAGACATCTTAAGCAGCATGGCTCTGAATGAACAAAATGATTGGACTCAAGGTAACTTTTGTAAGGGTCCTTTAAAATTATTTCCACCTGAACCATTTAGGTGGTTTGGTGCTATCATAATTAGAAATGGAGTTAGACGAAAGGAAAAAGCTGAACAACTAGAAATAAAACCTTGGTGGATTGATATTCAGCTAGCTAAATTAGCAACTTCAATTGGTCGAGTTGACAAAACTAAACATTAGTCATTTCAAATTATTTTTAAGTTTTTTGATAATTTATAACATTAGTCAAGGACGCTCTCCTTAACAGCCGCAACGTGCTCATCAAAATCCTTTTTCTGCATCAAAGCCTTACACCTCTCAAAACGTTCCTTTGCATATACCCAAAAATCATCAGCTGGATTGCCGTCCGCAAGCTGAATCAGGCCCCATAGAGTCCAGAGCAAATCGCACATCGCCTTATAGATAATAACACGACCTTTTTGCGCTGCTGTAGGTTTATCTCCAAAATAGGCGCTCAGTAATTCAGCTTCCTGTGATTCGTTCATGCCTGCCTCGACAGACAGATCGCCTAAGTCCCACAGCGGATCGTTCATCCCAGAATATTCCCAATCCACAATCCACATGCTCTTGCCGTCATCGAGGAAGTTCTCACAAAGTGGGTCACAATGGCAAGGGGCCGGCGGCATCGGGTTGGCTTCCAACACCTCCTTTACTGGATTAGCGGCTTTGACAATGTCATGATAGCCATCAGGCAACTCCACATCCTTGGTAGAAAGAACTTTTAGGTAATCTGCAATCATCGTGAAGAGTTCAAAACGAAAGTCGAAAGTTTCGCCGGAATTGTGAAGCTTTGCCAATGCCTCTCCTGCCCGTGTTGGTGAACCAAGACGGGTGCTGAACAATGCGGGTGTCATGGTTTCAATCCCATCAATAGCCCTGGAGATCATCACGCCTGTTTTGACATCAGCCCATATGACTTCTGGTGATATTCCAGCACGCCAGGCAGCAGTGGCATTAGTGAGCTCAGTTGCACGATTTATATAATCCTCAGTTCCCTCACCCGGAATACGTACGACAATGTTAGCATCCTTAGTTTCGACCAGATGAACAAGATTAGTCATCCCACCAAGGCGAGTGATTTTGCAATCCTCAGCTTTAATTGTTTCAAATCCCGGTGCATTGCCTAGAGCAGAAATAACGTTGTTGGTATGTTTATGCATATTTGATGACATACTTACTTTTATAAAAATATCAGAACAACAATTAACAATTTGCTACATTAATATCTTCCACTGATCAAGTGGACAAAATTCAACATTAGTCATATAAATTATTATTTAATGGACGAAATAACTAAAAATTTGATTCAATCTATACCAATATGGAAAGGTAATATTGAAATTAAAACAATTGATGGCGGACTTACTAACAAAAATTATTTAATACAAGAAAGTTCAAAAAAATTTGTTGTACGTTTAGGGGATGATATCCCTGAACATTTAATTTCAAGATCAAACGAACTAATAGCGAGTAAAGCGGCGTCTGAAGCGAACATTGGCCCAAAAATGATATATAGCTGCAAAGGTATCCTTGTTTTAGAGTATATAGAAAGCACTACTCTTACGGCAAAAGATGTAAGAGATAAGATTGATTTAATTATTCCTCTATTAAAGAAAATACATTATGAAATACCAAAAAAAATTTTTGGCCAATCATTAATTTTTTGGGTTTTCCATGTCATACGGAATTATGAAAAATTTTTAAAAGATCATAAAAGTTCATACTCCAATCTTCTTCCAGATTTATTATCTCAGTCTGCAAGGTTAGAAAAAAATTCATCTCCCTATCAAATTGTCTTTGGCCATAATGATTTATTGCCAGCAAACTTTCTTGATGATGGGTTGCGTCTTTGGATAATTGATTGGGAATATGCAGGTTTTAATACTCCTCTTTTTGATCTAGGGGGTTTGGCCTCTAACTGTGATTTTTCTCAAAAGGAAGAGATATATCTTTTAGAAAATTATTTTGAAAAAAAAATAGATGATAAACTATTACTACAATATAATTCCCTTAAATGTGCTTCTCTGCTTAGAGAAACAATGTGGAGCATGGTCTCCGAATTAACATCAAAAATTGATTTTGATTATAAAAATTATACCCAAGAAAATTTATTAAAATTCAATCAATCATATAAAAACCTAAATTTATCTTAAAAAAAGAAGTAACACAGCATCAATAATATTTTTTTTTATTGACCATTGATCATTAAGATTATTAAACAGTCATAACAAAAATGAAATTAAAAAACAAAAAGGTAATTATTACTGGTGGTGCATCGGGTATGGGTAAGGCTACTGCTGAATTATTCTGCAAAGAGGGTGCACAGGTTGCCATATTAGATATTAATAATAGCGAAGGAGAAAAAACTACAAAAATTATTAATGATAATAATGGAAAAGCTTTCTTTTTTTGTACAGATCTTACAAAATCTAAAGAGGTAGTAAGCTCAATTGACAAGGTTATCGATCAATTTGGTGAAATTAATATTTTATTTAGTCATGCAGGAACAATAATTGTAAAACCATTTCATGAGTCTTCTGAAAAAGATTATGATTACTTAATGGACATTAATGTCCGCTCTGCATTTCTTGTTTGTAATACCGTCATACCTTTTATGCTTAAAAAAAATGGCGGTAATATTATTATTACTTCTTCAATAGCGGGTGAAAAAGGGTTTGCGTTAGAATCTTTATATTGCATGACAAAAGGCGCTGTTCTTCAATTAGCCAGATCTATCGCAATAGAATATAGAGATCAAGGAATTAGATGCAATGCTGTCTGTCCTGGATTTGTTAAAACTAGTCACGGATTAAGAGAAATTAAAGAATTAGATGAACAAGGTCAGAATTGGAATGAAGCAGATTTACATTCAGTTCAGGGAAGAATTTGTAAACCTGAAGAAGTTGCATCAGCTGTGTTATATTTAGCTTCCGATGACTCTAGTTTTGTTAATGGTACTGCCCTTTATGTTGATAATGCTTGGTATGCTAGAGGATAGTTTATGAATAAATTACCTAAACTAGTTTGTAAAAATGTTTGGAAATTATATGGTGACAAACCAAAGGAATTTTTACATCAACATAATAATAATCCAGATCAAGAAACCATAAAAAAAGCTGGTTACATTCAAGCTATTCGTGATGCCTCTTTAGAAGTCTACGAAAATGAGATCCTTGTGGTGATGGGTCTCAGTGGATCAGGTAAATCAACATTAGTAAGATGTATGTCTAGATTAGTTGACCCAACCATTGGGAAGATTTTTTTTGAAAATATAGATATGGGAAAATTATCTAAAAAAGAATTAATAGAAATCAGAAGACATAAAATGGGTATGGTATTTCAACACTTTGCACTTTTTCCTCATCGTACTGTTATAGAAAATATAGCCTTTCCTCTTGAGGTTCAGGGTATTAAGAAAAAAGACAGGGAGAAATCTGCATTGGAAATTATAGAATTAGTGGGTCTTGAAGGGAGAGAAGATTATTTTCCAAAAGAATTGTCAGGGGGTCAGCAACAACGAGTTGGTATTGGTCGCTCTTTAGCGGTTAAACCTGAGCTATGGTTTTTAGATGAGCCTTTTTCATCGCTTGATCCATTAATTAGAAAAGAAATGCAAAACGAATTTTTAAAAATTCAAAGCACATTAAAAAAAACAATTATTTTCATAACCCATGACTTTGATGAGGCAATAAAATTAGCTGATAGAATTATTATTATGAATGAAGGTGTAATTGTACAAATTGGAAGTCCAGAAGATTTAATTATGAAGCCAGCTGATGATTATGTCAAAGAATTTACTGAAGATCTTCCCAGAGAAAGATTGTTGTCTGTAAAAAGTATAATGAATAATAATAAAAATCCATCAAATAGTAGTAGCGTGTATGAAGATGAAAAAATATTTAAAATACTTGAAAAAGTATTATCTGAAGGCTCTGTCTCTGTCATAAATAGGTCAAATGAAATCGTTGGTTCGTTGGATAAAGAAACAATTTCAAAGTTTATTTATAATTAATTAATAATAAATTAAACTTCTTTAATAGACATTCTCATACATTTCTCATACATTTTAGATAACTTAAATTTTTATTAGTTAATAATAGGAGGAAGTTATATGAAAGTTATTAAAAAAAAATTTAATATTATACTAAGTGTTATTTTTATTCTTTTCGCACAAAATGTTTATGCTGTAGAGTCAAAAGATCCTATCAAGCTTACGTTGCATGATTGGACAGGACAATTAATTACAACAAATATTATGGCTGAGGTTTTAAAAGAAGCAGGTTATAATATTGAACTAATTCCAGCTGACTACATTGCACAATTTGCTGGCTTACAAACAGGTGACTTACATGTTGCTATGGAAATGTGGGAAACAACTGGCCGTGATGCTATTGATGAATATACTGCTGATGGAAGAGTAGTTAATGTAGGCTCGACAGGAATGGATGCAATAGAAGAATGGTGGTATCCTTCTTACATGAAAGAAAAATGTCCAGGATTACCAAACTGGGAAGCACTAAATGATTGTGCTGAAGCATTTGCAACACCTGAGACTTCACCTAAAGGAAGGTATCTTGGTGGACCAGTAACTTGGGGTGGATATGATGATGAACGCGTTGAAGCTCTTGAACTTGATTGGGAAGTTATTCATGCTGGAACTGATGGGGCTCTTTTTGCTGAGTTAGAATCTGCTTATCAAAGAAAGGCTCCAATCATGTTATGGGTTTATGCTCCTCACTGGGCACCATCAAAATATAGCGGTGAGTTCGTAGATTTTCCACCGTACACAACAGAATGTTATACCGATCCATCTTGGGGTATTAATAAAAATGCTGCGTATGATTGTGGCAAACCTCGCGGTCCTATTTGGAAAGTCGCTTCAAGTATGTTGAAAGACAAGTGGCCAGGTGCATATGATGCTATTGAAGCATTCACTCTCGACTCCAATGAAATGGGTAATCTGGTTGCATCTGTAGACTTAGATGGCAACACTGTTGAAGCTGTAGTAGCTGACTGGATGTCTAACAACAAAGATAGATGGGGTTCTTGGATAAAATAATTTTATAATATTGTTTTATTCATTTTTAAAAGGGGGATAAAAAATCCCCCTTCTATTTTCTATGTTATGAAAAACAACAACATATTTAATAAAATCACTTTTATTTCATTATTATTACTTACTTTTGTTTTTTATTGGTACGGAAAAGAGATAGCTAATTATTTTGATAGTAAGTGGATATTAAAATATCCAAAACATCATGCCTTCCCTTTTGCGATATATACAACAACATTCGTTAAGTGGTTAATTAACGAAGCTAGTTTTGGATTATTTACTTTTAGGGATGTTACACGTTCTTTTGCCTGGATCATAGAACAGCCCTATAATTTAGTACTTGCAATTATTTCTAAGGGAATTTTAAAAGGACAAGGACAAGATGCAACATTGATACTTAGTCCTTTAAGTTGGGTTTCTATTATTGGAATTTTCTTTACTCTTGCCCTTTATACTAAAGATAAATTTTTAATCATACTCGTAGTTTTTGCTATTATTTATTTAGCAGTTTTTGATCAATGGCAAAGCTCAATGATTACCCTATCCTCAATTATTATCGCAGTACCAATAGGAGTTTTGCTTGGCATTTTATTCGGAGTACTCTGTTATAAATCGCAACTCATAGAAAAAATAATTACCCCTATTTTAGATTTAATGCAGACAGTGCCGGTATTTGCTTATCTTGTTCCGATACTTGTTATGTTTGGTTTTGGCCCTGTTTCAGCTTTGATCGCAACTATTATTTATGCAATGCCTCCTATGGTGAGAACTACCATTCTTGCATTAAATAATATTGATCCTCAGATAAAGGAAAGCGGAATAATGTCTGGTTGCACAGATAGACAGTTGATGTGGAAAGTACTTATACCAGTATCAAAACCAACATTATTAATTGGCGTAAATCAAGTTATCATGCTGTCCCTTAACATGGTGATAATAGCTTCTATGATAGGGGCTGGGGGTCTTGGTTATGATGTGTTGGCATCCCTAAGACGTTTAGATATTGGTGGAGGAATTGAATCAGGAATAGCTATAGTTGTTTTAGCTATAGCCTTAGATCGTTTAAGTCAATCTTTCGCCAATTTACCTACTTTAACAAAAAAAACACGTGTAAGTTTTTACACAAAATATAAAAAAATAATTTTTTTACTACTTTATATAATTGGTGTTTATTTATTAGGATCATTTTTTTCTTTCTTTAAATTTTTTCCTGAAAACTTAATGATTAATACTTCAGCATTTTGGGAAGAATTAGTTAAATATATTAACATTAATTATTTTGATAATTTAGAAAATTTCAAGATAACCCTGCTGACATATTTTATGTTGCCAATAAAGAAATTCTTTTTAGGTATTCCATGGCCGTGGTTTATCATAATAATAACCCTCATTGGTTGGTATTTTGGAAAGCTTAAACTCGCAGCACTTTGCTTTGTTCTTTCAGTTTTTATTGTAACTACTGGCCTTTGGCAAAAAGCAATGATTACCCTCTATCTTTGTGGATCTAGTGTTATAATCGCTTCTCTCATAGGCATTCCTCTTGGAATTTGGGCAGGATTAAATAAAAAAGCTGATAAAATTTTAACTGCATTTATTGATACTCTTCAAACACTACCTAGCTTTGTATATTTAATACCTGTTGTAATGCTTTTTCGTGTTGGTGATTTTACCGCAATGATTGCTGTTATATTATATGCACTTGCGCCCGCTGTTCGCTACACGGCACACGGAGTAAAAAATATTAATAATCAAATTATAGAAGCTGCATTAATTTGTGGTTGCTCTCCTAGACAGTTACTATTTAAAATAAAACTTCCTTTAGCCATACCTGAAATCTTATTGGGCATTAACCAAACAATTATGTTAGCTCTCTCAATGCTTGTAATTACGGCATTAGTGGGTACTAGGGACCTTGGACAAGAAGTGTATATAGGTCTTACTAAAGCTGATATTGGAAGAGGCTTGATTGCAGGTCTTTGTGTAGCCTTTATAGCTATTATTGCTGATAGAATAATTAAAGCTGGAAGTAATAAATTAAAAAATAAATACGGAATTAAATAATATTTATGACAATACTCCTATCCACTGTTAATAATTCAAGATTTTCTGATGGATAAAAAATTATTAACACCTGGTCCTCTAACTACGTCTCTATCTACTAAGGAGGCAATGCTTCATGATTGGGGATCACGGGATCAAAAATTTATTGAACTCAATCATTCGATACGGGAATCACTTGTAAAACTTATTGAGGGGCAAGATAATTATCAATGTGTTCCGATGCAAGGAAGTGGAACGTTTGCTGTTGAATCCATGATTGGCTCCCTAACCCCAAAAGATGCAAAAATATTAATTCTAATTAATGGAGCGTATGGCCACAGAATGAAAAAGATGTGCTCCTATCTTAATAGAAATTGTATTGACTATGAAGTAGCGGAACACGAACAACATAATCTAATTCAAATTGAAAAAATTATTGATAAGGACAAGGATTTAACTCATGTTTTCGTAGTTTACTGCGAAACAACTTCGGGTATTTTAAATCCTATCCAAGATATTGCTGATTTAGTAGAAAGAAAAAATCTTTCACTTTTTATTGATGCTATGAGTGCCTTTGGAGGTCTTCCATTAAGCAGTAAGGAAACAAAATTTGATGCTGTAGCTGCATCTTCTAATAAGTGTTTAGAAGGAGTTCCAGGCGTTGGTTTTATTTTAGTAAAAAATGAAGTAATTAAAAATGCTAAAGGAAATTGTCATTCACTTAGTTTAGATTTATTTGATCAATGGCAAGCAATGGAGAAAAATATGCAGTGGAGATTTACACCTCCCACGCATGTGCTTGCAGCTTTTCATCAGGCAATTCAAGAACATAAAAAAGAAGGGGGTATAGTTGGTCGACTTAAAAGATACTCCAATAACTGCAAAATTATATGTGATGGTATGAAAGAAATGGGCTTTCAACAACTATTATCTGATGACCTTCAGGCTCCTATAATTATTACATTCATGCAACCTCAAAATGCAAATTTTAAATTTGATCAATTCTATGATACTTTAAGTGAAAAAGGGTTTTTAATTTATCCAGGAAAATTGACAGTTGCTAATACATTTCGAATTGGATGCATTGGGAATTTAACATCAAATGACATGCATAATGTTCTTCAAGCTATTAAAGAAACCATCAAGGAATTAAAAATACAAATAAATTAAAGTTTATGCCTCCTAATAATAAAATTGAAATTCCACTCATTGAAGCAACGGACCAAAATCTTAAGGAGTATGGTTATTTAGTTAATAATTTTGATCAATGCGAAATTGAAATTGTAACATGGCCTAAACAGGGATGGAGGAATATTGAAGAAGGCACTGGTAATGAAGGCGGGACAACTGAAGGTCCATTTGAAACATGGTGGGAAAAAAATATTTTGTATGGCAAAAATAATGCTGTTGAACACAAAAGTGAATACGACAAAGACGGAAGATACTTGCTTGGCTATAGCTCTGACCCAGACGATTCTAGCAATAATTTAACTACTGAAGACCCTAAACAGATATATATTTGGCACGTAAATTACCATCCAGATGGAGGCCAATTGTTTTTTCCTAAAGACAATAAACCATTTATTTCTCCCTTAGCTCTTCCAGGGGATGATATTCAGCCAGATAACTTTAAGGCATTTTATTTTGATGGATCTCAAGGATTATATATTCATCCCAACATATGGCACGAAGGCGTATTCCCCACAAAAGGAAGAGCAACATTTAAAGGAAAGCAAGGAAAGGTTCATGCACGTGTAAGCATTGATCTTCTCAAAGAATTCAAGTCTTACCTTTATTTTAATGTTTCCATCTAAATATGAGAAAGTAATTTTTTTTAAACATTTAAGGATTCTAATATTATTTGAATTGGGTGTAACGTTTTGATACCAGAGTTTTTTTCAATGTTCCATCTGCATGTTTCACTATCACATAAAATAACATCGGGTTTATGAAATTTAATTTGTTCACTTAAAGATCTTCCTATTAATTCAGAAATTTCATTTCTTCCTTTTACATAACCATATGTTCCTCCAATGCCACAACAGTCAGCTTCTGAAAGAGATAGAGAAATTTTAGGTATTAATCTTAATAATTCAACAGCCGGTTGACCAATTCCATGACTTCGCAATTGACAAGGTCCATGATAAAAAATTTTTTTATCTATTGGTTTCATCCTCTTTGCTAGAAGATCTGTGTGTTTCTCTAAAATATATTCGCAAATATCTTTTGTTGATTGAGATATTTGAGCACTTTTTGGATCAGTAAAATTTAAATATGCAGAATATTTTTTTTTGATTGTTAGGCTACAACTTGTAGAAGTTGAAATAATAATTTCTGCAAGATCTAATGATCTACTGAGTGACTTGATTAATTTTTTTGACCTATTGATTGCTGCATCCCATTCTCCTGAAGATAGCATTGGCAACGAACAACACAAGTCTGTATTGGTAATTACATTATAACCTAAATTACTCATGAGTTTAATTACAGCTATTCCTACCTCTGAATCATAATTATCAACAGCACAACCAGAAAAATATATAATGTTTTTTTTATTTGAATCTATTTTTATTTTTTCTAAAAACTTCTTAAATTTTTTTCCATGAAAATTAGGTAGTGGGGCATTAGAATCCAAATGAAAAAATTGACTAGCAAAATAACGAAAAAAACTATTATGAAGTATAAAATTTGATAAAGCTGGAAAAATGTTTCCTAACTTTCCAATAGTATCGGGTCTATTTAGTAATGTTTGAACAAAAGATATCTTTTTATTTTTATTATTTAAATTTGACTTAGCATGGGTAATAATATCAGTAATTGCAACTTCATTTGGACAGACACTCGTACAGACACCGCAGCCATTACATAGTTCAGGAGATATTTCTACTAAGTCTTCCAGTGAACGGAATCTTTGGGTTTGTGGACCTGAATATTTTGGACCGGGAAATTGATTAGTAACATTAGAAACAGGACAATATGAATTACAAATACCGCATTTTGTACAATTATCCATTGATTTTAGTATGTCTTCTGACGTCGGTTGGTATGAATTTATAATCATTTAAAATAAATATTTTTCATTTAATCATGAAGATAGGAAGAAATATTATTTGCTGAATACCAGCCAGAAGCTATTGAAACCCCTTCGCCAGATAATTCAAGAGATGGATTCCAATTTGATAAATTTCTTCCTGTAAAAAATACATTTTCCAATTGATTATTAGAATTGCTAATAGGTTTCAATTTATTGTCTGTTAGTACACCTGAGGTCTGTAGTGCATTTAAAGTTTCATAACTTTTTTCACACTTAGTGTGATTGTTATTTTGGATTTTTGAATCAAAGATTTCTTCTACGATTTCACCATTGCTCTTAACTTTAATGCCTCCCATTAAAATGCCACCATTAGCAAAAATAAATGCTCTGGCCTTGATAATTCTTTTAAAATTATCAACTACAGAAAGACATTTATTATTTTCTATATTTGCCTTCAAAATATGGGAGCCTCTGTGAATATAATTTTTTTTCAATACTTCCCTCTCAAGTATTTTATTTAATCTTATGCCTGGTATTGAAGGAGGCAAAGTAGGAGCTTCAAAACATTTTTTTGAGAAAGTTTTTTCAGCACATCTAATTATTTCCATATACTTATTTAATCCTAATACTGCTGGAAATATTACAACGGATGTTTTTTTATTAATTTTTTTATTAATATTAAAAAAATAATTATCAGGACTAGACAAATTATCAAATGATATAGCTAATGAAGAACTGTCAGAATGTTGATTTGTATCTGGTTGAACAACATTTAATATTTCAATCGTATTTACATACTGCTTTATGGATTGCGCTATTAGTTCAGCATGAAAATCTTTCTGATTTTGAAATTTAATTATTGTGATATCTTTATTATAAATATTTTCAAAATTAATTTGATTAAAATATAATCCATAACTAGGAATTTTCAAACCAATTGGAGAAATAGTGAATGTGTTTGTCTCAAAATATTCGTATCTTAATTTATTGCTTATTTGGTGATTAAAAAACCATTCAATTGCTTGTTTAACATTATCTTTTCCAATTAGTTTATAGGGATGTGCACTAGGAAGGCCTTCTATAAAAAAAGGAAAGGTTTTGTTATCTGAATTATTATTTTCTTTAAAATCTAATACCTTAATATTGCCAGAGGAATATAGATATGAGCCTTGGCCATTGGCAAGGACTCTTGACGTATAACCTAGTTCTTGTAAGCGAATTGAAGCAATAAAGGCATCAAGTTCTGCACCAACTATTATGACATCAGTATTCACGCTCTAATATCGTCTTTCTCTGAATTTTCTTCAGTTAATCTTAATCCAAAATTTTCTTGATGAATATAATCACTCAGTAAAATTTGTTTTGCTTGATCTCCGTAAGATGTGCGTATTGATCCCTTAAGTCTTTCGGACCAAAAATTTAATATGGATTTTTTAATATCAATATCAATTTTATGATTAACAACTATTTCTGCTAAGCGACTATTGCAAAATGTTCCTTGGCAAGGGCCAAAACCAACTCTAATTCTTCTTCTTATATCATGAAAATCAAACAAATTCTCATTTTTCATTATTTCTTCAATATCAGTTTTTGTAATAGCTTCGCACTCGCATACTACATCATTAAAATTTTTTTGGTTTTCAATTTTTTGAAAATATGATGAAGGAGTCCATTTGGCATTTTTTGAATTTGATATTGGTATTGTATCAGTGGAGCAAGGAATATTAATGCCTAACTTGTTTCCGAGTTTATTAACGACATCTTCTGCCATAGATCTATGCGTTGTTAAAGAGCCACCGCATACAGTTAAAAAATTCTTTAACCCATTTTCACTATGATCAATAACCGAGTGACTTCTGGGAAGGGGTATATTTTTATCAAAGTTTTTTGGTTTAACCAAGGGTCTGACACCTGCCCAAGCTCGAAAAGATCTATAGTTTTTTATTTTGGGAAACAATTCTTCAGCGCCTATTAAAAGTTCTTGAATTTCCTCAGGACGAATTTTAGTTGTGTCTGGATCATTAACTATTTCTGAAGTTGTGCCCCAAAGACAAACAGTTCCAGAAGGACACATAATGTCATTACTAGAAGGAATCCTACACCTATTTATTGCTTGACTAACTATTCGATGTGAAAAAACCATAACAGATCCTTTTGTAAGTTGTAACTCAACCTCTTGATCAACTAATTTTGCAATTTTGCCAGACCAAGGACCTGAAGCGTTAATTATACAATCACACTCTAGTATTTTTTTAAAACCATTCTTTTCTATTACTTCAACTGACTTTACTAAATTATTGTATTGTTTTATTGACACAACTTTATGATTAGTAAGGACTTCACCGCCATTGGCTTTAATATCTTTAGCAAGTAAATTAACTAGTTGCCAAGAATTTATAATAGCATCCGGAACTTGAAATGCTCTAAGAATATTATTACTTAACTCTTTCTCTTTTTTTAAAACCTCATCAATTTGAATTTCTTGACAAGGTATTTTTGCAATTTCACAGCATTTAATAAATTTTTCAGGATAATCTTCAGGATCATTCGGCAAACTGATAAACAGCCCTCCAATTAATTCAACTGCTTCAGGCGCAATCTTACTTATGGTTTCTCTTTCTCTAAAACATTCAGCAGCATAAGGAGTGTCAGACACTACATATCTTGCACCACTTTGAAGCATGCCATGGAATCTGGAAGTAGTGCCAGAACCTAAATCTCCAAATTCTATTAATGTTGTTTGATATCCTCTTAGAACTAAATCTCGAGCAACTCCACATCCAGTCGCTCCTCCACCAATAACAATAATTTTTGGCATGTTTTTATTAGTTTTAGACATTATTCATTAAACCTAGCTCCTTTTTTCTCTTTTGAGACCATGCATTGATCAATCTATCTACAACGATAGCTATAAAGGCAACGCAAATACCTGCTGTTATTCCCCTTCCTGGATCAACTTTGGATAAAGCTATTAAAGTTTCTTGCCCTAAGTCCCTCGTACCAACTAAAGCTGTTATTACTAACATGCTTAACCCCATCATTAATGTTTGATTAACTCCTAGCATTATATCAGGGAGAGAAAGGGGTAATTGAACACGTCTTAAAATTTGAAATTTTGTACAACCAACTGATACAGCTGCATCTAAATAACTTGTTGGAATTTGTCTTATGCCATTATCTGTATATCTAATTGCAGGAACAATAGCATATAAAACAACTGCTATCATTGCTGAAAAATCTCCCACACTGAAAATCATAATAACTGGAATCAAATATACAAAAGCCGGCAGTGTTTGAAATGTATCAATTATAACTTGAGTAACTTTGTGAACACGGTCATTTTGAGATGCAATAATACCTATTGGAATACCAATTAAATTTGCTAATAAAACACAAACACCAATTAAATAAACAGTAATCATTGCTTTTTCCCAAAAGCCACTCATTGCAATGAACAAAACAAGCATTGAACATTTTATGCCCAAAGCTAAACCTTGAATTCTTAATCCTATAGTAAAAACTAATAATACAACTACAAACCATGGAACTGATATCATAAAAATTTTAAAAGGTTTTAATAAATATATATAAAAAAAATCACGGACTAATCGAATTGGACCATGGTAATTAATGTTAATATAATCAATTATTCCATCCCAAAAACGTCCTGATGAAACTATTAGATTTTCTGGTATGTCATAAAAAAAAGAAAACCAGTTTCCACATGCCCAAGTGATAGTAATAAATATAAAAATTGTTATTAAATAAATATTTTTTTTAAAAAAATTAGTTTTTTGCTCACGATAAACTGGACGTTGTTCTGCTATTTTTTGACTTAATCTATCTAAAATAATAGCAACTAAAGTGATAGCTATTCCAGCTTCAAAACCTTGACCAATTCTTAACTGCTTTAAAGATTGCCATACATCATAACCTAATCCTCCAGCTCCTATCATTGAAGCAATAATAACCATATTTAAGGTTAACATTATTACTTGGTTAACTCCTAACATCATTCTTGGACGAATAGACGGGAGTAAAACACGATAAAGCATTTGTAGTGTGGAACATCCAACCATTTTTCCTAACTCAACAACTTCACTATCAACTTGATCTAGGGCATTTTTTGTTATTCTTGCCATGGGAGGCATGGCATAAATTAAAGTTACAATTAATGCAGCTGCGGGACCATATCCAAATAGCATTAGTGCAGGAACTAAATATGCAAATACAGGCATAGTTTGCATAAAATCAAAAATTGGCGTTAATATGCTATTAATATTCCTTGATTTGTAAGAAATTATTCCAAGTATGGTGCCAATTATGATTCCAATAATTACTGCTACAATAATTGAAGAAAAAGTTGTCATAGTACTTTCCCATAAATCAAAAAAAGCTACATATAATAATGAAATAGCAATAAAAAAAGCTAAAGTATAATCTTTAAGCCAAATTGCAGTTGTAACAAAAATAAAAATTACTGACATCCATGATAGTGGGGGAATATACAATATGTCACCATTAGCCATTTCAAATTCAAAACCATTAGCAAGAAATCCTTTAAGAAAAAGAGAAGGTGCATCTAAAAGCGATCCTATTGCTCTTGTTAATTGTTTAAATGTAAATAATCCAAAATCAGCATCTTCAATTAACCATTTAACAAAAATGGTTATATATTTTGCTATGGGAATTTTAAGTAAATCTGGAAATTCTATTATCCAACTAAAAAAAGAATTTGAAAAAAAATATAAAAAAAAAATAAGAATCAATGACAGGAAAAAAAAATTATTCCTTGTGCTAATTTCTAATACTTTCATTTTTGATCAATGATGTAAAACTAGGGCATAGGATGCCCTAGTTTAAAGAAACTAAATTATTTAAGCCATTCACCCCAGATTGATTCATTTTCAGCAATCCAATCTTTAGCAACATCCATAGTATCAATACCATCAATATCACTTTTATAAACTAGATCGCCCATTGTTTTTTCATCTAATGTAAATTTTTTCCAAACGTCATATGCTTTTGGCCAAATGCTTTCGCCACCAGCCCATGCTGACTTCCACATATAACCTGTTGGGTTACCACAATCATGAGTTTTGTCTGGATTTGGCCCCCATGATGCGTCATCATAACACCCATCACCATACTCTGGCCAAGCAACAAACTCTCCTGGGTACATTGCAGGTAACCAATATGGTTGCCAAGTCCAAGCTATAATGGGTTGTTTTCTTTTAACTGCAGCAACTATATCAGCACCTAGTGCTGCATCACTTCCAGCATTAATTACTTCAAGTGGCAATCCTAGTGCTTCAATTCTTAAATTACCTGTGCCTCCCCATTCAATCGGACCTTCTAAAAATCTTCCTTTGGGAGAAGTTTCGGCAGTACTTAAAGATTTTGCACATTCTGCGTCAAGTAGTGCTTCCCAATTTGGTAGTCCAGGACATTTATCTTTAACATAAAGTGGATACCACCAATCTTCAAAAACCGATATTCCTATGTTTCCCATATTTAAAACAGTACCGCTTCCCCAAGCATCAGCCATTACATCTTTTGCAGTTGTATCCCAACCTGGAGAACCAATATGCAAATCACCAGATTTTAAACCAGCAAATTGTCCTATATAATCTGCTGGAGTATATTCAATGTTGTATCCAAGTTTTGAAATTAATTCTCCGTAAATTTGCATAATTATATTGTCACCTGAATATCCCATAATAACAACTTTTATTGTATCTTTTGATTCAGGAGTTGCTGCTTTAGCAATTGATCCCACTAAAAAAGAAAAAAATAAAAGAGAGATGATTAAATATGACTTTAAAAAATTATTGATTGTTTTTTTCATTATACCTCCCGATTTAATAAGTTAAAAAACTTAATTATAATAAATAGTAAACACTACAAATAACATTAATCAATATTTACTTGAATTTTTTCACTTTAAGTGCAAAAAAGTGAGTGCACTAGTGGGTTTTAGCTTATAAATATTAATTTATTACAATGGTAAATATTGAAGAAAATAAGATAAAGTTTTCATGTAAAAATTTGTGGAAGTTATTTGGCAATAAGCCTGAAGAGTTTTTAAAAAATAAAAATTATAATCCAAGTGAGGCTGATTTAAAGGAATTTAATATTATAGGAGCAGTGCAAAATGCAAATATAGAAATATTAGAGGGTGAGATCTTTGTTATAATGGGTTTATCAGGTTCAGGCAAGTCAACGCTTGTAAGGTGTTTATCAAGATTAATAGAATCTACTCATGGCCAAATATATTTTGAAAATTCTGACTTAAGAAAAATGTCTGATAAAGAATTAATTGATCTGCGTCGACATAAAATGGGAATGGTTTTTCAAAATTTTGCTCTTTTGCCTCATATGACTGTTTTTGGTAATGTTATGTTTCCTCTTGAAATTCAAGGTTCTAAAAAAGATGGAATTAAAAAGAAAGCCTTAAAAGTAATTGAATTGGTAGGTTTAAAAGGTAGAGAAAATTATTTCCCTAAAGAGCTATCAGGGGGGCAACAGCAAAGAGTTGGAATAGCAAGATCATTAGCAGTTGATCCAGAAGTGTGGTTTTTAGATGAACCATTTTCTGCACTTGATCCTTTAATACGAAAAGAAATGCAAGACGAATTTTTAAGACTTCAAAATCTTCTCCACAAAACTATCATCTTTATAACGCATGATTTTGATGAAGCTATTAAACTTGCAGATCGTATAGCAATTATGAAAGATGGTTTAATAATTCAAGTAGGAACTCCTGAACAATTAGTTATTAATCCTGCAACAAATTACGTTAAAGAATTTACAAACGATATTCTTCGATCAAAAGTTTTAACTGCAAGTTCAATAATGGAAAAAATTAGCAACAAAACAAATAATTATATAAAGATCAATGAAAAATCTGTGGTTGAAAGTTTTGCAGCTGATTTAATTGATAACAATAAAAATGCTTTAGTAGTGAATGATGAAAATAAAGAAGTTGGTATAATTACAAAAGAAAAAGTTATTGATATATTAATAAATAGAGATAATAAGATCAGTAGATGAAACGGAATTTGTCGCAGTCTTTATTAATTTAATTTAATTTTTTATTATGTATAAAGGTGGCTAATTTATTTAAGGAGAAAATTAATGAACAAGCATGTTGAGGAAAAAAGATATCGAGGAAAAGTTCAGGCACTCATTCTTGACTGGAGTGGAACGACAGCCGATGCCTATGTTGTTGCTCCAGCGACCGTTTTTGTTGAAGTTTTTAAACGTCAAAATGTTGAAATTTCTATGCCTGAAGCACGGGGCCCTATGGGCTTGCGAAAAGATCTTCATATTAAGGCCCTAACAGAAGTTGATACAATCAAAGAACGATGGAAAAGTGTTCATGGTAAATATCCTGATCAAAGTGATGTTGATC
>Ga0208879_1000775_pt1 | contig 31915 bp, 30 predicted proteins | sample Knorr_S15_td_Bot_FD_185605 | JGI IMG/M metagenome (GOLD analysis project Ga0208879, IMG submission 185605) | Marine microbial communities from Southern Atlantic Ocean transect - Knorr_S15_td_Bottom_ad_5009_LV_A (SPAdes) (version 2) | ecosystem: Environmental > Aquatic > Marine > Oceanic | place...
AACAAATTCCGATCCGAAGGAGAGGAAGAAGCCCAAAAGATCCGAGCTGCCACAGACCGGGACAAAACAGTCATCCTGGCAGGAGCTTATAAAAAAGCCCAGATTATTCGTGGTGAAGGCGAAGCAAAAGCATTGGATATTTATGCCACATCTTTTTCCAAGGATCCGGAATTTTATGAGTTCTTACGAACACTGGAAACCTATGAGAAAGTGATTGATAAAAAAACCACTTTGGTTTTACCCGGGGATTCAAAATTGTTTAAGATTTTAACGCAGTAAAGAGGATGAATTAACCTTTCGAAGCTTAGACACCTTCGAAAGGTTAACTTTAAAAATGAAAATAGACATCAGATCAACAACCATTATTGGTGTACGACATAAGAAAAAAGTAGCCATGGGCGGTGATGGTCAAGTCACATTTGGCGATATGGCTTTTAAACAAAAGGCAGTCAAAGTAAGAGAGTTTGATACAGTAAAAGGTGGTGTGCTTGGCGGATTCGCCGGTGCAGCCGCCGATGCACTCACTCTCTTTGAAAAGTTTGAACAAAAACTGGATCAATATGAAGGTGATATGAAACGGGCTATCATAGAATTGGCGAAAGAATGGCGAACGGATAAAATACTGCGTCACCTGGATGCAATGCTGGTTGTCATGGATAAAAAGTATAGCTTTATTATTGCGGGAGATGGAAATGTGATTGAACCAGATGGGGCTGTGGTTGCTATTGGTTCCGGTGGGGGCTTTGCTCAATCTGCCGCATTAGCATTTTTGCAATCCACAAAATATTCTGCAAAACAAGTCGCTGAGAAATCACTCAAAATTGCAGCTGATCTTTGTATTTATACAAACGACACCATTACCGTTTTGGAGATTCAATGAAACAAATGACTCCACGACAAATCGTGAAAGAATTGGATCGATACATTGTCGGGCAAAAGAATGCGAAAAAAGCAGTGGCGATCGCACTACGTAATCGTTGGCGTAGACAGCAAGTAATTGGGAGCCTTCGAGATGAGATTATGCCCAATAATATCATTTTAATAGGGAGTACTGGTGTGGGAAAAACCGAGATTGCTCGTCGTCTGGCCTCGTTAGCAAATGCACCATTTATTAAAGTTGAAGCAAGCAAATTCACTGAAGTTGGATATGTGGGTCGAGATGTAGAATCAATGGTTCGGGATCTTATGGATACTGCAGTATCCATGGTAGAAAGAGAAAAAGAAGAAGAAGTCATTGAAATGGCAGAACTTTTAGCCAATGAAAGGATTCTAGATATTCTATTCCCCGATGATCACAAGGGCGATCCAAAACAATCCAAAGAATTAAAAGAACGTCACGAACGCACCCGGGACAGAATTCGCAAAAAAATGGAAAAAGGTGAATTTGAAGATAAAATGATTGAAGTTGAAATATCCGACGATCCCGTAATCGGAATGCAGGTTTTTGGTCCAATGGGTATGGAAGATATTGGCATGAATATTAAAGATATGATTTCGGGCTCGTTACCAAAATCAAAGCGAAGTAAGAAAATGTCCGTATCTGAAGCCCGTGAAATATTGACAGAGAGTGAAGCTGCAAAATTAATTGATGGAGAAGATGTCATTCGGATTGCCCGAGAACGAACTGAAAACAATGGTATTATTTTTCTTGATGAGATAGATAAAGTTGTAAGTGGGAATAGCGGTGTTGGTCCCGATATAAGTCGAGAAGGGGTTCAGCGAGACCTTTTGCCTATAGTAGAGGGAAGTAACGTAAATACCAAATATGGTGTTATCTCATCAGATCATATTTTGTTTATTGCCGCTGGCGCATTTCATGTAAGTACACCGTCGGATATGATTCCTGAATTACAAGGACGTTTCCCCATACGCGTGGAAATGGATAAACTCACCAAGGAAGATTTTGTCAAGATATTGACCCATCCCCGATCTGCATTAATCAAACAATACACAGCCCTTTTGGGTGCAGAAAATGTTGAATTAGAATTCAATGATGCTTCCATCAAAGCCGTGGCAGAGCTAGCATCGGAAGTGAATGGCAAAATGGAAAATATTGGTGCCAGACGCTTGCATACTATCATGACAACACTCTTAGAAGACCATTTATTTGAGCAACCGAAACGGGGCAATAAGAAGATCAAGATTACAGCAACCATCGTGAAGGAAGCCTTGAAGGATATAGTTGAAGATCCGGACTTGAGCCGCTATATACTATAATTAATAAAAATACAAAGACTCCATGCCTACGCTCCATTACGGCAGGCAGGCGGAATCGGAAATAATATTTGTTTATGATAAGTAAAATATTTTTACATCTTTCTACCTTTACGTTAATAATAAAATCCAATTAAAGGATAAATAATGCCCAAGCACTTTTTACATATCGCTGATTTTTCCAAAGATGAACTGTGGGATATGCTCCATTTGGCGAAAGAGATTAAAGCAAAATTTCATAAGCGAGAAACGTACAAGCCTTTCAAGGATCAATCATTAGCCATGATTTTTGCCAAACCATCAGCCCGAACGCGAATCTCATTCGAAACCGGATTTACGTGGATGGGCGGCCATGCGCTTTTTCTCGGCCCCAACGATATTGGTATTGGCAAGCGGGAAGCGATTAAAGATATAGCCCGAGTTGTCTCCCGTTACAATGATGTGATTATGGCGCGATTGTTTGATCATCAACATATTTTAGAATTGGCAGAATATTCAGATTCATCCATTATTAATGGGCTCACCGATTATAATCATCCCTGTCAAATTATGGCGGATATTCTTACGGTGTGGGAACATCGCGGAAATTTGGATGACTTGAAAATAACTTACATGGGTGACGGGAATAATATTGTTCATTCCTGGCTGCAATTGGCCAGCAAATTTCCCATGCATTTTGTATGCTGTGGCCCCAGCGGATTTGAGCCCGATGAGAAAACGGTGAAAATGGTGGAAGATTCGGGACTCTCTACATTTGAATTATCTCATGATCCAAAATCTGCAGCCAATGGTGCCGATGTGATTTACACGGATGTGTGGGCCTCCATGGGACAAAAAGAAGAGGCAGCAGAACGTGAACGAATCTTTGCAGATTTTCAAGTGAACGAAGCACTCATGGACAGTACAGGGAAAGACACCTTATTTATGCATTGCTTACCAGCAGAACGGGGACGAGAAGTAACGGATGGTGTGATGGAAGCAGATTATTCCATTGTCTTTGATGAAGCAGAAAACCGCATGCATGCCCAAAATGCTATTATGGTGAAAATGGCTGGTCAATAAACTTGATTATTCCAGTGAACTCTCTGCTCTCCGTGTTAAAATAAATTCGTGTCTTCGTGGTAAAATATTATGTATGACCTCTTATTATTCTTCGAAACAGTCCCCTCTTCAACGAGATCCATTTTTCTTGTAAGCGGACTTGCCCTGTTTTTGTCTCTCGAAGCCATTATTCCGCTTTTCAGAATGGAGTATAAAAAGGCGAAGCATGCGGGAATCAATCTAACCTTTACATTAATTACATTAATTATCAATTTAATAGGTGCTTCTCTTATTGTGGCTGCAGTGGATTTTAACAAGACGTACCAATTTGGGCTTCTTAACATGGTTTCCATGCCATTATGGCTTTACATTATTCTTGGATTAACAGTGTTGGATCTTATAGGTGCCTGGCTGATCCATTGGCTGGAACATCGCGTAAAATGGATGTGGATGTTTCATCTTATTCACCACACTGACCCGAATATTGATGTAACCAGTGGACTTCGACATCACCCGGGAGAGAATGTACTCCGACTTATATTCACAATTCTTGCAGTTTTGATTACGGGTGCTTCATTCGGATTGGTTATGCTGTATCAAACCATTTCGGCCTTTTTCGCAGCGTTGACACATGCAAATATTCAATTCCCAAAAATATTGGATAAACCACTATCTTGGATATTTGTGACGCCACATTTTCATAAAGTTCATCACCATTATGTTTTACCGCAAACTGATTCAAATTATGGAAATATTTTTTCTATTTGGGACCATGTTTTTTCAACAACATCTCACATCGAAATGGAAAATTTGGAATATGGAATTGATACCCACATGAAACCTGAAGAGCATTCCAATATTAAAAATCTACTCATGGTACCATTCCAAGATTATCGTCAACCGGTGGGATCTAAATTCGACGAATAATTTTTTTAATATTATTATTACGTTGGTATAGGTTTGTCACCTGTATGTTCGTAGGAGCAAATAGGCAAAAACGTAATTTTTACTTTTTTACCAATAGAATCCCACTTTTAGAGGGGGATATATAGGGGGTAATGAAAAGTGAAAGAAAATAAAAATTACTTACCTGCCGAACCTAAAGTGCAGGTAGTCGATTAACTATTTCTAGAGACGTAAAATACATTTTGAAATTTAATTCTAAATCAAAAGTTTTTATTATTTGGCTTATTGCAGTCGTTGTTTGGAATTTTGGGTTTCCCAGCGTTCCACCCATTGCTGATGTAATTGTGGCAGTATTACTGTCTTTTGCCAGTCAGCGTTTAAATATATTTTTTAAGAATGATTAATTGCCCTTTCCCACCATTTCAAGGTGAATTTCTGAACTAGAAGTCTTATAAAAAAATCTCCAGTGTTATACTGAACGGAGAGAAGTATCTCAATCAATTGATGGGATTACATTCAAAGTTTGAGATCCATCATTCGCTTCGCTCTTTCAGGATAACAACTTATATCGTAAAAACAACATTTCGACTTTGCTCAATACATCGCCTTTGAAAGATTCCCCAATCATCCAATCAATACTCTACCCGTTACCAATCACCCGTTACATCTTTGGTCGAATCTCAATTTGGATTACAGGATGCGTTGCCGGTGCGGTGATGGCATTCAACACTTCAAATTGTAATTCAAACTTTCGCTTTTTTTCTCCAACTCTCACATCTAAAATGGCTTCGCCATGAGGTGGAACTGTGACCACATCCGTTGAATTATAAAAATCAAATAAGCTCTGGTTTCTAAGCATAAAAGGCGCATCTGAATTATTTTTAATTTTCGTATGAACCACAGTTGAGTTACGAATATAACTAGCTGACGATATGCTTAAGCTCGCATTGATCAATGGTAAAAGATGCTCTCTTTTTCCAATAAGCTTATCATTGAACCAAACAACAGTTCGTCCTTTTTTTAAAGCTCGTTTCAATGCGGGCTTTGTTTTTTCAGTTGCAAACACCAAAGTCACGGGACGGTGTCCACCCGCCGGTACTTTATATTGCCAATCAATCAAATCATGGATGTCACTCGTTCCTAAAATGGTCAAATTATAATCCAATGCAACTTGGAGAGCATGGTCAGAGAAAGTGGTATCATTCACAACCTCAATCCCATCCATTAACCCAGTGTTAATTAATTCAAGGTTCATTTCACTCAAGATAACTTTAGCATCGGGTGATTGAGCAATCCAGTAAGGATGATTCCAAAAAATGAAAGCATCTTGATTTCTTGCTTCTTTGAATGCATCCATAGGGTCATCCACCAAAAGCTTATTTGCATCTTTGATAAATATTGCATTGGCGTGTCCCGGTGGCATCCCTCGGGTGATTTCAGATCCATTGATCACCATAACATCTGTATTTTCCGCAAATTGGTTTGCATAGTCATATGATCTGTTTCGATCAGGATGGGGAATATCATCTTTCCAGGGTTGGTACTCAAGATGCTCCGTTATTGCAAGGACGTCCAGATGATCTTTCTCAGCTTCCATGACGCGAATATTAGGCCAAACACTTCCGTCAGAAAAGACAGTATGTATATGTAGATCGCATACCAATGTTTTAAAACCGGGTATATCAGGAAATTCAATGGCACGATTTTTATCACCATGAGCAAACAGTAAGTTGAAAGGAGATAGAAGGATTAATAGTATGATACGATTTAAAATATTTAATTTCATTTAATATGTTTCGTCCCAATGAATATCTAAAGTATGATATTGTACCTTTTTCCCTCTATCTATGGGAATTGTAAGAATATAATTTGCTGTTTGTTCCGGGTCTAAAGCTGTATCTGCTATCACATTTGAGTTATAAGCAATGCGAGTACCTTTTACAAAGACCGAATCAGTCCCAGCATTTGATGTGCCTTGATCCCATAGGAAACCTAGCACTCTTACAAAATCTGCACGTTTTTCACCTACATTTTTAATTCGACCTGAAAAAATTTGGTAATCCGGATAATAGTCTACAAATGGTTCACCAAGAAATATGACTTTCGGGCCCGGTTTATCATATTCTTCTAATCTTACAACCATTCGTTTTTTCAAGACCAATTCCCCAATCTGAGTCTTTAAAATTAAGGTAGAATCAGATTCCTCAAGAATATCTCCTATGACGACAGTCCCATTTTGCAGTTCTACCCTGTGTTGGAATTCTGGTACTTGGATTAATTTGAGCAATTCTCGACTTACATCGGGCATGGTCTGTTTTTTCTCATACCCTTTCACAACACTTTTTAATGAATCTAATTCCGCCTGAATTCTTTTTAAATTTGATTCATATTGAAAAAATGTTTCATCAAACGAGAGTTGGTTTTTAGGTTTTCTTTCGCGCTGTTGGGGTAGAATTTCAGATAAAGTTGATGAATCTAACAGAGTATCCTCCAACCCTATTTCAGCGGGTATTTCTTGAGCGGATTCAGAGATAGATTCTTGATTATCTAGATTTTCTTCAGGCTGTAATGGTAAGGTGTCAGGATTTCTGGTTGAATCAGAGACTGAAACTAAAGATTCATTTTCTGTTGGTATTATTTGGACAGGATCTGTAGAAATAATAAGTGAGATTGATACATTATCGTCAACAACAATAACGTTTGTTTCTCCGCTTCCTTCATTTTTATGCATTCCTTTTAGAAGGTAAGTACCGGGTTTGATTTTTTTAAATTTAAACTTGCCTCCTTTTTTTGATTTTCCATCTGCGATTTCATTCTCGTCAGAATCCAAGAGAATAAGATTTACTTTTTTAATACCTTCGCCACCTGAATTTTGAACAACACCGGTGACAGAATATTTATCCTTCGCCGGAAGGAGACTTATACATAAAATAAGTAAAAATGTTTTATAAAGCTTACTCATGTTCTCTCCGGCTAAAATGAGCTCTATAAGCCATTCGACGAACTTTTTCAGCATATATTTTTTCTTCACCAAGTTCGTAAATCATATCTAAGATATTGTTGTAATATATGTAATCATCTGGGGTTTCTAGTATGGGAAGCACTCTATCGATTACTGTGGGATCATTGTAATTCGCAAGATTATCAATGGCTTTCATTCGAATATCTGTTGGATAATCATTACTTCGGGCAATTTCTAAAACAGCTTTTTTTACTTCGGGGTCATCAAATTCTCCAAGAGCTGCCAGCATTGTATTCAAAAGACTATAGTATTGTGATTTCCCCATGTTGTATGTATTTAATAAAGCGAGAATTATGTTTTCTTCTTGAACGCCTTTCATTGTATTTAATGCAAATTCCCGGACCTCTAAATTGGTATTAGGGTCACCCAATAATTCAGCAAAGGCAATTGCTACATCACTGGGGTTCTTTTTTCCAAGTATCTCTACAGCTTTATTCCGAATACCAATATTAATTTTAGGATCTTTAGCGATACTTGTTAAAAAAGGGATCACTTGATCATTCCCTAGTGCACCTAATGTTTCTGTCAATAATCGCTCCGTCCGGGACATATTACTTTTTGCGACTGTATAAAGATCTAACAATGCCAGGATTTGGTCCTTAGTTCTGACGCGGTTTAAATTTTTAACAAGAGAAATATGAATAGAATTAGTTCGGTCTTCCAGTTTATGCATGGCTTGGACTAAAGACTCTGCTGCTTTTGGATTTTCATTGAACATACCTAACATATTGATAGATTCAATTAGGAATGTGTAATCAACTGCTGTAGTTGTACCTACCATTTTTGCAATAGAATTCAACGCTGTGGGATGCTGGGATTCTGCAAGTGTTTTTCCCGCAGCAATTCTTGCAACAATATGTTGGTCTTTATCCTCATAAATACCAATAAGTTCATCCAATGCTTGAAAATTCCCACCTTTATATGCGCTTTTTAATTTTTGAATATTGTTGAGAAAATCGGGGTCATCAGGATCAGAAATAGATTTTTTACCCCCAAATAGACCTTTAACAGTTGCGCATCCTTGAAATAAAAAAAGAGTGGAAATTGCAATTAAAATTAATCTACGCATTATGCTCCCATGGGACCAATTTTAGGTCCTCGCCATCAAATACCGCGTAGGATGGTTTGTGGAACCAATCGCCCAAAACTGCGAGTTTTCCTTTATTTAGGGTAAACATTTCGCCTAGATGATAATGCCCACAGATCATGTAATCAAAGCCATTATCAAAATGAGTATTTGCAACATTTTGGATTTCAATCCTTACATCTTCATTAAAATCTTCATTGTGGGTGTAATGACGCCCACTTCTAGAAATAGAGTTGGCAATTTTATACGCAAGTGTGGGATGAAACCAGCGAAACATCCAGATGAAAAATTTAGACCGAATCACTTTTTTTAATAAACGATATCCATAATCCCAACTCAATAAACCATCGCCATGGGTGATGTAAAACTTTTTCCCATTTATTTCAAGAGTGGTATCATCAAAATAAACTTTATTCATTAATTCATCAGTAATAAATCCTTTTACCCAATAATCGTGATTCCCCACCATAAAATGAATTTCAATACCCTCTTTTTTCATCTCAAATACTTGTTGATAAAAATCAGAATACGCCTTGGGAATTAGGTTTGGATATTCAAAATAAAAATCAAAAAGATCGCCAACAAAAAAACACGTACCCCCAGTTTCCCGAATAAGATTCAGCAAGCGATACAACTTTTCCCGTCGGTTAATTTCTTCCGGGTTCGTTTGTAATTTTAAATGAATATCAGAAATAAAATAGAGGGGTGTCTTCATGACAGGCGAAACTTACTTGTGACATTTTCTTTGAGCAAGTATTAGAGCGATAAGAAAATAGAATTATTAGAACAGTTGACTTCTCTCTATAATTCTAACTAATCTCCGGGAACTCTCGTCGAAAAGAGACGTAAATTTAGAACTAATGAAACTCATTTTAACATTCATATTATCCTGTTTAACAATTTTGGATGCTCAATCCTTTGGGCAGAATAAGGTTCAATACAGAGAATTTGATTGGAATTTTATCCAAACGCCCCATTTTGATATTTATTATTATGGTGGCGAACAAGTCTTGGCAGAGTTTACAGCAGATGTTGCAGAAGAATCTTATGAACAAATTTCTCTTCATCTTCGATGGGATTTGAAGCGCCGTGTTTCCATCATGATTTATAATTCTCACAATGAATTCCAACAAACAAATGTTGTAGGGACTTATATGAGGGAAGGAATAGGTGGTGTTACAGAACTCTTTAAAAATCGGGTCGTATTTCCTTTCGAGGGGAATTATGAGCAATTCCGCCATGTAATTCACCATGAATTGGTTCATGCTATGATAAATGATATGGTCTATGGTGGTAGTATGCAAAACGTGATTTCGAGCCGGACAAAGATTCGCGTTCCCATTTGGTCTAATGAGGGTTTAGCGGAATATTTGAGTTCAAATTGGGATACCAAAGCGGACATGGTTCTTAGAGATATCGCAATCCATGAACGGATGCCATCCGTCAAAGAATTGAATTATTTTATGGCTTATAAAGGTGGACAGTCACTTTGGCGTTTTATTGCAGGAAAGTATGGACGGGAAAAAATAGGAGATATTTTCCGATCCATGAAAATGACTCAAAATGCAGAAAAAGGATATGAAAAAGCGCTTGGTATGAATTTCAAAGATTTGACTGTACAATGGCATAAATATTTAAAAAAAGAATATTGGGCGGACGTAAAAGATCGGGATCCCCTAGAAGATATAGCTGAAAAATTGACAGATCATAAAAAAGCACGAAATTTTTATAATGTAAGTCCAGCCTTATCTCCTGATGGTTCTATGGTGGCAGTTCTTTCAGATCAATCTGGATATTTTGATATCCATATCATGGATGCAATAACAGGAAAAAGAATCAAGAAATTGGTTAAAGGGAATCGTTCTGTCGATTTTGAAGAATTGAAATGGCTTCAGCCTGGACTTTCTTGGTCACCGGATAGTGAAAAAATTGTGGTGGCAGCTAAAGCAGGTAAAGGAGATGTCCTTCATCTCATTGATATAAAATCTAGGAAAGGTGAAAAAATTGAAATAGACCTGGATGGTGTATTTTCCGCATCTTGGAGTCCTCTCGGGAATGAAATTGTATTTGTAGGCCAAGATGGAAATTCCAGTGATCTTTATATTTATAATTTGGATAAAAGATCGAAGAAAAAAATCACAAATGATATTTTTACTGATTCATATCCATCCTGGAATTCGGAAGGAACCGAAATTGTATTTGTATCGGACCGAGGAAATAATATAGATGGTCAGTATGATGGAATTATGTTTGACCATAATTATCGTCAGACAGATATTTTCACTATAAACGTAAAGTCTGGAATGATAAATCGGATAACGAGTACTGACTTTAATGAATCCCATCCGGTTTGGGCAAATACAGAAAATACTTTGTTTTATACTGCGGATAAGAATGGTGTTTGGAATCTATATATCCACCCATTAGAAAATACATTTAACCCTGAATCGGGAGAACAAGTTGAACTGGAATCACCCTATGCTGTAACAAACGTACTTACAGGCCTACAACAACCTACCTTATCTGGGAATGATGATATGCTCATTTTCGCTGGATATGCTAGTATTGGTTGGGATTTGTACAGTATTACTAATCCATTGAACCTATCAAAAAAATTGATTGAGCCTACTCAATTTGATAAAACTCGGGGATTAGATACGGAAGATATAGCAGACCTTCGAAAACATAAATCGTCTCAACAAGGTAGTGGGTTTACTGAGGGTTATTCCAATTGGGTTTTTGCCAGAGGCTATGAACACTATAACTCATCTATTGATGAGAAACCGTCAGAAGAACTGGTTTCTGTCGATTCCACAAAAATCGATGGCCACTATGTTCCTAAATCCTATAAAACCCGATTTACCTTAGATATTGTCAGCGGAAATCTCCAGATAAGTAATGTATTTGGGACCAGCGGAATGACTTATTTTTCATTTAGTGATATTTTGGGTGACCATCAGATAGCGCTTGGTACAGAAATGGTTCTAACACTTGAAAATAGTGATTATTTCTTTTATTACGCTTATCTCAAAAACAAAATAGATTATCACTTTGTTGCATTCCAAAATGCAAATTTCTTTAATGTTGATTATTATTCAATTGGCAGGTTACGACATTATGGTCTCCAAGGATTTATCTCTCATCCATTTAATCGATTCCAAAGGATTGATTATGGGCTTTCTTGGCATAACATTAAGTATTCAATCCTAGAACAACGACTAGACGAGTTTAACCAAATACAATATGAGACAACTTATTCGTCTAAATACTCTACGATTTTACCCAATGTAAGTTGGGTCTTTGACAATACTGTTTTTGGGTTTACGGGGCCAATTGATGGGTTTCGGCAAAATACATCTATGACTATTAGTCCGGGATACGGATCAGATAATTTAAAATTTCAAACTTTGAAATTGGATATGCGAAAATATTGGCGAATTGGGAAGGATTATACATTGGCAGTTCGTGGATTCCTTGGGCGAAGTATGGGGCCAAATAAACAAAAGTTCTTTTTAGGAGGCATACCCTTTTTAATCGGTGGTGGTGGTGAAACAAATGGTAAAGAAGATAATAGTCATTTTCGTAGCGTAATATTAGATACATCCAATGCATCTCTCATTCATGATATTTATTTTACTGAATATGCGTTTCCACTTCGTGGTGCTCGGTTTGCAGAGCGATTTGGAAGTAATACAACTCTCATCAATCTAGAATTTCGATTCCCATTTATTAATTATCTAGCATTAGGATTTCCACTAAAAGTGATTTTTGGAAATATCCGTGGCCATGCATTCATGGACATTGGTGCTTCATGGGATGAGAATGATGAATTTAATACCACACAATGGCCAAATCGTTATGGACCTGATAATACCGGGGACTTTTCGCCATGGGTGTCAACGGTTGGTCTTGGGACCAAGATCAATTTAGGATTTTTCCTTTTAAGAATTGAAACAGCTTGGGACAAAAATCCCAATGGATACTCAAAACCCCAATGGTATTTCTCATTGGGTCCAGATTGGTAAACCGTACTTGATTCACCTCGCCGTGGTATCCAATTTCCCGACCCTTCATGGCTAAATTAAAAACTAAAATAGCTTTTCTTTGCTCCGAATGCGGAGATGATTTCCCCAAATGGAATGGGCAGTGTCCCTCTTGTAAAGAATGGGGAACCCTTTCCGAATTCAAGATTTCTACCAAAAAAAATGGCAGGAAACATGAACCTCGTGAAACCAAATCCTTGATGGAAGTTTTAACAACAAATTCTAGTGAAAGAATTCCAACTGGGTTACAGGAAGCGGATCGTGTTTTGGGTGGCGGAATTTTATCCGGCTCTCTTATTTTATTGGGTGGAAGTCCCGGTGTAGGGAAATCAACTTTGGCCCTCCATATCTGTTCTGGAATCAACCGAAAAGCACTCTATATTTCTGCAGAAGAAAGTGAAGAACAAGTTGCACTCCGTGCCCGGCGTTTAAATGTAAGCTCGGAGCATTTATTCCTTTCTGGTGAAAATGAATTAGAAGGAATTATTTCTCATATTGATCGACTTCAACCGGAATTGGTCGTTATCGATTCGATTCAAACTGTCATGAATTCAGGCTTGGATTCATTGCCCGGTTCACCCAGCCAAATTCGTGATTGTGGGCAAAGATTACTTGAAGTATCCAAACAAAAGAATGTGACAATCCTTATTGTGGGGCATGTAACAAAAGATGGTAGCATCGCTGGTCCCAAAATGCTGGAACACATGGTTGATACCGTTTTATATATGGAAGGGGATGACCGATACGACCATCGCATTTTAAGAGCAGCGAAAAATCGATTTGGAGCCACGCACGAAGTTGGCATTTTTAAAATGGGTGAAAATGGTCTTAGTGAAGTTGCAAATCCATCCGAAATGTTTTTGGCGGAACGGAGCGTGAATATTCCCGGGACATCCATTTATCCCAGTTTGGAGGGGACACGTCCCATTTTGGTGGAAGTCCAAGCCTTGGTATCTAATGCGAATTTTGGAACACCTCAGCGAAATGTGAACGGTTTTGATACGAAACGTTTGGGAATGCTCATCGCAGTTTTGGAAAAGCGCTTGGGACTTGTAATGGGAACGAAAGATGTTTTTGTAAATCTGGTTGGCGGACTGCGAGTGGATGATCCGGCTGCTGATTTATCTATTATTTGTTCAGCAGCTTCCAGCACAATGGATAAATCCATTGGAGAAGATATCGTTCTTCTGGGTGAGGTGGGTTTGGCGGGTGAAGTTCGGTCTATCAATCGACTGGAACATCGTTTGCATGAAGCGGCTACCTTGGGATTTAAAAGAGCAATTGTTCCAACAGCTAGTGTGAATGATAAAGTAAAAAAGATTAAGATTAAGCTTTACCCTGTAAAATTTGTGAAAGATGCTTTTACGGTTTTATTTTAGTGAACGTCTTGCTGAGCTTGACGAAGCATGATTTTTTAAATATTATCATTCGACAGAATCAAGAATTCAATCTATTTTAAATGAAATTCACCTTACTGAATTCTGACACCAACACGTCTGCCCGTACGGGCATTTTAGAAACAGACCACGGATCAATTCAAACTCCTATATTTATGCCGGTTGGGACGGTGGGTGCCGTCAAAACAATGGCTCCTCACGAATTGGAAGGTGTGGGTTCTCAGATTATTTTAGGGAATACTTACCATCTTTATTTACGCCCAGGAACGGATGTTATCCATGAGGCGGGCGGGCTTCATAAATTTAATTCTTGGGATAAACCGATTTTAACAGACAGTGGTGGGTTTCAGGTTTTTTCCTTAGCAAAATTGAATAAGATTAATGATGATGGTGTAGAATTTCAATCCCATTTGGATGGTAGCCGGCACATGTTTACACCGGAATTTTCCATGGAGATTCAAAGAAATTTGGGTGCGGATATTATCATGGCATTTGATGAATGTCCACCGGGAGATTCAGAATTTAAAACTGTAAAAAATGCCGTCGAACGTACAACACGTTGGATGAAACGCTGTAGCGTTTGGTTACACGAGAATCCTGAACTCTATGGTTTTGGGCAAACTGTTTTTCCAATAATTCAAGGGTCTGTAAATCATGAATTGCGACAAAAAAGCGTAGAAGAATTAATTCCATATTCTAGCTGTGGATTGGGCATTGGCGGATTGGCTGTAGGCGAAGAAAAAAATGCAATGATGGATACCGTGGAATTTTGTGATACCGTTTTACCCAAAGATCAACCACGCTATTTGATGGGTGTTGGCAAACCTTCTGATTTAGTTCAGGCGGTTCGTCGTGGTGTAGATATGTTTGATTGCGTCATGCCAACTCGAAATGGTCGAAATGGCCATATTTTTACATCTGATGGTGTAATCAATATTAAGAATGAAAAATTTAAACATGACTTTTCCTCGCTTGATCCAAACAGTTCGCATGGATGGGGAAGATCATTTTCAAAATCATATGTCCGACATCTCTTTAACATTAATGAGGTTTTGGGACTTCGAATTGCATCCACATTGAATTTGTCATACTATCTTGATTTAATGGCTTCTATGAGACAGCAAATTAATGAAGGGAATTTTGATGCTTGGTCGAAATCTTTGTTGAGTGAAATGAGAGACCAAAAGGGAATGTAATGTCGGAAATTTTGGTGAGAGTGATTGATGCATATATTTTTAGGCAAACCGAAAATGGATTAAAATTCCTGCTTATGAAACGAGCCGAGACAAAAATGTATGAACATCTCTGGCAAGGCGTAGCGGGAAAAATTGAAGCTGGCGAAAAATCATGGGAAGCCGCCATCAGGGAATTGAAAGAAGAAACCGGTTTTGATGCTGTTCGAATGTTTGTAGCAGATCATGTGAGCCATTTTTATGAAACTCACGGAGACAGAATTAATCTTGTTCCAGTCTTTGGGATAGAAGTTGACCGAGAAGATGTGACAATTTCTGAAGAACATTGCGAATTCAAATGGGTAAATTTTGAAACGGCCAGAGACACATTGGTTTGGAAAGGACAGAAAGAAGGCATCATAGCAGTAAATGATATGCTGATTTCAAATGATGACCGAATCAAATGGTCTGAGATTAAACTTTAGTACCAAGTGCATGGAGAACACAAAGTAATTTCTTGGAGCACTTTGTATACCCTGTGTTTATAAAAGGAGACATAATGTTAAAAGAAGGAACAAAAGCACCGGCATTTACACTTGATGATCAGGATGGAAATTCTGTGAGTTTAAGTGATTTTGACGGACAGAAAGTATTAATCTGGTTTTATCCAAAAGCCAGCACGCCCGGCTGAACAGTTGAAGGCCAGAAGCTCCGGGATGAGTTTCAAAATTTTAAAAACAAGAAGACAGTAATCCTTGGCATGAGTGCCGATTCTGTAAAAGCTCAAAAGAAGTTTTGCGAAATACAATCTTTTCCATTTCAGCTTCTTTCCGATCCTGAAAAATCAACCATTCTTGCTTACGAAGCGTGGGGGAAAAAGAAATTTATGGGACGAGAATATGAAGGCATCTTCAGATATTCTTATTTGATTGATGAAAATGGGATGATTGAAAAAGCATACGAAAAAGTGAAACCAAAAGAACACGCTTTGGAAGTACTCTCCGATATTATTTAAACACCTAATAAAAAATAAAACCACGAAGGCGCAAATATTGATTAAAGCTTCGTGCCTTCGCGGTTACAATTTTAGGTGTAAACATCCATCTCTAAATCTTTCTTCATTCAGGGCATTATCCATATACCCCATCATGACAGAATGACCATGGATTTCTAATTCGCCTTCTTTGATATGTAATTCTGTAAGGTGAAGTGCTTCCTTTCCTTTTGTCAGGATTGCTGCATTTTCTGGACAGACTGCTAATTCGTTTTCTTTAAATGCGGACAGATTTTCTAAATCTTTTCTAATAATAAAATCTGTATCGGTTTCACCTATGGTGAATTCAGGGTTTGCTTCATCATAAATACATCCGCAGTAAATGGGTAGAATTGCTTTTAAAACGGCCCAAGTAGATGACATGGGTTTTAGGTCGCACGCAAATCGCGTTCTACTTTTTAGTCCAATCACTTTTTGGACGGAATTGGTATTTACCAATAAATTATAATGGGAAAGTCTAATCCCAATTCCTGTCTCAAATGTAAGCAATGCTTCATCATCCAATAAGGGTTTGTATTTTGGGTCGAACTCTTTTGGGTAATCCTTTATTTTTTCAAATAAATCAATATTGGATTCAATGACAAGATCTGTTTCGCAAATTATTTTTACAGATTCTAAAGATTCATTTGCTGGAATAATTGCAATTGCACCCAGGTGCCAAATCCCGAAAAGTAATATTTCTGTTTGCGGGAAATCCAATTCAGTAAGAATAATTCGTTCTTTGGGTTTGAGTCCGATTCTGTCTAACCAGTGAGCCGTTTGCTGGATGTATTCATAGAATTTCAGATTGGTAATGCTGGGGTTTTCAAAGATCACCTGTTCAGCAAATTTGATATTTTGCCCTTCAATAAGTGATCGAGTACTGGGGTAGGGAATCATGTATTCGATGGGTTCCACATTCCCGATGCACTGGGCTTGGTAGATACGTTGTTTTAGATCGGGAGTCATTTTGTTAATAATGAAAACAGTTTCTCGTTGACGTAATAATTTCCAGTTCCAAGTCTTTCTTTTTTCAGCAATCCGTCTTTTGCTAATCTATTTAAATAATTTGCTGCTGTAACTCGACTGACATTCAAATCTGCTTCGATAAATGCGATTTTTGTATAGGGATGTTTAAATAAATTATTCAACAAATCTTGACTATAAAATTTGTAATTATCTCTCAACACATATTTATACTCAAACATTAATTCTCTTATTTCTCTAATCAGTTTAATTGTCTCTCTCGATGTTTTTTCTACTCCATCCAACATATAAAGAATCCAATTTTCCCAGTTATCATTATTCCGAGTTTCCTGAAGTAAACGATAATAATTATCCTTTTTGTTAATGATAAATCGACTTAAATATAAAATTGGTGAATCCAAGAGACCACATAAAATCAAATACAAAACATTTATGATTCTTCCTGTCCTTCCATTCCCATCATAAAATGGATGAATACTTTCAAACTGATGATGGATAATTGACATTTTAACTAAGGGATCAATGTCTGATTTCGGCTCATTATTAATAAATTTTTCAAGATCACCCATCAGTGACAGAATTGTTTGGTAATCTTGTGGAGGTGAATAGATAGTCATTCCTGTTCTTGTATTTTTTAACACTGTCCCAGGTACTTTCCTGAATCCGGCATTATTTTTTTCTAGAACAGATTGAATTTCTATTATTGAATTGATATTCAAAATATTGTGGTTTGAAATTAATTGGAATCCTTTTTTTAATGCGCCGATATAATTTTGGACTTCTTTTGCTTCCAATGAAGCCATTTCTCCAATATGCAACCCGGCTTTGTATATCTCATCATGTGTTGTAATAATGTTCTCTATCGCTGAACTATCTTTCGCTTCTTGAAGTCCGAGCGTATTAATTAGAATAGCTTGATTGGGAATACTTGCGGAAATGCCTTTCAATTCTGCCAATGCTCTATGAGCAGATGCGAGTTTTTTTAGAACCTTTTTTGATTCAATATTTTTAGTGATGCTTCTTATTTTTTTCATTTTTAATATGTAAAGAAAATTGAAAAACCTTTACATAAGGCTTGGTATATGTTAAGAAAATTGAAAAACCTTTACAATAGAAAAATTATAGGTAAAGAAAATTGAATTTGTTTTACTAAAGGTTACTTATTCACCATCATTTCGACCAGCCAAACAACTGGCAGGCAAGCAGGCTCAATGAACGGTTCATTGTAATTACATTATTTTGGTATGTAATAGTCATAAGTAATTTTGGTTTTCTTACTTTTATAATCCCACTTTTAGAGGGGGATTTATGGGGGTTAAAAAATGAGAGAAAACAAAAATTACCTGTCTGCTGAAGTGAAATAACAAGAAGGAAATTAACTATCGTTGAACTAATAGTAGGTTATTTATCCGGTTTTATTTTCCGAATAATATCAAAAGTATCGGTGGTTCTAGCATAGCCATTTCCTGCGATGCGCCCCAAAGCTTGTAGTTTTTCTAAATTGATTCGGCCATCTTCATAAACTTCTTCATCTATATGAAACAAAACAATGGTGCCGATAACTACAAATCCACTTCCGGCAGTCCCATCGCCGATCTCCACAATCTGATTGAGTTTACACTCAAAACTGACTTTGGATTCTCCCACACGAGGTGGTGCCACTTTTTGGGATGCAATCGGTGTTAATCCGGACATTTCAAATTCATCCACATCCGAATCAAAATCTGTAGAACAAAGGACCATTTTTTCTGCAAAAGGCTCGGACACAATATTCACCACAAATTCTTTCGTATCTCGGATATTGATCAGTGTATCTTTTTCTTGACCATCCCAACCTCGTCGGGCTGGCGCAAACATGATAGTGGGCGGTTTGGAGCACACACCATTGAAATAAGAAAAAGGCGCCACATTATTTTTTCCATCTTTGGATTGGGTGGATACAAAAGCGATGGGCCTGGGCACGATAGACCCGATCATGAGTTTATGGGTTTCCTGAAACGATATTTCGTTGGGGACAAATATCATGATTCAATCCACGAGTAAGGGTAATCTTCATCATCCACGCTCAAGGCTGCTACAGTCATATTCAGTGGTTTGAAGGTATCAATCATGACGGCTAATTCGTTTGTTTCCTTGGCGCCCAACGATTCTTCAATCTTGCCCGGTTGTGGGCCGTGGGGTAATCCCATGGGATGATAGGTAATTGACTCTTCATCAATGTCTTTGCGACTCATGAAATTCCCTTCCACATAATAGATAAGCTCGTCCGAATCCACATTGCTGTGGGCATATGGTGCCGGGACAGATTCACCGTGATAATCGAACAATCTTGGCACAAAGGAACAAATCACAAAACCGTGAGCCTGAAAGGTTTGATGCACCGGTGGCGGTTGATGGATCTTTCCGGTGATGGGCATAAAATCATTAATATTGAAAATGTATGGGAAATAAAAACCGTCCCAGCCCACCAAATCAAATGGATGATGTTGATAGCCATAAGTTTGAATGCCGTGGCGGAGTTTTACTTCCACTCCCATAGGAATGTCAGCTACGGGACCCACAAATTCGGGTGTACGAATATCTCGCTCGGAGAAAGGGGAATGTTCCAAAAGTTGACCAAATTTATTTCTATAACGTGTGGGTGTTTCGATGGGGCCGGAAGATTCCGTTATTAAAATTCGCATGTCTTGTGTGACGTCAATTTGCCAAATAACGCCTCGTGGAATCACCACATAATCACCAGGAGTCAGCTTCATATTTCCGAAATTGGATTTGAATGTCCCCGAGCCGGTATGGATGAATAAAACTTCGTCCGCATTTCCATTTCGATATAAAGTGTTCATGGAATCGCTTACATGGGCTTTGGAAATAACCAAATCAGAATTAAAGAAAAGTGGAATTCGAGATGAAATTGCATCACCGTTTGAATTCATATTAGCCGTTCGGATATGATGATGGCGATGTGTTTGGTCAGCTGAAACTAGATTGATTTTTTTTAACTCGCCTACAGTTTCAACGCCGGTGGGCGGATGAATATGGTACACGTTGGAATACATGTGACTAAACCCTTCCCGGCTGATGAGTTCTTCCCAGTAAAGGTTTCCGGAATCATCCCGGAATTGGATATGACGTTTGTTTGGGATTTCTCCCCGTTTTTGGTAAAAAGGCATATTGTCTTCCTTTTAATTAAACACAGATTTTTTAGATGAGCTCAATTATAAAATGAGTTTACCGAAGTTATGACTTCAAAATTTCCTATCCCCAATTCTTTTTCCTCCATTCTGCCTGCCTGCCGTTTGCGTTCAGGCTGGGGGGAAACGAAAAGTCTTCCCCTTTGTAGGGGAAGATATAGATAGGGTATGAAATATATGAACCCTCATTTTTAATCTTTCTCAAATAATTTTATTTTCTAAAACACCCAATCGTTCAACTTCCATCCGAACCACATCACCTTTTTTAATCCAGCCACCAACATTATCAGGGCGAAGCTCTAGGATGCAACCGGTGCCAACCGTACCCGAACCCAGAATATCACCGGGAAGTAATTTTGCATTCATGGATGCTCGTTCAATCATTTTTGTGAATGGATGATAGAGATCGTTGGTATTTCCATCGGAAATGAGTTTGCCATTTACATGACATGTCATGCGAAGGTGGAGTTTACCTTTGTCGTCCCAAGCGTCCGATAATTCGTCTGGTGTTACCATATAGGGCCCAAAACTGGAGGCGAAATCTTTTCCTTTTGCGGGGCCGAGACTCATGGCCATTTCTTCCCGTTGTAGATCTCGCGCTGACCAATCATTACAAACCGTGTATCCTGCGATATATTGGTCTGCGTCTTCTTGGGCGATATTGGAACCACCATTGGCAATAATAATGGCAAATTCCAATTCATAATCCAGTTCATTGGTTCCTCTTGGATAAGGAATGTCTTCCCCGTGACCATAAAGTGCAGCCGGATTTGAGAAATAGAAAATGGCAATCTTGAACCAGTCCGGATGCATATCCACACCGCGGAGTTTCCGTGCGGCGCGAACATGTTGTTCAAAGGCGTAAAAATCCCGAAACGATTGGGGATTGGGGACTGGGGATAATAGTTGAACTTCCTCTTCCAAAACAGCAATCGGTTTACCACCGCCAGCATGTGATTGAATATTCATATCCGGTAAGGACGCATCCAATTCTTTCAGTTTGGCAAAGTTTGTGTCCCAATTTTCCAGTGCATTTTTCAATGTGGATGGGATCTCCAGAAAACTGGAATCTCCTTTGGTCTCATTGGCCCAAATTGCTGCCCGAATTACATCAATAATGTTTTCATCTTTTTTAAATCCGAATCGCGGTTGTGCACCGCCATCCAGAGTGTAGGTTACAAATTTCATTTATAGGTTTCCTCTTTTTTCTTGTTCACGTTCAATTGATTCAAATAAAGCTTTAAAATTCCCTTTTCCAAAACTGTTGGACCCTTTTCTCTGAATAACTTCAAAGAATAGGGTGGGGCGATCTTGTAAGGGTTGAGTAAAAATTTGGAGCATATAGCCGTTCTCATCCACATCTACCAAGATGCCCAATTCCGCCAGTGTTTCAATATCCTCATCGATGGGTCCAATCCAATCCCTTAAAGTATCGTAATATGACTTTGGTGTGGGCAAGAAATCTACACCATTAGCCCGCATGGTGCGAACCGTAGAAATGATATCTCGCGTGGAAAGGGCAAGATGTTGAACACCGCCCGTTTCGTAATAATCGATATATTCTTGGATCTGAGATTTTCGGAGTCCGTCTGCTGGTTCGTTGATTGGCATTTTTACAATCTCATTATCATTGGCCATCACAATGGAGCGAAGGGATGAATATTTCGTATTAATATCTTTATCATCCACACTCCAAAAGCGGTGCCAGCCGAAGACCTTTTCATAAAAATCACATACGGACTGCATTTCTCCATCGGGTTGATTTCCAACCACATGATCAATATGCACAAGTCCCGTTGATTCAGATTTGACTCCAAGATCATTGGTCTCAAAACCGGGAAGGAAGGAACCCTTATAATTCTTCCGTTCCACAAAAGTATGGATCGTATCGCCAAATGTTTCAATGGCAGATACCACTGCTTCGCCATTTTCATCTTTGATTTCTTTTGGCTCCATGGCACTTTTTGCCCCACGCTCCAGAGATGTTTTCCAAGCTGCTTCAGAATCATCCACAGTAAAAGCTACATCTTTCATTCCATCGCCATGGCGATCAATATGGGCGCCGATCTTTGTGTTCTTTTCCAAGGGCGATGTAATGACCAAATTAATTCGATCTTGATTGAGAACATAACTCACGCTATCCCGATTTCCGGTTTCCAATCCGCGATAAGCCACGGGCTGGAATCCCATGGTTGTGCGGTAATAGTGAGCGGTTTGTTTGGCATTACTAACATAAAGTTCGCAATGGTCAAACCCTTTAATGTCATAGGGTAAATTTTTCATAATATTTCCTTTAAACTTGCAATACATTTTTGATTTTCTGATTCTAATCCCACAGAAATGCGGATGCAATTCGGCCAGCCAAAGCCAGTGAGTTGTCGGACAATGACACCTTTCTCTAAAAGATCCTGTGTCAATTTGGATGCAGTTTTTTCTGAATCCCAAACAGTGGTAATAAAGTTGGCGGCAGATGGGACTTGCTCAATGCCAAGGGCATCAAATTCTTGTTTTAAAAAGGTCATGCCTTCTTGATTAATTTTAAGTGTGTTGGCTAAAAATTCTACATCATCCAATGCAGCCATTCCTGCAGCTTGAGCTGAAAGAGACGGCTCAAACGGGACTTTCACTTTCAGGAGATTTCCGATCAAACTTTCATGAGCAAAGCCGTAACCCACTCGGATTCCGGCCAATCCATAGGCTTTGGAAAAGGTCCGGAGTGTAATCACATTGTCGTAACGGTAAGTCATGGAATCGGGGTAGTCCGGGGAATTTTGGGCAAATTCGTAATACGCTTCGTCCAAAATAATGAGAACTCGTTCCGGCACATGTTTATAAAATTCATCAAATTCCTGTCGGGTGATGGTGGTTCCCATGGGATTATCCGGATTTGCGATATAAATGATTTTGGTGTAATCCGTTATTTTGTTCGCCATAGCTTCCAGATCGTAGCGATAGTTTTTCATGGGAACCCAATGGACACGGCGACCGGAAGCATTGGCCAAAACACGAAATCCGATAAAGGAATTGGCTGCGCTGATGAGTTCATCATCGCTGAGTAAAAAGGTACGAATTATGGTGGACATGATGCCTTCTGAGCCGGCTCCCAAAACCACATTCTCCATTTTAATATTGAATCGATTTGCTAATTTAGTGCGGAGTTCATATCCGGTGGCATCGGGATAGCGATGGAGATTTTTGAGAGATTCTTGAATGGCAGCCAATCCTTTTGGCGATGGACCCAATGGATTTTCGTTGGAAGCGAGTTTGATAAAATCTGTTATACCCAATTCCCTTTGCGCTTCTGCAATAGGTTTGCCGGGTTTGTAATTGGCTAATTGTTGAATATAGGATGGAACGAGCGCCATGGTTTATTTAATCTCTTAAATGGGTTTTAAAGAAAGTCTAATTTGGATGATACCTGAATTAAAAAAAATACAAAGAATAAAAATTTTCCTTTTTGATTTCAGTAAACATTGTTATTGTAGTTTTAGAAAGTGAACCCATATTAGAGTGTGAGTTTTGTTTCGTTTTTAAAGGTGGATAAGACCACGGATGTTTTCATATTTTGGACATTTGGGAGGGCAGAGAGTTGATGCAATATCAATTGTTCATAAGCTGGAATATCCTTTGTGACCACCTTTAACAGGAAATCTGCTTCCCCTGTAATGTGGTGACATTCTAAAACTTCCGTCATATCCGCAATAGAATTGAAAAAATCTTCAACAGGCGTTTCACCATGTCGAGCCAATTTGACTTCCACAAATGTAAAGCAGGAATAACCGGCTTTTCTGGGATTGAGCAGGGTAATGTATTTTTCAATCAGCCCACAGGCTTCCAGCTTTTTTACTCGCTCCAAAGTGCTGGATGGAGAGAGGCCTACGCGTTTGGCCAATTCAGCATTCGTGATGCGGCTATTCACCTGAAGTTCATCAAGCAATAACTTGTCTTTTGAATCAATATTCATGTAATAATTCTAAATAATTAAAATATAACAAAAGAAAATACGGATATAAATTAAAATTGCCAAATTATATTCTGAATTATAAATGTGTTTATGCGTCTGTAATGTTCTGAGTATTCACATGAATACCTTAACACCCGAACACTTTTTACCTCTTAAACACTTTGTAACACATGGATGATAATTGAATAAACTCCATCCCATTTAATGCTTATAATATCATGAAAATTGAAGGACCACTCCTAAACGCAACATTTGTGGAAAGACCCAACCGGTTTATCACTCTGGTGAAAATCAATGGCAAAATTTATCGTAGCCATTTACCGGATCCGGGACGCCTAAAAGAATTATTGTTTCCAGGTGCCAATCTCCTGGTACGACCTGCGCCCAAGGGATCAGAGAGAAAAACAAAATTTTCTACAGTTATGGTTAACCACAATGGTCAATTAATATCGCTAGTTTCGGCATTGCCAAATCAATTTGTGAAAGAAGCATTAGGCAAAAATGAAATTCCAATATTCGAAGATTATACACTCGTTCGACCTGAAATAACGGTTGGAAAACATCGTTTTGATTTTTTATTGAAAGACCCAAATGGATCGGATTTTTATTTGGAAGTTAAATCTGTTACATTTGTGGAAAATGGCTTAGCCCAATTCCCTGATGCTGTGACGGAACGAGGTGCGAAACATGCCTTGGCATTGAAAAAACTAGTTGAGTCTGGAGAAGGTGCAGGGATTCTGTTTGTATGTCAACGACCGGATGCAAACTCATTTCAACCCATGTGGTACAGAGATCCAAAATTAGGGAAAGCAGTTTTGGATGCGAATCGCGCTGGTGTGAAAGTTTGGTGCATTACCTTAAATATTTCTGAAACTGATATGACCTTTAATCAAGAGATTCCTGTAAATTTGGAATTACCGAATTATATTTCTTAGTCCATAAGAACACGAAGAACCCCAAAATTAATCTTGAAAACAACAATTCAATATCTCAAGCAGATTAGTTCCATAGCCGCCTTATTTTATATGATTTCCTGTGCGGCAATTCAAGGTCCCCCAGGAGGCCCGAAAGATGAGACACCACCGGAATTGATTCAAACTATTCCTGATGGTGGCACGATACATTTTGATGGGGGCAGAGTCGAACTCATTTTCTCGGAATTTCTAGATGCTAATTCGATTGAAAAAGCGATTCGTGTTTTACCCACCCTCTCTGAAGACCCTGAAATTATTTATAAAGGTCGCCGTGTTTTTGTTGAATTCCCCGACTCATTAAATGAAAACCAAACTTATATTATTTCAATCGACCGGACTTTAAAGGATGAGCATAAAGTTGCATTAGCACAGGGAATTCAAGTTGCATTTGCTACAGGAGATAAAATTGATGAAGGGAAGGTGTCTGGAAGTGTAACATATGAAAAATCTTCCTCCGTGCATTTATGGAAAATTCAAAATGAGGAAGATTTCACAGAATTTTATCAACGAATCCCAGATTATGTGGTGGATGCTTCCGATAGTGGACATTATGAATTTCGTTTTTTATCGGATGGGAATTATCGCTTGGTGGCTGTGGATCGTTCAGCCACAGGATCTGCAATTTCTCCGGAAAGAATGGTATATGGGTTATCATGGAAATCATTGGTTCAAATTGGTGATTCAAAAGAAATTACAGGACAAAATATCAGAATTCCTGACAAAATGGGTGGTATCAAAATGACTCAAGCGGAATGGATGACAGGGAATTGGAGCACTATTACATTTTCTGATAAAATTTCGGAATGGGAACCCGCCTTACTTATTCACGTACTATATGAAGATTCTTCAGTTTATACGCCCACAAAATTTCTAGATCCCGTAGATGCTTCAAAGCTTCACCTTACTTTTTCGGATTTAGGAGAAAATCGATATATTACTTTCATGACAAATGGAATCATTCAAGGCGAAGAAACGATTCTCGATTCAGGATTAATTAAAGTGAGAATTGATACATCCACTGATACAACAAATCTTTCAATTAAAACGCTCACAAAGAATTTTCTTTTGAAGATCGAAGAAGATAAAATCATTCCCTTTCATATTGTATTTACGAATTTGATTGATTCTGCAAAAAGTAAACATTCATTTTCACTAATGCAGGATACGGTTTCTGTCCCCTTCAATTTCACTTGGAATTCTCTACTCCACTCAACCATAACACCCTTGGAAAACTGGTTGCCAAGGACCTCATATAAACTATTGGTATTTCGAGATGAAATTCAGACATTATTTGGGCAATCATTGAAAGATTCGGTAAAAACAATTTCCTTCAAAACTACTGATTTTCAGGGATATGGCAGTCTTATTGGATCAACAATAAAACAAATACAATCGAGAATTGTAGCTGAAGTCTCATCAATGGAAAAGGAACCCAGCGTATTTAGATCCGTTGTAAATTTGGATGGAAATTTTGATATGAAAAAGCTACCAAAAGGAAATTATTCTTTATTCTTTTTTCAGGATTCAGATGGGAATGATAAATATTCTCATGGTAGAGTCCAGCCATACAAACCATCTGAGTGGTTTTATGAATATCCAGATACAGTTAAGATTCGAACTAACTGGGATCTTGAACTCAATTCAATAAATTTGGAGCAGAATCCGTAAATGAAATGTGTAATTCTTGCGGGAGGTAGTGGTACCCGATTTTGGCCTTATAGCAGACACAATAGACCGAAACAACTTTTGAAAATTGTTGGGGATCAATCCATGTTGCAAATGACAGTGGATCGTCTCCTTAAGATTAAGAAAGTAAAAGATATTTATATTATTACTCGAGAAGATCTTAAAGAAACAATCATTAAAGAAATTACTGGTGTAAAACCCGAAAATATCATTGCTGAACCATCAGGAAAAAACACAGCTCCGGCTATTGGGTTGATTGGAGCGCTCCTAGGTTTAACTGAACCCGATACTGTCATGGGTATTTTTCCTGCAGATCATTTGATTGTTGGCCATCGTGCGTTTTCAAAGGCCATTAATACAGCAGATCATCTTGCAAAAAAAGGTGACAATTTAGTAACGATTGGTATTCGACCCTCAAGTCCTTCAACAGCTTACGGCTATATCCAATTTGATGATACAAATGAAGTGGATCATCTTGGGGCTCACCGGGTAAAAACATTCGCTGAAAAGCCTCACAAAGATCTGGCAAAACGATTTGTAGCTAGCGGAGATTTTGTTTGGAATGCAGGTATGTTTTTTTGGAAAGTGAACACATTTTTATCTGCCATGGATAAATACATGCCGGAGTTGATGGAATCATTAAATAAAATTGCACCCTTGATTAAAAAAGGTGATTCATTTCAAGCTCAGTGGGATCTAATTGAACCAGAATCAATTGATTATGGCCTCTTAGAAAAAGCGGATAATATTTATGTAGTGAATGGCGATTTCAAATGGAATGATATTGGATCATGGAACGCATTATATGATGTATTGAATTCCAATGATGATGGGAATATCATCCGAGGAAATGGAAAGGTCTTAGACGGGAAAAATAATCTGATTCAATCCAATGGAAAATTTACAGCAGTCATCGGCGCGAGTAACCTGGTTGTAGTGAACACCGATGACGCTACCTTGGTGGTTCCTCGAGATAAAGTTGAGGATGTAAAAGCTTTGGTCGATTTTCTGAAATTGAATGGTAGAAAAGAATTAATCTAATGAAGAAAGAAAAATTATATGCCGAGTTTGAGGGATTGGGCCAACGGCTTGGTGTGAAAATTATAAAAGGGAACGGGAATTTTTCTGGCGGTATTTGTGTTGTGAAAGATGAAACTGTCATTGTAGTGAATAAAATGAAACCCATTGAACATCGGTTGAAAATTCTTGCAACAAGTTTTCTAGACTATAACTTGGATGATATTTATATGATTCCTGCCTTAAGAGCCTATATAGAAAATACCCGTTCTCTCGCTCTTTAATCTTCTTGATTTTAGACAGACTGTGAGGTTACACTTCACACCCTTTACTTAAACATTATTCGACAGGAAAGAGATTGATATATGAAACGCTATAAATCATCAGACATTAGAAACTTTGCAATTGTGGGACATGGCGCTGCCGGGAAAACGTCCTTGGCAGAAGCCATGTTAAAACTTGGCGGCGAGACAAACCGTCTTGGAAAAATCGAAGACGGTTCTACAACATCCGATTATCATCCCGGAGAAAAATCGCGTCTAATTTCCATCCATGCTACCCCACTTCATTTGGAATGGATGGAGAAAAAATTTAATATGATTGATACGCCAGGCTATTCCGATTTTATTGGAGAAGCAACCGGATCATTAAGTGTTGTTGATCTTGCAATTATAGCCATTCACGCTGTTAATGGCGTGGAAGTGGGGACAGAAACCATGTGGAATCAGGCTACAAAACTGGGAATTCCTAAGATGCTTGTTGTCAATGGACTGGACAGGGAACATACGCGATTTGACGAAATACTAGCTCAAGCAAGACGCCGTTTCGGGAATAATGTTTTCCCCATGCAACTCCCTGTAAATGCCGGCCCCGGATATAATCAGAATGTAGATGTGCTTAGAACTGAGTTAATTACATATCAAACTGATGGTTCCGGAAATATGTCCGAAAGTGAACTCCCAGATGATTTAAAAGCAAAAGTAAAATCACTACACGAGGAATTGATTGAATTTGTAGCTGAGTCTGATGATTCTCTTTTAGAAAAATTCTTTGAACAGGGTCGCCTCACTGAGGAAGAAATGAGAAGCGGAATCCATCAAGCAATTCAGGACCAAACTTTTGTCCCTCTATTTTGTACATCAGCAACATCTAATATTGGTGTGGCTCGGGTGTGTGATTTTATTAGTAAATATGGTTCATCTCCTGATGATAGAAAAACGGTATTGGCCCACGATGAACAAGGAAACGAAGTGAAAGTTTCTTTAGATGGCACGGAAACAGTACTCCAAATATTTAAAACAATGTCAGAATCTCATTCAGGAGAACTATCCTTATTTCGGGTGTATTCAGGTCAGGTAAAAACTGGAACTGATTATTACAATTCTAATCGTAATTCCAATGAAAGATTTGGCCAAATGTTTATATTGAATGGAAAAAACCGAACTCAAGTGGACCAATTATCTGCTGGAGATATAGCTGGTGTTGTTAAACTGAAAAATACACATACAGGAAATACCCTGTGTTCAGGGAAACATGTGACTTTACCACCCATGAATTTCCCGAATCCTAATATTCATGCAGCCATTGTGCCAACAGCAAAAGGAGACGAGGAAAAACTTGCTGTTGGACTTGCAACTCTCCATGAGGAGGATCCAACCTTTGTATATCGAGTAGATAGTGAAGTAAAACAAACAATCATTTCCGGACAAGGAGAGCTCCACCTGAGAGTTACAACTGAAAGATTAAAACGGCGGTTTGGAATTGAAATTGAATTGGAAGAGCCTAAGGTCCCATTCCGCGAAACAATTATGGCAAATGGTTCTGCCAAATATCGACATAAAAAACAGTCGGGTGGTGCGGGCCAATTCGCAGAAGTATGGATGCATATTAAACCAAAACAACGAGGAGGCGGTGTTGAATTTACTCATTCTCTCGTAGGGCAAAATGTAGACCGCGTTTTTGTCCCGTCTGTGGAAAAAGGTGTGAAAACGGCATGCTCGGATGGAATAATAGCGGGATGTAAGGTCGTGGATCTAAAAGTGGACTTTTATGATGGTAAAATGCACCCGGTTGATTCAAAGGATATTGCATTTCAAACTGCTGGGAAACATGCATTTCGTGAAGCATTTTTGGGCGCAAAACCCTGCTTATTAGAACCAATAATTGATATTGAAGTAACGGTCCCAGAAGAATTTATGGGTGACATTATGGGTGATATCTCCGGTAAACGGGGTAAAATTATTGGAATGGATGCAGATGGTAAATTCCAAGTGATCAAAGCCCAGGTACCTCAGGCAGAATTATATCATTATGCAACAACAGTTCGGTCATTAACGGGTGGACGAGGAATTCATGCAGAATCATTTAGCCATTATGAAAAAATGCCTAAAGACCAACAACAGCGTGTGATCAAGTCCAGGCAGAGTGATGATGATGTTTGAATTGGAAAATTAGTTAGGCGTGCGTGAGTGGTAACTGGTGAGTCGTCATGATTTGTTGTCAGAATAATTTGAAGTGGAAAAAGTAGATGGTTGACTATCGGGGAACAGAAAAAACTATAGATTACAAAATTAGTGAAGCTGATCGATTCCGGTTGGATGATTTTGAATTGTATAATCTCGCCCGGGAATTCAGGCAAAAAGTATATGTGATTATTAATCAACTTCCTCCTAAAGAAAGATATGTTCTTGAAAGCCAAATGCGTGATGCGATTGTATCCGTGACAAATAATATTGCTGAAGCACAATGCAGATGGCATTTTAAAGAATCAATCCAATTTCGCAGAATTGCCCGTGGTTCAACAGGCGAGATTATTGACGATTTGAATATTTGTATTGATGAAAATTATTATGATATCAATGAGTGCGAAGCGATTAAACAAAACGGGTTTGAAGTCATTAGGAAGACTAACGGATACATTGCTTATTTAAATAACCAAAGAACCAAATTTTCTAATAAATAAAGTAAATGAGGTTATTTTAGTAATGAATTTCCACCTTTCACCCATCACCAGTTCCCTTTCACCACTCACCAAACTATGAAAAAGCTTTGGGCTCCATGGCGAATTGAATATATCCGTTCACCAAAAGAAAATGGATGCATATTTTGCAATAAATCAAAAGCAAATGATGACCAAGAAAACCTTATATTATATCGTGGAAATAAGTCCTTCATTCTCATGAATCTTTACCCTTATTCCAATGGTCATCTCATGATTTCGCCTTTTGAACATACTGCGGATACTAACAATTTATCGAAGGATTGTAATTTGGAAATAATGGAATTAGCAAATGCTTCAATGAATATTTTGAGAAATACCATGAATGCGGAAGGATTCAATTTTGGGGCAAATCTCGGTAAGGCAGGTGGTGCTGGCATTGAAGAACATTTGCATTATCATATTGTACCGCGTTGGAACGGTGATACCAATTTTATGCCCGTAGTTGGGCACACAAAAGTGATGGTTGAAGGATTGAATGAGACTTGGAATATTTTGAAACCACACTTTGACAAACTAAAGGAAAGTACAGATGCTTGATTTCAGTCGAACTTGGATACCGTACATTTATTTGTATGGTGTTGGCGGAGGAATATTTTTAATCGGGATGTTTATCATTCTCAAGTCAAAGTCATTGAAACTTGAAATAGTTAGACATAAAAATTGGTACCGAATTTTGTTATTTGGCTTTTTTTATTACATGGGTATTCACGGTTTTTTTACATTTTTAGCAATCGGTAATAAGGTTTTTGCAACTTTAATCGGTTTAATAATCCTAGCAATGACAACCAACTTAATTTTTACTTTGTTAAAAAAACCTAAAGGAGTAGGATAATGGATAGTGTAATTCAAACGTCTCCATCCTTTTGGATTATTATTTTTGGTTATTTTGCTGTCGTCTTGGGGTTTGGATCTTTTTTTGCTCGGTATAATAAAACGACTCAAGATTTCTTTTTTAGTGGGCGCAGATTTTCATGGTGGCTCATTACCATGTCCATTGTGGCAACAGGCGTAGGAAGCCATAGTTTTTTAAAATATTCTGCAAAAGCATATGAACATGGTTTTTCATCAACCATGACCTATATGAATGATTGGTTCTTTATGCCACTTTTTCTGTTTGGATGGCTGCCAATTATTTATTACACCAAAATCCGTTCAATTCCAGATTATTTTGAAAGGCGGT